>Ga0210398_10007229_pt1 | contig 10113 bp, 7 predicted proteins | sample IncBWC4OmetaG_FD_161047 | JGI IMG/M metagenome (GOLD analysis project Ga0210398, IMG submission 161047) | Forest soil microbial communities from Barre Woods Harvard Forest LTER site, Petersham, Massachusetts, United States - Inc-BW-C-4-O | ecosystem: Environmental > Terrestrial > Soil >...
TGGGTCACGCTACGCGTCACGCTGATCGCCCTGGCGTTGTCGGTCGGCATCGGCACTGCGATCGCATTCCTGTTCGTGCAAAGCCCGATCATCGAGCGCAGCTTCTTTCCTTACGCCATCATCCTTCAGGTCACGCCAATCGTGGCGATTGCGCCGCTCATCATCATTCTGGTCAAGAACACCCAAGGCGCACTGATCATCTGCGCCACCATCATCGCGATCTTTCCCATCATCTCGAACACCACCGTGGGCTTGCGCAGCGTCGACGCAGGACACCAGGATTTGTTCGCCATCAACCGCGCGACGCGCCTGCAAAATCTCGTCTATCTGCGAATCCCGAGCGCACTGCCGTACTTCTTCGCAGGCCTGCGGATTTCCACCGGCCTCGCCCTGATCGGCGCGGTGGTGGCGGAATTCGTCGCTGGCACCGGCGGCCGCAATACCGGGCTCGCCTATGAGATTTTGCAAGCCGGCTACCAGCTGGAAATTCCGCGCATGTTCGCGGCGCTGTTCCTGATCACGTTTGCCGGAATTGCGCTGTTCCTGATCACCGTCGGGCTTTCGAAGCTGGCGCTTGGGTCGTGGCACGACAGCGCCGTCGCGAGGGAAACTTGAAGAAGCCGTCAAAGCGAGATTGGAGGACCACATGCTGACGACGAAACAGAAAGTTTTGCGCCGATTCTGGTATGCGGTGATGTCGCTGGACGATCTCGCTGCCGGCCCAAAACCTTTTCGCCTGCTCGGCGAGGACATCGTGCTGTTCCTCGGCGCCGACGGCAAACCCGCAGCCTTGAAGGATCGGTGCTGCCACCGAACATCCAAGCTGTCCAAAGGCTGGTGCAAGGACGGCCTGATCGTTTGCGGTTATCACGGCTGGACCTACGATCGCACCGGCAAGCTCGTCCATGTTCCGCAGTTTCCGGTACAGCAAGAGGTGCCGAATCTCTCGACGCCGGCCTACCACTGCGATGCACGCTACGGATATGCCTGGGTGGCGCTCGACGAGCCGCTGGCGCCCATTCTCGATGCTGGCGAGGAAAACGACCCCCACTATCGCCGCATCCCGCAGTTCTATGAAGTGTGGAATACGTCCGCGTTCCGCCTGATGGAGAACTCCTTCGACAACGCGCATTTTGCTTTCGTCCACAAGGGGACCTTCGGCCAGCTCAGCCAGCCGCTTCCCGAAAAATACCAAATCCAGGAAACGGATTACGGCTTCGAGGCCGAAACCATCATCACGACCGCCAATCCGCCCGTGCAATACCGCATCTCGGGAACGACCGATCCGACCACCAAGCGCCACATGCGCAACAAGTGGTTCATGCCGTTCTGCCGCAAGCTCGATATCGAGTATCCGTCGGGGCTTCGCCACATCATCTTCAATTCGGCAACGCCGATCGACGACGACCACATCCAGGTCGTGCAGTGGCTCTATCGCAATGACACCGAAGCCGACTGCTCGGCCAAGGAGCTGATCGATTGGGATTTCAAGATCACGCGCGAGGACAAGGACATCATCGAATCGACCGATCCCGATGTCACGATCGACATGTCGCGGCGGGTCGAGGCGCATATGGTCTCCGACCGACCGGGCATGATCATGCGCCGCCGATTGCTGAAATTGCTCGAGGACCATGGCGAAGTCGAAGTGTTCGCCCCGCGCAATGCCGGCGCGCCGGTCGCCGCGATTGCTGCGGAGTAAGCGGGTGATAAACGCCATGCCACAGGCTGCCGCGCTCGCCGTTACAGAGACATCCGGGCGCTATCCGCTCGAAGACTTCCTCGCCGACATTTCCGGCATCGCGGCGACGACCGAGCCGATCGATCTCAAGCGTCGGTCACGCGACTACTTCTGGTACAGCCCGATTCTCTACGAGATGCTCAAGGATAAGGTCGCCGATGTCGTCGTCACGCCCCGAGACGAGGCCGAGGTGGTACGCGTTGCCGCAGCCTGCGCCAGGCATCGCATGCCGTTGACCGTTCGCGGCGGCGCCACCGGCAATTACGGCCAGTGTGTCCCGTTGCAAGGCGGTGTCGTGCTCGACATGGCCGCCCTCAACCGCATCGAATGGCAGAAACCCGGACTGGTCCGGGTTGAGGCCGGCGCCAAGCTCTACGACATCGATGCCGCGACCCGCCCCAACGGCTTTGAACTGCGCATGCATCCTTCGACCAAGCGTACCGCGGTCATCGGCGGCTTTGTCGCCGGCGGCAGCGGCGGGGTTGGCAGCGTCACTTTCGGCGGCATGCGCGAGCCGGGAAATATCGTCGCGGCGCGCATCGTGACGCTCGAGCACGAATCGCGCGTTATCGAACTGCGCGGCGACGCGGCGCAGAAGATCAGCCGCGCCTACGGCACCACCGGCATCATCACCGTTCTTGAAATACCGTTGGCGCCCGTGCAATCCTGGATCGACGTGATCGTCACCTTCGATGACTTCGTCGACGCCGTCCGCTTCGGGCACACCATCGCCATGGCCGACGGTATCGTCAAAAAACTATTGTCGCCCATTCAATGGCCGCTGCCGCAGCATTTCGCCACGTTTCGATCCTGTTGCCCCGACGGCAAGAGCGTGCTGATCGCCATGATCGGCGAGATGTCGCTGGAGAGTTTTGAGACGCTGCTCGCGGCGTCGAACGGCACGATCTCCTACAAGGCCGCGCATGAAGATGTGCTCGGCAAGGTGCCGCTCTACGAACACACCTGGAATCACACCACCCTGCAGATGCTCAAGACCGATCGCGGCGTCACCTATCTGCAGTGCCTTTATCCGCACGACCGCATTGCCGACGCGGTGGCGCAGCTTAACATGAAATTCGGCGACGAAGTCCGTCAGCATCTCGAGTTCATCCGGCTCAACGGCTTCATGACGGCAAGCGGTATTCCGATCGTTCGCTATCGTTCGCCGGAACGGCTGTACGAGATCATCGCGGGCTTCGAAGCCTGCGGGGTGATGATTGCCAATCCGCACGTCGTGACGCTGGAGGACGGCAGCCGATATAAACGTGTCGATGCCGACCAATTGGGCTTCAAGCACGAGGTGGACCCGATGGGCTTGCTCAATCCGGGCAAGATGCGAAGTTTTGTGCCACAGGCGCATTGAGCAGAAGGATGACGGCAGCAGTCCCGATCAAGGTCATGGCGGAATCGACGCCGATCAAGGCGGCACCGTTCGGCGCGCGCCAACGGCCGCTGCTTCGGCTTTCCGATGTCGCAAAAACCTTCACCACCGGCACCGTGGCGCTTGCCGGCATCGACCTGACGATCTTTCCCGGAGAATTCGTCTGCCTGCTCGGGCCGTCGGGCTGCGGAAAATCGACGCTGCTCAAGCTGATTGCCGGCCTCGTCGCGCCGTCATCGGGCATGATCGACTGGCCGCAATCGACCTACAATGCGGACGGCAGCCCTGAGCCGGCGCTGGGTTTTGTGTTCCAGGAGCCGACGCTACTGCCGTGGCGGACGGCGGCCGACAACGTCCATCTGCCGTTGCTGCTGGCCAACGTGAACCGGCAGGAGGCGCGCGAACGGGTCAGCGACGCCTTGGCGCAAGTCGGGTTGTCGGCGTTTGCCGATTCATATCCACGGCAGCTGTCGGGCGGCATGAAGATGCGCGTGTCGATCGCGCGTGCGCTGGTGACGCGGCCAAAGATCCTGTTGATGGACGAACCCTTTGCCGCGCTCGACGAAATCACCCGCACAAAGCTCAACGACGAACTGCTGCAACTATTTGCGCGTCAGGGATTGACGGTCATCTTCGTCACCCACAGCGTCTACGAGTCGGTCTATCTGTCGAGTCGCATCGTCGTGATGACCACCCAACCGGGCCGCGTGACCGCCGAAATCCCGATAGAGGTGAACTACCCGCGGCTGGAGGAGTTTCGCACTTCGCCGCTTTACAATGAGCGCTGCAGGCTGGTGTCAGCGGCGCTGCGCCGGGCGATGAATTCCGGCGATTGCGGCTGATGAGCATGCTTCGACATCTGGTGCCGAAGCGGATTCGCGCGCCGTTTGCGCGCTACAGCCATGCCGTCGAAGTCCCCGCCGGAGCGCGATGGTTGCTGTGTTCCGGGCAACTCGGCATATCGGCGAGCGATGAAATTCCGGAAGCTGCCGAGGCCCAGGCCGTTCTGTGCTTCGAAGCCATCGGTGCCTGTCTGGCCGAGGCCGGCATGTCGTTCGCCGACATCGTCCGCATCAACGCTTACGTCACCGATCGCGCCCACATGGCCCCCTATATGGCCGTGCGCGACCGCTACGTGGCGCTGCCGCCGCCGGCCTCGACGCTGATGATCGTCTCAGGTTTTACCCGGCCGAAATTCAAGGTCGAGGTCGAGGCAATCGCGGCCAAAGCGGGAAACGAATGATGCGCCGCTTTCCGCGAGTGACGGCGCCGGATAAATGAGCTGGCCATGACCGAGCCAACCATGGCGATGCCGCCACAAATTTGCTAAACGTTCGGCTGGCCCTGCCGGTGCAAGGAAACTCATCGCCGATGACGAATTTTACTTCCTTTGCCGAGCTGCGTGCTATCTGCCTCGACTTGCCGAGCGGACATCCGGCGGCCAGTGCGGCGGTTGCCCAGCGCGAAGCCTCGCTGACCAAGCCACCGCGCAGCCTCGGCCGTCTTGAGGATATCGTCGCCTGGCTCGCGCATTGGCAAGGCCACGCACCGCCGCGATTGGACCGCGTCGATATTCTTGTCTTTGCCGGCAATCACGGCGTGACCCGGCTCGGCGTCTCGGCCTATCCGGCCGAAGTGACGGCGCAGATGGTGGGCAATTTTGCCGCCGGCGGCGCCGCGATCAATCAGCTTGCGCGTGCGGCCGGTGCGCAACTGCGCGTCATTCCGCTGGCGCTCGATGCACCCACAGCGGACTTCACCCAGCAACCGGCGCTTTCGGAACAGGAATTCCTCGCCGCGCTTGCCGCCGGTTACGATGCCGTATCGCCCGAATGCGATCTGATCTGTCTCGGCGAAATGGGCATCGGCAATACCACGGCCGCGGCAGCGATCGCGGCGGCGTTGTTCGGCGGCGGCGGCGCGCGCTGGGCGGGCCGCGGCACCGGCGTCGACGAGGCGGGACTTGAGCGCAAACGCGCTGTCATCGATCGCGCCCTCGACCGTCACGCCGCATTGCTCCACGATCCCTTGGCGATCGCAGCGGCTTTTGGCGGCCGCGAGCTTGCGGCAATCCTCGGCGCAACATTGGCGGCGCGGCGGCAGCGCATTCCAGTCCTGCTCGACGGCTTCGTCTGCACCGCAGCGGCAGCGCCGCTGGCGAAGCTGCGGGCCGATACGCTTGCCCACACGCTGGCGGGCCACGTCTCGGCCGAGGCCGGGCACCGCATGCTGCTCGACGAACTGGGGTTGCAGCCGGTCGTCGACCTCAATATGCGGCTCGGCGAAGCCTCGGGAGCCGCGGTGGCGCTGCTCGTCCTGCGCGCGGCGCTGGCCTGTCATACCGGAATGGCGACTTTCGCCGAGGCGGGCGTATCCGACAAGCCGGCTGACGAAACGGAGCCGAAGGCGGCAAGCTGAGGCTGCCGTCAGATGTCCACGCGAAATCCCACTTCGATGACCGCGTCGTGGGGAATCCTGAAAAAGTCGGGGGCTCGACTCGCGATCCGATTCAGAAACGAGAAGATTGCGAAGGAAATCGGCCCCATTGCGGAATCTGTCGCGCGACGAATGATCGTCTCGTGGGCCAGATAATAGTTCTTGTGTTCCACGTCGACGTCGAAGCCGAGCATTTTGCAGTTGATCAGGCTCAACGGAATATCCGGGGTCTGCATGAATCCGAGCTTGACGCGGATGTGGTAGAATCCGTGGCCAAGACGCTGAAACCCGTGACGCTCGTGAAACGGCACGCGCGGCCGGTGGTCGGCGGCAAAGGTCAACAGCACCACGGTCTCATGCAGGACGCGATTGTGCTCGATATGGCGCAGCAGCATCGGTGAGGCGCCGTGCTCGACTTTGGTGAGCCAGACTCCCAGTCCGGGTGCCCGGCCGATGACTGTGTTATCTGCAAAGTTGAGGAACTGATCGAGCGGCATCGACATCTCACGCAGACGCTGCCTAGCCTCGAATGTGCCTCTGCGCCACGACAACATCAGGACGGCGATCGCTGCACCGACGATCAGCGGAAACCAGCCGCCCTGGACGATCTTTATCGAGTTGGAGGCAAGGAATGTAGCGTCGATGGTGCCGATGACAGCAATGATCGGAACCGCGATGGCGGGCGACCAGCGCCACCGCGAAACCGCGACGCGATAGAGCAAGATCGTGGTGACCAGCATGGTGCCGGACACGGCGATGCCGTAGGCGGCCGCCAGGTTGTCGGACGTCTTGAACAGCGCGACCGTCAACAGCGTGCCCGTCATCAACAGCCAATTGGCGGCAGGCACATAGATCTGACCTTCTTCATCGATCGATGTCGACACAATCCGCGCCCGCGGACACAATCCCATCAGCATAGCCTGCCGCGTCAGCGAGAACACTCCGGAGATGAGCGATTGCGAGGCAATAATGGTGGCAAGCGCGGCGAGCACCACCATCGGGATCAACGCCCAACTCGGCGCCAATCTGTAGAATGGATTGTCGGCCGCCGCCGGGTCGGCGAGGATCAGCGCGCCCTGACCGAAATAGTTCAAGACCAGCGCCGGCAGAACCAGCCCGAACCAGGCCCGGCGGATCGCCGCGGGACCGACATGGCCCATGTCGGCGTAGAGCGCTTCCCCGCCGGTCAGTGCCAGGAATACCGCGCCAATAACCGCAAACGAAATGACTGGGTTCGCGGCGAGGAAGCCCACGGCCTCAGTTGGATTGATCGCCTTGATGATGGCCGGCGCCGTCCAAATGTTGGTTACTCCGAGCACCCCGATGACGACGAACCAGACCACCATCACCGGCCCAAACAGCCGGCCGATGCTTTCGGTCCCTCTGCGCTGGATCATGAACAATCCGATCAGGATTGCCATCGTCACCGGCACGATGAATTCTTGGAAGGCCGGCGCGACCAGCTTGAGCCCTTCCATGGCCGAGAGCACCGAAATCGCCGGCGTAATGACACCGTCGCCGTAGAGCAGCGCGGCACCCACCACACCGAGCAGCACGAGGACCGGAAGCTTGGCACCATTGGCGACCCGGTCTGCCCCGACCAGCGACAGCAGCGCCAGGATGCCGCCCTCGCCTTCGTTGTCAGCGCGCAGCACGAATACGACGTACTTCAGCGACACCATCACCATCAGCGCCCAGAAGATCAGCGACACGATGCCGAGAACGTCGGCCGCCGTCGGGACTGGATGGCCGATGCCGGTCAGAGCGACCTGGAAGGCGTAAAGCGGGCTTGTGCCGATGTCGCCGTAAACGACGCCGAGCGCTGTCAGTGCCAGAAACCACGGATTGCCGTGATCATGGAGAGATCTGCCCGGGCTGGCGCGCACCGCCGATTTATCCGCGCTGGAATTCGCGGCCAACGACCCGGCGGCGCTGACCGCAGTGCAGGCAAGAACCGGCGATTGTCGATCGCCGGTGGACTTCATCGTAGTGCGCGAGGCCTCACGCTTGGACTGACGCCTCTCATCGCAACGACTTCAGGGACCGGCATCCCCTCACTCCGCGGGTGTTGCGTGCAGAACCTCGCTCGAGGGCGATGCCGTCAGCGCCGGTGCAAGGGACGGATAGCGGCTCAGCGCGAAGAGGAAGACCGCTACGATCGCATAGGCCACGGCGACTGTCGGCGTCACCGCAATGCCAACCGCCTCGCCGTGCATGAAGCCGAAGAATGTCAGCACCGCGCCGGCGAGCGCGAACGCCGCGGCATTGACGAACTTCTTGTCGATGATGAAGGCGGCGATGGCCGCAAGCACGAGCCCGGTCAAGATGGCGCCGCCACCGAGCGTTCGCAGACCGGGATAGAGCACGCCGACATTGGCGAGCTTGTCGAAGCCAAGCGCCACGGCGCTGGTGCCGGCCACGGCGAGCGCTCCGTCCATCAGCGTCTTGGCCCAAGCCGCGACGTGCGGCGTCAGCCCGAGCACGATGGCGGGGGCGTGGCCCTTCGGCGTGGTCTGGAACGCCTGCGCGCCGATCAACATACCGATGTAGAGCAGGATCGGCGAGATCGCGACCACCGGTATAACGGCCAGCATCAAGGAGATGATGCCGAACCAGGACAGGATGATCACCATGACGCCGACCGCGGCCGAATAGCCGATGCGGCCGCCCATGCCTTTCCAGCCCGGATGACCGATATAGACCGCGTTGATGTATGGATTACCCATCAGGCAGCCGATGAGGCTGACGATGCCGTCGGCGGTCAGCACGCGGGTGGTCGGATAGGGATCGCCACCGGCTTCCGCGCTCTCGACATTGTCCATCGCCTCGACCAGGTCGTAGATGCCGAACGGGATCGCGGTGATGAGGATCACGCTGAGATACTTAAAGCCCGAGAAGACGTGATCGACGGCGGGGATCGGTACGTTGAAGCCGAAATTCGCGAAAGCGTCGCCAACGCCTTTGACGCTCAAGCCGCCGTAATTGAGGCCGACGAGGTTCGATCCCCAGGCGATGATCATGCCGACGGCGATGGCGACGAGGCCTGCGGGAATGCCTTTCGGATATTTGAAGCCGCCGAGCCAACTCACCAGGATGACACCAAAGCATGTCAGTCCAATCACCGGCGTCTGATACATTTCCAACGCCGGGCGCATCGAGATGAACGTGATCGACACCCCGGCCAGCGTTCCGAGCAACGCGGCGCGCGGCGTGATATGGCGAATGATCGGCGCGATGAAGCCGCCGATCATCAATATGAAGCTTTGGAAGAAGACCCAAACCAAGCCCGCCTCCCAACCCTGGATCGGATCGTTGGTCTTGAGCGCGATCGGCAGCATGATCACGAAAGTGACGATGAACATGTGCGGCACGCTGATGCCCGAGGGCAGCGCGCAGACGTCGTTTCGCCCGGTCCGCTTCGCCAATCGATAGGCCAGGAAGGCGTAGTAGAAGGTCGATAGGCACATCATGAGGCCCATCGCCGGCAGGATGCGGCCGAAGACGAGCGAGTCCGGCATTTTCAGCACGAACCGCAACAGGCCGGTGAGCACCAACATGTTGACGAGAATATTGGTGCCGAAGCCGAAAAAGGCGTTCCAGTCGCCCGGGGCCCATAAGGTTGGTCGGAAATCGGCCGTCGATGTCGTAGTCGTCATTGCACCCTCCTCATCATGGCGGGCGTGTCTCGATCTGTCGGATCATGGCCGGCAGATCGTCAACCGCCGCCTCCCCTGCCGCAATCCGCTCCGACCGGAGACGGACGCTTCAATCACGTACTCGCAGAGGTTCGTTGCGAATCGGGACGAAGCATCCGCTCTCGCGGCCGGAGGCTTGGAAACTCGATGCGTTCTCCGACGCCTACTCCAGTGGCGCATGAAAGCGGCGCCCGGCGGGGGATATGCAAAAATCCCAAGCGATTGCGGACTAATCCTGGCAAGCGTCGTGCCAAGCATGACAATGAGCCGCCGGGCATCGGAGGGAGATGACGAAAGCGACGAAAATACTGCGGATTCAAATAGGTCGCGGCCGCGCAGCGTTCCGAGCGCAGTGTATTATTCCCCCATTGAACGGCGGACCGCAGGGGCGCGGCGATCAATTCACAGTCAGGAATCTGTCAACTAATTGAGCAAGCGGCCAACGGCGCGCCGCAGGATAAGGCAGACGATCGAGCGCGAACTCGCGCCCGGAATTGGTGGCGCGCCCCAATCAAGGCACTCCAGCCAGCGAACTGAGCAGCGGCTTCGATCCGGCGACGGAGCCGAAGATGCCGCCTTGCGCCTTGATCATGGCGAGGCCCATCTCGTGGAATTCGGGAAAATAAGAGGCGCAGCAGTCGGACAGCACGATGCAGCGAAAGCCGCGGTCGTTAGCCTCGCGCACGGTGGTGTTCACGCACACTTCCGTCGTCACGCCGCATACGAACAAAGTGTCGATGCCGCGATTGTGCAGCATCAGCTCGAGGTCGGTCTGATAGAACGCGCCCTTGCCCGGCTTGTCGATCACCGGCTCGCTGGTCAACGGATAGAGCTCGGGAATGATGTCGTGGCCGGGCTCG
>Ga0210398_10007230_pt1 | contig 10111 bp, 8 predicted proteins | sample IncBWC4OmetaG_FD_161047 | JGI IMG/M metagenome (GOLD analysis project Ga0210398, IMG submission 161047) | Forest soil microbial communities from Barre Woods Harvard Forest LTER site, Petersham, Massachusetts, United States - Inc-BW-C-4-O | ecosystem: Environmental > Terrestrial > Soil >...
TTCGCTTCTCTCCCGCCGTTGCCAAAGATCTGAAACGTCTCGATGAGGCGTTGGCCGATCATCGTCTTCGCCCCTGTGGCCCGCTGGAAATGGGTACGCGCGGCTTCGTGCCACCGGTTGGTCGCGGCGACGACGCGGCGCTCACGCACGAAGTCAACAAGTGCACACTGTTGACGGTCGGCAGCGAAGAAAAATTGCTGCCTGCTGCTGTGGTCAACGACGAGTTGCAGCGCAAGGTGCAGAAAATCGCCGAAGAGGAGGGCCGCAAGGTCGGCGGCCGCGAGCGCAAGCGCATCAAGGAAGATCTGTTGACCGAACTGCTGCCGCGCGCGTTCGTGCGCAGCTCGCGCATGTCCTCGTACGTGGATCGCAAGAATGGCTGGCTGGTGCTGGATACGGCCAGCCGCAAGTCGGCCGAAAATGCGTTGACGCAAGTTCGCGAGGCGCTCGGCAGTTTCCCTGCCGTGCCGCTGGCGCCGGAAGAAGGCCCGCGTGCACTGATGACCGATTGGCTCGCTACCGGAAAGTTACCCGGCGGTCTGGTGCTTGGCGACGAATGCGAACTGCGCGATCCGGCCACAGCCACCGGTGCCATCGCTCGCTGCCGTCGTCAGGATCTCGATGCCGAAGAAGTGAAAGAACATCTACGCAACGGCAAGCAGGTCTTTCAGCTCGGCCTCGTTTTCGACGACCGCATGAGCTTCGTTTTGGGCGAGGATCTGGTCGTTCGCAAGCTGAAATTCCTCGATGTGGTGATGGACGAGCTGGGCGATAGCCAGCAGGACGCCGCCGCCGAGATGGACGCCCGATTCGCCCTCCTGACCCTGGAGCTGGAGCGTCTGCTGGCCAAAATGGAGGAATGGTTCGGCCTCCCGCGTCCCACCGAAAGCTGAGACGCGCGCCAGATCGGCCTTCCGGAGGGGCGGGCAAAATAGCCCTTGCGCAGGGCCTCGCCACCCCACATTCTCGCTGGAGCCGAGGGCCATTTTGGCCCCCGGCAGCAGTATGAAAAGGCAGGATCATGGCGTACCTCGACGGCGACTGGCTGGAGTTGGCAACCCCCAGCGGCAACACCATTCGCGTGCTCAAAGCTTCGCACCCGCGGGCGCGACGGCTGCGGCTCACCGTATCGCCAAAGGGCGCGCGCGTGACCTATCCGCAAGGTACCCATCCGTCCCAGGTCAACGCGTTTCTTCGCCACAACGCCGACTGGCTGGAGAAGAAACTCGACGAACTGAATCTCGTCGTCGAACCGCTGCCGCCGTTGCGGGTCGGTCACGTGCTGGAGTTTCCGCTGCGCGGTGAGCAGGTGGTACTCGATTGGGCGGAAGGCGCCTATCCGCGCGTCGTCGCTTACGACGGTGGCGTGACGCTGGAAATCCCGCGCCCGCATAGTCGTGCGTTGCCGGTCGCACGCGGCTTGCTTGCGTCGCACTTCGAAAACCTGATTCGCCGCGATGTGTCGCGCTGGCTCGCCGGTTACGTTCCGCAACTCGGCTTGGCGCCGACTGCTCTGCGCATTCGCTCCATGAAAAGCTTGTGGGGCAGCCTCGACACGCGCGATCGCATCAACCTCGATCTCGCGCTAGCACTCGCCCCGCCCGCGGCACTGCGCTATGTGCTGGCGCACGAACTGTGTCATCTGAAAGTGCGCAACCACTCGCCGCGCTTCTGGGCCCATGTCGAATCGATTTTTCCCGATTGGCGCGAGCAGCGCGACTGGCTTCGCCAAAATGGCGCAACGTTGAAGGCCGAACTGGATCGACTGATCGCCGACGTCGCCGATTGATGGCGCGTTCGCCAAGATAGCCAATCACATTCACGAAGAGGATACGGATGTCGTTTTCATTCGGTTACTTGTTCGGCGGTGCGTGGCTGATCTGGCTGATTTACTGGGGTGTCAGCGCGCTGAACGTCAAAAGTGCAGTACGCGTCGAGTCGGGTCTCTCGCGGTTTGGCAAATACGCACTGCCACTCATCATCGCCGTGATGCTGCTGCAAAACTATCGCTTGTATCGCGGCACCTTTCTGGTTGAGCGTTTTGTGCCGGCCCAGTTGTGGGTCGTGTGGCTGGGGTTTGCGCTCACCGTCGCGGGTCTCGCCTTCGCGTGCTGGGCTCGCGTGATTCTCGGGCGCAACTGGAGCGGCGTCGTGCAGCTCAAGCAGGATCACGAGCTGATCGTCCGCGGTCCCTACAGCCTCGTCCGCCACCCGATTTACACGGGCCTTCTGCTCGCCTTTTTCGGCACTGCGGTGGCTATTGGCGAGTGGCGCGGATTGATCGCTACGGCGATCGTCGGAATGTCGTTCTGGCGCAAGTTACGGCTGGAAGAGCGCTGGCTGACCGAGTTGTTCGGTGAGCAATACCGCGCCTATATGCAGCGCGTGAAAGCGCTGATTCCGTGGTTGTTTTGATTCGATAGCGCTGATGCGCGGCAGGCTGCGCCATAACGCAGCCTGCCCGATGCATCTACTGATGCGCCAACGCAAAGTTGGTAAGAATCTGCGTGAATTGCTGAGGCTTTTCCATCTGCGGCATGTGGTTGCAGCCGTTGACGATGCTGGTGCTGATGGACGGCGAATGTGTCAGGCCATCACGCAGCGTGTCGAGCGCCGAAATATCGATGATCTTGTCGTCGTGACACCACAGTCCGAGCACCGGCATGGTGAGTTTGTCGAGGCGATCCTGCAGCGCAAGAGCCTGCGAGTTGTCACGTAATTCTTTAAACGTGCTTTCGATAAACGCGCGGTTTTTGATGTTGTCTTTCACAAACACATCGATAAATCGGCCCGGAATGTTCGGCACAGTCTCGAAGGCCAGCGCCGTGGCGCGCTCAAAGCCGGCGCGATCGTCGTAAACGAACGGATCGGTGCCAGCCAGGGCTTCCTTCGCGAACTCGTTCTCCTTGAACTTCAGGCCGAGCGAATCGATCAGCGCCAGCTCGGTCACGTTGTCGGGATGCTCCGACGCGTAGACGCCGGCGATGGCACCGCCCATCGAATGACCGACGAGCAGCATATGGTGCGCGTTGACGGCGTCCAGGAAATCACTCAGGCGTGCCGCCTGGCTATCGATGTTGTAGCTGGCACCGGCAACGCGTGAGGAGTCGCCCCATCCCGGAAGATCGGGAATGATCACGTGAAAGTGCGGGGTCAGTATGGGTGCCACTTTCAGCCACACATCTTTGTTCGCGGCGAAACCGTGCAGCAACACGATGGTAGGTCCCTGACCGCCTTCGTAATACACCCAGTTCGTGTCGCCTACCTGCACGGAGCGCGTTTCAAGCTGCGCATTCATCGCTTCCCACGCAACATGGCCTTTGAGGAGCAATTGCGGCGCGATGGCGTAGCTGCCGCCCAGGCCGACGATAGCCAATCCCGCGATAATGCCGAGAAATTTCAGGCGGCGAATCAGCAGGCGCTGCCAGAGTGGACGTGCGTTGGGACCAGTGGGTGTATTCATAGTTGATGCTCATAGGGACAGAACAGCGTTCGTCATTCCGATATGAAACGGAATGACGAAACGCGTGGCGTGGTGCTTCAGTGGTGACCTGCTTTGGCTTTCGCAAACAGGGCTTCGACGGCCTGCTGCGTCAGCGGGTGATAGCCGTCCTTCGCCTTGGCATACACTTGTTCGGCGTAAGCAAGACCCTCAGGCGTTTTACTCAATGCCGCATATACCGGCATCGTGAGATACAGACGGCCAATGCGCGTCATATGTTCAGCAGCAGCCGGCCATACAGCTTTGTCGCCGGCAGCAACGGCGTGTACGTACCAGCGCATGCCGATTTCCGCATTCGGCGTGCCGGTGAGATGCCACGCTGCGTCGATCGCTTGAATCTTGTCGAGCGGCGGCACATCCGGCAGACCGTTGAGGAAATACATCCATTCCTGCGTGTTCCAGTCTTTCGCATCGAGTTTGTCGGCCGTCAGCGTACCGGCAAGGAAGGCGCTGCGTTCCTTGTCGATGTTGTCGAAGCGCGGCGAATCCGGAATCGGCGCGTTCTTCGGAATGCCGGTGCCGTAAACCCAATCCTGCACTTCGGCCCAACTCATCTTGCCGGGGTATTTGTCGATCAGGTTCGGTTTCAGGAAACTGAGCATCTGTTCGGTGGTGATGCTCTGGAAGGCGAAATGATTGAAGTAGCTCTTCAGATAATTGTCGAACGTGTCGCGGCCGAAGCGTTGCTCTAGCGTACGCAGGAACCACGAACCCTTGGTGTAAGCGACGTCGGAGAGCGAATCGTCTGCATCGACCGCGCCCGGCTTGGGCGCAAGTCGCTGCGAATTCGCCGGCATCGAGCCGATTTCCTTTTGCAGCGTGTGAATGTCGAGCAGCGCTTCTTCATCCGCCTGGCGCTTGCCGTACAGTGCTTCGGTAATGCGGCCCTGCACGTACGTGGTAACACCTTCGTTGAGCCAGATGTCGCGCCACGATGCAGCCGTCACCAGATTGCCCGACCACGAATGCGCCAGCTCGTGCGCAACCAGCGACACCAGGCTCTTGTCACCCACCAGCACGGTCGGCGTGGCAAACGTCATGTTGGGATTTTCCATGCCGCCATACGGGAAGCTCGGCGGTAACACGAGAATGTCGTAACGGCCCCAACGATACGGGCCGTACAACTTCTCGGCGGTTTCGATCATTTTCTCGGTGTCTTCGAACTCATGCGCTGCCTTGCCGACCACGGACGGTTCGGCATACACCGCCGAACGCGGGCCGGTTTCGCGGACGTCCAGACCGCCTGCGGCGATCGCCAAAAGATAAGAAGGAATCGGATGCGTCTGATTGAAACTGAAATCGCCGTTCAACGGATGCTTCGGATCGTTCGGTGCACTCATCGCCACGCGGGTATCCTGCGGTGCGGTGACATGCGCGTCGTAGGTGAAGCGGATTGCCGGCGAATCCTGCAGCGGTACCCATGAGCGTGCATGGATGGATTCGGACTGCGAGAACATGAAAGGCTGCTTCTTGTCTGCCGTCTGCGCAGGCGGCAACCACTGCAAGCCACTCGCTGCAGGCGATGTCGTGTAGACGATGCGCACTTCATGCGGGCGCTGCAGGGTTTGAATGGTGAGCTTGCTGCCAAGCTGCTTGTCGCGCGCCCCGAGTACATATTTCAGTGCGGTGGTTTTGCCGCTGGCATCCACCGATTCCACGCTGCTGATGTTCAGATCGCGCGTATCCAGCACAAGATTCGTGGCTTTCGGATCCTTCCAGTCCAGCGTCAGTGTGGCCTGACCGTCGAGCTGGCGCTGGGCGAAATCCAGCTTCAGCTGAAGATCGAGATGGCTTACGCGCACCTCATCGGGTTGGGCATACGAATACGGATCGTTGGCGAAGGCCGCCACGGGCAAAAGCAGGGCGCCCAGGGCCAGAGTGCGGAGCGGGAACATCGTGCAGTTTCCGGAAGGTTTTGGGAGCGGCGAGTATGCCACTCCCACCCTCGTCCCGCCCCCTGGCAGAGGTCAGCTACGGCAACTCCTTGGTGCTGAAGGGGTCTTCTGCGTATGGATGCATGACTGACAGAAAATCCGGCTGCGATTTCACCCGCTCGATCCACGCACGAACATGCGGATAGGGCGCCAGCGAAAAACCGGCCTCTTCTGCGCGGCCGCCGTAGGCAAATACCGCGATGTCCGCAATGGTGTAACCGTAATCGGTCAGGAACGGACGTAGCGACAATTCGCGGTCCAGAATTTGTAAGGCACGTTCGCCGGTATCGCGTTTCATCTGAACCAGAAACGGCGGACGACGATCGAGTTTGCCGGTGAGTGTCCAGTAACGCAGCGATCCAATCTGCGATTCCACGCGTTCCTGTTCGAAGCTCAACCACTGTTGCACTTTGGCGCGACCAAACGCATCCGGTGGCAGATAGGGCGTATCGGTGGCGAGGAAAAACAGTATCGCGCTCGATTCGGACAAGACGCGACCATCTTCGAGCTGGATGGCAGGCACCGTGCCCGTCGGGCTGATGCGCTGATATTCGGGCGAGCGTCCCTCACCTTCGAAGATGCTCACATTCACCGTGACATAAGGGCGTCGCAAATGATGCAAAAGCTGGCGAACTTTCCAGGCATTCTCGGAAGCGGGGTAATCGAAGAGCGTGAGCATGGGTGCACCTTATGACGGGAACACGACTATTCTCGAGCGGCCCTGCGCATGGAACTATCCGTTTTTTGCGGACGACCGCATGCCTTCGGTCAACTCCACAACACCGGTTTCGCCACCATCAGCCAGAAAATGGCGATAACCGACAAGAAGGCGGGCCAGCCCAGCGCAAACCAGATGCGCATATAACGGTAATAGGCAGAAGGAAGGGCGGAGCGCTCGCGCCGCGCTATGTCAGCGAGATAAGCGGCGCGCCACTGCAGCCACACAACCGGCAACCAGCACAGGCCGGTAAAAATATAAAGTGCGGTCGCTGCCTGCAGCCATGCGCTGTGCAGATCGAAATGCATCAGTCGCATGAGCAGATAGCCCGTTACGGGTTGAACGATCACCGCCGGCGTGGTGAATAAAAAATCCGCGCGAACCGTCAGTCGCGCTGCTGTCGCGATGGCGGCGACCTCTCCGGTGCGATGCGTGAACCACATAAAGAATGCCGTTCCCAATCCCGTGCCGAACAGCAGCGTGGACGACAGGATATGCAGGACTTTCAGGGCGACGTACTCATTCATCGGCGTTCATCCGTTGCAAGAAGAATGAGCAATGCCGCAACGAGCGGCAGGTTCTTCAATAGCCCACCAAAAGGATCGAGCCAATGTTGCGGCCAAAAGATCCCAATACTCAAGGTGTAGCCAAGCAGCATCAGCAGCATGAGCGACAACACGACGCGCGAACGCCAGCGGGTCAGGCAAAGCGCGCCGAGTATGAAGTCGAGTGTGGCTGTAGCTCTCGCCAAAACAAGCAGAAGTATGGGTGAGGATGGGCTTGATTGCGTTGCTTCGACAATCTTCACCGCTGGCGTAAGCCAGCCCACAACGCCCGAAAGAATCCACAGCAACGCCATGGTGATGCGCAGCACGGGCAATAAAAAATACAGGCGCGCATGCCAACGATCCTGGACATGGCTGGGCGATGCATCGAGTGCACGAGTCAACGCCCGGGGAACAACACCAAGTTCGTCTCGCAACTTCCTTAGCGCATGGGGAGAACCCACGTTACCGCGTTCGAGCATGCGAGTCATGGTCACGCCGAGCGGCCCGTTTCCGAATCGTTCTCCCAGATTGGCGGCGACACGAACCAACGGCGCGGGGATCGGCCAGATACGCGGCACGTCAAAACCAAGCCAGCGTCGCCATGTCAGAAGATATTCCCGCAAGCTCAGCACGTCGGGTCCGATGACTTCGAGGATTTGATGCGTGCAGGATGAATGTCTCAGCGCTGCCACAACACAAGCGCCGACGTCTTCGGCGGAAATGGGTTGTACGGGTTGATCGCCTTTTCCCGGTACGGGGATCAACCAAGGTAATGCGGAGAGTCCGCGAAGCAACGATGTGCCGCCGTACGAACCTTGTGCGCTGTAAACCAGCGATGGCCGCAGAACAAGCCAGTCCAGGAGAAGTTGCGCAAGCGCATCGTCACAGCGATGTTTGGATGCGACGAACTCGCCATCGTCGCGATCGCCAAGCGCCGAAATCTGGATGACCCGTCTTATCTCGCGCTGCACGCAGGCGTCGAAGAGTGCTTGCGGTGACTGCTCATGCACGGCATTGAATGTGTCGCTATCGGTTTCGCGAAGAATGCCCGCGCAGTTCACGACAGCGTCGATGCCATCGAGGCGTGGTAACCAGGTGCTTACGTCCGTATCGCGTGACATGTCGCACGCGATGGCCTTTAATCCCGGAAAACGGGAGTCGATGCGTGCTTCACGCACGGCGCAGACGACATCGTGGCCGCTCGCCACTAATGCCGCAGTGATATGTGCGCCGATAAAACCGTAGGCCCCTGTAACCAATACGCGCATGAACGATCCTTCGTGGCCCTGATGTCGTCAGCACCCTAAAAGCATGACGGGTTCGTGGTGGCCGGTGCAATCGGGTCTTATTGCGTCTTAAACATAGCGGTCAGCCAATCGATCCGTCGCCTGCACGAGCACATCGACAATAGCCGGTTCGGATGCGGCGTGTCCGGCCAGAACGATATGAAAATCGGCCTCGGGCCATTCGGCTGCAAGGTCGCAGGCATTTTTTGCCGGGCAGATGATGTCATAGCGCCCGTGCACAATGGTCGTTGGTATGCGGCGTAGCTTGTCGACGTTACGCAGCAATTGACCGGGTTCGAGGAACGCAAGGTGACGAAAGTAGTGTGCCTCGATGCGCGCTAGGCTAAGCGCTACGTCTGGAGCGGCAAAGCTGGCTTCGGTTTCCGGGCTTTCCTCAAGCGTGATACCACCGCCTTCCCACGCGCCCCACGCTTTGGCGGCGGCGAGTCGCACCGCCTCGTCGTCGCTGGTCAATCGCTGCCAGTAAGCATCGAGCATGTTGCCGCGCTCTTCCATCGGAATGATGGACGCATAACGCTGCCATTTCTCCGGAAGAATCCATGAGGCGCCACCTTCTTCGTAATACCAGCGAATCTCTTCGGGCCTGCATAGAAAGATGCCACGCAGCACCAGCCCGAGTACGCGTCCCGGATGTGTCTGCGCATAGGCTAGTGCGAGCGTGGAGCCCCATGAGCCGCCGAACACCACCCATCGCTCAATGTCGAATTGTTCGCGAAGGGTTTCGATATCCGCGACAAGATCCCATGTTGTGTTATCGGTGAGATCGGCAAAAGGCGTCGAACGTCCTGCGCCACGCTGATCAAAAAGCACGATGCGATAACGCGCCGGATCGAAGAAGCGCCGATGATACGGCGATAACCCAGCACCAGGACCGCCATGCAGAAAGACGACAGGCAATCCTGCCGGATTGCCGCATTCTTCGACATAAAGCGTGTGCCGAGCGTCCACCGCGATCTGGTGTGTGCAATAGGGCTTGATCTGTGGATACATGGTACGCATGGTTGGTAGTCCGATCGTGCACATGGCAGTGATGTCGATGAGAGAGGCGCTATGTATTTCGCGAGCGCAGCTGACGCAGAGCTTACCGATTTGCCTAACGCCAACAAAACGCGTCGCAGGTTTAACGCGCGTTAGCCCAATTATCACGACGGTATAGGCATACTCCAACTGCATTCGTGGCGATTCGCGGCATGTTTGGGGAAAAAGCAGGTGTTAACGTCTTGCTAACTCCATGTCGCTGTAGGTCGGCGTGCCATACCTAATCAGGGGAAGTGACGATTTCCCTGCGACTGATATTTCGATGGAGTGATCTAGTGAACAAGCAACTTTCCCTGAAATTCGCGATCAGCGCAGGCTTGAGTACAAGCATGCTGTTGCTCGCCGGTTGCCCGTGGCAATCGTCGAATAACAGCAATGTACCCGCGGCATCGTCGAGCGCGCCGGCATCGTCGTCGACAGCCGCCGGACAACAGGCGCAGGCCTACACGCCGCCCACCGCGGATCAGCTCTATCAGTTGGTTGCACCGATCGCGTTGTTTCCTGACAAGCTCGTCGCGCAGGTGCTGGCCGGGTCTACCTATCCCGATCAGATCACTGCGGCAGAAAATCTGCTGACGCAAAATTCGAATCTGAAAGGCGATCTGTTACAGGCGGCGGTCAATCCGCAGAGCTGGGACCCGAGCGTAAAGGGGCTGACCCAGTTTCCGTCTGTGTTGTCGCAGATGGCGCAGAACATCCAATGGACACAGTCGCTAGGCGAGGCGTACGTCAACGATCCCACGGATGTGTTGAACGCCATCCAGGTGATGCGCCAACGCGCTTCTGCGCAGGGCAATCTGCGCACGTCGGCGCAACAGCAGGTGACGACGCAACCGGCGCAACAGGTTGCACAAAGCGAACAGGCAAGCGGTTACGTCGATAATGGCGCCGCGCCGCCGGTGTATTCCGGCGATCCCGTCGTGCCGCCGCCGCAGCAGATCATCCAGATCGAGCCCGCGCAGCCGGATGCGGTGTACGTGCCGGTGTACAACCCGCAGACCGTCTACGGCGGCGACGTGGCTTATTACCCTGGTTATGACTATCCGCCGCCGCAACCCTCCTAC
>Ga0210398_10007231_pt1 | contig 10110 bp, 6 predicted proteins | sample IncBWC4OmetaG_FD_161047 | JGI IMG/M metagenome (GOLD analysis project Ga0210398, IMG submission 161047) | Forest soil microbial communities from Barre Woods Harvard Forest LTER site, Petersham, Massachusetts, United States - Inc-BW-C-4-O | ecosystem: Environmental > Terrestrial > Soil >...
GCAGGCAGGGCTTTCGCGTCGAGGCCTTTCGGCCGCATACCCTTGAGCCGGCGCGCGCGCTTTGGTGGAAGCTCTTTGTACGTGGCGGGGCAATGATGATTGACCGGGCAATCGCGGGGCGGCAGTCCATTGTGAGTCCAACTCTCGAAGACTTTCTTCGCATCGCGCACGCTGAAGCGCCTTTATCCGGCGAGGAACTCCTCACGGCGTGGGAGGACTGCGATCGGGTGCGTGGAAGGTTTTTGGAGGAGATGCGCCAAAACCCAGTGCTCCTTATGCCGGTGTGCTCTGTACCTGCGTTTCGCCACGGCGAACGGGAGTGGAATGTAGGGGGCCAAAAGGTGGCCTACCTCGATGCGATGCGATATACCCAATGGTTCAACCTGCTTGGCGGGCCCGCCGCCGTCGTTCCGGTCGGGCGATCGGCCGAGAATCTGCCCATCGGAGTTCAGATCGCCGGCCGGCCCTACCAGGACGAAGTGGTGCTCGGGATTGCTGCTGCACTGGAGCAGGATTTCGGTTATCTGCCACCTCCGCTGGCTACTTAGAACACGAATTTTGCCTTCGTATTTCTGCAGCTATCGAGCGTGTGATGGCTTAACATGCAGATGCACACTCGAATGGACATTTCACGCTCCCGCTACCGCCTGCTTTCTTCGGTACTTTTCCTGGGCCTCGGTTCGGTTGTGGCGGCGTCCGCGTCCAATCACCCCGAAGCGCGGACTGAACCAACCATTCAACCGACTGCTGGCGCCTTTGCGCATCAAGCGTGGTCAACCGACAATGGCCTTCCACAGAACAGCGTCCACCAGATACTCCAGGCTCGCGACGGATACATTTGGATTGCAACTGAAGGAGGCGTCGCGCGATTTAACGGCACCCAGTTCACTGTCTACAACCAGGAGTACGATCCGGTATTCACCAGTAACGACACCTGTTGTCTCGCCGAAGACCGGAGCGGGGCCGTTTGGATTGGAACGGCCGACGGCCTTCTGCGATACGCTGGCGGCGCCTTCCGTCGATACACAATGGCTGACGGTCTTCCATCAACCGTCATTCTGTCGCTTGCGCAAACGAATGACGGCTCTGTGGTCGTGCTCACCAGTGGTGGCGTCGCGGGCTATGACGGAACCAAGTTTATTTCACTGAAGTCTTCGCCGACTGCAATCGGGAGAGAGTCAGGGGGCGGGATTTTGCTCACGACGGCGACTGGCATAACCTCCTATCACCAAAAGGAGCCGCGTGATTTTCCACTTCCCTCGCTACCGAGCGAACCAGTCGAAGGTCTCGGGTCGTTGAACGATGGTACTGTGTGGCTGCGAACCCGCACCTCTCTCTTTCTGTGGAATCGAGGTCACGTTCGCTCCTGGCGCAGCGGCTTCGAGTTGCCGGGAACACGCGTGCAGTCTTTCCTCGCGGACTCGCGCGGCGGTTTTTGGGTGGGCACTGATCAGGGCCTCGTCTTGTTGCCTTCTATGGCGGCGGTCGACAAAGGTCGGCTTGAGGTTCAACCTCTCCTTGGCGCTAACTCAATCTTGACGATCTACGAAGATCAGGAGAGCAATATTTGGGTTGGAACGGATGCGGCAGGAGTGCACATCCTCCGACGACAAAAATTCAGAACTCTGCCTACGCTTTCTGGTCACGCTATCGCCGCAATTACCCAAACCACCGATGGCGCTATCTGGTCTGGCAGCAAAGGCGACGGACTTTTTCGTTACCAGGGAGGACAAACCCAGTCTCTCTCCACAAGAGACGGGTTATCGAGTGATGTCATTCTTTCACTCGCCCCCGATCGTGACGGCTCGCTTTGGATTGGCACGCCGGACGGGCTTAACCATCTTCAGGCAGGTAAAATTCGGCCCTACACCTCGTCGGATGGATTGCCCGACGACTTTATCCGCTCACTATATTCCGACACCGACGGATCGCTCTGGATCGGCACACGTCGAGGACTCGCCCACTGGAAGGACGGCAGGTTTACGATATTGTCTCGGAGCGATGGTCTCAGAAGCGATCTGATTGGGTCGATAGTGCGATCCAATTCGAAAGATCTCTGGGTTGCTACGCTCGACGGACTGCTCCGCATTCGAGATGGAAAGCTGACGACGTTTGATAAGTCGCGTGGTCTCTCCGGCGACGTCATCACGTCACTCCTCGAAGACGAGAGCCATACTCTGTGGGTCGGAACGAAAAATGGCGGACTCAGCCGGTCCTCGGCCGACGGGTTCCTTCCCGTACGAGCGCCTAATCTCCCGAGCGAGATCGACACGATCATTGAAGACGCACGCGGCTACCTATGGCTCGCCTCCAATCGCGGCGTTACGCGAGTGCTGGCGGCCGAGCTGATTGCTTGCGAAGCAACGGCGGCTTGCGCCCCACACATGACGTCCTATGGCTCATCCGACGGCATGTCGACGGACGATACTTATTCCACCGGACACCCGGGCGCGTGGAGAGCCGCCGACGGAGAGCTCTGGTTTGCTACGCGTAAGGGAGTCGCAATCGTTGACCCTGCCAACCTGTCTGAAAACCAGACTCCGCCGCCCGTCGTCATTGAACAATTCACGGTCGACGATACCAATTGGAAGATGACCGATACGGAGGGCACTATCCCTCCCGGGCATGTGCGCTACGCCTTTGAATACGCCGCTCTCAGCTACACTGCACCTTCCAGGATTCGTTACCGCTATATTTTGGAAGGGTTCGACAAGCAGTGGACGGAGGCTGGCTCGCGGCGCAACGCCTACTACACCAATCTTCCCCCGCGGCACTATCGTTTTCGCGTTCAAGCTGCCAACGAAAATGGCGTGTGGAACGAAAAAGGCGCAGAGTTTTCCTTTGTCGTGAAGCCTCCGTTCTATCGGACAATGTGGTTTCTTGGCATTCTTACGATTCTGCTATCTGGTCTAGCCTTTGCGGCGTACAGAATACGTGTTCGCGTCCTTCGCTCTGAATTCGATGCGATTCTTGCAGAGCGTAATCGAATCGCGCGCGAGATTCACGATACGCTGGCACAAGGGTTCGTCGGCGTCTCGACGCAGCTCGAACTAACCGCGCATCTGCTCGCGCAGTCTCATGTCCACGAGGCGAGACAACAGGTCGATCGCACGCGAGAGCTGGTACGGGAGGGACTTGCCGATGCGCGACGCAGCATATGGGACCTCCGGACGGGAAGCGCGCAGGCGACCCTTCCCGATCGGCTCACACAACTCGCTGAAAGGAGTTCCTCCGGCCACATTGCAATCGACCCTCAGATTGGTGGAGCGTATCGGGCTCTCGCGCCTTCCATTGAAAATGAAGTGCTGCGCGTCGCCCAGGAGGCGGTTGCTAATGTTGTCCGCCATTCCAAAGCGACCCGCGCCGAACTCAACTTGCGCTATCATCCAGACGAGCTCATATTGACCATTTCCGACAACGGCACCGGGTTCCAAACCACTGACACGACACTGCCAGAAAGAGGACACTTTGGGCTTCAGGGAATGCGAGAACGTGCCGTTCAGATTGGCGGAGCGTTCAACGTAGATAGCTCTCCGACGAGCGGTACCACCGTCTCGCTGCGTGTTCCGCTACTCAACGGAAGGGGATAGAGGATGTCAGATCGAATCAGGATCCTTGTGGTAGATGACCATCATGTGGTTCGCCAAGGACTCATTGCGCTCCTCAAGGTCATGCCCGGGATCGAAGTCGTAGGCGAAGCGAGCGATGGCCTCCAGGCAGTGGAACTACATCGCAGCCTGATGCCGGATATTACGCTCATGGACCTGCAACTTCCCAAGCTGGGCGGAGTGGCGGCGATCAGTCGGATTCGCGCAGAGTCTCCGGTGGCCCGTTTTATCGTCCTGACGACATTCGATGGCGACGAGGATATCTTTCGTTCGCTTCAGGCGGGTGCGAAGGCATATCTTCTCAAAGGAATGACCATTGACGATTTGCTCAACACCATCCGTCTTGTTCACGCTGGTAAAACGAGCATTTCCCCGGCTATCGCCGAAAAACTCGCCGAAAGAATGGGAACACAGGATCTTACGGCTCGCGAACTTGCCGTTCTGGAACGCATCGTTGCCGGTCGCGCGAACAAGGAGATCGCCTCCGATTTGACGATCTCCGAAGCGACGGTCAAGACCCATGTCAATAATCTGCTCAGCAAACTTGGCGTGAGCGATCGCACAAATGCCGCGACTGTTGCCATTCAGCGCGGTCTTGTTCACCTGAAATGAGGCTACTTTCCATGAAACTGTCCGTAATTCTTCTTTGCTCGATGCTCGCCGCCTCTTCGTTGGGCGCCCAGACAAAACCCACTTGGCGTACCGCCACCGCTGATGAACTCAAGACTGTGGTGCCCTCGCGGGCCCCCGTCGAAAAAGAGCGCATCGAAACCGAGATGCGTACCGCCTCCGGCATCGTTAGCTCGCAAGGCAAGTTCATTGCCGGAGTGGTGCTCATCACTGCGGGTTACTCTGCTGATGGCAAGTACTCTCACTATCTTATCGTCCAGGCACCCATCACAATCGCCGACATCTCTCTCGCCGCCGGCAACTACGTCTTTGGCTGGCAACGGACCGACGACGGGCTAGTGGTCAAGTTTTACGACGCTACAACCGGAGCTGAGCGCGGTACAGCCACCGCCCACCGAATGGCCCAAAGCACTCGGATCGAGTCCTTTCGCGTCTGGCCCCCCGGAGATCAATCTATTCTTCAGATCGGGCGATTTAGCCTTCCCTACAAATTGACCGAGTAGACCTTTCGATGGATGTGGGTGACCGTAGCCGCATGGTAAAACGGTGGCTGCCGTCAGGCATGATGGAATCTCCATGCAAAGCTCTTGTTTCCGAATTAGCAAATCAAGAACTACGGTAAGGATCAGTTTGTGACTAGTCGTTGCAGCACGCCCCGCAGCCTGTTCAATGTCATTTTTCTATGTGCCATCGGCGCCGTGAGTTCTCGCTTCCTCGTTGCCCAGGCGACGGGAGCGGGGTCTCCATCTCCGGACTCGCAACAAAAGACGTCTCAGAGTGAGGCCGCGCAGCCACAGTCGGGAGGAGTCAACACTGGGGGAGCGCACGCGGCGGTTCTCGACAGTGAACATCGGCCGATCACCGCTGGGGGCTTCGTCAAGACTGGTCCCGTCATCTTTCAGGACATCGCACAGAAAGCGGGCTTGACTGTTTGGAAGCACACGATGGGCACGCCAGACAAGCGCTTTATCATCGAGACGAACGGTTCGGGCGTGGGCCTGATCGACTACGACAACGATGGCTGGCTCGATATTTATTTCGTCAATGGTTCGACCTTCGACGCCGTGAGCGGCAAGGCAGCTGCGCCAAAGGCCGCACTGTTTCACAACAATCACGATGGCACCTTCACCGATGTGGCAGCGAAGGCGGGTGTGACTAACGACAGGTGGGGCGTGGGCGTGGCAATCGCCGATTACGACAACGACGGCTGGCCGGATATCTATGTCAGCAACTTCGGAAAAAATCGCCTCTACCATAACAATCACAACGGCACATTTACCGACGTCGCCGAAAAGGCTGGGGTTACGCTCGGCAATTGGTCAACGGGAGCCACCTGGGGAGATTATGACGGCGATGGGCGCCTCGATCTCTTCGTCCCTGGCTACCTTCACTACGATCTGGCTAATCAACCGGTGTCCAGCAACCAAGGGTCCACGCTGTGCCAGTTCCGCGGGGAAGAAGTCATGTGCGGCCCGCGTGGTTTGAAGGGCGAACCGGACCACCTGTTTCACAACAATGGCGACGGAACCTTCACTGATGTTAGTGAAAAAGCCGGCGTCGCTGACAAGAACGCCTATTATGGGCTCTCTTCGCTCTTCATTGATGTCAACGACGACGGCAAACCGGACCTACTGGTCGCCGACGATTCAACTCCGAACTACCTCTATCTCAATAAAGGGGATGGCACTTTCGAAGATGCCAGCTACGCCTCCGGTTATGCGCTCAATGAGAATGGTCGCGAAACCGCGTCGATGGGAATCGGCTACGGAGATTACCAGAATAATGGTCTCCTGGACTTCTACAACACCACGTTTTCCGACGACTACAATCCGCTCTACCGAAACGACGGGAATGCCAACTTCACCGACGTCAGCTATCTAATGGGAATTGCTGAACCGACGGTCCCGTTTCTCGGTTGGGGCACGGCACTGATGGATTTCGACAACGACGGCTGGAAGGACATCGTGATGACAAACGGCCATGTGTACCCGGCCGTTGACCACGCCAACTGGGGAACCTCCTGGGCGCAGCGGCCATTGCTCTTCCGAAATATCGACGGGAAGAAGTTCGACCTCATGCCTGCCGTCGAAGGCACCGCATTGGCAAATCTCTACGTTGGTCGAGGGTTGGCCGTCGGAGATCTGTTCAACGACGGTAAGCTTGATGTCGTCATCAATGTGTTAGATGGTCACCCTGCCCTGCTGCGGAATGTTTCCTCAGACACCCACCACTGGATCGAGCTCAAGTTAGTCGGAGGCCCTAAGAGTCCGCGCGATGCCATCGGAGCGACGGTCTACCTGACTGCAGGCGGTCAGCGGCAACGAGGTGACGTCGTCTCCGGCGGAAGCTACGCCTCCACTCACGATCCTCGCCTTCACTTCGGCCTCGCCGACGCGACCGTCGTGGAGATGGTCGAAGTACACTGGCCGAGCGGAGCGAAAGAAAAGTTCTCAATCGACAAGGTGGATAAGATAGTCACGATCGTGGAAGGTACCGGCTCGAAGTTATAGTTTCAGAAATCGTACCCCGAACCCGTTTCATTCATCGCCCGCTATCGCTCGTCGTAGATGATGGCGCCGGCGTGACGGGAGTGATCGTCTTCGGGGCTTTGCGCTTAGCATGAAGGAAATCCACCAGGTCTTTAATTTCATCGGGCTGAAGCACATCTGCGAAGGCAGGCATCGCAGCACCGCCATCGTGAATTTGATGCTCAATCTGTTGTTTGTTTCGCCGCTTGCCGACGGTGCTCAGATCTGGTCCGAGATCACCTCCGCGACCGCCCACGCCATGGCAGTGCTCGCACCCCTTTTCGTGAAAGAGCATTGCACCCGACTTCTTACTTTCGTTCGAATAAGCGTGAACTACCGAAGCGGATGGCTGCACCAAGCTACACGTCAGAGCTAGAACGAAAAGCGCAAAACAGACTGCAGTAAAGGTTCTCGCTACGATTCTTCTTTCTCTCAAGAAGTAAATCTCTCCCCAATGCCTGATTGTGGGTAGTGTACCGCTTCTTTGCACCACGAAAGCACGTCAGGCCACTAGAAATCGTTACCGCTCATCGACGAAGTTGCCGGGGCAACGATTTTCGTTGGGTTTTTTCCAGACTTTAGTGGCATGTCGAGTTCATGGGTGTGCCAGACAATACCTTCGTCGGCAATCTCCGGGTGTTTGCTGAGAAATTCGTAGGCATATGTACTCGCGGTGGGGTCATCTTTCTGATCCGCGAATATCGCGGCCTGCTGCCTCGACAGATCCATCAGGCCGAGTCGCCGGTAGACGATGGAAAGGATGTAGTGCGCAGACAAATCGTCTGGATCGATGGCCTGAACCTTTTCGTATTCAACTCTTGAGAGGTCATATTTATGAAACTGGTAGTAGGAAAATCCTAGCTCGCGATGCGCGTCACGAGAGCGCGGAAAACTGGCCGCGACCTCCTGCAAATCCGCGATCGCCATTTCCATATTGCCAGCGTTGCGTTCGACAAGAGCGCGGTAATAGAGAGCGCGTGCATTACCGGGTGCAAGCGACAGAGCCTTTTCGAGATTCGGACGCGCGTCGTTATACCGCTGCCATTGAATCTGAACGATGGCAAGGTTGGTGTACGCGTCAACATAGTCCGGACGAAGTTTGGCAACCTGTGCAAAAGCGCTCGCCGATGCGGCATATTGTTGGCCGTCGAGCAGAGCGATACCGAAGTTATTCCATCGCATCCATTCTTTGTTTTCGACCGGCCCCGGAGTCACTGGCTTATTCTCGCCCACCTGAATCGTACGAGTTTGCGAGACCATGTCGACAACGGGTTGCTCATAGTGCTTACCCATGCCGAAGTCCATGAAATGCTGATCGAATCGGCGATATTTGACGGTCGCGGTGATCGTCACGGGTCCGGCATTGGCCGGCGGCATGATGAAGGAATAACGAATAAGTTGCGACCGTCCGGACTGGATCGTGTTGTTGTAGGCAACTACGCGGTTTGTCCAAACCTGATGCAGGTCATTCAACCCACCACTCACATTAATTAGACGATTGGTGAAGCTATGGGCGCGTTCGTCCAAATCACCGTTCGGCTTGATGAAACCGCTCTGATGCAGAATCTTTCCAGTGGCGTCCTTGACCGTGAACTCAACCCACGATTCGTACATATCGCGTTGCTCAGGCACATGGCTATGCGCAATACCTTTGTTCTGGATAACGACATTGGTAGTGATTGTTTCGCCCGGCGCGATCGAGAAACTGGTGAGCCCTAAGGGAGCGACGAGACCCTTCGATGAGGCGCCCTCGGCCATTTCTCCATGTTCAATCGCGAAGATGTCGACATTGAACACGTTGTCCTGAAGAAATTTCACGATACGCGTTGCCTGCTCATCGAAGCCGTATATCTTCGGGATGACCGTGTTGGCTCCCAGCCATCGATGCGAAGCAAGTTGACCCTTTTTCGCACCCGAGTCGGTCAGCTTCAGATCCTCGCGCTGCATATGGCAGGTCTGGCAGGTCGAAACTGAATCCTTCACATAGAACGGCAGGGGCGACTGCTTGGCGAAGGAGGAGTTCTGCCACTCATCGTAAAGAAAAATGGCGCGCTGCCATTTGTAGTCATTCAAGGCTCGCGGCAAAGCCGCCTTGTGACAAGACGAGCAGAACTCCGACGTGCGATAGAAGTCCTTCATCACCGCCTTACTGTGACGATCGAGATGGGCGAGAATCTCGCCATCGGTGACTTTACGGGTAATCGGCTTTCCGTCTTCATCGACCAGCACGGCAGGCACGCCCATGACGTAGCTGCCGGTACCCCGCGTATCAACCTTTTGAATGGAGTGGCATACCATGCACGTGACACCATCCTGGTCGTAGGGGCGTTTCTTAGGCCCAGCCTGGGTCAGGGCTCCCGCTACAAGAGCAATCGGATCGTGGCAGCCCTCGCAGTGGCGCGAAAATTCAATTCCCTTTGAGTCGTTTAGCAACGCGACATTTTTCAGGTAGTACGGGACGCGGTTAGCATTCGAGTGAGCCGACTCCCGCCATTGCTTGTGGCTCTCCTGATGACAATGACCGCAATACTCCGCCGTCGGGAACACCTTGGGATCCAGAAATTCGCCGGTGTCTGTGGTCGCATTCGACGGCAGGAAAGGAAACTCCTTTCCATACCGGTAGTTGTATTTGGCTGCCACCTTTTCCGTATATTCGTGTCTCGCCGCTGCTGCCTCGTCCGCCTCGGTGCCGGCCTTGACAGACCGTGGGACAGACATGGCCACACACGCCAAGACTGCGGCGAAGACCAGGGCTATTCCTCCAACGCGAATTCGACCTTCGATGTCCATCTTTATCGGCACTACTGCCTCAACTCGATTTTGCGCACCAAAACAGATGGCAGGAGCACCCTGAATACTAAAGAGAGAGAGGGGCGCCTGTCTTCCACCTTTCGATGGATGCTGTTCAATCTGTTTCCCTTTGAAACCGCTGGTTTCGACCCTGCGGGGATCCCGAGATCGGCCAGTTGATAATTCTAAAGGGATTACAGGCCGGTTGAGTCCCTGTAATCCGGTATTCAGGGGCGATATTGGCCTAGATGCATGCGGCGCAAAGACACCGCAAGTACGAGTCTGTTCAGGCTTCGAAATAGCACATATAGTCGAGATCGGCAATCAACCTAGGCTGTGCTGTGGGGCGCCAGCCCAGCCGTTGCTGAGTTAGCACGCTTGAAGGGGGCAATCCACGCCCACGAAGAGCCCGAGCCAGCCAAAATGTTCGGCTGCCTCCTCGGGGGATTTGGCAACGACCGGTACCTCTCCTGCCGATCCCTTCTCGAGCGCGCCGGGATGTCGCGATCGAACTTTGCCCTGAAGTTTAAACAGACGGTCGGGGAGTCACCCAT
>Ga0210398_10007232_pt1 | contig 10110 bp, 5 predicted proteins | sample IncBWC4OmetaG_FD_161047 | JGI IMG/M metagenome (GOLD analysis project Ga0210398, IMG submission 161047) | Forest soil microbial communities from Barre Woods Harvard Forest LTER site, Petersham, Massachusetts, United States - Inc-BW-C-4-O | ecosystem: Environmental > Terrestrial > Soil >...
GATCGGCTATCGCGCTCCAGCCCCGGAGGTGTTCGTCCCGGCACTCGCCGCATGGCCTACGCTGGCGCCGCGGCCAACCCTAAACTAACATTCCAACCGGACCACTAAACGGGGGCCGGTCAGTGCCTCATTGTGACGCTCAGGTGACAGACCCTGCGCACAAACTTACCCACAGAACTTGAGGATGGTCTTCGCACGGCCTCTTAACCGATAGGTCGATCAGTGGTTTAGCGAGTCTGCCCGGCAATTGGGTGGGCTAGCCGCGAGTGCGACGAACGCGGCAGGCTCGATATCTCGGATCCGGAGGGCGCCTGATCTCGACGTGCATTAACGGGTCTGCAATCAAATCGCCGATAGGGTCCTCGCCAACACCCAAGACAAGCAAAACCTTTGCCCCGCCCTCAGTGGCGGGGTTTCTTTTTTGGCTAGCGGTTAACCATACTCGATAAGGGAGCCTTCAATTTTTGGTGCGATATTAGTCCGTCGTAGAGCGACTTTCGTTTTAGGGAGCGCTTCAAATGCTCAAGGCGCTTGGAATATTGGGGCTCATCGCCGCTATTGTCGGGCTCACTACCGCTATGGGCATGAGTATGGCCGGCTATTTTTAGCCCGATCCGTCTCTATTCCGGGTCGCTGTCTTGGCATATACACGCCGACATGATGGAGATGGGCCGCTAGCGAGTTTGCCGCTCGTGTTGCTCATCGTGATCCTGGCGGCGATCGCCGTTTACGCTCGATGACGACGCCCGACGAGCCCCTATACGAAGGCCCCGCGCATGAGGCAACCTTCTATGTCCCATTGCCGGGGATCGTGCGGTTTCGATTCAGCGACTGGCGTGCCCGCGGCTATGTGCGTTCTCGGGACGGAGCTCTAGTACGCGTGGGCGCTCGGCTGTTCCTACCCGCAGGACCGCACACCTTAACCCTGTACGATCCGAAGTTGACGGCGCGGGTATCGATCAGTTTTGAACCTCGCTAGCTCCGACGATGTGGGGGACAGTCATGGCGAGAACTCGCTTGGTGCGCGTCTGCGGTGTGAGGGCAGGATGGGTAGACCCGAACAAAGACATGATTGCGTTTTCACTAGTCGGCAGTGACGGCCAGAGTACCCTCCCATTGCTCGCTTCTGCGCAGGAAATAGAGCAGATAAAGATTGGCCTAGACGGCTTATTGAACGGGCTTAAAGAGGTCAAAGAGCAGGTTGGGACACAGCGGGCTAACCGCCGCGACGAGCCCTATCGGCCATAGGTCCGACGCCTCACCGCGGCAAGTTCTTCATCGGTGAAGTCAGTCGCAGTATGCCGGGTTGCGCACATGTTCTTGATGTGTTCCTCTTCTTGCCGGAAGTATGATCGCTACGATCGACCAAGTATTGCGCGGCTGATCGAGCGTACGGGCCGGACATGAGCGCTGACGAGCTGCGCCCCATCATCGCGGCGGACTGCCCGAACCAGCGATCCATTTCGATCTATGACCGCTGCGGCGTCCAGGCCCCTCAATTGCCTGCGATCTTCGGCTAGGGAACCCCCGACCTACAAGCCCGTTTGCGAAGGTCTCTCTATGAGCTGGCGCTGGTAGGCCTATCCCACTGGCGCCTTATTTTTGCCCGGATATCTTCGCAGAAACGGAAGAGCCCGGCGCGGGGGAACGCTCCGGGCTCGCTCCCGGGGGAGCGGCGCGTGGCGGTGCTTTGGGGGTCGTTCACGCGCCGGTAGAACTATAGCGCTGGTTGCCCGCGCTGATCAATCATTCGCCTTGTGGAGTTGGCCAACGTGGGCTCAATAATTTTCGCTGGTGCGGACAAGTTACCCAACGAGCCACGAGGCGAATAATCAGGCCCGACATCGAGTCTCACGGGGATTGGTGATGATCGATAACGCAACCTTGCTCACGATCCTGACGGTCTTCATCGGAGTGGTGTTCTTGCTTTGCATATGGCGACTAGGCAGCTCGCTCCACCGCAACGCTGACCCTCCCCACCGCGGAGAGCCTAGATCTCGTTTCAGGAGCCGACGATCGCCCGCGTCATCGCAGCGGGACCGCTCGCGGTTGGAGGGCTAGCCCTACGGCGCCCGCCGGCCGCCGAGAGATTGTGACTGCTATCATGGCCTACCCGCCATGCGCGACGGTTTGCTTCTAACGTACGAGGGAATCACGCGCGGGGTGACGCACAACAGATGTCAAGCCCGGCGCTCGGCGAAATACCGGCGGCCGCTCTCACTTCGTGGCCTTCACGAAGACGCCGTCCCATTCTGCCGGAGGGTCGGCGATGAGCTGGATACAACGGGCCGCCATGATTTGCGGCGGCGTTGACGCTCCGGCCGGTACGCCCGGATAGCTGATGGCGCGCCAGGCCGCTCCGGCCGCGGCAAAATTGCCGCCACGATAAAGCTTCAGCGCGGCCGCGTATTGCGCTGGGTAGGCCGACTGGGCCTCACTGGCGCCGTCTTTTTCGGCGAGCAGCTCATACGCAGCCACCGGCTCGGCCTTACCCTTGAGCTTGATCCAGTCGAGCTCGCACACAATAAATCTGCCGGCGATCGCCTCCGCCGTCGCGGGGCCAATGACGATCGCGCTATCGTAATCATGTGGTACCCCTTCAAGCCGCGCCGCCACGTTCACGGTCTCGCCAATCGCGGTGTAGTTGTAGCGTCGGGGCGCACCCACGTTGCCGATCACCGCTGGACCGCTGTTAATCCCCATCTTCACTGTATAACCCGGGCGCCCAGCGGCATCGGCCTCCGTCTTGGCAAGGGCTACCGCGGCGACGCTACGCAGCGCGGCTTGCGCAGCATGCGCGGCATGATCGGGATCGAAGAGCGGCGCGCCCCAGATCGCCATCACTGCGTCGCCGATGAATTTGTCGACATAGCCGCCCGCATTTTCGACCTCAGCGACAATCAATCCAAGGTAGTTGTTCGTCACATCCATCAGCTCTTCAGGTCCGACCCGTCCGGACAGGTTGGTGAACCCCGAGAGATCGGCGAACATGACCGAAACGTCGCGCCGCTCGCCGCCCAACCGCAACTCACTTTCGCCTTCGGCCAGGCGGTCGACGATAGTGGGCGCGAGGTAATGGCTAAACGCTCTTTGCACTCGTCTGCGTTGGCGCTCCTCCACCAGAAAGCGCGCAAGATAGGCAGCGATCGCGCCGCCCCCGCAACCACCAACCGGAACGGCGATCGGAAACCAATATCCCAGGGGTAATGCCAGCAAGGCTGCCGCCCACAATGCCCCCGCCAGCAGCAGTGCTCCGAGCGCGGCAAACCATGGCCGTAGAAAAAATCCGAGCAAAGCTCCGGCGATAGCCACCAACGCCGCGGCAATAGCTCTAGCGCTACGGGGAAGCGGCTGTACGAGATCGCCCGTAACGACTTCATTAATCGTCTCGGCGTGTACAAAGACCCCGGGTGCCGTATGCGAGCCGGGATCCGAGGCGCCGAGTGTTGTCATACTGCAATCGCCGGCAAATGACCTGGCTGGAAGCGGTGCAAAGAAACGATCTGACGTCGTCTTGCGGTCCTCGTCGGGCAGCGTTGAGCCGACGACAACGATCTTACCAGCGAGCCTATCGCGCACCTTTGCCGGGTTTTTTTCAAGGCAACGCAGGACGTCAATCAAGGAATAAGTCGGGATTGCCTCCAGAGGGCGCCGCGGAGCGAGGAGCACTTGCCCCGGGAGGGGCGTGGTTGCGGCGCGTTTGAGCAATTCCGCGGCCAAAGTAGGATTACCAGCCATGTCTACCGAAATGTGACGTTGTACGCCGTCGGCGTCCGGAAACATCTCGATCGAAGCAATGGCATCCTCGGCATTGTGTCCGTCGGGTGGGATACCCATCATCGCAGCTACAAATGGGCGCGCGGGTACCTCCCTGACGGTGCGTGCCAGAACGACATGGGTGTTCGCTCGCTGCAGAGCAATCAGAAAATCTCGGTCATACTGATCGAGCCCAGGAAACCGGTTGGCGGAATAGGCGAAGATCAAGTCAAAGCCGATTGCTTTGACGCCGTTCTCCATCAAACCATCGATTAGCTTTGCCCAGGATTTGCTGAGGAACGCGCGTGGCATAGGCGAAAGCTCGGGGGAATCAAGGCTGTCTTTGTCCAGCGCGACTACAGCTACGGCGTCGTCGACACGACCCGGGCGCTCGGACGTTGCGGAGAGGGACAGGTCGAAGAAGAAGCCGTCGAAGGGCTCCATCCGGTCGCCAACCGCGAGACTAGCGATAGCTGCCAAGCCGCCTACAATAAGGGTAACAAATGCGCGGAGATGACGTCGCAACCCCGATAGCCGCAACACCGGTCGAGACCGCGCCTAGCTTAGCCGCAGTACGATCAGTGATCCCGATGCACTTGGTGCAGCGGTAATGAACGGCATTTCGGTCGGCGTCGAGCGATCCCGTGTCGAAATCCGCAACGTGTAGTGGCCACCAGGTTTAAGCGGAGCTGCGCCTGCCGGCTGACGACCCCGACCATCCACGATCTGAAGCTGCATCGGTTGGACGGGTGAGTCATCAGAGATAATCGCCGCGGCGGTGATTAGATTTGCCTTTGGCCCAGTAAATATGAATTCCGCCGAGGCGGACCAGTGGGGCGGCGTCATGGCGCCGCCACGTATAAGGGCGCCGCCGGTACTGCGGTTCGTCTCGCTCATGTCCAGCATCGAGTAAACCCGCGGGCAGGGTTCGTCTTTCTCGCTTTCAATGCGGCCGTCTGAGACAAAATTTGCGCGCGAAAGCGTCACCGTGCCACCGGTGACCACAGCAATTTTGCATAGTGAATAATGCAGAAAGGTCAGGCGAGCGTCGTCTTTCAGACTGATCCTCGAACCGTCAGAAATCTCCGCCATCGCCGTGAGCGGAGGGTCAGTCTCGCCACTGATCGCCATGACGATCCCGGCAGGCTCTTCAGCGGCAGCGAGTGATGGGAACCACCAGCCCGTCAAAACGAAAAGCACCAATAGTGCAAAATATCTCATGAGCTATGCCTCCTGCCTTCCATCGTCCGTACTCCAGCCAAATTCAATCACTTTGTTATCCGCCAACTGCCGGGCTACTCAGGCAGAACTGGGTGCTACGCGTTTGTGTCTCGAAGATAGATTGCACCCTCAGCATGCGCTCCGAAATGCCTTAGGATGCGTGGTTTGGAGGGCGCAGTTAAGCCAACGAGCGGAGGGGAGGCACCTTGTGAATACTCTTGTTACACGGGGGAAGGGAACCTACCAGCAGCGATTACGCTCGGAACACTGCCATTTTTCAACATCGCTCATCAGATTTTTTTTTGGTGCAGCGTTGTTTTCTTCTGCAGTTACGTCGGGCTATGCGGCTCCGTTGCTTGCTGAGGTTGGTCAAGAAATCTCGCTTGGCGACAATCTCAACCAAGAGGCCTGCCGTTTGCGCCGTGCAGAGGCCCCGAAGGACAAGCCTGGCCGTGTGGATTACGGTTTGTTTTGTGAGGGCTGGACGCAACCAAGCGGCTTTTTGGTGAGCTTTCCCGCGGGACCTGGTTTCAATCCCGCCGAGATTCTGTCAAAGGGCAATTATGCGGACCAGTTGGCGCTTCGCCTTGCGGAATGCTCGGCACCGGCACAGGCGAAGATTGCCGATCGTCTTGCCGGTGCCGTCCGGTTTTGCCGTCGCCGCGATGGCGGTTGGCCGGTGGTGGTGGGGAGTACGAGCGCCGGAGGCCGGGGCTACGTATTCGAAATGCTGCCTACGAACGTGCCGCTCGCGGAACGCGCGGTTGATGCGCTAGTCACCAACAAAGGTATCGTGCTCACACCGCCGCCGCGCACCGCGCTAATCCTGCAGTTCGAAGCAACGGTCAATATCTCCGCAACGCAATTCGGCGTCGGCGATCTCGGTGCCGTTCACACGCTGTCCGTACTCGGCGAAGAAGAACTGTGGGCCACGCGATTTGTCGAGTCCGAGCGCGCATGGAGCAAAGTGCTGGAAGTCATGGAGCGTGTTTTCGGCCCCGACAGCCCTGATAACGGCCGCGCACTCACCAACATCGCGCTTGCGATCTACCGTCAAGGCAGGCTCTCCGAAGCTGACGAGATGCTGAAACGCGCGGAGTCCCTGGTCAAACGCTCGCGCCGACCCGACGATTATCCAGAATGGATGACATTCCGCTCCTATGTCGAACATAGCCTAAAACACGACGACGTTGCTCTATCCCTGGCGCAGCAAGCGCTGGAACGTCGGCGTGCGGAAAGGCAGATGGCCAACGGGTTCAGCGGCAATTCTGCCGCCGGGTACCGATCGGCTTACGCGGCCGCGGTAGGGCATTCGGCATTGGTGCTGGCCCGAGCATATAACGAGCTGGGCCGTTTCAAGGACGCCATCGCTTCCAGCGAGGAGGGCATTCGCAACTACGTCGAAGCTTACGGCGATATCCATCCAATGATTGGCTGGACCTACCTTGAAGAGGCTACCGCCTTCCGGGAGGCTGGCGATTTGGCCCAAGCGCGCGTCGCTGCGGAAAAGGCACTGGCGATTCATCAAAAACTTTATGGCGACACGGGGCCGGTTTTTTTCGACGCCGTGGCTGCAGGACGGATTGCTGTGGCGGAGCAGCGCAGCCAAGACGCGCTGAAGGATTTCGAGCAGGCGATTCGCAGCGCTCAGTCTTCAGCCGAGATACCGCTTCTTCCGGCGGACTGGCTTGCACAATACATGGATTTACTGAACGCTGGCGGTGGAGGACCAGCTGAGGCTTTTGCCGCCGCCCAGCTTGTGCGAGGCGGCGTCACCGATGAAGCCATTCGGGCCATGGCTGCGCGGGCAACCGCAGATGAACCCGAGATTGCGTCGGTGGCGCGAGCGCTGCAGGATGCCCAGGCGCGGGCAGTGAGCCTTCGGGGTCAGATTGCAAACGAAATGCGCCTGAAACCCGGCGAGCGCAAGCCGCAGGACGAAAAGGCTGATCAAGATGCACTGAGCCAAGCCGAGACGGACGCCGCTGACGCCGAGCAGCGTCTCCAGGCGCAGTTTCCCCGGTACGCACGCCTGGTGAAGCCGAGCCAGGTATCGGCCGGCGAGATCAACCAGCTATTGCGTCCCGATGAGGCTCTGCTGCTCGCGGTGACGATGCCGTCCTCGACGTACCTGTTTCTGCTCCGCTCCGGTCAAACACATGTGAACAAAGCGGCGATCTCATCGTCTGAACTGGGAGCAAAGATTTCCGCCATTCGCGATACGCTCGATCTTGTCCAAAGTGGTGGCACGGTGCAGCCGTTCGACGTTCGTGATGCGGAGGGTCTCTATACGACATTATTGGCACCGCTGGCGGAGCAGATGGCGGATATCCACCATCTCGTCCTCGTTAGCAACGGTCCATTGTTGAGCTTGCCGTTAGGCGTGCTAATGCGGCCGGCCAAGCAGACCGAAAGCGGGCCTGTCTACCTGGCACGGGACTTTGCCATCAGCGTAGTACCGACGGTTGGTGCTTTCCGCGATTTGAGGCTAGCCCCCGCTGGGGATGCGGCGCCTGAACCATTCCTGGGATTTGGCAATCCACAGTTTGCTGGCGCTGTTGGTGACACTCGGGGTCTGTTTCAACTGGCGAAGAAATGCCGCACTGACAAGTCTGTCGACATAGCCGAGATCCGCAATCTTCCTCAACTGCCGGAGACGGAAGGGGAATTGCGCACCATTGCCGCGACGCTGCACGCGCCCGCTGATAGCGTTGTCCTCGGTGCTGAGGCGACTAAGCAGGAGCTGCTCTCCCACGACCTTGAGCGGTATCGCGTCATCGCCTTTTCGACGCATGGTCTCCTCGCAGATCAATTGGATTGCCAGAATGAGCCCGCACTGCTGCTCAGTCTTCCGCAGAACGCGACTACTGGAGACGATGCCCTGCTCACGGCGAGCCAGATTGTCAGTCTGCGGCTCAGGGCCGATTGGATACTGCTCTCAGCATGCAACACGGCGGGCCCGGATGGGTTTGCCGGAGAAGCGCTCTCTGGGCTGACCCGAGCATTTTTTTACGCCGGCGCCCGGAGCGTCATGGCCACTCACTGGCCAGTAGAATCGAGCGCCACCGTGCAGCTCACGACCCTCACCTTCGAAAACTACACGAAGAACCCTGGCAAAGGTAAAGCCAGCGCCTTACGTGACGCCCAACTGGCCTTAATGGATTCACCTGAAACTTCCCATCCCATTTTCTGGGCGCCGTTTGTGCTCGTTGGTGACGGGGGCGGGAGGTAACAGCTAGTCGCCGCCGCCCGCGCTGAGCATCGGCTTCCTCTCGCGTCCGGTATCAACCTCGCCACGCCGCCGGCTTTGGATAGAGGCCCAAAAGGGTAGGAGCGGGCGATTTGGCGGATAGCACTCCGATCTCCTGACCGCAGTGAACCAACGAAGCCCTCGCCCGACAACTCCCGGTTTCTTCAACGCGATACGCCGGTAACGGTCGTTCGCGCCGCCCCGCGCTAACAGGACGGTTTTAGTTTGAATTCCACACGGCGATCGAGAGCATCGCTCTCGTCGTCCCGACCGGTGCCAACCATCAATTCGCTGGAGCCGACCCCGCGGGCAGTCGTTTTGCCACGAATTTGCGGGTCATCGGCGTCGAGCTGGTTCTTGACGCGTTGCGCCCGCAACTCAGATAGCCGGTCGTTGAGGACCGCGGCGCCAGTGGCGCTGGTATGTCCGACAATTTCCAGGCAGGAATAGGACTGACTTTGCTTGCGCGCGATCTGCTGGAGCCAAATTGGGTACTGGCTGCTGAACTTCTCACGGTAATCGAACGAAGCGGTGCCAGGACCGAACAGGATTTTGAGCGCTAACACGTTCTTCCGATACCCGTAGTCCAGCACGCGGTCGAATGTTTGCGGCAGATCGCGACGGTGCAGCTTGAAGCTGCTGAGATAGACCCCGTTATAGACCCGCAGCTGATCGCCAGCCGGGGTTTGAGCGGCATCATTATAGAGCTGTAGAGCGTCGGCGTAGCGGCCGGCGTCATATGCCGCGATTGCTTCACCGACCGTGGCGGCTGTGATGATGCCGTCGAGATAGGTCTTGTTGATCGGGTCGCCAACCTTGCTGGCTTGACAGGTGCTGATGTAGCTCTGGACTGCGGCGTCTTCGGACCAGACCGGGCTTTCTGCGAACGCCGGAAGCGGCGTGGCATCGACATCGTTGAGTTGTGCGCGGGCGACCCCTTTGGCTACGATCTTGCCGCTCTTGAGATCCGCCATGACGAGGCAGAAGCGGAACGCCTCGCGGGTGCCGGCCGTCTTGTTCTCGCTGTTGACCGGCGTAAAGGTGCCGATCAGCACATAAGGCTGGGCGTTGATGGTCCCTGGTGAGAAATCCTTGATGACGAATTGCGGATAGCGGTCGTGTACCAGATTAAGAATTTGGCCCTGAATGTTGTCCGTGGCCCGCGACTGGGCCCCGGTCACGCCGTCGACCAGCGGATCGATGACGATCGATTGCTGGACATCGCCGGCGGCGGCCTTGGCTGCATTCGTCAGCACGGTATTGGCCGCGTTTGACACCGCCTGCTGAAAGGGAACAACAGGTGGCAACGCCGGTGCTGCGGTGGGAGTCGGTGCCGGCGCTGCCACGGCTGGCGCCGGGGTACCAGCGGCCGGCGCAGGAGCGGCCGGAGCTGGGGTTGGGCTCGCCGGCGCCGGCGAGGTCTCGGTCGGCGGCGACGGCTGTTGGGCGGGAACGAGGGCAGCACCCGATGCCAAAAACGGAATGGCGAGTAGCGCCGCTCGCGCAAGACGCGGTACACGCACGCTAACGGCAATTAGCCGAGAGGAAGACTCGATCTGCATCGGCGATTGGCTCCCCTAATTGGCTGCGTTCCAAGATGGCGTTGCAGCGTGACAAGGTTGCGGCATTTGTCAAAGCATGGGTTGAGGCCTCTTGATCTACCGTCGGCTTGTTGGCCTTGCGTAGAACCTCGAGCTCGGCTGTTGCGTCGGCAGTACGTTTCCCGTTCGGAAACTGTTTCAGAAATGCGCCGATGGTCGAGACGCTTGGACGAGCCGAGATCCGTTGCCATTCGGCCTCCTCAAGAGCAGCTGTTTCGATGAGGGCCACGGCGGCCACATAACCTTCCGAGCCGCGCGCCGACCGCGCCCGGTACCAGTCGC
>Ga0210398_10007234_pt1 | contig 10106 bp, 12 predicted proteins | sample IncBWC4OmetaG_FD_161047 | JGI IMG/M metagenome (GOLD analysis project Ga0210398, IMG submission 161047) | Forest soil microbial communities from Barre Woods Harvard Forest LTER site, Petersham, Massachusetts, United States - Inc-BW-C-4-O | ecosystem: Environmental > Terrestrial > Soil >...
TGCCGGGGGACGTCCTTGGAGATTGAGTCCACTTGTTTTACGCGCGCTCGCATTCGGAAATTATTGCCAGCCGACGCCGGGACCATAGACAAAGCCGTACGGCACTACGGAACCCCAAGGACCCCACGCATTCCAGTTCCAAGCGGCGTCAGAATACGCTTGCGCCGTCATTTGTTGCTCGTCAGCGAGATTTTTCTGTTGCTGATCGCGCCTGTATTGGTTGTAGGCCTGCTGCGTTCCCACATAGAGGCAGCCGCATACCAAGGGGTCCGCGTATACATAGTGGACCGTATCGCCGTTTGCTCGCTGCACGAATTGGTGCGGCGGCAGGCGGTTGAGCATCGCTTGCCGTTCAGGGGTATTGGCGGGACGGACGACAAAACCGGCCGCAGCCAAATTGTCCTCGTGCGCCGAAACAATCTGTTGCTGTGTTTGGCACGCAGCGATTGCGCCGATGCTCAATAACAGACTTAGCACGGGCGTGATTTTGAAATTACGATGCCGCGATAAACCCGGGAATTTATTCAACATGTTTACTCCCTATGAGTGATTTTCCCAAAGCACATCTTCTTGCGTATTCTTACAAATGCCTAGCTCACGGATTCAACCGATACCAAACATCGACCCGAAACCCGCGCTTATCCATCTTGGCCCAGCGTTTACCTGGCAGTGCGTGGCCGGCCGAACAGCTCCAATGATAGATACTTTCATGGCCGACTGCGTATGCGGGGATAAAGGTTGTCTCGGGGTTCTCACGGCAGTAGTGCTCGGCGCCTAAATTTTGCCTAGCTCGATTGGCCTTGGCGCTGCAAGGAATATTGGCGCCAACAGCGCAGACATATACCGCTCCGCTCATGCATCGCCAATAGAAATTCTCTGGCACGACTGCGGACGCAGCCGGCAACCCAAGGGCTCCGATAACGTGCGGCTTCAGCGCTGCCGGAATCGGTGTGGCACCACCCACTGGCGTATCGATGTTGCGAATAGCAGCGCAATAGGCGAACGGGTCACCGGGCGCAGTGGCGACTACTTCGGCAGCAAAGCATTGCCGACCTGCATCCAGGCACAACAGGAAAACCAGGCAACGGATCGGCAGCCCACGTATCATGTCGGAAAGACTCGCAACTCTCAGCTAATTACGTCCTATGGATCAGGCCATTATCGCTGGGCTCAAATGCTAACGCTTGCGCAAAATGTCTTAATCATTATCCTGACGATGGGCGTGTCCCTGCTCTTTATGGTAGGACTCAATCGCCTGTGGCCGGTCGAAAAGCGCCATACGGAAAACGATCTTGTTGGCTGGCAGCTAAGCGTTTTAGGTACAACTTACGCGGTTACTCTGGGCTTCATGCTTTATACGGGCTGGACCAATTTCACTGCAGCGTATCTCAACGTTGAACTAGAGGCGAACTCACTCAGAAACATCTATCGCCTGGCGGAGGGTCTGCCGCAGCAGCGCGCAGGAATCCAAAACTTAACTCACGCCTACGCCGATGCCGTCATCAATCACGACTGGCCAGGCATGGCTGTGGGCCGGTTGCCGGAGGACAGTCACCTCATCAACGAGCAGATGTGGAAGACTTTGATGTCGATCAAGGTAGCATCGCCATCCGAGCTCATGGCCGAAGATCACGCGCTCTCGGAACTTAGTTCGTTGACCATGCACCGCCGCACGCGGCTGCTGCAAAGCACCTATCGGCTTCCCAGTATTTTTTGGTGCGTACTGCTGACCGGCGGCGTGCTGACGGTTCTTTCCGTGTCGATGTTCGGCTCGGCGAAACCCCGAGTGCACACGTTGCAGGTCTTTTCCCTGACTCTTCTCGTTACGCTCGTCATGTTGGCCATCGCCGATGTGGATCGGCCCTATCGCGGTTGGGTGCACATCAGCAGCTATGCGTTCGTGCGCGCGCAAGAAACAATGCACGATCCCAAATAGACAGCACCGATTCAGTGGCGTGGAGCGCCCGACAAGGAGTTGGAGACAACAGTGAAATTTTTCGGCGTGTACTGTCTCGTCGTCTTTGGAGCATCAGCTTGCGCGACCACCTACATCGTCCCCTCCGATCCCATCCCTGTGATCGGCGTGGAGCTTATGGGGCGCAACGGCGAATGCGTTGACGTCCAAGACGGTGGCACCGCGGATGGCACGCCCATCGTCGTGGTTCAGTGCCACGGCAGCCCCAACGAGCGCTGGTTCATCAAAGGCGGCGTCATTTCCGAAAGTTTTGGCAGTTGCATCGATGTGCAAGGGAGCGCGTCGAATGACGGTTCGGCCATAATACTGGTCACATGCACCGGTACACTGAGTCAACATTGGAGCATCCGCGCCGGTCAGATTGTCGGTATCGGGAATAAATGCCTGACCGAGGCTGGCGGCAGCGCGGATCAGACGCCGCTCATTCTATTCGCCTGCAAGGCGGATCCTGGCCAGTTTTGGACTATTAGGTGACATCACACGGAGGAAATCCATGAAAACACTTTCTTTCCCGTTTGGACTGCTCGTCGCGTTGTGCACCTTTGCGAATCCCTCGCGCGCCGCCCAGTTAGTCGGCGCCGCAAGTGGCTCCTGCGTCAATTTGCCGGAACATGGAGGTAGCGCTCCCGACGGCACGATCGTGCGGCTATTTCACTGCCACGATACTTCGAATCAGGTGTGGACCGTGAGCCACGGCCAGATCAACTCGAGCTTCGGCAGCTGTCTCGATGTGCAAGGTAGTGCGGCCACCGACGGCGCGCAGGTTATCATCGTGGCATGCAACGGCAGACCCAGTCAGAAATGGAGCATCTCTAATGGCCAAATCGTTGGCATAGGAGGCAAATGTCTCGATGTTCTGGGCAGTGGCATGGCCGATACCACGCCGCTGATTATCGCCACCTGCTCAGCGTCTCCCAGCCAGCAATGGTCGCTGCAGTAGCCGTCGCGTCAATCCCAGATCGCGCTAGTAATCGTGCCATCGCGACTGAGCACGAGTGTCAGGCGGTTCGGGTTGGACTCCGCGCTCGGAATGCCATCGGAGTGCTTGATCACACGCGTGAGCGGCGGTAGTTGCTCTTCTTTGACGACCTCGGCGGCCGATTTTCCTGAAGGCACGGCAGCGCCCTTCGCCACGAACACTTTGCCGACACATTTGCTGCAATCCTCGCCGGGGCCCTTTCCTTCCGCATAGCCCGGCAGCTGCGTTAGGGTCACCGATTCGACAGCGCCGTGCACATTCACGCCCTTAAACGGGTGATTTCCCTCGATCGGGAAAATAGCTTCGATGGGTTCGAAACCAGTTGCCTCCATGGCTTCAGCAGGGGCTCGAGCCACGAATATCAGTTCCAGCATTCCGTCCTTCGGGGTGCCGCGGGTAAGCGGCACCAATTCCGCTTCTTCCCAACCCTCCGTACTCGCAAGCCCGCGCACTCGAACGATGTCCAGCGGCGTCCCGTGAGTGCTGCGGATTACTTCAACGCTGAGCACGCGGAAAACCGGCGACCGCACCTCAGATTGGCTTTCCGCACTTTGACTTGCAGCGCTCGCCTGCGGCGGAGCCGCGCCCTGTCCGTTAGCACGCTCAGCCGACGTGCTCGTTTGCGCCAAGGCGGCGCCGCCAAGGAGAAGCATTGAGCCGACAGCGAACAGCGTGGTGATACGCTTAGATTTCTTCATCGCGTCCTCCCTTTGGAACGAAGGCGTTCCCCATATGGCGAAGTAATGTCACAGGCTGGACAGTCCAGGAATTGGACCGGTTCCTCTGTTCGGCGTCGCGCCGGCCGGCGGTCTGCCCATGAAACCATCGCGCAGGGCACGCAGGGCATCTGACGAATCGTCTGCATCCATCGTGGTCTTGAGCCGAGTAAACGCATCAAGAATGAGGTCTACCGGCGCCATTTGGGTTAGGCCGCAAAACGCTGTGCGAGTGCTTTGAAACGCACCATTCTCCGCCAATTTGTTCACCGGCGCCCCGCCTCCACAAACAGAGAAGTACTCGCAATCGTTGCGGCAAGCCTGCACACCCGCGGCGATATCTCGGGTCATGGCGATCATCGACGGACTGCAACGCATGTCCTCGAGCGAGTCCCGATTGATGTTTCCGATTATGAAGTCGTTGTAGGCCGCATTCTTGAGCCCCAGAAGCTCTGGCGAGAAGCTGGATGCATTTCCCAAGCAGTCAACATTGAGCATGCCGAAAGGCTCGACTTGCGAATTTCTCATTGCGCTCTGATCGGGACGAAAAACTCTCGGCAGCATGCCGTCGATCTCGCGTATCAGGCGAATCTTTCCACTGCGTCTCGAGAGTTGCCAAAACTCACTCAAAAACCGTTTGAAGGCGCTCTGCGCGTCATCACTGGCGAACAATCGTGACACATGATCGCCTTCCGATTCCTCGACATTGAAACAAATGTCGTCGATGCCTTCGGCGAGATAGAAATCCAACATCTGCTGCGGCGCCTTGATGCCCTCCTCCGACAGCACCGAAATGACATGGAAGCGCACTCCCTCTTTCTGCAGCACACGAATGCCGGCAATGGTCTGATCGAACGTGCCGCGCCCGGTACGGGTCACACGATGAGCATCATGCAGACGCTTTGGTCCGTCGATACTCACACCGACGCCGACATCCCACTTCTTAAATAGATCACACCATGCCGACGTTATCAGCATGCCGTTGGTCTGAATCGAATGCCGCAGTTTGAGGGCTGCCGGCCGCAGCGCCTCGATTGCTTCGAAAGACTTCTCATAAAAGGCAATCGGCACAACCAAAGGTTCGCCCGCGTGCCAGATAACGGTAAGACCGTCTCGCGTCCAACCCGAAGCAAATATTTTTTTGAACAGATTCCCGATGGTGCTTTGCTCCATCACGGTCGTGACGCTTCGCTGAGGTAGATAGCAATAGCTGCAATTGATGTTGCAGAAGGGAGTAGGTTGCACGACGACGATATCCAGAATCGGAATGCAGTCGTGCAGGTACGCTGGAGTCGACATGAGGCCCTCGGCGGTTCGTTTCGCCTCGACTACCAGTTGTGCCAAAAATTATGCCAGCCATTGTGCCAGCCGCCATTGCCCCAACCACCGTTGCCCCAGTTGTGCCAATTGTGCCAGCCGCCATTTCCCCAACCACCATTTCCCCAACCACCGTTGCGCCAACCAAGGTGCCAGCGGCCCCAGCCGCCATTTCCCCACCAAGCCGGCTCTGCCTTAGCGCCGTCCGCTGTAGGTTCGGTCGCCGAGCCGGTCATATCAGAGATTCCGCTTCGGATTTCTTGTAAGCGAGTTGACACACTCCCTCCGCTTGGCGGCGCATTGTTGCTCTGCTGCGAGATCGCCAGTGCGTCGGTTGAAGACAAAGCCAGCAGCACCGATGCGCCGACTGCTCCCGCCGGGAGAATTACCGAGAGAGCTTTGAGGAGAGCATTCCATTGCGGCATTTGAATCTCCTGATTCCCGAGTGCTCACATCAAAACTACGCCATTGCTAAAGAGTACGCAACACTCTTTGTATTCGTTTTTTGCGGCGAAATGAAGTCCGGGCGCGGCCCTTTGACAGGTCATCTCGGTTGCATACATACAAGAGTTTGGGACTTTGGCGCCATGAACAACCATGAGAACACAGTCTGAGGAAATTCAATAACTTGTCGCGCGGCGGCCGTTGCAATTGACACCTAAATAAAATTCTTGGCTTCGCGCCCGATGCGCTACGCCTGGCGGTTGGGGTTATTATCTGATCAACAGCGCTCGACTCTCGTCATTGGCCAGCTGCGCGGACGCTGTTCTTCGAAGAGGTCTCCGCGTGAGTTCTTCAAGGATCGAAGCGCTAACAATAAATTCAGGAGTCTCGATGAAACCTTCAACTAGCGGTTTAGCGATGTTCTACTTAGTGATGGTGATGCCGCTGCTTTCCTGTGCCACTACGCATCAAATCACCAGTGGCGGAACCAACCAGTGCATGAATGTCGTAAATCATGGATATCCGGTGCCGGGCACCCCAGTGCATGTCAAACAATGTGACCCTTGGCAGAATCAACAGTGGGCTTTCAACAATGGAAATATCGTCGGCGTCGGCGGATTTTGTCTCGACGTGCAGGGCAGCGCTGCTACCGAAGGCGCTCCCATCCTGTACGTACCCTGCAATGGCCGCCCGAGTCAGAGCTGGAAGGTGTCCAACGGCGCCATCGTCGGCATCGGGGGAATGTGCGTCGATGTTCAAGGTGGTGCTCCGTACGACCAAGCGCCCTTAATTCTCTCAACCTGCAATGCCGGTCCGACTCAGCAATGGGCCGTGCACTGAGCAAACAGCGAGCCAAGCCGGAGATCGCGCCGCCGGCGAACGCCAATTTTGCTACGTGAGCTTGCGCATGTAGGCCTGAAGCGTCCGGCCGACTTCACGAATGAGATACTCGTGCGACTGCGATGCTATTTCGGGCACCCGCAGGATGTAGCGCGTCACCAGCAAACCAACGACCTGCGAGCCTATTAGGGCTATGACATTGGGGAGTTGCTTCGAAGGCCCGAATGGTTTCAGCAACTCTGCGTACTGGCTCTCGTACTGACCCATGAATTTCGCGCGTGCCGCGTCATTGGACATTGCGGTCAGCAGCACCGCGCGGCGGCTGGGACCGGCTTCTGGGCTTTCCCAGTTCTCAAGAATTCGGCGCACGAGGGCCTCACCTAAGCGGGACTTGGGCACATCGGCATAGGCCGCTACATTCATCTTGAAGTTGGCGACCGCGGCGAACAAAGTTTCCTTGTTGCGGTAGTAGCGCATCACCATCGCCGGATTGATGTTCGCCTCGGCGGCGATGCCGCGGATCGTCGCGTGATCGTATCCGTCCCTGCCAAAAATAACCCTGGCGGCCTCGAGAATTCGATCTCGAGTCGGTTGAGACCTCAGTGGCCTGCTTTCTAAATCATTGATTTTCATCTAAATAATTCCTGTATGCAAACAAGCGTTTGCAAACGTGCGTAAGCTTGTTTAATATGCATACACTTGTTTGCAAACGAGTGAATGCAATCTTACCACTACTTAATCGGGAGAATTCAAATGTTGGTTCAATTGGCTTCGGGCTTGGGCTCAGCTGTCGCAGTGTTATTTCAAGTTCGCACGGCGCGCTTCGCCGGCGGAAATGGCTACAAGCCTGAACAGAATGCCGATGACGGCGGGCTGCAAGCATCCATGCCCGACTCGTCGGCGGAAAGCCCATACGGGCTTGCGGCGTGGCATGCTTTTTGTACTGACAATCCTGGAAAGGTTGTGGGCCTGTGGGAGCGGTCGATAAACCCGCTCAAACGGCTCCTGCCACTTAGCGTCGCATCGGTCCTGGTGTTAGCTGGATGCGGCGGCGGAGGCGGCGCGTCTAACGCCCCGACAATTAGTGTGACCTTCAGCGGCGATCCACCCTCGGCTGTGATTACTAGTTCGGCGACGCAGATTGCTGCGGTGGTGAACGGCGACGTTACGCATGCCGGAGCCAAGTGGTCGGTGACCTGTGGGAGTTCGCTATGCGGCACCGTGTCTCCAGCCACGACCACCAGCGGCGTAGACACCACCTATACCGCGCCCGCCGCGGTTCCCAGTGCCGCGATAGTGACCATCACCGCTACTTCGGTGGCGGATCCGACCAAGAGTGTGGCCACCACCATCACCATCAACGCCTCACAGCCTTCGGGTCCCATCCTCTCGGATGGCAACTATGTCTACCACTATTCGGGGCAGGATAAAAAGGGCCTGTACTTTGTAGCCGGTGTCTTCACGATTAAAGGCGGTGTTATTACTGCAGGTGAGCAGGACTTCACCGATGCGGCCTACTACGCCACCGAGATGCTAAATGCGGCCAACAGCAGCCTTTCCCGGGTCGGCGGAAATGTCCAGATCGTATTGGACACCGGGGATAAGAATATCGGTGTCAACGGCACAGTGACTCTCCGCGGTGCGGTGGTCTCCGGAGCCCGCGTGTTGCTGTCCGAATTCGACACTTCTGCCTCGGGCAGCGGTGCGTTGGATCTTCAGACCGGTGCTGACACGCCCGAAGGCAGCTATGCCTTCTATGCTTCAGGGTCAGACCAGGCGGGCCAAGGCCTCGCCATCGGTGGAGTGATGGATTTCTCCGGGGGTGCCCTCCTCCCGGCCAACAGCGTCTTCGATTCCAATGACAACATGACCACCCTTCTACAACGACAAAGCTTTGCCTCCGGCGCCGTCAGCAGCGCCGACGGCTTTGGGCGTGTGACCTTTAGTCTCGTACCGAGCAGTGGCTCAGGGGTGAAAGCGTTAACCCTCACCGGATATGTGAATGGCAATCAGATCCAACTGGTAGAAAGCCAAGGGGATGCGCTCAATGCGTTCACAGGGGGTACCGCCCTCAGCCAGGGAACGTACGCCGGTAGTTTCTCGGTAGGCAGTCCGTTCGTAGCCGGCGCAACCTATGCCTTCGGATCGAGCGGCATGGACAGCAATGGCACCGCGAATCTCGCCGGAGGTTTGGCGCTGCATTCGGATGGCACGGTCTCTGGCGCCATGGCGATCAACGACATCGTAAATTCCTTCGGTTTCACGATCACAGGCGGTACTTACACGGTCGATCCAACCGGAAGGGTTACCCTCAGCAACGTGGCTTCGCCCTCGTTTGTGGGCGCGTTGAGCTTCCAGTTATATCTCGATGGCAGCGGTAACGCATTGGAGCTCGGCGTTGATGCGAATCAGGTGACGGGTGCAATGGCCTACGCTCAAAACGTTGCGAGCGGAGACTTTGAGGGTGCTTATGCTTTCGCCGCCCAGGGATTTTGGACGGCAAGCCTCACCACCTATTCGGCCTGGAGCGCTGCCGGCATTACCAGCATCTCCGCCGATTCGGTGGCCGGATTCTCGGACTACACAATGCAGAACGCGGATGGCAGCTTTACGGCAACTCCCAACGTCGCCCTTTCCGGTGGCGAGACCAGCGACGAAGGGCTACTGAGACTGTTTGGGCTCGATGCCGGTGCTTTTCAGACGGAAAGCAATTTCGGCTACTACCCGATTGACGCAAATCGCGTAATTGCCATTCAGGTCGACGGACACAAGACTGGCCAACAAGGCCTGATGATGCTCGAAGCGGTTCAGTCGAATTAAGTCTCAAATCCCGGAGGCGTACGGATGTACGCCTCCGCTTTCGACGTTGACTCGAAGTGTGGCGGGTGCTGCCAATCTCACGCTCAGTAAGACCTTCACGTGGGTATCCTGACGCGACGCTTGTGGCCCGAGGTGGACGCTCTCGGACGTCCTAGAACGCCATTGAATGGTGGGCCGTGTAGCTACCGAACCTCAGTTATAACCGATTGTTTCTATTTACTTTATTTGGCGCCAATTCTTGCGAAGCCCCCAACAATGCCCCCACCAAAGGGTGTGGCTGTCGCCGGACAATACTGGAACCATTAGCGTCGCACCCAAGAACTGCGATGTGCCCATCGTTTCCCGGTTAGCGATCTCGAACACGCGACAGCCAATAGCCGGGACGGCGAGAGTGATGTGCGAGAGCGAATACGATAATCTCGTCCGTCGCGGCCCCGATAGACGACTGCAAATGGAAAATCTCTGACAAAGACACGGCGGGTGCTCTTTGAAGCGCGTGATCCCGTTAGAGGAAACCCGGCAGCCCGAGCCGTCGCCTCCTCCACCGCGGCCGTGAAACGCGCACCGAGACCAGCGCGCTCTTCGTTGTAGTAAATAACCTCAGCAAGAAACTCGCGACGCGCGGCGGCGACGAATCGAACTCGTCTCACCGGGACAAGCGTCGCGCTTCCGCAAAGACATCTTCTGCTGCGTATGCCGGTATGTCACCACGATCGAATGCGGCAACTCGGTTTTCGATCTCTCGCGCCCATTCCGCCTCGATGTCAGAAATTGGCGAGTGCAACGATTCAAGCAAAGTCTCAGCAAGCTGGGCGCGTTCCTCCGCTACCAAAGACCTAGCTTGCTGTTCGATTTCCTTAAGGGAAGCAGCCATTATGTCAACCTCCGAGAGATGCGTGGATTATACATCGGACCCTGTCAAATTCCTCCAATGGAACGATGCCATCCAATCAAGCCGCTTTCGATTTCTCCTCGCGGTTTCCTGCGCCACGCAGCTAATCAGCCGGCATCGCGG
>Ga0210398_10007235_pt1 | contig 10105 bp, 8 predicted proteins | sample IncBWC4OmetaG_FD_161047 | JGI IMG/M metagenome (GOLD analysis project Ga0210398, IMG submission 161047) | Forest soil microbial communities from Barre Woods Harvard Forest LTER site, Petersham, Massachusetts, United States - Inc-BW-C-4-O | ecosystem: Environmental > Terrestrial > Soil >...
TGACGATCGCCAGCAGCAGTTCGGCGCAACCCTGGGTGGACCGATCCGCAAAGACCGGGTTTTCTTCTACGCTGGATTCGACCAGCACCTGCTGACGGTGCCCTCCATGATGCAGTTCGCCAACGGTGCTTCGGTCGTGGTCGCTCAGCCAACCGACTACGACTACACCGACCAGGCACTGGTGATGGGGGCAGCGGCCCACCTGAACAGCATGGGAGGAACTTATCCCACTACCATGCAGGGGAACGCCGGCTTCGCCAAGTTGGACTTCACACTTTCACCCAAACAATTCGCCTTCCTGCGCCTGAGCACGTCGCGCTTGACCGGCGCCAATAACGAGTTCTTCGACCCGTCCAGCCCCATTACGGGTTATGCGGAAAGTGCCAATGGCAGCCAGGACGTCCACACCGAAAGCCTGGCCGCATCCTTGACCAGCGCCTGGACCAACAAACTCGCTACCAACTTGCGACTGCAATTCTCCCGCGATTTGCAAACTGCAACATCTAACTCTGACCAGCCCTGGACCAAAATCTATGACATCATTGCCGGATTTGGGGGTTCCAGCACCCTTCCTCAAGACACGCGCGAGCACAAGTTTTTTGCCGGCGAGACGCTAAGCTACGAAACCAGCCGGGTGCATTGGAAGTTCGGGGGCGACTTCATTCAGGCTTGGATCTACAACTATTACCCCTACCTCTTCGGCGGCGAGTATTACTTCGACGACGTCAAGGTAAATCCGTGGACGTTTGCTCCCATGGAGTACGGCGAACCGCTAACCCCGCTGCAGGCTTACGCCCACGATGTCCCGCGCTATTACATGCAGGACTTCGGCAATCCGGTTTCGCATCCCAACTCGCGCTTGTATTCCGCGTTCACGCAAAGCACGATTCGGGTCACCCGGAACTTCACTCTGAACGCCGGCATTCGCTACGACTTGCAGACATTCGAGCCGGGCAAACTGGTGGTAAATCCGCTCTACCCGGCTTCGGGAAAGGTCCCGACCGACCTCAACAATTTCGCGCCCCGGCTGGGCTTCGCCTACTCACTGGGCGGAAATCGTTCGTTGGTGATCCGGGGCGGGGCCGGCGTCTTCTACATGCCGATTCCCGCGATGTATGCATCACAAGTCGCGACCGACAACGGCATCCAGCAAAGCCAGCTTTTTCTGAATTTGATGATTCCGGCGCAGGCGGCCTTGTTTCCCACCTATCCCAATCCGCTGGTGAACTGTCCGCCGGGTACGGCGATCTGCAATCCTCCGGCGTCACTGGCGGGTTTAGTGACGACGCAGATCTCAGCCTTCGCGCCCAACTTCCAGACACCCTACACGGAGCAGGCAAACTTAACTATGCAGCGGGAATTCGGACGCAACATCGTCGCGACGGTGAGCTATGAATATGTACATGGTCTACACCTCATCCGCTCGCTCGACGTGAATCTTCCAGCGCCAACCATCACCGCCTATCCGGTCTATAACGATACCGGTTCCGTGTTGCTGGGAATGTATGACGTCGCCTCGTTTACCAGCGAGCAGACCACGCAATCGGCGACGTGCCCCTATCCTCCCTGCATCAACCAGTTGCAGAGGCCCGATCCGCAATTGGGAGCTATCAATTCCTTCGAATCGCAATCGAGCAGCATTTACAACGGCATGACCGTGTCGCTGAAGCGTCAGATGAGTCATGGCATGTACTTCCAGGTGGGCTACACTCTGGCCAAAGCCATCGACGACGGACAAGACGCTTTGGTAGTGGGACGCTCGGGAAACGTGCAGGACTCTTATGCCACCTCCTTGGAGCGCGGGCCCAGCGTCAACGATCAGCGCAATCGTTTTGTGGCAGCCTGGGTGGCCGAGCCAAAGTTTCATTTCGCCCAGGGTGGAACTCTCAGCCGCGTGGCCAACAACTGGAAGCTGTCCAGCGTGCTCACCGCCGGCTCTGGACGTCCCATCAACGCAACCATGGCTGGCGACCCCAATGGTGACGGCAATATCTACAATGATCGTCTGCCGGGCTACGGGAGAAACGCTTTCATTGGCCCGGACTACTTCAGCACCGACATGCGAGTCACCCGAAGCGTGCGTTGCGGCGAGCGCGTCGTGCTCAACTTTATTGTTGAGTCGTTCAACCTTTTCAATCGAACCAACGGCCGGGTGCAAATCAGCGATGACGGCTTTTACAATGCCGCAGGTCAGTTTGTCGCCTACTCCACGACTGTCAAAGGAACGAAATATCCCGGCGAGTTTTTGATGAATTCACAGTTCTTGACGGCCACAAACGCCTATGCACCACGGCAAGTGCAGTTGTCGCTAAGGCTGAGTTTTTGAGAGAGATAATGCCCCGACATCGACGTTAGTGCTACTCTGGTATAGACCTTAAGTTCGCGGCAAAGTCATACTCTTTCCTTGACTTAAGCCTGCAACATAGGGATAACTACTAGAGTCCATTTGGGACGAGTTTGGGGGTGTTTCCCGTTTGGCGGAAGTTCGCATTCAAGAGGGCGAATCATTAGAGAATGCCCTGCGTCGTTTTAAACGCAAAGTCCAGCAAGAGGACATCATTAAGGAAGTGAAGCGTCACTCCTTCTACCTCAAGCCGGGCGAAAAAAAGCGAGTAAAAGAAGCGCTGGCGCGAAAGCGCAGCCGTAAAAAGGCTCGGAAAGAGCAGGACTAATTCATAGCTGGGCCGCCGTTCTGAGGGCGGCCCTTGCTTTTCCTTCCTAGTTGGAGAGTTCATTCCGGTCGTACCGCAGTCTTATCAGCAGTGCCAGGCCTTTTAGGCATGGTGGGCCGAACCCGGGGAGATATAAACCTAAGCGTTGGAAATTTGTGGCTGCCGGCTTGCACGCTCAGTCCGGTTCTTCCGGGCAGTCGCAACTTGACCCCGTCCAGGGCTTGGGAGTCGCGGGCTGAAGGGAGCAAACTCTCCATGGAATTCCAGGATAAGGTTCTAAAGTGTATCGATTGCGGAGCGGACTTCGTTTTTACGGCCGGGGAACAATTGTTCTTCCACGATAAACAGTTCAAGAACGAACCCAAACGCTGCAAGGTCTGCAAGTCTAAACGTGCTTCCACTCTGGGAACGACCGCGCCAGGGGCGGGTACCTACTCCAAAGTAGAAACCCGCACCAGTTGTTCCGGTTGTGGAAAGGAGACCACCGTACCCTTCAAACCTACGCAGGGCCGGCCAGTCTTCTGTCGGGAGTGCTTCCAGCAACGCCGAACCAGCGCTGCCACTGCCTGACCCATCGCATTTCAGTCATTCTATAGCGCCAGCTACCTCCGTGCCGCGGACGCAAAGGTTGTTGTGTGTCTTCCCCGACATCGGTTAGGTTCTATGGCAGGGTGACATGCGTATCTGTTTCCAGTTCTTCATAATTCTGGCATTAACTGCACAAGTCTGGCCCGCAGCAGGCGAGAACACGGCGTTTCAGAGTGTTTCCTGGAGCCCCCGGCAACTTGCCACAGGATCGCCTTGCCTGTTCAAGCTTGAAGTGGAAGGTTCTCCTTCCGCTGTGCACGGTAAATGGGTGGATCACGAGATCGTCTTCTTCCCCGGCGCGCCACACGTCTGGTATGGCTTGGCAGGCATCGACGTCGAAGCCAAGCCCGGCAATTACAAGCTTGAATTGGAGGCATCGCTGCCGGACGGACGACTCATTCACGAAGAGCGCGCTGTGCCGGTGGAGCAGGCAAAATACAAAACCGAATCTCTTCGCGTACCTGAACGCTTCGTGCAGCCCGACGCTGAAACTCTTCGCCGCATTGATGCCGACAAAGAGATCAAGAAAAACGCCTTCGCGCACGAAATTTCTGAGCCGGAATGGTCAGGCAAGTTTGCACCTCCCATCGATACAACCGTGTCGGAAGGCTTTGGGACGCGCCGCACCTTCAACGGCAAACTGGCCAGCATTCACCGCGGCTTGGACTATCATGCCAAGCCCGGGTCGCCTATAACGGCCTCCAATGCCGGAGAGGTAGTGCTGGCCCGCGAACTATTCTATGAGGGCAACTGCGTCATCATTGACCACGGCCAGCAGTTCATGACGCTGTACATGCACTTATCGAAACTGGAAGTCCGCGAGGGCGATAAGGTCGAGAAAGGGCAGCAGATCGGACTAAGCGGGGCCACTGGCCGCGCCACCGGACCGCATCTGCACGTGGCTGTGCGTTGGCAGGGAGCCTATCTCGATCCAACTCTGCTGTGGACGTTGCCTCTACCCACACTGCCCTCAACGCTATCTTCAAAGGGCAGCGCTCACGCTCAGTAGACGCGGGGCCGCGCCCTTGCCTGACACCAAGCGAATAAGTTTTGAGATCCTGGGTGCCGCTAGTCGGCAGCCTTGCCTGCGACGCGGCGCTCGGGCTTTGCAGTGGCCGGATTTACGGCTTTGGCCGCAGCCGCCTTCCCTAACTTCTGCGACAGTACTTTGTGGTCCTGATGGGTGATCAACAGTGCTTCCAGTTGGCGCAGGAGTTCAGGCGTATTGACGGGCTTTACCAGCAAGGAATGTGCTCCGTTGTCCCGCCACTCACTGCCCAATGTGGGATACGCGGTCAGCAGGGCCGTAGCCGGATTATAGGCTTGCTCACGGGCAGCCCGAATCACGTCATAGCCGGAGGTTTCGTTCTCCATGCGCATGTCGGTAATGACCATCTCGTAGACGCCGTTTTTCAACTTGTGCTGCGCTTCCTTGGCCGAGGCAGCGGTTTCGACTTCGAAACCGTTCATTTCCAGAATTGCGCGAAGCGTAAGAAGAATTGCCAATTCGTCATCAACCAGAAGGATGCGGCGTTTCATTGGTAGCTCCAGGGTGCTGAGTCCGGTGGCAACTAAGCGGATTTGTTAGATGCGGATGTTGCCCGCTGCGTTGCCGGGTGATTTTCTACTTCCGCTTGCGCTGCCGATTATCTGGTGATCCTAGACATCTGGAACGGCTGAGCGCGCAAGCTAGGTCCACATCTCTGCCCAGTATAATAGCTTTGTGGCGACTTATCTTACCTATCATGTGGAGAACTTCGGATGCCGCGCCACTCAGGCCGACGGCGCGAGCATTGAGCGCCAGTTGCTCGACCGCGGACTGCAACGCGCTGGCAACGCCGATGACGCCGAATTCGTCATCCTGAATACCTGCACGGTCACTGCTTCGGCGGATCAGGATGCTCGCGCCGCCATTCGCCGCATTCATCGCGAGAATCCGCAAACCAAGATTCTGGTCACTGGCTGTTACGCGCAGCGTGCTCCGCAGGAACTGTCGGAGTTGCCGGGGGTCAGCCTGGTCGTGGGAAATTCGCATAAGCACGAACTGGCTAGTTATGTTTCCCCGCTTATTGGCCACACGGGATTTATTCCGCTGACTTCGGTCGGTACCAGCGACGCGTCTCCTATCGTGGTGGGCGATATTTTCGCTCATACCGAACTGATGGCCGCGCCCGTATTCGAGAGCGGATCGTTCGAGAAGACGCGTCCCAATCTGAAAGTGCAGGATGGCTGCAATAATCGCTGCTCGTTCTGCATCATTCCGTATGTGCGCGGCAAGAGCCGTTCGCTGAAACTGGATCAGGTGTTGCGCGAAGTGGACGGCCTGATCACGAATGGTTATCGCGAGATCGTGTTGTCGGGAATCAACTTGGGCCGTTGGGGACGCGAGCTTACTCCGCGAACAAATTTCGCTGCCATGCTGCGGACGATTCTCGATCGGACCGCAGTCGAGAAGATCCGCGTCAGCTCCGTCGAGCCCATGGACTGGACCAACGAGGTGATCGAGTTGGTGGCGTCATCGCCGCGCATCTGTAAGCACGCGCACGTGCCGCTGCAGTCGGGCAGCGACCGCATTCTGCGCAAGATGCATCGCAAGTATCGCCCGTGGCATTACGCCGATCGCATCGAGCGTATTCGTCGCGCCATGCCTGACGCCGCGATCGGAGCTGATGTAATGGTCGGATTCCCTGGCGAGAGCGACGACGACTTCGAGCAGACTCGCGCTTTCATCGAGCGCCTGCCATTCACCTACTTGCATGTCTTCACCTATTCGTCGCGACCGGGAACGCCGTCGGCAGAAATGCCCGATCAGGTTCCCGTTCAAGTGGCGCGGGAACGCAATCGCGTGTTGCGCGAGCTGATCGCCGTAAAGAAGCGTGAGTTCATGGAATCGTTCGTGGGACGCGAACTAGAAGCCATCACCCTGACTCACTACGATGGCGAGTATACGGAAGCGCTGACGGACAATTATCTGAAATTACGAGTGCTCGGGCGCCATGCCGCCAATCAGCAAGAACGCGTCCTGATCAGTGGTCTGCAACAAGATGCCCTCATCGGCTGCGGCGCTAATTGAACCCCTGGATGCAGCGCTGATTGAACTTCCTGGAAGTTGTCGTCACGAGGAGGCCTTCAGGCCGACGAGGGATCTGCTGTTTTCTTGTTTGTACCAAGAATTTGGCGCGGCACACAAAAAGCAGATCCCTCGGCTGCGCTCGGGATGACAAAATTAATACAGTACTCACGGGCACGGCTGAAGTCGTACCGTGACACAAAATACTCAAATGGCAAAGCATTGGGATGAGACATCTGAGCCCTGCGTCATAAAGCTGAAACCGCCTGGCCGCATGCTATACTTTTCACAGCATTGCAGTTACTGCGGAGGACTGTATCGACAAACGTTTTATCCGCACGAATGAACGCATTCGTGTCCGTGAAGTTCGCGTAATCGATGACGAGGGCAACCAGCTGGGGATTATGACGCCCTTCGATGCCCTGAAGATTGCCCGCGAAAAAACTCTCGACCTGGTAGAAGTCTCGCCCACCGCTCAACCTCCTGTTTGCCGCATCATGGACTACGGGAAATACCTGTACCAACAGGAAAAGCGCGAGCGCGAAGCCAAGAAGCACCAGCACCAGATTGTGGTCAAGGAAGTGAAGTTCCGCATCAATGTGGACGATCACGACTACGACACCAAGAAGAACCATGTGCTGCGCTTCCTGGGTGAAGGCGACAAGGTGAAGGCCACCATCTTTTTCCGTGGACGCGAGATGACTCGTCAGAGCCTGGGACGCGGAATATTGGATCGGCTGATTCAGGATTTGGGCGACAAGGCCATTGTGGAGTTCCGGCCGCGGCAGGAAGGCAACACCCTGCACTTGATCCTGGCGCCGCCGAAGGTGCAGGCTCCGGCCAAGCCGCCGAAGGAAGCGAAACCGCAGGCACCGAAGCCGGAGAAACCTGCTGCTCCGCCGTCAGCGCCACCGCAGCAACAGCAGTAGCGTTCGCTTGCGAGTGGCTGAATCTGCAGTTTGTATGTTGTAATAGAAAGACACTATGCCGAAGCTTAAGACACATAGCGGAGCGGCGAAGCGCTTCCATAAGACAGGGAGTGGCAAGATCAAGCGCGGACACGCGTTCAAGCGCCACATCCTGACTTCGAAGGCGACCAAGCGCAAGCGCCAGCTCGATAAAGACGTGATTCTGGATAAGGCGGATCAGAAGAAGATCGCCCGCATGATCCCTTACTAGAGTTGAGATGTAGCCGCATGATGCGGCACCCGGCGCGAATCACCAGGTTGCGACGGGAAACAGCGCGTGAAGAGGTACTTCCGGCCCCTCAAAATGTTGAGCGTGGTCAACTTCTTACCTCCAGCCGCTTAGCGATTTGAAAAAGGAGCAGCAATGCCTCGCGTAAAACGTGGAACCAAGCGCCGCGCGCGCCGCAAAAAGATTCTTGAGCGCGCCAGTGGCTATTACTTAACAAAATCAAAACTCTACCGCTCGGCGAAAGAGTCGGTCGAGCGCGGGCTGAAGTTCGCCTACAGCGGCCGCAAGCAGAAGAAACGCCAGTACCGTTCCATCTGGATTGTGCGCATCGGCGCAGCTGCCAAGCTGAACGGCCTCAGCTACAGCGTGTTCATCAATGGCCTGAAGAAGGCAGGCATCGAGTTGGACCGCAAGATCCTTGCTGATCTGGCGGTGACCGATCCCTCTGGGTTTACGGCGTTGTGCAAGCAGGCGCAAGCCGCAGTGGCATAGTCCGCCCATCCCAGAAACCTTGCAGTGACTTCCGATGGGCGGCCCCAGTGGCCGCCCGTTGTGTTTGCGAACGGGAAAGCTCGAGTAGAGCCGACCTTTAGGTCGGCGTCTAAGGCAATTTCAATTCGATTGAGCCCTTCAGGGGCGGCACAGATTTTCGCGCAGCTCAAAAGCAGGTCCCTTCGCTCCGGCTGAAGCCGTCGGTCGGGATGACAATTTGGCAAAACAGATCATGTACACCGTTCCCAAACTCGATGACTATTCTTCCGAAGCGCTGGACCGTGCCGTCGCGGAACTGTTCTCCGCACTGGAGAGCGAAACCGCTGGGCTTCACGGCGAGAACGACTGGAAGGCCTTTCGCGATCGCTGGCTCGCCCGCAAGAATGGTGTGCTCACGCAGGTGAACGACACCTGGCTGAAAGCCGCGCCCGGGCCCGCCAAGCGCGAGGTCGGGCGTCGCGTCAACGAATTGAAGACGCGCGTTGGTGAGCGTGTAGAAAACGCGCACATTGTCGCCGTCTATAAGTCAGTTCCCACCGGTGATCAAGCCAAAATCAAAGATTTTGTTCAGGAAACGAAGCTCGCCTCCGAGCGCCTCGACATCACCCTTCCCGGCATTCAGCGCCCCATCGGCGTGAAGCATCCCGTCCTGCGGGTGATGGACGAGATTGTCGCCGTATTCAAGGCGATGGGCTATTCAGTCGGCGAAGGGCCGGAGGTCGAGACCGATTACTACAACTTCGAGTCGCTCAACTTCCCGCCGAACCATCCCGCGCGCGACACGCAGGACACGCTGTTCATCGCGGGCCAGGAGAGCAAGCCCGCGCGCGATCGCCTGCTGCTGAGGACGCATACTTCGCCGGTACAGATTCGCACCATGGAGAAGCAGCCGCCTCCGGTGCGCATCGTGATTCCCGGCAAAGTGCATCGCAACGATCCGCTCGACGCAACGCACTCGCCCGTCTTCCATCAAGTCGAAGGTCTGGCTGTCGATACGAACATCACCTTCTGCGATCTGAAGGGCACGCTTGATCACGCCATGAAAGCGCTGTTCGGCTCGTCGGTGAAGACGCGATTCTATCCGTCGTTCTTCCCTTTCACTGAACCCAGCGCCGACATGCAGGTCAGCTGCATCTTCTGTGGCGGCAAGGGTTGTCGCAAGTGCAAAAACAGCGGCTGGATCGAGCTGCTGGGCTGCGGCATGGTCGATCCCAACGTTTTCGACTTTGTAAAGCAGAATGGCTACGACTCGTCGAAGGTGTCGGGTTTCGCCTTCGGCATGGGCGTGGAGCGCATCGCGATCCTGAAGTACGAGGTGGAGGAGATTCAGTTGTTCTATGAAGGCGACGTGCGCTTCCTGGAGCAGTTCGCATGAGAATCCTTCCCACATGGCTGCGTGAGTTCGTCGACATAACCGCTGACGATCGCCAACTCGCCGAGGACCTGACCTCGGCCGGAATTGCGGTGGAGTCTGTCCAGGAAGAGAACGGCGCGACCATCTACGAGATGGACCTGACCACGAACCGCGTCGATGCCATGAATCATTACGGCGTGGCCCGCGAGGCGTCGGCTATTTACGACGTGGAACTGAAGAAGGTTGAGCCAAAGTTGCAGGGGGAAACCGCAGATCCTTCGACTCCCGCGCGCAAAGACGGCGCGCCTCCGCTCAGGATGACAGCAGTAGAAGAGGTGGGGGACAGCGCGCCGCCTCCGGTCGGGATGACAACGGAGGAGGCACACAAAGGCGGGCAGCCTCCGCTCGGGAAGACGAACGACTTGTTTCCGATTGCCATCGAAGACCCGCAGGGTTGCGCGAGATACACTGCTCGCGTTCTGCGCAACGTGAAAATTGGGCCGTCGCCGAAGCAGATCGCCACTCGCTTGGAACTACTGGGATCGCGCTCGATCAACGACGCTGCCGACGCCACCAATTACGCACTGAGCGAACTTGGCCATCCCACGCACGCCTTCGATCTCGACCTGCTGGAGGGTGGCACGATTATCGTCCGCCGCGCCCGTGCGGGCGAAGTACTCAAGACGCTGGACGGCGTGGATCGCAAGCTCACCACCGACGATCTCGTCATCG
>Ga0210398_10007236_pt1 | contig 10105 bp, 5 predicted proteins | sample IncBWC4OmetaG_FD_161047 | JGI IMG/M metagenome (GOLD analysis project Ga0210398, IMG submission 161047) | Forest soil microbial communities from Barre Woods Harvard Forest LTER site, Petersham, Massachusetts, United States - Inc-BW-C-4-O | ecosystem: Environmental > Terrestrial > Soil >...
CCAGCCGCCGCGCAGAGCTTCGGCGGAAGCTTCGGGCTGGCGCCAGTAGCCTTCCATGACGCCGTCACCGCGCACGATAATTTCGCCGATGGATTGGCCGTCGTGCGGCACGTCCTCATCGTTCGGATCTACTACACGCAGATCCACGCCGGGGATTGCATAGCCGGTCATGGCCTGGCCGGTGAAGCGCTGCTCGCCTTGCCAATCCATACCGGATTTCATGGGCGAAACAGAAAGCGTGGGAGAGGTTTCGGTGAGGCCATAGCCCGAAAAACATTCGCAGGCGAGTTTTCCTTCCACTTCACGGATGAGCGTGGGCGACGAAGCGGCGCCACCGATGACAATGCGGCGCAGGGTGGTGAGATTGAAATTCCCGCGCTCCGGGCAATTCACCAAAGCGGTGGCCATGATGGGCACCAGGCTCAAGGTCTGCACGCCTTCCTTTTCGATGAGGCGGAAAACTTCTTTGGGGTCGAAGCGCTGGATCATCACGTGCGTGCCGCCGAGCATTGTGAGGAAATGCGCGACGCCCCAGCCATTGGCGTGGAACAGTGGAATGGTGTGAAGCTCGACGGCGCCTCTTTCGATTTGCAATCCCAGGCAAACGTGCACCGCGTGCAGGTACACATTTCTGTGCGTGAGCATTACGCCTTTGGGATTGGCGCTGGTGCCACTGGTGTAGAAAAGTTCAGACAGGGAATTTTCATCAATGCCGGAGATGTCCGCGAAATGGGGCGTGGCGGCGGCCAGAAGCTGGTCGTAGTTCTCGGAGCAGAGCCAGGGCGCTGCGGGAGCGCCGTCGAGTTGGCAAATCAACTTGACCGAGGGAATCTCTTTGCGAAATGCTTCGGCGACGGGGAGGAACTGTTTTTCCACGAAGAGAGCGGAAGCGCCGGAATCGTTGAGGATGTAGCCGAGTTCGCCGGGCGTGAGGCGAATATTCAGCGGGAGCAGCACGGCGCCGGCTTCCAGAACGCCGTAATACGCTTCGAGCAAGCGATGGCAATTGCTGCTGAGGAACGCGACCCGCTCGCCGGGCTGTATGCCGGCCTGGCGCAAAGCTCCCGCCAGGCGGCTGACGCGATCGGCCATTTGCGCGTAGGTATATCTGTCGTCATTGCAAACAACGGCGGTGCGGTGGGGATATTGTTGCACCGCGTAACGCAGGAAACGCAAGGGCGTGAGTGGAATATTCATAGTGCGCTCGCCTGAATCAGGCGGATTGACCTCCATCAACTGCCAGGATTTGCCCGGTAACAAAATCGGATGCAGAGGAAGCGAGAAAAATTGCGGCGCCTTTCAAATCTTGCGGCCCGCCGAATCGGCCCAGAGGTATCCCGGCGAGGAGCGATTCCTTGTTTCGTTCGATTACTTTTTCTGACATGTCGGTAGGAAACCAGCCCGGCGCGATGGCATTCACCTGAATATTGTGCATGCCCCATTTGCAGGCGAGGTCCTTGGTGAAAATGATGATGCCGCCTTTGCTGGCGCTGTAGCCGATGGCGGAGAATTTCGGTGACGAGCCGCGCAATCCGGCGACGGAGGCGATATTGATGATTTTTCCGCGGCGCTGCGCGATCATGGTCCGTCCCACCGTTTGCGAAAACAGGAAAGTTCCCGTGAGATTGGTTTCGATGACTTTGTTCCACTGTTCGAGCGTCATGTTTTCGACCGGCGCGCCCCAGGACGTGCCGGCATTGTTGATCAGGATGTCGATGCGGCCGAAATGTTCGAGCGTGGCGTCGGCGACCGCTTGAATGTTGGCCGGATCTTTGACGTCGCAGGCTAGGGGGAGAACTTTGACGCCGGCGGCTTCGAATTCGGAGGCGGCTTGCAGGCAGCGTTCTTTTTTGCGCGCGCAGAGAACCAGGTGCGCGCCCATTTCCGCGAGCCCGTCGGCCATCTGGCGGCCGAGGCCCACAGCACCGCCAGTGATGATAGCGACGCGGCCGGTGAGGTCGAAGATTTTGGAGGTGGTCACGTTAGGCGTTGTGGCCCTGGGTTATTTTCGTTCATTCAAAATAGCGTGTGTTTATATCATATGTTAGAAACTAACGCTAGTGGCTATGGCGGGTCCCGAGCAAGACCGCACGAGACATCGCATCCCAACGAAAAGCAGACCCCGCGCCCGCTTTCGCGGGCTGGGGATGACACCATCGCATCTTTCTTTCGAAAACCGTGAAACCGCACTTACAAGCAAAACGGTATTTTTCAGCCAACCCTGTCGCGGACCGCTCAGTACGTTTCGCCGAACGAGAAGCCTTGGGTGCAATCGCCGCCGAAGCCGAAAAAGCATGGGTGGGCGAAGGCGTCAAAGGGACGCAGATAGGGCGCTGGCGTGTAGTCGATGAAGGCGGGCGGGGTGGGAACGATGGTGGTGCCCACCTCAAAGATATTGAATTGCGGGCCGAGCGCTGCGGCATCGCCATTCAGGAGATTGGCCTCGATGCTCGGCCATTTGCCCGTTTCCAATCGCTGCAGCAGGGTTTCGACTGCAGCGATGGTTTCCGCGGGCGTGAAGGCACAGTGCCCGGCGCGATCCACGAAAGTTTGGCGCAGCAATCGGCTGTTATCGTCCACACGGTCCACGACGTCCTTGTAAGCGGTTTCATTTTGCACGACGACGAGGCCGTCGCCCTTGGTGTGCATGGAGAGGACGGGAATATCGATCCGGCCATCGAAAATAATATTTGCTCGAGGTAGTTGACCGCTCTCGGATTCGCTTGGATGCGGGCGGCGCGATTCAGAGTGTCCAGGTCTTCTTCGAGGCTGAGCCCGGCGGTCTGATAGAGCGCCCAGACTTCGTCGCGGTCAACCGATTTTTCGAGCTGCTTGCGATAATCCACGCCAGTGTTCCAGGAGACGTTGCCGCCGGCGCGCGCTTCGAGTTCGGCGCGAAAAGCGAACACGAAGGGAAAATCAATTTGCTGATCCCAGAGAAACTGATTTGCTTCCTGACTGGCGAAATCGGTGGGAGATGGTTCCGGCGTAGTGGGAGTGAACCAGCCGGGAGTATCGCTGAGAGCTGCGCCCAGAGCGATGCGCGCGCGCCCCTGCGGCGTGGCTTGGGCAGCGGCCAGAACGTCTTCGGCCAGCGTGAAATTTGCGGTGGGATTCGCGATGCCAACCACCTGCAAATTGGTGGCGGGCGCGAGGAGCGTCTTGAAAGCGAATTCGGCGTCGAGCGCGGTGTTCCAGGTGGCTACGCCGCCAGACAACACTCCGCACATGGGCTGCGCGGCGCTGAAGCGCTTGGGATTTCGCTGGATCAATCCGGCGGTGATAATGCCGCCCAGAGAATGTCCCCAGGCGATGGTGGCGACGGGGTGGGGAAACACGGTGTCAAACAAATCAAGCACGGCGATTTGATCGGTGAGAGCTTCTTGAATGGCCCAGCCGGTGGTCGCGTAGGAGGAGCCGGCGAGCGCGAAACCATTGGCGAGGAGAAAAGCGCCGGTAGCGGGATCGCCGACATCGGTGGCGGGATTGGGGCTGCCCGGCGTGACGTAACCATGGCTATAGAGAAACAGGGTGCCGTTCCAATTGTTAGGAACTTGGATCAGGTAGGTGGCTCCGTCGCTGAGCGAGCCGGTTTTTGTGATGACGTTGGCCTGCGCGCGCGAGGTTTCCGCGATGGAAAGAATGAGAATCGTAGCGACGGCGATGGAAAGCACGGTGGATTTAATTTGTGGCCACATTTCAACCCCTCCTATTGCTGCGAAGTCCCACAGTCCGTGGCTCCGGCGAAATTATCCGCCGAAGGAATTTCGGAGACGGCGCCGGCGGTGGGCGGAGCGGGGACCGCCGGCGTTGTTGCGCCGCGCAATCAGAAATTCAATCTGCAGCCGAGCTGAATCTCCCGTTTTGGCAAGGCCGAAGTGAAGCCGAGCGGCGTGCTGGGGGAGAGCGCGGCGCTGCCGTGCACGTTAAAGCTAGTGAACCCGGGCGTGAGTCCGAATAGTGGGCTTACTTCGTTGTTTACGCTGGCATAATTCGTGTGGTTAGCGATGTTGAAGCCTTCCGCGGTCAATTGCAGATTGGCGTGCTCGCCGAGCTTGTGCTGCCAGGTCAAGCGCGCGTCGAAGTCAACATAGCTGGGGCCGAGGCCGGTGTCGCGCGGAGCACCGATCGGCCGCTGGTTCGTTGTGTGGTTGTCTCCGTTGACTTCGCCGCCGGCGAGCAAGTTGAAGGGATGGCCGCTGTGGTACTGGAAGACGGGCGAGAACTGAAAACCCGACAGGAAAGCGTTCTTCCATGGGCTGTTGATCACTCCGGCCAGCACGACCTTGTTGCGTTCGTCAAACTCGGAGAGGGCGCGGTCCAGGCCCAACTGCGTGGGATCTTGCGGACCGAAGTCGGTGTTGAAATCGGTGCCGGTATCAAAGGCTTTGCTGTAAGTGTAATTTCCGAAGAAAGAGAAATTATCGTTGAAGCGTTTGTGGACTTCGATTATGCCACCTTCGTAGAGAGCGGACGACGCGGAGGTGTATTGGTTGTTCTGTGTGACCAGCACATTTACGAAGCAGGGCGACACGGGCTGACCAAAACCGTTGAGGGTAATCGCGCAAGGGTAAACGCCGCCGGCACCTGCACCGGAAGTTTCGAAGCCAGCTGCTGGGTCGGTAGCCGCGCTGGTGTTCCAGTTGCGATAGGAAACGGACTTGCCGTTGGCCAAGGTTACCGTGCTCATCGGAGTCGAGGGCTGCAGATTGGTATCAATCGCAACCGGAAGCCGCAGGGTGTGCGAATAGATAAAGCTCGCGGAAATCGAGAAGCCGGGAGCGATCTCGCGTTCGATTCCCAGTGACGCCTGTTGCGAGTAGGGAGGCTTGTAGTTGGGCGGGTTGCTGAACAACACGGTCAAGGGCGAAAGCTGGCCGCTGTTCTGCACGAAAATGCCGGAACCGAGCGGTTCAGGAAAAACTCCACCCGCGGTGGTTGGGAGCAGTGACTGCGGGGTGATACACGCATTCTGGCCAGCGGTGGGGGTGGTGCATTGAATCAGACCCGCGGCGAAGAGGGTCTGAAAGATGGTAGCGGAGTTTTGTAGAAAAGGAAGGCCAGTGGCACTGAGAGGATCCGCGTAAATGGATATGAAACGGTTACAAGGACTCGCAGCATTGCCAGGGAAGATGGTGCCCGGGGGACCGAGTGCCGTGACACCGATCCCGCAAGTGTTTACGGCATTGTTCACTTGATCCGGGACGGGAGAAGCGTTGTGTTGATTTTCGACGGTGCTGCGGTTCTTGTTGAGGACACCGAGGCTCAAGTCTACCTGGGGGATTTGAGCGTCAACGGGGCCATAGAAAATTCCGTAGCCGCCGCGGATAACGGTTTTGTGATCCTTGAAGGGATCCCAGGCGAAAGAGATGCGCGGGGCGACGTCGCCATAGAACGTATTCAGCGGGAGATATTGCGAGTCAATTTCATAGCGCAGGCCGTAGTTCAGCGTGAAGTTGGAAGTAATTTTCCAGGAGTCCTGCAAATAAATCCCGGTCAGCGGACGCGTGTAGGCGGGATAGTCCGCGTTGCCAAATCCCTGTTGATAAACCTGCGGCAGGCCGAGAGAGGCGCTTTGCAGCGAATTCAGACCATCTTGGAGGCTGTCGAGTTGCGGGCTCAGCAGGGAGCCGGGAAGCGGTCCGAAGACGAAGCGACCCGGCAGGAAGGTATGAGATTCCGAGTGATTGCCGCGGAGAATCTCATTGCCTCCGAATTTGATGGTATGGTTGCCGCGCACCAGGGTGACGTTGTCCGCGAATTCATAGCGGCGCAGGATGGTGAGATTGGGCAGGAAAATATTGGTGCCCAGATTATTGGCGAAACTGGCGATCTGCAGGCCGACTTGCCCCGGTTCATTAGGGATTACGTCGAAGCTGTTGTAATCCCACTGGGCGCGAAATTCATTTTCGGTGCGCGGGCTGAACACGTGATACCAGGAGGCCTGAAGATTGTTGTCGTAATCGTGGACGGAGCTGCCGGCGGAAAAGCCGGTGAGCGATTGCACGTCGGGATTTTCTTCCAGGTCGTGGCCGTAACGGTAGCTGATATTAATCGAGTCAGCTTCGCTGAAGTGATGATCGAGGCGGCCTGAGAACAGGTACTGACGCGTATTGTAATCGAACAGGCCGCCGTTGGATTCCAGCTGGTTGATGAGGTAGGTGTTGAGAGCGGTTTGTCCGGCGGTGAGGCCAGTCAGCTGGCTGGTAGTCAATGCGAGCGTTAGGGCTCCGGCGCACTGAGGCCCTGTCAGTGGAGTCACGGTGCCGTTGGGATTGTTGATGCACGGAACCGGGCCCGGCTGGAGAGCGAGTCCGTTGATAACGGCCTGCTGCGCGGCGGTGGGAAGAAACTCATTCGTGTTGGTTAGCAGCGGAACGGCATTCTCGGCGTCCTGGCGCAGGCCTTCAAAGGCGAAGAAGACGAAAGTCTTATCCTTGTGGATGGGGGCGCCGATGGTGCCGCCGAATTGATAGCGCCCCAGGGAGTCCTTAATCGGTGAACCCACGGAATTGGTTGCGGGATCGAACACCTCGCCGGGGGCGAGCGCCTGAGTGAATGCGAAAGGATCGCGCGCGTCCAGGCCGCTGTTGCGGAAATAACTATACAAGGTGCCGTGGACGTCGTTCGTGCCTGATTTTGTGACGATGTTGACGGATGCGCCAGTCGCACCGCCCAAGTCCGCACCATAATTGCTGCGATTCACCTGGAATTCCTGCACGGCGTCCTGGCCGACGGTGAGGCGAACGCCGCCAGCATCGTCGCCGGTCTCGCCGCCGTCGACGGTGACGCTGTTGCCGCGGCCGTTGCTGCCGTAGAAGGAAAGGCCGCTCTGCGGAGTCTGCTTCACGCGAAAATCCTGATCGTCGGTGAGGCGAGTGGAATCGGCGACACCGGGGAGGAGCAGGGTGAAGTTCAGGTAGTCGCGGCGGTCAATGGGGAGATCTTCGATATATTGCTGCGTGATGGTGTTGGACTGGCTGCCACGTTCGGTTTCCACGACTGGCGGAGCGGCGGACACTTCCACCACCGAATTAGTGGTTGCGACCTGCAGATGGAAATCCAGGATGGCGGACTGTCCAACGGTGATCGTGACGCCCTTTTGGATCTGGGATTGAAAGCCAGGGATCTGCGCGGCGAGGTCGTAGATGCCTGGAGGCAGATTGGCGAAACGGTACTGGCCGTTAGCGTCAACGGTGGAGGTGAGGTGAATGCCCCTGGACACGTCTTCCGCAGTTACCGTGCCCTTGGGGACGACAGCGCCGGTGGGATCGGTGACCGTCCCGCTGACAGTTCCCGAAGCGCCCACACCTTGGGCGTGCGCGACGGGACTCGCCAGCAGCAGACAGGCTGCCAGCACCACGGCACATGCAAATGAGATCAGTTCTCTCATGGCTCCTCCTAATGTGTGGGACAAGTGCGAGATTTCACGGGCTGGGAATGGGCGCCGGGCGCAGGCAGGACGGCGACCGCGACTCTGGCCAAGCGCGCCGGGCGCGTTTTCGCCGAAGGAATCATTGCGGAATGCTTTCCACGAATTCGAAGACACCCAACCCCCGTCCAACCCCTTGCCTGAGAATTGTGAGTGTAGGTATCACATCATAGTTACTAACGTCAACAGGAAAGCTGATGCGGTATATCAGAATTCTTGATGGAGGCGCGGCGCGGTGGGGCAGGGCAGTCTTTTGCTGGGGTGGTAACGCAGAGCGTCTAGAGCGGAGTGAGGACGATGCGGCCGGAAACTTTGCCGTCGCGCAGTTCGGCCATGGCTTCGTTCACTTGGGCCAGGGGGCGGGTGCTGACTTGCGAGTGGATTTTTCCCGCAGCGGCCATGGCCAAGACCGTGCGGAGATCCTGGCGCGTGCCTACCGAGGATGCCTGGATGCGTACTTCGGATGCGGCCATGGAAATGGGCGGGAAGCAGATTGGCTCCGCAGGCAGGCCGACGACAAGGAGAATTCCGGTGGGGCGGACGCAGAGAAATGCGGTGTCGTAGGCGGCCTTTGCTGCAGAGGTTACGATGGCGCCATGCACGCCGCCCGCGCGCCGCAATTCCTTGGCAACATTTGCCGTGGTCGCGTTCAAAGTTTCGCCCGCGCCAAAGGATTTTGCTTGCGCCAGTTTTTCATCCGAAACATCAATCGCGGTGACGGATGCTCCAAGCCCGGCGCCGATTTGCACCGCTAGTTGTCCCAGGCCGCCGACGCCGAAGACCGCCAAACGCTGGCCTGGCTGGATTTTGGCATGTTGCAGCGCGCGATACACCGTGACGCCCGCGCAGAAAAGAGGCGCGGCATCGCTGGAGGAAAGCTGCTCAGGAATTTTCAACGCATGAGTGGCGGGGGCCTTGACGAACTCCGCGAAGCCGCCGTCCACGGTTACGCCCGTGATTTGTTGTTTGACGCACAGATTCTCGTTGCCTTCGCGGCAAAATTCGCATTCGCCGCAGCTCCAGTGCAGCCAGGGGATGCCTACGCGGTCGCCGATTTGCAAATTTTCCACCGAGGCGCCCGTTTCCACGACGCGGCCGGCGATTTCGTGACCAAGGATCAGCGGCTTCTTGATGATGCGGGCGAGCTGCGGCCAATCGGCGTCGGCCAAGTGCAGATCGGAATGGCACACGCCGCAGGCTTCGACTTCGATCAACACGTCGTGCGGGCCCGGTTGTGGTTGCGCGATATCTTCGATGATCAGCGGCGATTTTAATTCACGCAGGACGGCGGCTTTCATGTGGTGCGCCTCAACGAACCTCGGATTTGGATTCTCGCCGCAGGGGCACGCGTGAATGCGATGGCAGCACCGGCTCAAAGCGATTTGCGATTACGGCCGGGCACCCCGCAAGAAAAATTCGACTGCGTTGCGCACGCGCTCGGTGAGTTTGTGCGGGCCGGTCAGATCAACGGCCCACTGACGAACGACCGTATTGAAAAGCCCTTCCATGAATTCAGCCAGGTGCACCACCGGAAAATCACGCGTCACTTCGCCATTTTTTTGGCCCTCGGCGATAATTTCGCGGAGAAGATTCACCGTTGCCGCTTCTGCTCCGCGCAGTTCCGGCGAGCGCACCGGGTCCATGGCGCCGGCGAGGATGACGGCTTGCCAAAGCGGGCGGCCGACTTCGGTCACGTTGCCGAGAGTTTCGTAAAAGCGGCGCAGGCGTTGCTCGGTGGTGGCTTTGGTAGAGAGTTCGGATTTCAGGCTTTCGGCCTGGCGTGCGAAAGCGCGGCGTCCGACTTCGCGCAAGACTGCTTCTTTGCTGGGGAAATAGCGGAAGAAAGTGGGCTGGCTGATTTCCAGAGTTTGCACGATGTCGTCAATGCGCGTTTTTTCGTAGCCGCGCTGGCGAAAAAGATGCAGAGCCGTTTCGATGATCTGCTGGCGCAGGCGCGCTTTCTTGCGTTCGCGCAGGCCGCCGACCGGTTCTTTGCGCGAGCCGGTGTGGCCGCGTTTACTGGCGGAGTGGCCGTCGCTATCGTCGTGGATTGCGGGCGCTGACGCGGATGGCTGTCGGGGGGAAATTTTTGCGCGCGGCATAATGCTGTTCCTCCTGCACGGTGCACCGGGGTGAGGTGCGCGAACTATATTGTGATAGTGGCCCTAACATTATAGTGACTAACGCTAGGTTGCAAGTCCCATGTGGTTTTCTTCTTTATACCGAGAGCGTCGAGGTTGCAGGAAAACGAGTCGTCCGACCGGCGGATTTTGCTGAGCGGAAGAAATATTGGAGGCGCGGGCGGGAATCGCTACCACTCCAGTCAATCAGGGATCGTTCGATACAACAACGACAGCGTGGGGGGACACTAGGCGAGAGTTTCCCCGCCCAAACAAGCGGCCTAAGAACGAGCGTGATCCCGGGGTCCGTTAGACGCTGGGCTCGTGCGACAGGACTGCTGCGAGCGTGGTGCCGACTTCTCTTCTCTCGTGCTAAGATCAGCGAAGCGCGAAGGGCGCGTCCGGTCCGCGGAAAGTACAGAAGTCCACCTGATCGCAACAATTGGTTTTCACGAACTAACTTTCTGCCCACATATTGCGGACGACGTTGTTATGCAATCATTTCTACTTTGCACAATCCGGACATTCTCACTTTGCGGCGACACTCCGCCTC
>Ga0210398_10007240_pt1 | contig 10102 bp, 12 predicted proteins | sample IncBWC4OmetaG_FD_161047 | JGI IMG/M metagenome (GOLD analysis project Ga0210398, IMG submission 161047) | Forest soil microbial communities from Barre Woods Harvard Forest LTER site, Petersham, Massachusetts, United States - Inc-BW-C-4-O | ecosystem: Environmental > Terrestrial > Soil >...
GTATACGGCCGCTGGCCGGGTCTTGATCAGTCGCAACTCTACGAAGGCCGCGACCTGGCGCTGACCACCGACTTCCGCCAGGTAATTGGAGAAGCGGTCGCGCGCCACATGGGCAACAAGAATCTCGCTGACGTGTTTCCAAGCTACGACAATCAGCCAGGAAAATTCCTGAGGATACTCGCTTAACCCAGATCGATAAACACTTCCCCGTTCTCAACCTTGATGGGGTAGGTTTTCAACTTCTGCTCGGGATGATCCATGGCCGCGCCCGTCTTCGGATTCCATTGCCAGCCGTGCCAGGGGCAGACCACCTTGCCGTCTTCGACCGTTCCCTGTCCCAGCGCGCCGCCCTGATGCAGGCACTCGTTATCCATGGCACTGATCTTTCCCCACACGTTGGCAATGCAGATCATTTTGCCGTTGCAGGGAAAGTCGCGCGCTTCGTTGGTGTAGGGAAGATGAGCTTGAGGAATGATTTTGACGAACGCCATAGGGTCGGCTCAGTGACTACTAAGCTAGCTTAAAACCTGTGCGCAGCGAGTGGAAGTTACCAAAGTGGATTCTCACGAACGTCCAGGCCGCCCCAGACGTGAAGAACGACATCGATAACCGAAGCCTCGCGAGGCCCTAAGATGAGCTTCTAACCGGCGGAAATAAACTACAACTATTTCGGCTGCAGCGTTTGCGCGATCATGACCTGGCGCTTGAAGTTCTCGACCATATTCGGATCGAGGCGAACTTCGGTGGGCTTCTTCGCCAGCGTCATAGTGTCGATCTTGTCCTGCAGTTTGAGCAGCGCGTAAAAAAGATTTTCCGGACGCGGCGGGCATCCGGTGACGTAGACATCCGTCGGCACAATCTTGTCCACGCCCTGCAACACCGCATACGTATTGAACGGGCCGCCCACCGACGAGCAGGCGCCCATCGAGATCACCCACTTCGGATCGGGCATCTGGTCATAAATGCGCTTCACTACTGGCGCCATCTTCAGCGTGACGGTTCCGGCCACGATCATCAAGTCGCTCTGGCGCGGGCTGGGACGGAACACCTCCGAACCGAAGCGCGCAATGTCGAAGCGCGAGGTGGAAGACGCGATCATCTCAATCGCGCAGCAGGCCAGGCCAAACGTCATCGGCCATACCGCCGACTTGCGCGCCCAGTTGAAAACATAATCAACCGTGCTGATCATGAAATTCTTTTCGAACTTGTTCTGCAGCCAGCCCATTGATTGACCTCTTTGAAACCTCGCAAAGCGCTACACAGGCAGTCTAGGTAAGGTGAGAAGCGGTGTCAATCAGACGCTTGAGTGGCGGTGCGGTCTGAAAGAGATTCGTATCAGGGCATGCCTTCAGGCATGCCGGCTCAGCGCGAGGTTTGAAACCGGCTTTAGCCGCTGGGGCCGGGGAACAAGCCCCCAGCGGCTAAAGCCGCTTGTCCCTATGCAGTTGTCGGCATCGCTGAAGCGATGCCCTAATACGAATTTTATTTGCAAACTGCACCATTATCGGGGGTTTCAGAGGCGGCGGGGAGCTGCAGTGGCCTGACTAGTAGACTTCAAGCACAACCGCGCCCGAGGCTTCCAGTATGTCCGCATACAAATACGTGCCCGCCGCGCTGTTGTTCAGATCGAAATAATCCGTGTTGCTCTCAAACCCAATTCCGGTCGAAGTGGCGGCCACGCAGGGTGAAGCTCCGGCCACGGTGTAGGAGACATCGAAAACATTGCTGGTCCCGACCTGGGTGAAGGTTCCGGTAATGGTGCACTTCGAAGTATCCGTACCTGTGAAATTCATATTGCTGCCGGTAGTCGGCGAAAAGGTGAGAGACAGGATGTCCGCCACGCCTTCCATCTCGCCGGTCTTAGCGCCCGTAAGAGCCGTGGGGGCGCCGCTAAGCGGCGAAAATGGGACGGCGGAAATTGTGCCCGCAGATACTCCAGCAAAGGTGCCCGTGATCGCACTGGCGGAGGTGACATTGCCCTGCACGGTATCAGTCACCGTCGTACTCCCAGTGTTGGGCTCGGGATAAGAGATTATGCTTCCGGAAAAGTAGCACGCGCCCGTCAGGGCTGGAAGTTCCAGGCTGTCCCCCGCTCCTGTGGACAAAGAGGTGTCAAAAAAAAGTGCCAGGCCCGCGGAGTCAATCGCCCCATAGCCGGTCACCGGGCTGATGCCGGTAGGGGTGACCGTGATCTGCCAGTTGCCCACAATGCCGTAAGGACCGCCGGTGCACGACGGGTTGACCCCAGACGAAGAACCGCCACAGCTGAAGGTCATCGCGCCCATCAGGACGAGACCTGCGAAGGACAACAGAAATGTGATTTTGCGCAACATTTAGATTCTTCCCCAGCGATTTTTCCCCACCGATTTCTTCCCGCTGATTCACCCCGGTTGCGGTAGAGAAATCCCGCATTCCTACTCGCTGTAGGGTTCTGGAGTTTCTGATGCGTGGTCGAGGTCCACCGACGTGCAGCGCGATAAAAAGGTATCTTAACACGATCAAAGACGGGCACGAGTTGTGTGGCGCTCGCCAACCGCGCGGCACACCTACATCACGCGCGAGAGTCTTCGAGACGCCAACCTGCTCGGCAATCGCCCGCAAGCGCAAAAGAGTGCTTTTGCTTTCCCGCCAACCACATCTGACTGAGAAGCATCCATACCTCGCTCGGGTTTCAAATCGTAATCAATTGGAGACTGCTATGAACGTTAACCGTGTTCTCGCAGCCATCGCGCTTAGTCTGTTAGCGATCGGCAGCGTTGCCTTTGCAGTAGCCGCTAAAAAGCAAAACCATCACGACGGCCACCGGCTGGTCGCTGCAAAACTCAAAACTGACGGGCACCATGACCTCGAGAAGAGAGGTCACTACACCTCGTCGGTCGAGAGTAAAGGCGGAAAGATTGCCGCCTTCCACGTCGTACATGACACCAAGGGACAGATTCCCGTCAAGAAATACAAGACCAACAAGAAAATGGTGCAAGCAACAGGTTCGCACCTAACCTATGCCTCGTTCGCTTTGCCACAAGACATGGACATGGGCACCGTGTACATCGGTTATTCCTACATCGATGATGACGGGAACGAAGAAATCTACTGGTTCCCAGCAGAGGAGATTGTGGACGGCGACACCGGTGCAGTCGAGTACATTCCCCTGAGCAGCTAAAGCCAAACGAAGCGGTGCCGCTCGATGCGGGCCCCCTTGAGGCCAGCATGAATCCTGGGTGGCCCATCCTTTGCGTCCTTTGCAAAGGGTGGGCCTACCACGACTCTCGCCAGAGAAGTTCTAAGCCGAAGCCCAAATTTTCAAGACAGCCTCAGGCCACAGATTGACTCTCACTCGCCGCACGTCCTAATAAGGGTAGCTGCGAAAGCTGCGCTACTCCCATTGCTCGGGCTCCAGTACAAGTCCCCGCTTCACGGGATTGCAATGCATATAACGCAGTTTCTCGATCCGCTTGTGCGCACAGTGACGCGTCGGACTATTGTGCGTCCGCGCCCGGTCCCACAGCCACGACAAAATAGATGGCCGGCGTCGTACCGACGTTCTTAATGCCGTGCTCGTCGTTGGAATGAACAAATCCCACCGAGCCCGGCCCCATCACATGGCTCGTGCCATTGATCGTGAGCTGCACCGTACCTTCCCGAATGAGCCACATTTCGCTGTGCACGTGGTGATGCGGGGCATGCGGCATCGCGCCCGGCGGCAGTGTGGTTTCGTGCACTTCCAGCGATTCGCCCGTGGCCAGTTTGCCTTTCAGAACCGGCCGGAACTCTGCGCCGTTTGCATTGCTCATGGGTAGTTCGCTGAACGGGTACGTAGCCGAGGGCAGGGAATTGTCCTGATTCGACAAACCCTGGCTCGCCGACCCTTCCAATTCCACTGCGCCCGCAACCAGTCCCGAGAGCAGAAAAAGCGCTTCTCGTCGAGTGCTCGACATCGGGCCTCCTGAGAAAAAATCATCATTGAGCCCGCATGATAGCAGAGGAGCGGCGCACCCTTTGACGAACCGAAAATCCTGGGTGGCCCATCCTTTGCGTTCTTTGCAAAGGGTGGGTCTGTCCGAGTAAAACAAGCGAGAAACAAGAAAGGGACCCCGTAAGTCCCTTTCTTCCAGCAACATTTTTTCTCGCAAGAGCGAAGCCGTTCCCGGCTACCGGGAGCTGACCTGCTTCGTGGCCGCTAGTCCGGCGTGCCGGCGCTGATCCTTGCGGCGCTGCATTTCTCTAGGGTGACGGGCCCAGTTCACGCCGCGCTCCTCAGGCGCGCCGAATAGTTCGGGATGCAGATAGTAGCCGCGCTCGATCGGCGGTTTGGCGACCTCGGCTTGGACGCGGTGGGCGCTGGCCCAGGCATCCTGACGGATGCCCGTGACTTGCCAGGATACTTTCGAGCCGGGCGCGCCACCTGCGATCTTGAACTGGTTGTTGGCGAGTTCTTCGGCCACGTAGAGGCCGGGGCCAGGAGCGCCGATGGACGTTAACTGATAGCGGAAGTCGCGGTTCAGCGCGCCGAAATATTCCGGCATGGCAACCGTGGCTTCTCCTTTTTCGTTCAGCCGCACGACCCCGTCATACATGTTCTTCATGTCAGGCGACTCGACGGAGGAGTGGTAGAGGTACTGGTTCGCAGGGTCGAGCGGATGGTCGATCTTGAAGGCGCTGGAACTGCTGTTGCTGGTTCCTTCCGTCTGTATGTCACCCAGGAAATTTCCCGCGAGACCGGTCCCACCGCCGCAACAGTCCTCGCCCGGCGCCGCCAGAATGCCGTCGCCAGTTACCGTGAGTGAGTCATCGTTGTTTCCGCCGCTGGCGACGACGCCAAATCCCGGCGAGATAAAATTAAAGTTTTGTCCGCCTGTGAAAACTCCTCCGGCACCGCTCGTGGGACCGAGATTGCCACCCGTACCGACCACCGCGTCGCTTGTGCTGGGTACGTAAGTCGGGTAAAGTTCACCCGCCGTAACGGTCAGGACTGCTGTTCCAGTGGTTCCTGAACCGGTGTTGAGAGTGAGAACGCGCGTCCCGCCGGCCGCTTCAGCATGAAGGATGTCTCCACCGGTCGGGCTCATGTTTTCAAAATCGCCGCCTACGCCCGTCGCGCTGTTCGAAACCCCCTGCACTCCGATGTTGGCTGCGCTGGCGGACTGCGCGAGTCCCAGCACTCCCACGCCTCCTTTAGCCGAGCCCTCTGAGAGGCCCCGAATGGCCCACTTAGAAGTCGACACAGAGTCAAACTGAGCTTGCGGGTTGGTGGTGTTCACGCCCACGAAATGGCTAGTAGATTGAAACAAGGCCGAGTTGCCCAGAGTTGAACTGCTGGCCCAGAGAGGGACGAAGTTCGCCGTCCCGCCGCCGCTCAGCGCTGGAAGACTGGTCAGAGGAAGATTGGTCAGATTAGCCGGCGCGCCGCCGGTGGCGACGGGCCTCGTGGCGTTGATTCCCGTGAGCGAAGTGCTCGCCGAGCCAGCGCCTATGGTCGACGGCGCCAGCATGAAGGCAGAAGGTGGCAGGCCGCCGATGGTCTCGGCGTCACCCGCTTTCATCGCGTACGGCGCGCTCACCAGCAGAAAGCGCGGTTGCTCGTTCTGCCCTGAAATTTGAACTCCCACCCATCGCGCCTGCACCGAGGTAAAGAGATCCGTCGGCAGGCCGTCGGGCTTGGTGGAACCCAGAAGCACGGAGTAATGACCGTTGGCGTCGGCCTGCACATTCTGGGTTTCGAGCCACAGCGGAACCCCGCCGGTCTGCTCGGCATAGAGCAAGAAGGTAATCCCGACGACACCAGTCAAAGGATTGCCAATGAGATCGTTGGCGGTTCCCGAGAAATTGATCAGCCGCGGCACCGTCGTTTCAGCGCCGGCCGTTCCATCGGCATTCTGCGCCTGCGCGGTTAGGCTGGTGTGAGAGAGCAGAACCAGGGCCAACAACGCCAGGACGCGAGACCTGAGTGCATTTGAGGTCGTTTTCACAGAGTCCTCCGGAGGGTCTGAATGGGCCTATCCTGTGAACTGCCGGGGGAGACATCGGGGCAGGGCGGGCGCGCAAATTATCCGCCGGCCTTAATAGCTTGTCAATGGCCGGTGGAAGGCGGTCCCTTTGACGCGAACATGACCCCTGGGTGGCCCATCCTTTGCGCCCTTTGCAAAGGGTGGGCCTACCACGACTCTAGCCACAAAGCTCTAAGCCGCACCCCGAATTTTCAAGCCACCCTCAGGCCACAGATTGACGCCCACTCGCCCTACCTCCTGATAAGCGTAGCTGCGAAAACTGCTCCACTCCCATTGCTCCGCTTCCAGCACCAATCCCCGCTTCACAGGATTGCGATGCATATAACGCAGTTTCTCGATCCGCTTGCGCGCACTCCATACGTTGAAGTCGTAGAAGCGCCGTTGCCAGACATGCTCCTCAGAGTCGGGACATAACTCGCATTGTCCAGATCCCCGCTTTTCCCGCCGCAACACGCTCCGGGCATAGCGTTGCTTCACCACCTGCATGACGGTAGAAGGCGTCCCGCGCTCAGGCTCGCTGATCAACAGGTGGATGTGGTCCGGCATCACCACATAACCCACCACGACGAACCCATAGCGTCGCCGAGTTTCCTCCAGAATTTGCGAGAACAGATCGCGACGCCGCGGCGTCGCCAGCCACGGCTGCCGGTGATAGCAACTGCAGGTAAGATAATGCAGGTGGTCCTGGCCGTAATAGCGTTTGAGATCCTTCGGCATACTCCCAACTGTAAGACGAGATGCTGTGCTGGGCAGGATAAAAATCACCGCGAGAGCGCACGCTGTCCGCATACGGGAAAGCCCATCCTTTGCGCCCTTTGCAAAGGGTGGGCTTTCCACGAAGGATAAGATTTGCGCGAGACTCTCTCTCGTTTTTCCACAGCACAAAGATGTGACATCCAACCTTGACCCTGAATTTCAAACAGCAGATCATGACTGAAGCGGAGGCACTGCACGCAGAGATTGCGAGCCAGTCTCTAACTACAGCATTATCAATATTTTGACCTCTAAGTTCTTTGAAGTCCGGATTTTGCAGGGAATTTCCTGCTAACGGCACAAATATACTTGCCTAACCCAGAGCCTTGAGAGTAAGGTTGGGGGTGAGCGGTGAAGTGTATTTATCCCCGCCAAGAATACGTAGAGATTGGCACAGGTGTGCCAATTGAAAGCGATAACCTTGTGGAATTTCATTTGCTCTACAGCGGTCCATTGCATAGCGCAGGGAAGGAAAATCCGCGCTCAGAAAAGCATGCCATTCGTAAAGTATTTCATTCGCAGTTGAGACGACACTGGGAGACAAATAACTACCTGAGGGAAATAGCTGTCGGCATGGGACAACAGGTGCGCTCGACAGGAATCTCGTTGGAAAATTTGCCAATAGAGTCTTTCGAGTATGGCGCACGAAAACTAGGAGAAAACTGGAATCGAGGTGGGTTTAATTTTCTCCCTCTGATCACAAAGGATGTTTGCCTGCGATGCAGTTTGGATATTTTATTCCTCCGAGTCGATGAATACCCTTTTGTGTTCGGCGGGAGCGGGGATATTGATGGAAGGCTCAAAATATTATTCGATTCCTTCCGAATGGCCGAATCAGGAGAACTTCCGAACGGGGCCACACCGGAAGTCGGCGAAAATCCGTTCTTTGTTCTTTTGCAGGACGATAAGTTGATTACGGAGGTGCGGGTGAAAACCGATAGATTACTAAAGCTCCCTGACAACAAGCCCGCAGGCAAGCATGATGTGTACTTACAGATTTCGGTACGGTTGAATCCGACTATCAAAGCTTCATATTCGTGGGTCTTTGAATAGGAGAGGCGTATGAGAAACTTTCTAGTTATCGTTGCGGCGGTCCTCGTAGGATTCATTCTGGGCCACTTTTCCACTTCAGTAAAAGCTCAGTCTCGACAGGAAGTCGTATTGCACAAAGTTCGCGCTGTGGGAATGGACGGCATCCCGCAACCGCTGATTTATCAGGAAAGCAAACAAGGGCAGGTTGTGGGATTTAGTTGCACGAACGATGCCTGCTATGTGCTAACGCAGTGAAATAAGAAAAGCCCGGATGCCAGTCCGGGCCAATTCGATACGCTCATGCCCACATTAGGGCCGGAGTGTGTCTCATGTCAATCAAGCCGCGCTCTAAGGAATTTCAATCAAATGCCCTTTCGGGCAATGTAAATCGAAGCGCCACACCCAAGTGGCTATATCTGCTTCGCGCTCCTCATCGGTGGTGGTTTCGTTCCATTGTCCGAATACTGGTAGAGGAGTTTTACAATTTTCCTCGCCGCATCGCCGCCGTTTTACGCACTCCGTCACTAGCAACTGGATGGAGACTACCGAATGGAATTGCGGATCGTAGGGCCGGTAATCCGGGGAGTTTTCGTTCAGTGAATAGTTGGCTACATGCTTGCAGTTCCAACATGCTATCCCTACAGAGTCAATATCCGTGGTTGGGCGAGTTGGAGCTTGAAATATGTTGTCTAGCTTTTGAGCGGGGAGCAAAATGGCACGCTCACACGCTGCGCAACGAAAGCGATACAGCACCTCACGTTCCTGAGTCATAGCAGAATCCGATGGGATATGATGGGCGCATGAAGTCTAAACTCGACCCCGATACGACACCAGAGCAAAAGTTCAGTCAATTCCAAGCTGGAATGCGGCAAGTGCTCACAGTCTCGAAAACTGAGCTTGCAGAGCGCGAGAAACAATACCAGGTGGAACGCGCAGGACAAAAGAAGCGTGGCCCTAAACCTTCTTCGGCTTCGGGCCACGTTTCGAGCGACGGGAACTAGAAAGGCTCAGGCGTCGTAGTCTTGGCGTCCTCAGTCTTGCCTGTTAGCTCCGCGTAGGTAAGGCGCTTGTGTGCGACCTGTCCTAGAAGCTTCTGGAATCGTGCGTAATCGTCCATCGGCACTTCTTTGTTGCCGCGATTGTTGAATCTAAAAACCTGCTCGTCCAGATAGCGGTCAAGGTGAAACGGTTCAACCGCAACGTAAGTTCCGCGCAAATGGCGCTTGAATAGACTCCAAAAGTTCTCTAGCCCGTTGGTGTGAACCTGTCCGCGAACGTACTCATTGGCATGGTTCACGACTTCGTGCACGTAATGCCAGTTCAGGCGATTGTAGGGAACGGCATCATCGGTATAGACCTTGGAGCCAAACTTCACGTTCTTTAGAATCTGCTCTTGCAGGGTCTCGCGCTTTACGTCTGGAATGCGCTTGGCTCTGATCTCTTTGGTCTCACGATCCAGTAATCCAATCACGACAGTTTTGTGAGTTCCGCCACTAGGACTGGCATTCTCGCGCTGGTAACGTTCGCGCTTTTCGCGGTGCATATTCTTCGGCTTTGGAGCAAAGAAAGCCTCATCCACTTCCACGGCTCCGCCGTCATCTTTCCCGCCCAGCTTAGTTCCCAGATCGTAGCCTTTCATCGCGAGTCTCAGACGATGCAACATGAACCAAGCTGACTTCTGAGTAATCCCCAGAGCGCGGTGAATCTCCCAAGACGAAACGCCATTTTTGCAGTTGGCCAGCATCCACATTGCCGGAAGCCACTTCTGCAGAGGCAAAGGCGAATCCTCGAAGATAGTTCCCAGTTTGACCGAGAACTGGCGGCGACACTCACGGCACTTAAAACGCTTCTGAGTCTTAAGATAGTAAGGCTCTTTAGTCAGACAGGCAGGGCAATACGCTCCCTCAGGCCAGCGCATAGCGGCAACGGCATCAATACAGACCTTTTCATCGCTAAAGTATTGAATCGCTTGCTGTAATGTCTTTGGGTTGTCCATGAACCGACAATACCAAAGAATCATGGGTTAGTCAAGGATATTGTTGCCCTGCTAACTCTCTGACTTCAAAGATTCAGGGGGGAGGGGGATACCCCAGGAAGCGCCGCTCGCCAGGAATTTCTGCTGCGAGTTTCGCTACAATCAAAACAGGATTGTTGATCCCACTATGTCCCTGACCAAACAGCAAGCTCTCGACATGTTCAACTCCGATGACCTGATCGGCATTGGGATGGAAGCGGACGCGGTGCGCCGCCGCCTGCATCCCGAGGGCACGGTCACCTACATCATCGATCGCAACATTAACTACACCAACTTC
>Ga0210398_10007247_pt1 | contig 10093 bp, 7 predicted proteins | sample IncBWC4OmetaG_FD_161047 | JGI IMG/M metagenome (GOLD analysis project Ga0210398, IMG submission 161047) | Forest soil microbial communities from Barre Woods Harvard Forest LTER site, Petersham, Massachusetts, United States - Inc-BW-C-4-O | ecosystem: Environmental > Terrestrial > Soil >...
GATTTCACGGTGCCTTCCGGTACGTCCAAAACTTGGCGAATTTCATTGTAGTCGAGCTGCTGCAAATCGCGCAGGATCACGGCTTCGCGCAGTTCCGGAGAGAGCTTTGTAAGAGCCGCTTGCACCTGCGAACTTAGCTCGCCGAGCAGCAACTGCTGATCGGGCCGGCGTCCCGCAGATTCCTTATTTTCGACCACCGGCATGGCATCCTCGAGCGAGTCCGTGATGCGGTCGCGCTTGGTGCGCCGGTAGTGGTCGATCAAAAGGTTGCGCGTCACGCTGGTCATCCAAGTAGCAAAGCCGCCATGGGCGGAACGATAGCTCGCCAGAGTTTTATACACCCGGAAGAAAACGTCTTGCGACAGGTCTTCGGCCTCTGTGCCATTGCCAGTAAACCTGTAGCAAATGTTGAAGATGCGGCGCGTATGACGGCGCACAAGTTCCTCCCAGGCCGAACCGTCGCCCTGGAGGCATTGCTGGACCAGTTGGGCATCCTGCTCCAACGTATCATCAGCCTCGAAACCCGCTACGGTGACCAGTTTGCCCCAAAAGTTGCCTAGGGCCAACTTCGGCCTGCAACTATGGAACGTAAACTGCTCTCGAAAAGTTCCCTGTTCTGGCCCGGGCGACCGACCGCGAGTGAGGGCATCTTACTCGGGGTGTCGGCCTCCACACAAGGCCATCTGTCGGTCTGGCCAACCAGCCTGCCGCTCTCACGCCGCAGGCTGGCCCGCAGCAAGCAGGAAGGCGACCTTTCGCAGCGCAGATACAACGAAAAGCCGGCCTGGCGGCGCTGTGCACCATAACGAGTCATTCCAAGGGTTATCCCTACGAAGCTGCGCTTCCGCCCGGCGACCGCATGCGAGGCGTCATCCTCGAGAGACCATTTGAAGAGCCCTCGATTGGCGCCAGCGCGATCAAACAGAGCTTGGTTCGGGAAGGAGTTTGACGGCGGTATTCGGATAGAGTTTGAGGCGGCAGGCTCATACGATTTCGCGTATGGGCAAATTCCATTCGATGTTCCGCGCACCACTCGAGACTGCCTTTGATCAAGCATTGGAATATCTCGAAGGTTTGAACGAAAAGCCCGTTGGAGCGAGGGTGGATGCCGCTACCCTGCGGGATCGGCTCAATCGGGGGCTGACCGAGGAGGGCGTAGCGCCCGAGCAGGTGATTAGGGAACTCGCTGCTGATGTTGAAGGCGGTCTTGTGGGATCTTCCGGGGGACGCTTTTTCGCTTGGGTCATCGGAGGATCGCTCCCGGCGGCTCTGGCGGCGGATTGGCTCACGTCGACATGGGACCAGAACGCGGTCCTTTATGCTGCCAGTCCAGCGGCCGCGGTCGTTGAGGAAGTGGTGGGTGCTTGGTTAAAGGACATACTGGGGCTTCCGTCGGCAGCCAGTTTTGCTTTGGTGAGCGGTTGCCAAATGGCCCACGCTACATGCCTCGCAGCAGCCCGCCAAGCTCTCTTGGCGGAGCGCGGTTGGAGTGTCGAAGAACGCGGCATGTATGGCGCGCCGCCGATTCGAATTATTTCAAGCGACGAGAGGCACGGTTCCTTCGAACGCGCTCTGCGTCTCCTGGGTCTGGGCCAGTCTTATGTGCAATACCTTCGTGTGGGCCCACAAGGGGCACTCCCAGCCGACGCTTTGGAGCGGGCGCTGGCGGAGGGGCCTCCCGCGCCGACGTTTGTGCTATTGCAGGCGGGCGAGATAAATACTGGAGCGTTCGACTCGTTCCGAGAGCTCGTACCAATTTCGAGACGCTACGGCGCATGGGTCCACGTCGACGGGGCATTTGGTTTGTGGGCGGCCGCGAGTGGGCAGTATCGTCATCTGCTGGATGGTGTGGCGATGGCTGACTCTTGGGCCACCGACGGGCATAAGTGGCTCAACGTGCCGTTTGACTGCGGTTACGCTTTCATTCTGAACGCTGCGGCTCACCGCGCGGTGATGTCCTACCGAGCTCCCTATCTCACACACGGGGCAGATGTGCGAGATGAAATGGATTGGAATCCGGAGTGGTCGCGCCGAGCGAGGGGCTTCCCAACCTACGCTGCGCTTCGCCAATTGGGCCGCGCGGGATTGGCGTCGCTTGTGGAAAACTGCTGCAGGCACGCGCATTCCCTGGTGACCAGAATCGGCGGATTGCGTGGCGCGGAAGTGGTTCGGGAGCCAACTCTCAACCAAGGATTGCTGCGATTCCTCGACTTGAAACGGAACGCTTCCGAAGAGGACCATGATCGGCGGACGGATGAAGTGATTGCGGCAATCGTCGCTTCCGGGGAAGCATTTTTCGGAGGAACTTTGTGGCGTGGACGCCGGGCGATGCGCGTGAGTGTTTGCTCGTGGAGGACATCCGACGAGGATGTGGACCGCGTTGTCGACTTGTTCAGCCACATACTGAATTCGGCGGGCCCCGTTCGCGATGGGGCTCGCCCGTATCACGCGTGAACGATTGAAATAGCGCATTTCCACTCGAGAGACGTTGCGGCTGGTCGGGCCGGGAAATCCCTATCGAGGCGCGCAATACCCGGGGAGCTTGACGGCCCTTCTAACTTGTTGAAATCCCTGAAAATCGCAGATGATTCACAGTTTCCGTGTGCCTAGACGGCGACTTGTCCAGAAGGCCATCTCGTGCCTATATGAGATCCTAGAGGATTTCTAGGTGGGCGCCGTTTTCGAACAATTCGCGGAGGAGCTAAAAGCGTGGGAGGCCAAGTACGCTGGCCGGCCGCGCGATGAGTTGATCGGATTGTGTCTGCTGGCGCTCGAGCGCGAAGAGCTTGTCAGCGTCGGCTACCGGGAAGAGTTGATGACGGAGCGGCTTGCAGCCATGCCGATTCCGCCCGCTGTTTCGGAGTTGATGCGGCACGCTTTGATTTGGGCCTGGCGGGACGAGGAGATGCACTCGATTTACATTCGGGGTGCGCTGCTCAAGTACGGCGGGCCGTTATTGCGAATGAAGGCATTTGCGCAGCAGATAGGCGGATTGGTTGGAGGATGGGCGGGGTCGGTAAGGCAGCATGTGCCGTGGTCGAAAGCGCCATTCTCTCGCGCGGGAGCGACGCTCGTAACGTGGCTCGGGGCGCTAACCGGGAAGGTCCCGGAAGATGTTCGAAAATATTTGAACTATGGACCGTTCCGGGAGTTTTGTGTTTTCAACGTTGATGCCGAGAAGACCGCCAGGCTGTGCTACGACCGGATGATCGCGCTGGCCCGAGAAGCACCGGAGCTGGGAGCGGAACTCCAGCAAGATTTTGTGCGGGTGCGCGATGATGAAGACCGGCATGCGAGAATTTTCGAAATTCTTGCCAACGCGCTGGATGAAAAAGACCAGCTCGTAGCAGGGGAGACGGAAGAGTCGCTGACCCGAAAGATTGAGGACGTTGGAGAATATTTTCTGCCGCGGACGCTGAGGAAGCAAACCGTTGTGAATAGCAAGATCGGAAGCGGCGGGAGGGTGTTTGTCTTCGAGGGAAAATCCGCGGAAGAAAAATGCGCCGTGTTTCGCCGCTTGTTGAAAGAGAGCGGACTTCACGAAAAACTGCGGCAGCGGGCGGCGGCTTTAGGAAAACAGGTTGCCGGTCTATCGATCGTCGTCAAGCCGTCGTTCATGTTGGGGTATGCGAGCAAGGACCGCTCGATCATCACGGATGCGGAGTTGCTGGGGGAGCTAGCTAACTTTTTAGGCAGACAGGAGTGCGGGAATACCGTCATTGTCGAGTCGGCAAATATATACGACCAGTTTTTCGGGCACCGCAGCGTTCAGGAGGTGGCTGCTTACTTTGGGGTCGAAAAGTGCGGGTTGCCGATTGTAGATGGGTCGAGCGATCAGGTCCCGCACAGCTATTTTCGCGGTATGGCGCAGAACACCATCTCGCGGAGCTGGAAGGAGGCGGACTTCCGGATTTCGTTTGGGAAGATGCGGAGCCATCCGATTGAGATGGCCTATCTCACCATTGGTAATTTGGAGTGGATGGGCGGACGATGCGACGAATTTCTTTTTGTGGAGCGGCAAGCGCACCGCGAGACCGCGTTGATGATGTTGCTGGACGGCTTTCCGCCGGATTTTGCGCTGCTGGACGCGTATGACCAGGCTTCCGACGGACTTGCGGGGGTGATGGGTTGCCCGCGCCCGCCTTCTCCTCGGAGGCTTTATGCGGGCCAGGACGCGCTCGCCGTGGATTTGGTGGCGGCGCGGCACATGGGAGTCCGCGAGCCGGAGGAGACAAATATTTTGCACGCGGCATGCCACTGGTTTGGCGATCCGGGAAAGCGCATCGAAGTTGTCGGGACGAACGAGAATTTGCGAGAGTGGCGCGGGCCCTACGAAACAGAGTTTTCTACGATGCTCAGTTTCGTGGCCTATCCGGTGTACGTCTTCGGGAGCGGACGCGGCTCGTTCTTTGTTCCGGAGATGGATGAGCAAGCATTTCCTCCCTTGCAACACGTTTCGTTTTTCGAGCGCGTTTTGCGTGCTGTGCTACGCAGGCTTCTTGGCTTGCATTTCCCACGAACTAAAAAGCGGCAGAATGCTGAGGCTCCATCCCAGTGAAAAAGAATGTCGCCGTTATCGGCGCGGGGATGGGGGGGTTGACGGCTGCGCTGCGGCTGGCACGGCAGGGATTCCGAGTGCAGGTCCTCGAGGCGCGCACCGAAGCTGGTGGGCTGGCTTCCGGAAATGTTTACGAGGGATTCTCGTTTGATGCTGGGCCGTACATCTTGCTGGACCGGCCAGGCTTGGAGTGGGCGTTTCGGTCTGTGGGGCTCGAACTCGGCGAGCACATCGAATTGCGGGGCATCGATCATGTTTACGGCGTCGATTCGCCCGGCCGTCCTGCGGTCAACATTTATTCGAATGATGCCAAGACTGCGGCGGAGATGGAAGAAAAGTGGCCAGGAAGCGAGGAACTCTATCTGCGCTTCGTCCGGCAGACAGGAGCGATCGAAGCGTCGCTGCGGCCCCTGCTCTACGGCTCGGCGCCCGGACCAATGTCGCTCCTTGGCGGCGGACGGTGGCGCCACGCTAGATTTCTCTTGCGGTCGCTGGGTTCTGTGATGCGCGCCTCGCGGCTCCCGCAGCCCGTCGTGGATGCGCTCTCGATATGGACTCATGTGGCTGGGCAGCACCCGGAAGAAGCGCCAAGTCCTTTGGCGTTTGTTTCTGCGCTAGTGCATTCGGTCGGTTGTTTTTATCCGAAGGACGGGATTCGAGCCATCCCCGCGGTTTTGGCGCAGGCCGCGGCCGGGGCAGGCGTGGAATTTAGGTACGGCACAAAAGCGAAAAGGATTTCGGCCGCCGGCGGCCGCGTGAAGGAAGTGCAATCAACCGAGGGTGAAAGCTTTCCGGTGGATGCGGTTGTTTCCGACTGCGGTATCGCCACATATCTTGAGCTGCTCGATCAAAAAGACGGCCTCGGCCGAAAACGTTGCGAGAAGCTGCTGCTGCAATCGCCGGGAGTGTGCGCCTACCTTGTGGTAAAGGGAAAGATGGAACCGCCGTACTTGCGATTCTTGCTTCCCGGTGGAGAAGAGCGCGCCAGGCTATTCATTAGGCCGGGCGTCGTGAATCCGGAGGAGAAAAACGGTGAGTGGTATCCGGCGAGGCTGCTTGGGCCCATGGATCACGCGAAAGCGCAGCGCATGGGGCCACCGGGGCAAGGCGACTATTTGGGGAAACTTTTGGAGGAAAAATGGTGGCAAGAGGGAATTAGCGACTATCGCGTGCTTCGACGGCGGACGCCGGCGAAATGGGCTTCGGAATATTCGCTTGCGCGCGGCAGCATGAATCCCGTGATGACGGCGAATTTCATGCGCAAGGGCCGGCTCGCGCACCGCAGCCCGGATTTGCGCGGGTTGTATCTGGCGGGGAGCGCGACGCATCCGGGGCAGTGGGTGAGCTTTTGCGCCATTTCCGGAGTGCTCGCGGCGGACTGTGTGCGAAAGGATTTCGCCTGATGCTGGCGACGACGACCGAAACGCACAGAGGACGCCAGCTGCGCGTCGCGCGTATGGGCAGCGGACCGCCAGTAATTCTCCTCCATGGTTATCCGGACAATTTACAAGTTTGGTCGGAGCTTCTGCCGCGGCTGGCTGCGCGATTCGAAGTGCTTGCGTTTGATTGGCCTGGAATGGGGTACAGCGAAGCGTGGACGGGCGGTGCCACGCCATTCGATTTCGCTCGCCGGTTAGGGACACTCATGGACGCCTGGAACATCCGGAAAGCCGCGATTATCGGCCACGACATGGGCGGCCAGCCGGCGCTGGCCTTTGCCGCCGAACACACCGATCGAATCAGTCACCTCGTGGTAATGAATTCACTCGTGATTTGGGACGAGAAAACCTCCTGGGAGATTGCCCTACTGAGAAAATTCGGCTGGAACCGTGTCTTGCTGGAGCGCCTGCCGCGAGCCGTCTATTTTCGCGCGATGCGAACGTTTCTGCCGCGCGGCTCGAAACTTAGTCCGGAGCTGCGCAGCGACCTATGGGAAAGCTTCAAGCGTCCGGAAGTGAGGAGATTTGTGGTGCGGATGTGCGCTGGCTATCAAGGGACATTGCCGCGTCTCGAGCAGCTCTATCCCGCCATTCGGACGCAGTCGTTGTTCTTATGGGCGGAGCGCGACAAACATTTCCCTGTTGTCCATGCAAGGAAGCTCGCCGAGATGGTGCCGGGGGCCAAGTTCGAGCAGATTCCTGGGGCTGGGCATTGGATGGCACTGTATCTCGCGGAAGAAGTCAGTTTCCGCATTCTGCGATTTTTTGATTCGCAATCGCGCGAGCGTGCCACGATAAGTTCGATCTGAATTCGAGAAATCGCAATCGAAACATCACGCAGCTCGCCTTGACGCCCCTGTTTGCGACCGTTAGTCTGAACAGCTCATGCGTTCATCGTCGAGGAAACTGGTTTACATCCTGTTCGCGGCTGCGCTCATCGGCTTCGTCATCTATCGGTCGAGCGATCTATTTCATTCGGGCGATTTTCTTGCGAATTTGTGGAAGGCGGTTCGCCGTGCCAACCCCGCACTGCTTGGGTTGTCGACCGTGGCGATCTATGCCTGCTATGCGATTCGCGCGCTGAGATGGCAGGTGCTTCAGCGCAATTTAGGGCCATCGCGTTTCTGGCAGATATATGCCATGACGCTCGCTGGTTTTGCGGCGGTGCTTGCGCTGGGGCGGCCGGGAGAGCCAATCCGCGTGTTGCTTTTGGCGCGGAAGGAAAAATTGCCGGCCGCGGATCTTTTCGGGATCTACCTGGTTGAAAGAATTCTCGATACCGCCAGTACCTTAGTCGTAGCGGCTCTGGCCTTGTTGCTGATCAAATCAGGCATGGAGTCCAAAGAAACAGCCGGGAAATTTGTGCCCGCCTTCCAAGCCGCTGGAGCCCTTCTCGGCGTGGGCGTTTTGGGCGCAATTGCTTTCCTCGTATTTCTACGGGTCCGCGGCACGACGCTGATCGCGCAGCGCTTGGCACCGTGGCTTGGTGCGCATAACTGGAAGGCTCGCGTCGCGCGAATTTTAGTGGGATTCGCGCGGGGCGTGCAGACGATTCGGACCTGGGGCGACCTGGCGCTAGCCGGGCTATACTCCGCGCTCCACTGGATTCTCGTTTTGTATGTGTATCAGTGGGTGATCCGCGCGTTTGGCGGAAGCCTGGCGGATTTCAGACTGGGGGATGCCATGCTGGTGATGGCGGCCTCGCTGGTGGGCTCCATCGTCCAGCTGCCGGCATTTGGCGGCGGCTCGCAAGTAGCGTCCTTTCTTGTATTCACGAAGGTATTTGGGATAGAAACGGAGCTTGCCACAGCGGTTGCTGCCGTGATTTGGCTGATCACTTTCGCGGCAGTCGCGGTGGTTGGATTGCCGCTATTGTTGCATCAAGGAGTTTCGTTGGCGAAACTAAGACAGATGGCGGCCGAAGAGCGGGAATCGCTGGAAAGCTCGCCTTCCGGAGAGACCCAGTGAAGTGTCCATTCTGCGCGCATTTGGACGACAAGGTGATCGATTCGCGCGAGGGGCGCATTGGAGACACGATTCGGCGGCGTCGGGAGTGTCTCAAGTGCAGCCGCCGGTTTACGACCTATGAGCGCATCGACGAAATCCCTTACATGGTGATTAAGAAGGACGGACGGCGCGAGCGTTTCGAACGCCAGAAGATTTTTCAGGGATTGTTGAAGGCTTGCGAGAAGAGGCCTGTGGCGACCCCGAAACTGGAAGCCATCGTGGATGAAATCGAGAGTGTGGTGCACGAAGCTACAGAGAGGGAACTCACCACCACCGAAATCGGCGAAATGATCATGCACCGATTGAAAAAACTCGACAAGGTCGCTTATGTGCGCTTTGCGTCGGTCTACATGGATTTCAAAGATGTGCAGGAATTCATGTCCGAGCTGAAAAACTTATTGAAGGACCGGACCAAGAAGTGAGCCCGTTGTTATCGCGGCCAGACGCCCGCGGTAAAGGTTCGAATTTTCGTGAATCCCAGTTTTTCATAGAGCTGGACCGCACCGTAGTTTTCCGACGTGACCGTCAGCGTTAATTCCTTGAATTTCATGCTGCGCAGCGTTTCACCGGAGGTCTGCATCAGCATGCGGCCGATGCCGTGGCCCTGGTAGCCGGGGAGCACGCAGATTTGCGTGGTGTGGCCGACTCCGGGAGAGACTTCGCTGGTGAGGATGGCGGCCACCAGATCGTCGCTGCCCGGCTGGCGCAGGACGAACGAGGCTCCTGGCACGAAGTGGCCGCAGCCCGGAAGCAGGATGATGTTCTTCAAAAACTTCAGTGCGCCGGAGCGGCTGCGGTACTGATCGTTGATTTCGCCGTCGATGTGGTTGGCGTAGGCCAGATAGATCAGCTTGGCGCAGGGCTCGAAGTAGCGGTCATTCCAGCGGTCCAGGCGCATCCCGGCGGAGACGCCGGGTTTGGCTTCTGGAAGCTTCTGTAGATCCTGGAGCATGAATTGGCGGGAGTAGAGGCGAAACCCCTGCTCGCTTAGCGGGACTTCCACCGGTCCGCTGAAGGGCATGAGCTGGGCTTCGATGCGCGAGAGCTGGGGAATTGCGCGCATGGAGAAGAGCATCTCGTCGAGCAGCCGCTGTCCGATGATGGCTTGCGAGAATTTTGCGGACACATAGAGGCCGCCGATAAGACCTTTCTGCTCTTCGAGGACGTAAAAGGAGTAGCCGGCGGCGCTGCCATTCTCGAAAGCCACACATCCTGCGAGGGCATGGGCGTCCAGGAACCGTTTGATCAATTCCAGGGCGCTGCGGTAGTCCCAATGGAGTTCGTCGCGCCAGTGGCGGGCTTCCTCTTCAAGGAGAGGCTCGAGTTGACGGACCGTCGTCTGGCGCAAGTCGACAATATTCATGTGGAAGAAGACTGCCACGCGGCCCCTGCCGCCGAGGTTCTATGATAGCCGAATCTCGGTCCGCACAACCAAGGCGGGCGTGGCAACGATACAATTCCGACACAATGCCAGCAGGGTTCCCGAAATGGTCTAGAAAAGGTGTGCTAACATCGCGCCTAACGTGCTTGCTTCTTGAGGAGTGGAAACCGGCGGCGCTGTTCGCGCCATGGCGCAGACTACGAATGTCGATCCTCTACGAGCTCCGCTATCCAACCAAGTGGTATACCAAACTGTTGATGGCTTTGCTGGCGCTGGTCTTCTTCGCCGTGCTGGCGACCGCTGCCATTGCCGGGTTTCTCGTTTACCGCATCGTGAAGCCGCAACGCACTAGCAGCGAAATTGACATGGAGAGCTTTCCGGGCAAGCCGGACCTTGTGGATTTTACGGTTTCCGGATTGGGGACGCGTCACGGCTGGTTTTTCCCGGGATTGCGCGGTGCGCCGACGATTGTCCTGTGTCACGGATACGGATCCAGCCGCGGCGAATTGCTGACGCTGGTTTCGGCGCTGCAGGATCACCAGTACAACGTGTTTGTTTTTGACTTTGCCGCGCATGGTGGGAATGACGGGATCACCACGTTTGGGTATCGCGAAGCGGACGAAGTGCGTGCGGCTGCCGACACCGTGGCGGCGCGAAATGACGTAGATCCCGCTCGCCTCGGACTATGGGGCTACAATTTGGGGGCTT
>Ga0210398_10007248_pt1 | contig 10092 bp, 10 predicted proteins | sample IncBWC4OmetaG_FD_161047 | JGI IMG/M metagenome (GOLD analysis project Ga0210398, IMG submission 161047) | Forest soil microbial communities from Barre Woods Harvard Forest LTER site, Petersham, Massachusetts, United States - Inc-BW-C-4-O | ecosystem: Environmental > Terrestrial > Soil >...
GATCGATCTGGACGTCCCGGCGATGATCCACGTGTCCACGTCGCGGAACCCGGCGGTACACACGCTCGGCGCGCACTACCTCAACGCGGACACCACGGTGTTCATGCAGCTGGTGGAGGGGGACCTGTTCGACAGGTTCCCGACCCTGCGGTTCGTGATACCACACGGCGGCGGCGCTGTGCCCTACCACTGGGGCCGCTTCCACGGCCTGACCGTGCGAATGAACCGCCCGCCGCTTGAGGAGCACGTGATGAAGAACGTGTTCTTCGATACCTGCGTCTACCACCAGCCGGGCATCGACCTGCTGATGTCCGTGATCAGCGCCGACAACATCCTGTTCGCGTCGGAGATGCTCGGTGCCGTCCGCGGGAACAACCCCGAGACCGGCGCGTCCTGGGACGACACGAAGCGCTATGTCGACAGCGTCAATCTGACCGAGGACGACCGGAACAAGATCTACGAGCTCAACACCAGGCGGGTCTACCCGCGGCTCGCCGCGCGGCTCGCCGGGCAGTGAGGTTCGGGGCCGCCCGAAGCGGGTAGCCGCAGGTCATGAGCGGCACGCTGACCGCCGTCCTGTTCGACGTGGACGGCACCCTGGTCGACAGCAACTACCTGCACGCCGTCTGCTGGTGGGAGGCGTTCACCCAGGCCGGTCACGACGTGCCGATGGCGCGCATCCACCGGGCCATCGGCATGGGCTCCGACCAGCTGCTCGACGCCGTGCTGCCCGCCGACAGGGACCGGGGCGCCGACGACGGCATCAGGGCCGCGCACGGCGCGCTGTACGCGACCTACTGGCCCAGGCAGCGGCCGCTGCCCGGGGCGGCGGACCTGCTGCGCGCCTGCAAGAAGCACGGGCTGCGGGTGGTCCTGGCCAGCTCCGCGGACGCCAAGGAGTTCGCGGCGCTACGCGCCGCGCTCGACGCTGACGACGCGATCGACGATGCCACGTCCTCGGCCGACGTCGAGCGCAGCAAACCCGCGCCCGACCTCGTACGGGTGGCCCTGGGCAAGGCGCGGGTGCCGTCGGAGGCCGCCGCCTTCGTCGGCGACACGGTCTGGGACGTCAGGGCGTGCGGCAAGGCGGGCGTGCCGTGCATCGGCCTGCTGAGCGGCGGCATCAGCCGCGCGGAACTGCTCGAGGCGGGCGCCGCCGAGGTCTACGAGGGACCCGCCGACCTGCTCGGCGCGCTCCCGCGGAGCATCCTCGGCCGATGAGCGAACCGACCGGCCAGGACAGGCCCGTGGTGGCGGTGGCCAACCGGCTCCCGGTCCACCATGGCGACAAGGGCTGGGAGCTGTCGCCGGGCGGCCTCGTCACGGCGCTGCGTCCGGTGATGTCCACCCATGCCGGCGCCTGGGTCGGCTGGGACGGCGGTGCCAAGGGAATGCCGTCGATGCTGCCGGACTCCAGCGTCCGGCTGCTGCCGATCGGGCTGTCAGCCACGCAGGTCCGCAACTACTATCACGGCTTCGCCAACGCGACGATGTGGCCGCTGCTGCACAACGCGATCGAGAAGCCCCGGTTCGAGCGGGGCTGGTGGTTCAGCTACCGGGACGTGAACCAGATCTTCGCGGAGCGGGCCGTGGCCGCCCTGGATGAGCACCAGGACGCGATCGCCTGGGTGCACGACTACCACCTGATGCTCGTGCCGCAGCTCATCCGCGCCCGCCGGGCCGCCGTGCCGATCGGGTACTTCCTGCACGTGCCGTGGCCGTCGCCGGACATCTTCGCCCGGCTGCCCTGGCGGGAGCAGATCCTGACCGGCCTGCTCGGCGCGGACCTGGTCTCCTTCCACACCGACGGCTACCGCGGCAACTTCCTCCGCTCGTGCGCCCGGCTGCTGGCCGACTCGGGCATCGAGGTGCGCGGCTCGTCGGTGGTGCTCCCCGATGGCCGCGCGGTGGCGACCGCCACCGCGCCGATCTCCATCGACGCGGCGGAGTTCACCAGGTACGCCACCGACCCGAAGACGGAAAAAGACATCCAGATCCTCGCCGAACAATTCAGCGACCGGACGCTGCTGCTCGGCGTCGACCGGCTGGACTACACCAAGGGGATCGTCGAGCGGCTGCTGGCGGTGGAACTGGTGCTCCAGCGCAACCAGGACCTGCGGACCAGCCTCGCGTTCCTGCAGATCGCCGTACCTAGCCGGGACGACGTGCGCGAGTACCGCCAGCTGCGCAGCACCGTGGAGCAGCACGTCGGGCGCATCAACGGCCTGTACACCGAGCCGGGCGGGTACGTGCCGGTGCACTACCTCTACCGCGGGGTGGACCAGCAGCAGCTCGCCGCGTACTACGCGCTCGCCGACGCGCTGCTCGTCACGCCGCTGATCGACGGCCTGAACCTGGTCTGCAAGGAGTACGTGACCGTGCAGCAGGCCCGCGGCGGCAGCGGCGTCCTGGTCCTCAGCGAGTTCACCGGCGCCGCCGCCGAGTTGCCGCAGGCCGTGCTGTGCAACCCGTTCGACGTGGACGGGCTGTCCTACCGGATCGAGCTCGCGCTCGGACTGCCGGCCGAGGCCCGGCGCGCGGCGGTCGCGGCCATGGCCGACCACGTCCGCACCTACGACGTGCACCGCTGGGTGTCCGATCAGCTCGCGGAGATCACAGCGGTCGGGTGAGCGCCGCCTGGGTGGACTGGCGGCTGGCGTCGCGGCGGCTCTACGACTCCCGCGGGTCGGGCAGCAGCACCGTGTAGATCATGCGGCGGCGGCGGCCCTTGCCCGGGGCGTTGGCGAGCCGGGGCCCGAAGACGGCGCGCAGGTCGCGGAGCAGGCCGGCGAGCTCGTCGTCGGTAAGCCACATGGCGCCGACCCGGTAGTCGGCGCCGTCGCTGACCGGGTCGGCGGGATTGCTCGCGATATACCGGTCGAAGTCGGCGAGCAGGCCGGCGACATAGACGGTAAAGGCCTGCGTGTGCTGCTCGGGCGTCATGGCCCTGGCCTCGCCCGGCTGGATCTGGGCGGCGAGCAGCCGCAATGTGTAGGTGCGCTCGACGGCGCCGCGGACCCGCCGCTCCGCCACGACCTGCAGCACCCCCGCCTTGGTGAGCCGCGCGAGGTGGCGGTAGAGGCTACCCGCGGGCACATCGTCAAGCTCGGCGGCGAGCTGGCTGGCGGTCAGCGCCCGGTCACCGAGGAACGCCTTGAGGATGCGGAGCCGCACGGGGTGCAGCAGGAGGTCTGCGCTTGTCACGCGAACCAGTTTAGTTAGTGTTTTCAGACTTGTTAACATTCTCAATACTGATAGCATTCGCGTTGTGAACCGTGCACTGGTCGTTCTGCTGCCCCTTCTGGCGGTGGCGCTGGCCTTCGTCGCGGGGTGCCTGATCGACCTGAGCCATGCCCGGGTACGCAATCTGCCGAAGTGGGCGTGGGCGGTGATCATCTGCATCTCGATCCCCTGGGGCGGCCTGGCGTACCTGATCTTCGGCAGGGACTGGACCGGGCGGGGCGCCCCCGTCCCGCCGCCCGCGACCGTGCCCGGGGCGCCCGGGCCGCGCGTCCCGCGCCGGGCCCCGGCGGACCCGATGGTGATCGAGGTGGACCGGCTGACCAAGCGCTTCGGCCCCGTCACCGCCGTCGACGGCCTGAGCTTCGCCGTCCGCCCGGGGACGGTGACCGGGTTCCTCGGGCCAAACGGCGCGGGCAAGACCACCACCCTGCGGGTGATCCTGGGCCTGGACGCGCCCACCGTGGGCACGGCGCTGGTCGGCGGCCGCCGCTACCAGGAGTTCGTCCGCCCGCTGCATGAGGTTGGCTCGCTGCTTGACGCGACCGCCCTGCCGGCGGGCCGCGCCGCCTGGTTCCACCTGCTCGCCCTCGCACAGAGCAACGGGATCGGCAAGCGCCGGGTCATGGAGGTGCTGGAACTGACCGGGCTCGAGACGGTGGCCGACAGGCGGACGGGGGAGTTCTCGCTCGGGATGAAGCAGCGGCTGGGCATCGCGGCGGCGCTGCTGGCCGAGCCGCCAGTGCTGCTGCTCGACGAGCCGGTCAACGGCCTTGATCCCGAGGGCATCCGCTGGATCCGCCAGTTGCTCCGGGCGATGGCCGCCGACGGCCGCACCATCCTGGTCTCCAGCCATCTGATGAGCGAGATGGCGCAGACCGCCGATCACCTCATCATCGTCGGCCGCGGCAGGCTGCTCGCCGACACCTCCACGGCCGATTTCGTGTCCGGCACCGGGCAAGACGTGCGGGTCCTGTCGCCCCGGGCCGGGGAACTCGCGAGCCTGCTCATGGCCACCGGGGCCGCCGTCACGCCGGAAGACGACGGCGGGCTCGCCGTGACCGGCATGGACGCGGCCGCCGTCGGCGACCTCGCCGCCTCGCATGGCATCGCCGTGCATGAGCTGATGGCACGGCACGCCTCCCTCGAAGAGGCCTACCTCGCCCTCACCGGCGCGAGCACCGACAACCGGGCCGGATCCGTGCCGGCCGGGATGGCCGTCCGATGACCGTGGCGCAGCTCCAGGCCGCCGGGCGGCCCGTGCCGTCACGCGCTGTCCGAGCCCGCGACGTACTCGCCAGCGAGTGGACCAAGCTCAGGTCGCTTCGCTCGAACCGCTTGACGCTGGCCATCGCCGTGGTCGTGACGCTGGTGCTGACCGCGGTGGTGGCGGAGACCTTCGCGTCCGCGCCGGGCGCCGGGAACCATCCCGCCTCGATCGACCGGCTCGCCGGCAGCTTCCTCGCGTACGCCGAGTACACGGTGCTGCCCGTCACCGTCTTGAGCGTGCTGGTGTTCACGTCGGAGTACGCCAGCGGGCTGATCCGCACCACGTTCAGCGCCGTGCCGAGGCGGGGGACCGTGCTGGCCGCCAAGGCGGCGGTCACCGGCGCGGCGGCGCTCGTCGTCGGGGAGGTGCTGGCCTTCGCGTGCTTCTTCCTGACCCAGGCGATCCTGTCGGGCGGGCACGGCGGCCTGTCCCTGGCCCACCCGGGCGCGCTGCGGGCCGTGCTGGCGGCCGGCTTCACGCTGGCCGCGTGCGCTCTGGTGGGCGTGGGCGCCGGCGCGGTCATCCGGCACACGGCGGGCGCCATCGCGGCGGCGGTCACCGTCGTCTACCTGCTGGCGGTGCTGTGCCTGGCCCTGCCGGCGCCGTGGAACATCAGGCTCGGCCGGTTCACCCTGCCCTACGCCGCCTACGCGGAGGTGACCGGGCATCCGCCCGCGGGACTGCTGTCCCCGTGGCTTTCCCTGCTGGTCCTGATCGGCTGGCCGGCGGCCGCCCTGCTCGCCGCCGCGGCCGTGCTCACCCGGAGAGACGTATGACACCTGCTGACACGGCTGTGGCCGTGATCGAGATGGCCGAGCACGGACAGTTCGCCGAGATACGGATGAGGTTCGCGCCGCAGCTCCGCCCGCTGGTGCCGGCCGAGATACTGCGGGCGGCGTGGGAGGCGGAGGCCGCCAAGCACGGCCCGGTTTCCTCGCTGGGCACGCCGGTGACCGAGCCCGCGGGCCCAGGCACGGTGGTGGTGAAGGTCCCGGTCACGTTCGCGCGCGAGACCGTGACCGTGGCCGTCGAACTGGCCGCGGCCGGCGAGGAGAGCTGGATCACCGGCATCCAGCTGCTGCCGGCCAGCGCGGCCGAACCGGCTGTCCCGTGGCAGCCGCCGCCTTATGCCGACCCGGACCTGTTCACCGAGCACGACGTGATCGTCGGCGACGGACCGCTGGCGGTGCCCGGCACGCTGAGCGTCCCGCGCCGCGGCGGGCCGGTCCCCGGGGTGGTGCTGCTATCCGGCTCCGGGCCGCACGACCAAGACGAGACCATCGGACGGAACAAGCCGATCAAGGACCTCGCCTGGGGGCTGGCGGCCGCGGGCGTCGCCGTGCTGCGCTTGGAGAAGGTCACCCACGCCCACCCGGACCTGGTGAGCCGGAACGCGGGCTTCACGCTCACCGATGAGTACGTGCCGCACGCCGTCGCCGCCATCGGGCTGCTGCGCGACCATCGGGCCGTGGACCCGGCGCGCGTCTTCGTGGCCGGGCACAGCCTGGGCGGCACCGTGGCGCCGCGCGTGGCGGCGCAGACCCCGGTCGCCGGCCTGGTCATCCTGGCGGGCGCCGCCCAGCCGCTGCACGAGACCATCGTGCGGCAGTTCCGCTACCTGGCTTCCCTAGAACCCGCGCAGGCCGTCGACCTGGACGCGCTCACCCGCCAAGCGGCGGCGGTCGACGACCCGGCCCTGTCCGAGTCGACCCCCAACAGCGACCTGCCGCTCGGCGTTCCCGCCGCCTACTGGCTTGACCTGCGTGGCTACGACGCGCCCGCCGCCGCGGCCGCGCTGGGCAAGCCGGTGCTGATCGTCCAGGGCGGGCGCGACTACCAGGTCACCGTGGCCGACGACCTGTCCCGCTGGCAGGCCGCCCTGAACGGCAGGCCGGACGTCATGATCCGGGTCTACCCGGCGGACAACCACCTGTTCTTCCCCGGCTCAGGCCCCTCCTCGCCCGCCGAGAACGAGCCCGCGCAGCACGTGGACCCGGCGGTCGTCGCCGATATCGCCGCCTGGCTCACCGCGAGCCGGTAACGCCGCGGCGGAAGGGCTCAGGTCGGCCGACTCACCGGGAGCGAGCAGTACGAGACGCGCGGCCAGGCCCGCCCGCTCGAACGCGGCGCGCAGGTCGGCAGCGCCCTCGGTGAAGTGGCTCCACCCCGTGTAGTGCACAGGGACCACGGCGCCGGCCCGCAGGATGCCCGCCGCCGCGGCGGACAGCGCGCTGTCCAGGGTGAGCAGCGCGCCGTCGAACCTCTCCGGGATCCGGGCCGCCCCGGCGAACAGGACGGCGATGTCGACCGCCCCGAAGCGGTCGGCGACCTGGCTGACCGCGCCGAGCCAGGCGTTGTCGCCGCTGAGGTAGATCGTCGGCAGGTCGGCAGCGGTCAGGACGAAGCCGGTCACCTCGCCGCTGATCGGCTGGCATCCTTCCGGTCCGTGCCGCGCCGGAACCGCCGTGACGCGCAGGGGCTGACCGCCCGGCCGCGCGAGGTCCGCGGACTCCCAGGGCGCCAGGCCGCGCGCGGCCACGCCGTCTGCCGCCAGCCGCGCCGCGCCGCTCGCGGTGGTGAGCGTCAGCGGTACGCGCTCCAGGCAAGCGCGGCCCGAACGGTCGAGGTTGTCGCTGTGCTGGTCATGCGACAGCAGCACCGCGTCGACCCGTCCCAGGTCGTCCGGGCCCAGGGCCGGCGGTGTCAGCTTGACCAGCGGAGGCGCGTCCGGCCGGGAATAGCTGCCCGGTGAGTCGAAGGTCGGGTCGGTCAGCAGCCGGAGCCCGCCGATCTCCAGGACGGCGGTCGGCCCGCCGACCAGCGTGATGTGGACCATGGTCGCTTCTATCCTAACGGTAAATTGAATCGTCGTCCGTTAGTAGAAGCTAGCACGGGCTAATGGAAAAAAGGAAGATATAACATGAGAACATGACCCACGAACCCGGCGGCGAGGCGCCGGTCCCGCCTCCCGCGCCCGGCGAGGAGATCTCGAGCGCTCTCGCCCTCGTGAACACCCGGCTGATGCGCGGCGGGCAGCAAGCCGACCTGATCGCCGACCCGGCGACGGCCGGCGGCTGGCTAGCTGGCCGCGGGCTGATTCCGGCGGGCGCCGCGGTGACCGGGGCCGATGCCGTCCGGCTCAGGGAATTGCGCGAGTTGGTCCGTACGCTGTTCGCGGCGCGGGCCGAGGGCCGCGTGCCCGCGGTCGGCGACGTCGGTGTGCTCAACGCGGCGCTGGCCGCGGCCCCGCCGGTCCCGGCTCTGGCCTGGGACGAATCGGGAACCCGCCGTGCCGAAGGCACCCCGCCCCAAGCCGGGATGGTCACCGTGGCTCTTGCCCGGCTGGCCGGCGACGCGCTGGACCTGCTGACCGCCTCCGGCGACCCCGAGCCGGCCCCGTGCGGCGCGCACGGCTGCATCCGCTGGTTCCTCCGCACGCATGCCGCACGGCAGTGGTGCTCCACCCGGTGCGGCGACCGAGTCCGCGCCGCGCGCCACTACGCCCGCCACCACTAGGCGAACAAGGCCGCCGGCTGGCTCACCGCGACCGGACGGGTGCGGGCCGGCGGCGGGCTCGGGTCGTTAGTTTCGACCGAACGGATCCGTGGTTCCTGCCTTCCCAATAGCGCGCCAAGCGGTGGAGGAGATCTCGCTCGGACGATCCGGTGACTTTTGCTCGCGCCCGGAGTCCATACCCGTGAGGGAGGTGTGGTCGGCATGGGCGACCGGCGCTGGGGGAGGCGGGGGTCCCGTGACGTGGCGCTTCGTCCGCGCCTGCGGCCACGGTGGCCGCCATGGCCGGCATGGCCGTCGCGGTTCCGCGCGGCGCGGGCGGCCATCGCCGACCCCTGGGCGTGGCTGGAACCGTACCCGGTGCCAGCGGACGAGGGGGCCCCGCGGTCGCTGTCCATCGCCTTCGTCGCCGCGCTTCAGCGCCTGCCGCCGGACCAGCGTGCCGCGCTCGTGCTGAGCGACGTGCTCGACTTCGCCATCGCCGACGTGGCCGAGATCCTCGACTGCGACGCCGCCGAAGCCGGCGGCCTGCTGCTGCGCGCCCGGTCGGCGATGCCGGCCGAGGCGGGGCCGCCGGGACCCGGTGCCCGGCCTGACGACGGCGACGACGCGGATGAGGGCGTCGTCGTCGCCCGCTTCACCTGCGCCTTCGACCGCGGCGACGTCGCCGCCCTCACCGCGCTGCTCACCAGGGACGCGTGGCTGCGCATGCGCCCGCTGCCGGCCGCCTACCGGGGCAGGAGCGCGGCCAGGCACTTCCTGACGGTGCACGCCTTCCCCGGCGGTACGCCCAGTTACCGCCTGATCGCCATCAGGGCGAACGGCCAGCCCGCCTTCGGCTGTTACCTGCGCGACGCGGTGACGAGCGTCGACCACGCCTGCGGCCTGCTCGTCCTCACCGTCGAGGATGGCGGCATCTCCGCGATCGACCGCTTCGTGGACAACAGCCTGCTGCACCGTTTCGGCCTGCCGCGTTCCCTCCCCGGGCAGCGCTAGCCGGTCACAGGCGGCTGACTGTCACATTCATCCGGCGGGAGGCGGGAGGGCTGGGCTGTGTGGTGGTCGCCCGCTCACGCAGCCACCTCCTGACGCCTCCCACAGGGTCACATCCGTCACTTCCGTTGGGGCGCGCATGACACAGAGCCTAGGCAGAAATCGCTGACAACACATGTCAGCGATGGCGCGGTATCGTCGCCGGCATGGTCACCTGGACGGAGTTTCAGCAGCAGCAGCCCGCGCTCGCCGAAGCCGGGCGCGGGCAGTTCTACCTGAACGGAATCGGCCTCGGCTTCCTCGCCACCGTCCGCGCGGACGGCGGTCCCCGAGTGCACCCGGTATGCCCGGTCATCAGCACCGCCGGGCTGCACGTCCTCATCCTCCCCGGCCCGAAACGAGCCGACCTGCGCAGGGACGGCCGCTACTCGCTGCACAGCGAGACGGTCGCCCCGCCCAACCAGGACGACGGCTTCGCGACATCAGGGTCGGCCACGGAGATAACCGACACCACGACCTGGGAGATCGTCCGCGACCAGGTCATCAAGGACTTCGGCGAGCTGTGGCCGGAGTACGACACGCTCACGCTGTTCGAGCTGTCGGTGGCGAGCTGCCTGCTCACCCTCACCCAGCCGAGCGGGCCATTCCCGAAAGGGCCGACGATCTGGAAGGCGCCGACCTAATCCGCAGCCTTCTATCGGTTCCGTAGGCACATTCCGGACGAATCGGACGCAAAAATGGCCATATCCGATAGGAAGATGAGCCGGTCGGGTTAGCTGAACGCCTTGTGCAGGGTGAACACCCGCCGTTCCCGCCCGATCGCCGACTCGACGATCCGCTTCATCCACGGCGTGGACACCGCCGCCTTGTAGGCCGGCTCGTCGAACACCGCCGTCGACGCGAGCTCGTGCAAAGCCAGGTATGACGGCGCGGTCCCGGCGGTGAGCCGGTACCGCCGGACGCGCCGCCAGCCGGGCACCGCGAGCAGCATCGGGGTGTGCTCGTCGGTGTACCACGCCGCGAGGTCCCCCTCGAGCGACGGCGGCACGGACAGCGACACCGCCAGCACCGCCGCC
>Ga0210398_10007249_pt1 | contig 10091 bp, 6 predicted proteins | sample IncBWC4OmetaG_FD_161047 | JGI IMG/M metagenome (GOLD analysis project Ga0210398, IMG submission 161047) | Forest soil microbial communities from Barre Woods Harvard Forest LTER site, Petersham, Massachusetts, United States - Inc-BW-C-4-O | ecosystem: Environmental > Terrestrial > Soil >...
TTAAGGAATTTTGGGAGCGCTTCGACGCGCTGGATGCTCGCACAAAGGCCTCGCTCGCCGGGTCTTGGAAAATCTTCGGCCGCGTCGTCGCGCGCAAGACGCTCGTTGACCTGAATTCGAGTCTCGACGAGATCCGCCGCGAGTTTGCCAGGCTGCCCGCCGCCGATCTGTATGACCGCGATGCGCTGGGTCCGGTGACAAAGAGCGAGACGGCGCTTGCGGTCAGTCTTCAGACAAACGAGGCTGCATTGACGCGCTCGCAGGGGGACGCATGGGTCAAGCAGTCGCGCGCCGATGTCGCGCAACTCAGGGTGCTGCAGGACCGTCTCGTCATCATGGACAGCAAACGCCATGATGCCGAAGCCCGTCTCACGAAAATCTCTCAGAGCCTCATCGCGCAGCTGACCGCCACCGCGGCGCCGATGACCGCCCGAGCGCCCAAGATCGACGCACCCCCACGCGCAGAAAGTCAGCCCGCCCTAAGTGCCGCCCCGCCCGGACATGCAGCTCCAGCGCAGAGCAGCGAGCAGGCGACAGAAACGACGTCCACGTCGGATCAGAAGCCCAAGGGGTTCGGCTTAATCTTTTGGATCAGCGCGGCGGTGGTCGCGCTACTTCTTTGGATATCGATTCGTACCGTCATGAGCGTGGTGGGACCTGTGCGCCGAATCCGGTCGGCGACGTTCAAGATCGCCGGCGGAGAAACCGGCGTCCGCGTGAAGCGGGGAGGCATCCGGGAGCTGGACGATCTGGCCATTTCGTTCAATCTCATGGCCGAACAATTGGCCGATGCGAAGGCGACGGCGCGCAACTACCAGGAGCAACTGGAGGCGAGAGTAAAGCTGCGCACACGGGAGCTGCGACACCTGGCGGAGCACGATCCGCTCACGCTGCTACCGAATCGGCGACAGTTATTTGCGCATCTGAAGGCGGCGGTCGCGCGCGCCGAGGCGAGCGCCGCGTACGTCGGGGTCTTCTTCGTCGATCTGGACAATTTCAAGAACATCAACGATAGCCTGGGCCATGCCTTCGGTGACCGCATGCTCGGCGCGATCGCCGCGAGATTGCTTGCAACGACGAATGCCGCTGGATTTGCGGCGCGCCTCGGCGGCGATGAGTTCACCGTCGTGTATGACGGGGTCAAGAATGTGGAAGCGGTGAATTCATTGGGACAGGATCTGGTGCGCGCATTTCAGGCGCCGATTGAAGTCGACGGCCGGCATCTCATGATCAGCATCAGTGTCGGCGCCAGCATGTATCCCGAACACGGCAGCGACGCCGAGGCGCTCTTGCGGGCGGCGGACGCCGCGCTATTCCGTGCGAAAGCTCTGGGACGAAGCCAATTGGTGGTCTTTAGCCCGGCGCTACTGGAAGCGGCCTCCGAAAAGTTCACGATCGAACAGGGACTGCGCTATGCGCTGGAGCGGGATGAATTCGAACTGGTTTTTCAGCCGGAAGTCGATGCCCTAACCCTAAAGACGCGTCTGGTCGAAGCCTTGTTGCGTTGGCGTCTGCCTGACGGGCGATGCGCGTTGCCCAGTGAGTTTTTGGGTATCGCCGAAGAGTCCGGTCTCATCATGGAAATCAGTGATTGGGTGCTGCGAACTTCCATCGAGAACGCGGCGCGCTGGCACCATGGCGCCTGGCCGGACGCCCGCGTCGCCATCAACCTGTCCTCGCGTCAGCTGCTCGATGCTCATTTTGTGGACCGAGTTACAGGGTTGCTGCGGGAGCATCAACTGCCGGCGCGCTGCATTGAGATTGAGCTTACCGAAAACGTGCTTCAAACCGGCGCGGCGACCATTGAGGTATTGCGTCAATTGCGCAGCCACGGTGTATCGATCGCACTGGATGACTTCGGTATCGGCTACTCCTCACTGGCGTCGCTGGAGCAGCTGCCGTTGACACGGGTGAAGCTCGATCGTGCCCTGATCGCGAGCGTGCATACGAGCTCCCGTTCGGCGGCGATCGCCAAGGCGCTGGTGGGGCTGTGTCACGGCATTGAGCTGGAAGTGACCGCCGAGGGTATCGAATGCCTTGAACAACTGACTTTGCTCTCGGATCTCGCGCCCATTTACCTCCAGGGTTTTCTGCTCGCGCGTCCTGTGCCGGCGGATCAGGTTTTATCGCTGATGGCGACGCTGCCCGATCACCTCGCATCGCTTCTGCTCACAGGCTCAGGCAAGACTGTTAGTCAACGACCCTCATTCCATAAACCGACCCAGGCCAACTTAGCCAATCGAAGTCGTTAGTGGGCCGGCGGCATCGCCGTACACATCGAGGTCTTAGCGCTTGGGAAGATGCTGCGGCTTCGCCGCTGTTGCGCCCGAGGGTTTCGGCTTGGCCGGTTGATCAGCGGAAGCTTGAGCGTTCGCTGCCGTGATCGGTGGACTATGCACACGATTGGACTTGTCAACGGTCCCCGGCGTGGCGCTGGCGTGCGCAGGTCGCGCAACGGTGCTGTGCGCCCGCGGCGCAGCGGACACCGCGGCTCCATGCATGGCCGCAGCGGCGGGGGGGCGGTCTTCGGTGGGGCGTCCTTCGACGGGATGCCCGTCATTGGCACGCGCCATGAACGCGGGATTGCCGGCGGCTTGTCGTGCAAGTTGGTGCTGCAACGCTGTTGGCGGGATATGCGGCTCTGCCGCGGCTGCTCTTTCTTGCGCGGTCGCGGCTGCCGTGATGCCGCCCGGGCCGCCGTTGTAGCTCACCTTGTTGAGCGCGACATTGTTGGCCACGGCGCCAGGATAGCCGAAGCCGTAGTTGACGCCGCCGTAGAAGCCGATGTGCGGCCCCCAATACCCGGCATGGAAAGCATAGATCGCGCCGGCATATCCCCAATAGCCGGGCGTCCACAGCAAGCCGACTCGCGGCGGGCGTACCCACGCTCCAGGCACCCAGTAGTATCCCCCGCCCCATGCCCAATAGCCTGGGGTCCAAAGATATCCATCGCCGGTGCAAGGCGCCTGTTCTTCATTCAGCAAGGGTGGCGGTGCGTCCGCGGCTCGCATGTCGACATCCACGGCGGGGGCCATGTCAGTCCGCGGCGGTGGGCTCGCCCCGATCGCCTGCTGCTGCGTTTGCGCTAGATCGCGCTGCGCATTGTTTCCCGGCAGCGTGTCGAGCGCCGCGCCCCACGCCACTTTGATGTCGGGTACGGGCCTGCCGTTTAGGGTGATGTTAATCAACCGGTCGTTTGATACCTGGCCCTGGTACGTCACGTCGGCACTGAAGCCATTCCATGCGGCAGGGACACTATGGCGGTGCAAGACGACCGCTGTGGGCGTGAAGCTTTCTACGGTCCAAGTCTCGTCCGTGCCATCCGTCCGCGTATAGAGCCCATTGCCGAAGGTCAGGCTAAAGCAGTTCGTCCAGCAGAAATGAATCACTTGGGGTGGGTCGGACTTCTGCGCCGTCGGGGCATCCGGCGCTCGGTCGGAGTAGGTCACATGCCCTTCGGCATCGACGGATTTGTACACTTGAACGGCCCCCAGTACGCGCCCCGGACCCACAAGAACGCTCAGCGCGATGAGAAGCACAACATAGCGATGAGTGTCTGATAGGGCTCGTGACAGCCGCAGGGAATCCTCGTACATCTGGCCATTTGACGTGCAATGACAGCACGCCTCGCGGAAGCGAGTCACAGTCCCAAGGCCAAGAAATACGATGCGGCGCTCAAAAATCATCGATACACGACAACATGTCAAACCGAAAGTCCTCGATGTTGCCCCGATTTGCCTTCACCGCCGCTTGAGCGCCTCCAGTTCATCCAAGGTCCGCGGCCAGTCGGCGCCCAGCAGCCGCGACAGGGCCCGATCCGCGAGCACCCTGCCGCCCGTCTGGCACTGCGCGCAGTAATTGGTTTCGTTGTCGGCATAGCGGATGCGCTGCACCGGCTCGCCGCATCGCGGGCACGGCAACCCATAGCGCCCATGCACCGCCATGTCTTTACGAAATGCGGTCACTTTTTCAGGAAAGCCCTGGCGCGACTCCATGCCCAGCCGGTCGATCCAGAATCGCAACGTCTCGCGCGTCGCGGTGAACAAGCGCGCAAATTCCTCCGGTGACAATTTACTGGTCAACGTGATCGGCGACAGCCGCGCCGCGTGCAAAATTTCATCCGAATAGGCATTGCCGATGCCGCTCAAGATCCGCGGGTCGGTCAAGGCCCGCTTGAGCGTGCGGTTCTCCGCCGTCATCGCGGCGATGAAGGCCGCAAGGTCGCTGTCGAATACCTCGATGCCGCCGGGGTCGAGCGACCGCAGTGCCTCTTCGCCCTTCACCACATGCAGCGACGCGCGCCGCTTCGTGCCTGCCTCGGTGAGGACCAAGGAGCCATCGGGAAAATCGAACGCCGCCAAACTATTGCGGCCCTTGAGCGTCACGCCCTGGGTACGCCAATGCAGTCGCCCGGCAATCATCAAATGCAGGACCAGCCACAAATCATTGCTGAGGCCAATGACCACGCGCTTGCCGATCCTGCGCAATTCCGTGACTTGATTGCCCGCCGCCTCCGATAGCGGCGGCGCGGCCGTGCGCAGCAAAAAGGGACTGTTGAGGCGCACCCGCTGCAGCGGCTGACCGACGATGCGCTCCTGCAATGCGCTTAAGTACGCGGAAATGTCCGGCAGCTCAGGCATGCGCTTTCGGTGATCCCCTCTTTGCTATCATGCGCGCGGCAAACAACTAAGAGGATCTCATGAGGACAGCTGCCTGCAAAATCGCGCTTTGCGCCGCCTTAAGTACAGTCCTCGCCGCCGTCCAGGCCGCCCCCGAGACCGCCGCGGGCCCGAGCGCGACCGCACCCATCACGCCCATCGTCGCGCCAAAGGATCGCGCCTACACCGGCGAGATTCATCTGAAGGTCGATGCCAGCGACACGAGCCATCGCGTCATGCATGTTCATGAAACCCTGAGCGGCGTCGGCCCCGATACCGTGCTGCTGTATCCCAAGTGGCTGCCCGGCACCCACGCGCCGGAAGGTACGATCGACCGGCTCGGCGGTATCCGAATCACCGCCAACGGTGCGCCGGTTGCCTGGAAGCGCGATCCGGTCGATGTCTTCGCGTTCCGCTTGAATTTGAAGCCCGGCACGCGCGCGATCGACATCGACTTCGATTATCTCTCGCCCACCAGCGGCAAAGTCGGCGCGCTGGAAATGAGCCGTGAGCTGATGCTGATCGAATGGAACGAACTGGTGTTTTACCCCGCCGGCTATTTCGCGCGGCAAATCCCGGCTGAGGTGCAACTGCAGTTGCCCGTCGATTGGCAGTTTGGCTCGGCCCTTGAAACCGCCTCGACCGACCATGCGCAGACGCGCTTCAAGCGCACCACGCTGGAAACGCTCATCGACAGTCCGCTGTACGCGGGCCGCTACGCCTCCAAGCTCGATCTCGATCCGGGCGCCGCAGTCCCCGTGCACATGGACCTGTTTGCCGACCGGCCCGAGCTGCTGGCGCTGAAGCCCGAGCACATCGAGGCATACCGCAACTTGGTACGGCAGGCCTACAAGCTCTACGGCTCGCATCACTACAACCACTACGATTTCCTGTACTCGTTGAGCGATCAGATTCAGCAGAACGGACTTGAGCACCATCAATCGAGCGAGGACGGCAGCGATCCGGATTCTTTCACCAAGTGGGACAAGGAAGCATTCGCGCGGGACTTGCTGCCGCACGAGTTCACGCATTCATGGAACGGCAAATTCCGCCGCCCGGCGGATCTCTGGACGCCGAACTACAACGTGCCCATGCAGGACAGTCTGCTCTGGGTCTATGAAGGTCAAACCGAGTACTGGGGCCAGGTGCTGGCGGCACGATCAGGGTTGCGAACGCGTCAACAGGCCCTGGATCAATTCGCCATCACCGCGGCGCATTACGAAGTGCAAAAGGGCCGCCAATGGCGCCCGCTGCAGGACACGACCAACGATGAAATCATCAATCCGCGCCGGCCGCAGTCCTGGCTCGACTGGCAACGCTTCGAGGACTATTACTCAGAAGCCGCGCTGGTGTGGCTCGATGCCGACACGTGGATTCGCGCACATTCCAATGGCGCCCGATCGCTGGATGATTTTGCCCGCACCTTCTTCGGCATCAATGACGGCAGCTTCAGTGTCGTCACGTACACCTTTGACGACATTGTGAAGGCGCTGAATGCCGTCGAGCCCAATGACTGGGCCGCCTTTCTGCGCCAGCGCCTGGACGCCATCGGCAAACCCGTGCCGGAGGACGGCTTTCATCGCGGCGGCTACAAGCTCGTGTACACCGACACGCCGAGCGAGTATCAATCCACGACCGAGGATCAGCACAAGCGCATTGACCTGCTCAACTCCATCGGCGTCGAGATCGACGTCAAGGACGGCGACAAGGAGAACACACTCTCCCAAGTCATCTGGGACAGCCCGGCTTATCTAGCCAAGCTCACCGAAGGCGCGCAAATTCTCGCCATCAACGGCATCGCGTACGATGCTGATGTGCTCAAGGACGCCATCCGCGCAGCGCATGGCACGCAGGCGCCGATCCAGCTGATCGTCAAGATCGGCGATCGCTACATGGTCGCGAACTTGGACTATCACGACGGATTGCGCTATCCCCATCTGGAGCGCGACAGCGCCGAACCTGCGCGACTCGACGAGATCCTGGCGGCGCGGCCTTAACGTGGCCGCGCGGCCTCAAGTTGGGGGCACGGCCTTTAAGGTTTCTAGTTCCTTAAGCGCGTCGCCAAGCGCTGGACATCCACACCATCGCTGCGCTCCCGCCGATGCCCACAAAACACATCAGTGCCAAGTCGGGATTTCCGTTCACTAGGTGAAACACAAAACCGGCAAACGAAGAAACGGCGGCAAGACCCAGGAGACCATCGACGACGTGAATAAAGGGCGACATTGAGTGGTCTCCGAGAGTTGTGCTGCCTGCAATACTCGCGCAAGCGTCTTCACTTAGGCGAGATGTCTGTGTCTTGCAACAACCGCAATTTGGCCCTTTGACTTAACTTGGTAAAAGTTGCACGGCACTTGCATGTCCCGCGCTTTGCAACCGGGCCGGCGACCGGTCACAATCGCCCCGGCCACTGGCTATACAGAGTGAGTCGTACGACATGAATATGGATTTGGACCGCCGCTCCTTTCTCTTGGGCTCAACCGGCGCGTTATCGCTGTCGCTGCTGCCATTAAAACTCTGGGCGACTGCGACGGCCTCGAAGAACTCCGTGCCGCCGGCGCCGGTCGCGCGCATCGAAGTCGTGAAAGACACCTACTTCGGTGAGACCTTGAGCGATCCTTATCGCTGGATGGAGAACAGCAAGGACCCCGACTGGCTGCCGTTCCTGAAAGGGCAGAATGATCACACGCGTGCCATCATCGATGCCCTGCCCGGCCGCGCGGCGCTGCTCAAGCGCATTGAACAACTCTCCGGCGAAGCGGTGGCGACCTCGCGCGTGCAGCGTGCCGGCGGTCTGACCTTCATCCAGCAGCGCCCCCTGGGCGCCGACAACTTCAAGCTCTTCCTGCGCCAAGGACAGAGCGGTCCGGATCGCGTACTGATCGATCCCACCGCTCAGAGCGGCGCGAAGAGCCACGTGTCGCTCGACTGGTGGCGCGCCTCGCCCGACGGCAAGTACGTGGTCTACGGCCTGTCGAAGGACGGCAGCGAAGATTCTCTGTTGCACATACTCACGGTCGCCGACGGCAAACATCTCCCGGAAACCATCCCCAATACGGAGGGCGCCAATCCGCAATGGCTCGATGACGCCAGCGGCTTTTTCTACACCCAGCTCACCGGCGCCGTGGCCACACCCGAGCGCTACTTGGATGCCCAAGCCCGCTTCCACAAATTGGGCACCGACCCTAAGTCCGATCCCATCCTGATGAAGCGCGGCTTGGTCGCCGGCGTGGAGTACGACAAGATCCAGACGCCGACCATTCTCACTTCCCCGGGTTCACGGTACGCCATCCTGCAGCTCGCCGACGTCAGGCCCGAGGGCCGCTGGTTCATCGCACCGCTCGCCGATACCATGACGGGTAAGGCCAAATGGGTTTCATTCGCCGGCTTCGACGATGAGGTCACCGATCTTGAGCTCGATGGCAACGACTTGTACCTGCTGGTCAACAAGGGCTCGCCGCGCGGGCGCATCGTCAAGACTTCCGCGGCGGCGCCCGGCATCGCGAGCGGCACGGTGGTAGTCCCGCAGCACGCGACGCTCGTGATCGAGGACACATCGCGCGCTCGTGACGGCATTTATTTGAAAATCATGGACGGCGGCATCAGCCGCCTGCAGCGCTTGGGTCACGACGGCAAAGTTGCCGACATCGCGCTGCCTTTCGACGGCACCATCGGCGCCGTGTTCACTGTACCGACCGAGGACGGCGCCTTGTTATCGTTCCAGGGGTGGCTTAACCCGGCGGGCATCTGGTCGCTGGACATCTCAGGCCATCTCGCCGACACAGGCATCACGCCCAAACCCGCGATCGATGTCAGCGCCTATGAAGCCAAGCGGTTCTTCGCCACCGCGAAGGACGGCGTCAAGATTCCCTACACCCTGATTTACCGCAAAGGCCTGAAACAGGACGGCAGCAATCCAACTTGGATCTCGGCGTACGGCTCCTATGGTCTGGCTGCCTACACGCCCGCTTTTGCCGGACGCACGCTCGCATTGGTTGATGCGGGCGCCATCGTCGGCTACGCCGATGTGCGCGGCGGCGGCGAATATGGCCGCGAATGGCACAAGGCGGGACAACTCGGCAACAAGCCCAACACCTGGCGCGATCTCATCGCCGTATGCGAAGAACTCATCGCAAAGAAATACACCTCATCGAAGCATCTCGCCATCGGCGGCCGCTCCGCCGGCGGCATCACCGTCGGGCGAGCGATGACCGAACGCCCGGATCTCTTTGCCGCCGTGATCGACGGCGTCGGCTGGTCCAATCCGCTGCGCTATGTCGTCGAGCAAAACGGCTACGGCGAGGAACCGGAGTGGGGCGCCATCGCCGATCCCGCCGGCTACAAGGCGCTCAAGATGATCGACAGCTATCAGTCGGTGAAAGATGGCACCGCGTATCCCGCCGTGCTGCTCACCACCGGCGTCACCGATCCGCGTGTCGCACCGTTTCACTTGGGAAAAATGACGGCGCGACTGCAAGCCGCCACCACGTCCGGAAAACCCATCTTGCTGCGCGTCGACTACGACGCGGGCCACGGCATCGGCTCAACCCGCGCGCAGCAGGACCGCGAAGCGGCCGACACCTATGCCTTCTTATTGTGGCAGCTTCGCGGCAACGCTTAAATGCACAAAGGTTCGCGATTCGGGCATTCAGGCCAGGCCTTGGATAAATGGGACAAGGTCGAGATCCTCCTGGTTGAGGACAATCTTTCGGACGCCGAACTGACTGTGCGGGCATTGCGTAGTATTGGCGCAACCCAAAAAATATTGCGCCTCTCGGATGGAGTTGAAGCGCTCGATTTCATTTTTCGCAAAGGCCGGTTTTCCGACCGTGACCAGGCGCTGCCGAAGCTGATTCTGCTGGACCTTAAAATGCCGCGAGTTGGCGGAATCGAGTTTCTCCACAGATTGCGCGAAGACGCCGCCACCAAGAACATCGTGGTCGCGATGCTCACATCCTTCACGAAGGATCAACTGCCCGCCGACATCCAAGATCTCAATGTGCACGACTACTTGCTGAAGCCCGTGAATCCGGAGCGCCTCATCGAGTTGGTGAGGCACGCTGGATTGGTTCGCACGCAAAACCCTTAGGGCTTCAGTGCCGCGTAGGCCTCTTTCTGGAAATTCTGCGTAGCGGCAATGCCCGGCATGCGCGGCGCCTTGCCCGAACGCTGCGCCATTTGGTTCATCAGCGACAGCAGTCGCGGCGAGGAGAACACCCATCGCAGCAACGTTTCCGCGACGCGCGAGTCCCCCTTTGCGCCGCTCCCGGGAATAGCCTGGGGCGGCAGCGTTTGCTGCAGCCACACCATCACGGACTGCTGAGCCGGATCAGCCTGCCACCAACCGCCAAAAAGACCCGGCCAGCCAAACGCGCCTTGCCGTCCCGCTCCCATCCAGGCGTTACGTTTTGCATCGTCAATCACGGACAGTCC
>Ga0210398_10007250_pt1 | contig 10091 bp, 8 predicted proteins | sample IncBWC4OmetaG_FD_161047 | JGI IMG/M metagenome (GOLD analysis project Ga0210398, IMG submission 161047) | Forest soil microbial communities from Barre Woods Harvard Forest LTER site, Petersham, Massachusetts, United States - Inc-BW-C-4-O | ecosystem: Environmental > Terrestrial > Soil >...
AGGTCGCGAAACGTGGGTCGGCGGATTTGGCGGCGAGCGCGTTGAGCATCGCGCGCCACTGCTCGTCGCTCGCGACGGCGATCGCGATCCATCGCTCGTTACCGTCCTCGTCGGCGCATCGGTAGGCCCCGTGCGGAGCGTAGCGCGCGGACGCATTGGCTTGCGGGCCAAGCACTCGTCCGGTTGCGTGGTAGTCGATCAACGCAGGCGCGAGATTCTGCATCGCGGCTTCATACTGCGACATGTCGATGTACTGGCCCTTGCCGGTCCGGCGCCGATAGTCGAGCGCCGCGAGCAGCGCGAAGGCGGAAAAGCGCGGCGCGATGAAATCGGTGTAGGCGCCGTATGGCGGCGCGCATGAGCCGGGTCCGTAGCCCGAGATGTAGTAGAAGCCCGACAGCGCGGCCATCAACTGGCCGAAGCCGGGATACAGCGCGTTCGGCCCGGTCTGCCCCTGCATGCAGGTCGAGAGCATGATGAGGTCGGGGCGCAGCTCGCGCAGATTTTCGTAGTCGAGTCCCCAGTTGCGCATCGCCTTCGGCGTGAAACTTTCGACGATGATATCGGCCCACGGCACCAGGCGTTTGGCGAGCTCGCGTGCTTTGGGCTTGCTCAAGTCGAGCGTGATTCCCTTTTTCGAGCTGTTGAAGCTGGCGAAGAACTGGCTGCGGTTGATGCCGGGCATCGCGTCTTTCCACGGCGGGCCGATGCGCAGCACGTCGAGGCGCGCGGCGGACTCGACCCGAATCACCTCGGCGCCGTTGTCGGCGAAATACTTGGTCGTAATAGGACCAACCCCGACCCAGGCGAAGTCGAGAATGTGAACTCCTTCAAGTGCGAAACGGCTCATCTCGAATTTCTCCTGGCTAAATCGAGCCCGCGGCTCGGAGCTTGTTCAATCGCTCGGGCGTGAGGCCGAGCAGACCGCGGTAAATCTCGTCGCTGTGCTCGCCGACTCGCGGCGCGCGCGTGGTTGCCCCGATCGGCGTCGCGGACAGTTTCGCGAATGGTCCGGGAAATCTGAGCGTGCGCCCGATAGTGTCGTGGGGCACGGCGGTCCAGAAGTCGCGCGCCTTGAGCTGCTCGTCGGCGGCGACGTCGGCGACGTTCGCGACCGGCGCGAGAAAGATCCGGCGCTTGAGTCCCTGTGCGTAGATCTCATGCTTGGTCATCGTCAGCAGGAAGCGTTGAATCGTCGTTTCGAGGTCGTCGATCTCTTTGTAGTCCTGCTCGGTCATTTTCATAAAGACCCCGGGTACCCACGAAACCCAATCCTTCGTACGCATCCAGTCGGATCCGAATCCACTCTCGCCCATCCACTCGATCAGCGCTTTGGTCGAATTGCCGACGGTTGTGCCGCCCGCGATCAGAGTCGAGATGTGACCGTCCTTGCACTCGTACACCATCTTGCGCCGCGCGTCGGCCGATCCGACGAAAATCCCGGTGCGCGAGAGATGGTTGCCGTGCAGAAACGGCATCGCCTGCTCGTTCATCAGCGTCCACACGATGCAGGCTTGCATATTCACGACGATGCGCTGGCCGAGCCCGTCGATCTGGCGCGGGTAATGCGCGAGCATCATCGCGACCGCCGCCTCGCCGCCCGCGTGCAATCCCGCTTGCGGCAGGCTCATCTGCAGCGGCGGCTTATGCTCCTCGCCCATCAGGTACATCATGCCGCCTGCCGCCCACGTGATGATGTCGGCCCAGTTGTAATCCTTGCCCGGACCGGTGTCGCCGAACGGCGTGATCGACGCATAGATGAGCCGCGGGTTTTTCTTCGCGAGCACGTCGTAGCCGAGGCCGATCGAATCGAGATAGCCGAGCGGATACGATTCAACTAGAAAATCCGACTTCGCCGCGAGCTCGGCGACGACTGCGCGCCCTTCGTCAGTCGCAAGTTTCGCGGTCACGGATTTTTTCCCCGCGTGATACGCAATCGAATAAAGGCAGTGTTCGGGATCGGCTTTGTCTTCGAGATATGGCGGGATGCGCCGCGTCGAGCATCCGGCGGGCGGCTCGACCTTGATAACTTCGGCGCCAAGATCGGCGAACATCTTGCCGCACAACGCGCCCTTCTCGTCAGTCAAATCGAGCAGGCGAAATCCCTTGAGCAACTCTGATGGCATCAGTGAATGAACCTCACGAAATCGTCGCGCAGGTGAACCTTGGAACTTTATATCCTACGGCGTCAAAGATGTAATGGCCGGACGGGTTCAGCGGCGCGCTATCCGTTCTGACGGGCGTGACGCGCGGCGCCGATCGCAGTCGCAAAGTCGGCGTGTTCGGGGATGACAAAACGGCGGCCGAACGGAAACGTAAGACGCTTCATCTCCTGCATGAATCGGAACAGGCGCGACAGCTTGCCGGTCAGCACGATGTTCTCCTGCCCGCAGGCGCGCGCGCTCGCGAGTGCGAGCACGCCGATCGATTCGGTGATCATGTTCATGATGGCGAGGGCCTTGTCCTCGGGCGTCGCGTCGGCGCTTACCTTGCCGAAGTTTGCCGCCGTGGTGCCGGGCGGCAGGTCGCCGATCGACCCGCCGGCGATGTCGCGAACGCTGAGATCGATGCGACGCAGGTCGCCCTTGCGCGCGAGTTTTTCGAGGCGCTCGATCGTCGAAACGCCGAGCATATGCTTGGCGAGTCCGAGCAGCGTGCCGCCGCCGACTCCGGTGCCGCTGAAGTGCGCGATCTTGTCGCCGGTGACAGACACGATTGCGGTGCCGGTGCCAAGCGAGACGACCAGCGCGCTTTCGAGTCCGGCGAGCGAGGTGCCGCCTATCCCGATCGCGGTGAACTCATTGACCTTGACGACTGGCCTGCCCAGCAAGGACTTGGTGAGCACGCGCGAGCCCGCGCCGGTGGCCGCTACGCATTCGACGTCTTCGAGTTTGATGCCGAAGTCGGCGACGAGCTTGCCCAGCGCGCCCGCGGCCGCGGCGACCGGGTCGTTAGCTTCGATCGTTACGACGTGTATGCCCCCATTTTCGAGGATGACGGCGTCGGTGGTCGATCCGCCGATATCGATGCCAACGATCATAGGTGGTGCCGGCTCCTGTCCAGCCCGTCAATGAAGCTAGATCAGCTGGAGCCATCTGCGCAACGACACCGCGCCAAGTCGAAGAGCCGCCTTAGCCCGACGGGGCCGGTGTGCTACTTTTCAAAAATGGCACGGCGCAAGGCCGATTCGTCTCAGAGTCTGTTTCCACCGCGCACTCCGCTCAGCCAGCCGCTGGCGGACAGGATGCGTCCGCGCACCCTTGACGAAATTGTCGGGCAGGAACATCTGCTGGCTCCCGGAAAGTTCCTCAGCCAGATGGTCGCGGCCCACGTGCTGCATTCGATGATCCTGTGGGGCCCGCCGGGCACCGGCAAGACCACGCTCGCGATCGTGCTGGCGGAACAATCGGGCGCGGTCTTCCGCAAGCTTGCCGCAGTAACGTCGGGCGTCGCCGATTTGCGCGAGGCGGTCGAGGCGGCGCGCCACGACCTCGAGGCCGGTAAGCGCACGGTGGTCTTTATCGACGAGATCCATCGATGGAACCGCGCCCAGCAGGACGCGTTTTTGCCACACGTCGAAAGCGGCCTGATCACGCTGATCGGCGCAACCACCGAGAATCCGTCGTTCGAGGTCATCTCGGCGCTGCTCTCACGGATGCGCCTGCTCGTGTTGCATCCGCTGTCCGAGCAAAATGTCTCGACTCTGGTGCATCGCGCACTTGCCGACAAGGAACGCGGTCTCGGTGAGTTGGGACTCAAGCTGGGCGTCGGCGCGATCAATGAGATCGTTCGCTACGCTGGCGGTGACGCGCGTCGCGCACTCGGCACGCTCGAGATCGCCGCAGAGTTTGCACAAAACGCGGGCGCGACCCTGATCACACCCGAGCACATTCGCGAATCGGCGCAGCAAAAGGCGTTGCTGTACGATCGCGCCGGCGAGGAGCACTACAACGTCATTTCGGCATTCATCAAGAGCATGCGCGGCAGCGATCCCGACGCCGCCGTTTACTGGATGATGCGGATGGTCGAGGCGGGCGAGGATCCGCTGTTCATCGCGCGGCGGATGGTGGTCTTCGCGTCAGAAGATGTCGGCAACGCCGATCCGCGCGCGCTGCAAATCGCGATCGCGGTCAAGGATGCGGTGGACTTCGTCGGGATGCCGGAAGGAGTGATCCCGCTCGCGCACGGCGTGACTTATCTGGCGAGCGCGCCGAAATCCAACGCGTCGTATCTTGCGATGCGCGCGGCAGCCGAAGACGCGAAAACGCTCGGCGCGCTCCCCGTACCACTGCATCTGCGCAACGCGCCGACCCCGATGATGAAGGGACTTGGTTACGGCAAGGACTACCGCTACCCGCACGATTTCGAAGGTGCGCTGGTCGCGCAGAACTACCTGCCGGATGAAATCGTCGAAAAAATCTATTACCGGCCGTCGGAGCGCGGCTATGAAATCAGGATCCGCGAATTTCTTGCCCGCGCGCGCGAGGCGCGCAACCCCGCGTCAAAGCGCAAGCCGGGATGGAAAGAGTGACAGGAAAAAGCGAACCGCGGGAACCGGAGCACGTCCGTTTCCCGCGGTTCACGAAAATCAAGCCGGATACTATTTCGTGCCGAGAACAGAATCCTTCAGCGCTTTGGCAGCGGTGAAGCGAAGCCGGGTGCGCGCCGGAATCTTGATCTCCTGACCGGTGGCCGGATTGCGACCCATCCGCGCCTTGGTCTTGCGCTTGCGAAAGATCCCGAGGCCGGCCAGCCGGAGCGATCCTTCCTTCTTGAGCTCGCGGACCACCAGTGCATTGAGCTCCTCGAGCACGGTCTTCCCCTGCTTCTTGGTGAGTCCTAGCTTTTCAGCCATGTAGGCTGCTACCTGCGATTGCGTCATCATCCTCCTCCTTGCGTACCGGGTTGCGGGCTTTCAGTGAGGGTGAACGAGTAGCGCGAGAATTTCAAGTGCGAGCGGCCCCAAAATCGCGATTTTTTCTAGGGTTCGTGATGGTTTTTGCACAGGCTCGTCGCCTTCACCTTGAGCCCCAAGGGGTTTGCGCGGACGAATCGCGCGAACTGCACGATCACCCCGTCAGTAGCGGACTTCGACGAGGTACAGACCGCCCGGCGGCGCATTGGCAGGAGCCGCTCCTCGATCGAGGCCGGCGAGAATCGTAGCGACTTTGTCAGCGGTGAGCTTGCCGCGTCCCACGTCGACCATCGCCGCGACCATCGCCCGCACCATGTGCCGCAGGAAACTGTTTGCCTCGACGTGGTAGAGCAGTACGTCGCCCTCGCGCGTCCATTCGCTCGAAGTCACGCGGCGAATCGTGGTCCTCACTTCAGTGCCGAGCGATCGGAACGCGGCGAAATCATGCTCGCCGACAAAGATTTGCGCAGCGCAGTTCATCGCCGCGAGATCGAGCTGGTCGCGGACCAGCCAGCTATAGCGATACTCGAAAGCCGAGGCGACCTTGCGATTCAACACGCGATATTCGTATACGCGCGCGCGGGCGGCGCGACGCGGATCGAAGTCGTCGGGCGCGGGCGCGACGTCGAGCATCACGATGTCAGCCGGCAGAATCGAGTTGAGCGCGCGCCGCAATTCGTCCGGGTCGAACGGGCGCGGAATCGAAATCGAAGCGACCTGCCCGCGCGCATGTACGCCCGCGTCGGTGCGGCCCGCGCCGAACACGCGTACCGGCGCGGCGAAAATTCGCTCGAGCGCGGCTTCGATCCTTCCCTGAATCGAATCGTGACGCGGCTGAAGCTGCCATCCGGAATAGCTGCTGCCGTCGTACTCGAGCGTAAGCTTGAGGACCATCGCGCGGATCAGGCCAGTGTCGGCGAGCTGAGCGCCAGCGTCTCGGCGATCCAGAGCGCTCCCAGAGCCGCCAGCCGCGTGTTGTCGAAAACGCACCATAGAGACAACGACTCGGCGCGCGTCTCGACATTGACGACGATAGCCTCCTGGCCAACCGCGTCGATCACGCCGAGCGGCTCGCCTTCCTCGGCGATCAGGATGCCGGGCGCGACGCGCAGCAGCTCGACAGGATCTTCACCGTTGCCCGTGCGATCGCGCGGCCGCTGGATATCGACAGTCAACGCGGAACCGTGAAGGACAGGAATTGCGGCGGCCTGCACCGAAAGCGGAGGCGCTTTGTCGAGCAGCATCGCGACCTGCGCGGCAATTGCGGACGCGACCGAACGCTCATGCTCGCGCATGAATGCGTTGAAACCGCGCTGGACTTCGTCGTCATCGAGCTCCAGGCGTGCGCTCAGAAGGTCGGTGGTCTGATCGACGGTGGCCGTGAGCATTTCCATACCGCCGGCGCTTGCGCCGAGCATCGCAGTCGCGGCAACGAATCCGCTACGGGTGCCGAGCGCTTTGAGGCAGGTGGCGAGCACGTGCGCGGCGGGATGAGGAATGGCGAAGACTTTCGTTTTACGCAATTGCGCGAACGCCTCACGTGAAGTGAGCCCCGGCGCGACCATCGGCACGTCGGAGGGCGGGCGGTTCGCCGCGCTCAGATCGATCAGATTCGGACCCGGCTGTGCAGCAATGATTTCGGCCGCTCGCGGCGCGGGGATCGCAAGGAACGCGATATCGAAGTCGTGAAGATCGGCTGGAGTCTCAAGCGCGTCGACCAGGCGTTCCTCACCGCCGGCGTCGACGGTCTGCATCGCGCCCGCTTCGGTGGTGAACAGTTTCAGCTCGCTGAGCTGGAACCCGCGTGCGGCGATCAGCTCGATCAGTTGATTGCCCACCGCGCCGGTGGCGCCGACAACCGCCACTCTCGGCTCGCGGGTATTGCTCATTCGCCTTCGCTTTCAGTGCTTTCGAGCTTTTCGCGCACCAACCGGCCCATCGCCTTGCATCCCACGATCTGCGTGCCGGTGCCGCCGTGAAGGTCGCGAGTGCGGTAGCCGTCGCGCACGACCGATTCGACAGCCTGCGAAATGAGTTCGGCTTCGGAGCGCATCCCGAGCGAATGCTCGAGCAACATTGCCGCCGACAGGATTGCCGCGAGCGGGTTGGCCTCGTCGCGGCCCGCGATGTCCGGCGCGCTGCCGTGAATCGGCTCGTACAGTCCCACCCGGAAGCCGGCGCTGTTGAGTTCTTCGCCAAGCGACGCTGACGGCAGCATGCCCATCGAGCCCGCGATCACCGAAGCCTCGTCTGTCAGAATATCGCCGAACATATTTTCGGTGACGACAACGTCGAAGTCCTTGGGCCGCCGTATCAGATGCATCGCCATCGAATCGACCAGTTGGTTCTCGAATGCGACGTCCTTGTAGCGCGCGCTCAGCTCAATTGCGATTTCGCGCCACAGCCGCGATGTCGAGATGACGTTGGCCTTGTCAACTGACGTCAGTTTTTTGCGACGCTCGCGAGCCAGCTCGAAACCGAATGTGAGGACGCGAGTAATCTCCGCTTCGGTGTAAAAGCAGGTATCGACCGCCTCGCGGTTTTCCTTCGCGCCCCGCTTTTCACTCGGCTTGCCGTAGTAGATACCGCCGGTTAGCTCGCGGATCACGACCATGTCGACGCCGTTGATCAGTTCGGGCTTCAGCGGTGACGCGGCCATCAGTTCCTTGACGACTTTGACGGGACGGAGGTTGGCGAACAGTCCCAGCGCTTTTCGAATTGCAAGCAGACCTTGCTCGGGACGCTTCTCCGCGTTGGGATTGTCCCACTTCGGTCCGCCGACCGCGCCGAGCAGAATCGCGTCGCTGTCCTGCGCGATCTTCACCACTTCGTCTGGCAGCGGCGAGCCCGTGCTGTCGATCGCATGGCCTCCGATCAAGCCCTCCTTGAACTCCAGATCGACCGCGGATCGGCGCGCGATGATCTTGAGAATCTGCAGGGCTTCGCCGACGACCTCGGGGCCGATGCCGTCACCTTTCAAAACTAGAATTTTATAGGCCATGCGAAAGCGCTGAACGCCTGGACGTGAATGATCGGGAGGAGTGTCGGACAGTCTCGACCCGTCAGTGTATAGCCTCGGAAATCAGGATCGCAGATTGGCGCGATGGCGGTGTAGCAAATCTCGCCACAACGGCGGGAGCCGCCGAAAGCCGCGTATCGCGCAGGATGAAGAGCGAATTCAAATTCAAATCCAAGCCCTCAAAGCAGTAGCCCAAGTGGGATGTTGCGGCAAGCCCCATTTCCGGCGGCTCAACGGACATCGCTGGTCGGCTTGAGCGGCGCGTGCTTGCGCGCCTTGAGCCGGTTGAGCGCGTTTACCAGCGCGAGCGCACTGGCCATCACGATGTCGCTATGCGCACCCTGTCCGGCGACAGTCACGCCATTTTCGCGAATCATACAGCTCACTTCGCCGAGCGCGTCGGTGCCGCCGGTTATCGCCTTGACCGCGTAGCGCTCCAGCGCAGGATTGATTGCGGCGATTTTGTAAATCGCCTTGTAGCACGCATCGACCATCCCGTCGCCTTCGCCTTCGGCCGAGCATTCTTTGCCCTTCACTCGCATCGTGACTTCTGCGTGCGGCGTGCTCTTGCTCGATGAGCCGACCTTCAAATCGACCAGCTCGAAGTGATCGACGGTCCGGCGCGCGCTCTCGGTGACGAGCGCCAGGATGTCGTCGTCGTACACAATTTTCTTTTTATCGCAGAGCTCTTTGAACTCGGCGAACGCCTTGTTCACGTCGACGTCGTCGATATCGACACCAAGTTCCTTCAGCCGGTTGGTGAACGCGTGACGCCCCGAATGCTTGCCCAGCACCAGCTTGTTCGACGGGATGCCGATATCCTCGGGTTTCATGATTTCGTAGGTGAGCTTGTACTTCAGCACGCCGTCCTGATGGATTCCGGCTTCGTGCGCGAACGCGTTGTCGCCCACGATCGGTTTGTTGGCCGGCACCGACTGTCCGATCACCTGCGACAGCAGGCGCGACGCCGGGTAAATTTGTCGCGTGTTGATCCGCGAACCGACGCCCATCAGGTCGCGGCGCGTCTTCATCGCCATCACGACTTCTTCCAGCGAACAGTTGCCCGCGCGCTCGCCGATTCCGTTGATGGTGCATTCGATCTGACGCGCGCCGTTGCGCACCGCCGCCAGCGAATTCGCGACCGCCAGCCCGAGATCGTTATGACAGTGCGCGCTCCAGATTACCTTGTCGGCGCCGGGAACTTTTTCCCGCATGTACGCGAACATCCGCCCGAATTCTTCGGGGATCGCGTGGCCTGTCGTGTCGGGCAGATTGATCACGGTGGCGCCTGCCCGAATCACCTCGCTGCAAACGTCGACCATGTAGTCCCAGTCGGAGCGCGACGCGTCCTCGCAGGAGAACTCGATGTAGTCGAGATGCTTCTTGGCTCGCGTGACGGCCCACGTGGCGGCGTCGAGCACGTCCTCGCGATTCATGTTCAGTTTATATTTGAGATGGATTTCCGAGGTCGCGATGAATATGTGAATTCCCGGATGCTTGGCTTTGTCCACCGCGCGCAGCGCCGCATCGACATCTCCTTCCTGCGTGCGCGAGAGACTCAGTACGATCGGTTCGGTCAGCGCCTGCGCGACGCGGTTAACGGACTCGAAATCGCCGGGCGAAGAAACGGCAAAGCCGGCTTCGATGATATCCACGTTCAGGCGTTCGAGCTGCCGCGCGAGCGCGATCTTCTCCTCGACGTTCATCGTGCAGCCGGGCGACTGCTCGCCGTCGCGTAGCGTCGTGTCGAAGATTCGGACGTAGTCGTTGTCGTTTTCGTTGTGCGCAGCCGTGTTCGCGTGTGCCATCGTCATTTCCTCCCGCATCGTCGCCGCGGGATCAGCTGCCGATCGTTTGCCAGGAGCGGAAAGTGAGTAAGCGGAAAAAAAAACGCCCCGGGCGGCTTCGATCGGCCCACTGCCCGGGGCGTGTGTCTCAGTTTAATCAGGCCGTTAAACCTGTCCGGACGCGCGCCTGGCGTGGACCCTTGTAAGGGCCAGGCTAAGCAGCAGCTCCGGTAGCAGGTTGCAATACATCGTGTACAGATTCTAAGCGTCGGCGGAGACGTCAGTCAAGCAGCCTAGCGATGCACCGGTGGTTGCTCGCGAAGACTACGAGTGGTGCGGGCGGGGTCGGGTTCACGCGCCTGGCCATTGG
>Ga0210398_10007251_pt1 | contig 10091 bp, 10 predicted proteins | sample IncBWC4OmetaG_FD_161047 | JGI IMG/M metagenome (GOLD analysis project Ga0210398, IMG submission 161047) | Forest soil microbial communities from Barre Woods Harvard Forest LTER site, Petersham, Massachusetts, United States - Inc-BW-C-4-O | ecosystem: Environmental > Terrestrial > Soil >...
CGCCCTCGCAAAACAATTCGACCCGTGAAAAATTTCAGCTAGATTGTGCGTCGTTGTTTTCATGCACGATCAAGAATCGCCAGAAAATTTGCCGGACAAACCCGCACCAAAACCAGTTGCCGACGAAAGCGCCTACTCCGTTCTCAAGAATGCGGATTTCGTCCGCTATGTGATCGGGCGCTTTGTCGCTTCGCTTGGCCAGCAAATGCTCGTTGTGGCGATTGACTGGGAGCTTTACCAGCGGACGCATTCCGCGCTGCCGCTCGCGTTTGTGGGGCTGTCGCTGATGATTCCGATGATTCTTTGCACGATCCCCGCCGGACATTTCGCCGATGTTTTCAACCGTAAAAAAATTATCCTGACCAGCACGCTCATCGTGGCGCTCGCAAGTATCGCGCTGACGTTGACATCTTATTTTTCGGCGCCGATTTTCTGGATTTACATAATTCTGATTATCCTCGGCGCAGCGCGGACTTTTTTGTGGCCGGCAAGCGCGGCATTTGTGGTGAGCCTCGTGCCGCGAAATCAATTCTCCCGTGCCGTGACATTTAATAGTGGTTTGTTTCAATTTTCATCCGTCATCGGCCCGCCCGCATTTGGCGCGGTTGTCGCCTTGACGCCGCATGCGGAAGAACATGCGACGGCGTGGACAGTTTATGCCATCAACTTTCTGGCTTCCATTGCCTGCTTCGCGCTCGTCGCGCCGATCAAGCACGTTCACAAAGTCAAATCCGCCGAACCGGTTTCCGCGCGAAGTCTGGTTGAAGGTTTTAACTTTGTTTATAAAAACAAAATAATTCTCGGCGTCATCACACTCGATCTGTTCGCCGTGCTGCTTGGCGGAACGGTGACCATCCTGCCGATTTATGCGAAGGATGTGTTTCACGGCGGGGCGAGCACTTTAAGCTGGCTCCGCAATGCGATGGCCGTCGGCGCGGTCATTTGCGCATTTGTTCTCGCGCATCGTCCGCCGTTGAAAAAAGCTGGCAAGACGATGCTTTTGTCCGTAGCGATTTTCGGCGTCGCGACAATTATTTTCGGCGTCGCAAATGAAAATTCTTTTGGCCGCTGGCTCGCGCTGCCGGATTCATTTTGGTTCTGGCTTTCATTCACGATGCTGGCGCTCGCGGGATTCGTGGACAATATCAGTGTCGTCGTGCGGCAGACGCTCGTGCAGATTTTGACGCCGGACGAAAAGCGCGGGCGCGTCTCGGCGGTCAACAGCCTGTTCATCAACACGTCGAACGAACTCGGCGGCTTCCGATCTGGCATCGTGGCGTGGCTGTTCGCGTCGCCGACAGTTTTGGGCAACGCGGCGGCGACGGGCGCGATCGTGTCCACCGTAACCGGCGGCATCGGGACGATTCTGGTAGTGCTGGCCGTGGCGTGGATCTGGCCGGAGATCCGCAAATACGGAAAGTTGGCGTAGAAAAATTTTGACGCGAATCTTGAAAGTCCAATGTGGTGCTCCCGCCCGGAATTGAACCGGGATCAGCCGTTTAGGAAACGGCGGCTCTATCCATTTAAGCTACGGGGGCAGACTGCTTGGCGAAAAATAAGACAACGCCGGTGATTATCAAGTTTTTCATCCCGAACTGAAAAGCGTTAGCAATTTAACTCCCTGAATCAAAGCTATTTTCAGCTCGGTGAACATTTTTCGCAACAAATGAGTCCATGTATTGTTGAATTAAACAACCGTTTGAATTCTGAAGGTCATTTATGAAAACTAAATTGTCCGCTGAAATTGTTTCTGCAACGGCCATTGCGATCGCCTGTGTCATCACCATCTATTCTCCGCAAATTTCCGACGCACAGGAACAGCCAACTTCCGCGACTGGTGAAAATCCGTCCACGACAGTCTCGCCACCGCCGGACATTTTTCCCACAAGCCCGCTCGCGGAAGTCATCAAGCTGACGCAGGCCGGCGTGGACGAAAGCGTCATCATGGCTTACATCACGAATTCCGGCAGCACCTTCAACCTCGACTCGGACAAAATCATTTATCTTTCCGACATCGGCGCGCCCAATGACCTCGTGACTGCTATGATGCAGCGCGACCAAGTTTTACAACAGCAGTTCGCCGCAGCAACAAGCGAACAACAAACCACGCAAGCGGCACAAACAATTCCGACAACAGATAACGCGACTGACATCGAACCCGCACCACAGGAAGTCACGGTGGATTATTTCAACTCCTCGCTCGCACCGTATGGCAGTTGGGTTGAAGTGCCGGGCTATGGACGTTGCTGGCGGCCGAGCATCACTTTTTACGACACGGCGTGGCAGCCGTATTGTGATCGCGGACATTGGGTTTATACTGATTACGGGTGGTATTGGGCCTCGGATTATTCGTGGGGCGCGACGTTCCATTACGGACGCTGGTTCCGGGACGAAAACCTCGGCTGGTGCTGGGCACCTGACACCATTTGGGCGCCGTCGTGGGTTTGCTGGCGCTACTCGGATGATTACTGCGGCTGGGCACCGCTGCCACCCGGCGCGATATATCAAACGGGCGTCGGTTTTATTTATCGCGGAAGCCGCGTCAGCGCTGGTTTTGATTTTGGACTTGGAGCGAACGTCTTCACGTTCGTGCCGACGAAAAATTTCTCCGATGCGCATTTGCACAATTTCCGTGTCGCGCCAGAACGCGCGGCGGAAGTTTTCAACCGCACCGTCATCATCAATAATTTCAACGCCAACAACCGCATCCTCATCAATAACGGAATCCCGTTGCAACACATCGTCGCCGTCACACACACGGAAATCCATCCGGTCGCAGTCCGCGAAATCATCAACGCCGATGTGCGCAACCGGCAAAACCGTTTTCCAAATTCAAACGTGAGCGTACAAATGCAGCACACATCACCTTTGGACGCGCCAAAAAACCAGGCGCATTCTATCACCGTTTTCACCCCCGGAAACAACAACGCACAACACGTCCAAAATTCCGCGCAAAATCATTTTTCGGAGCCGGTTGAAAATCACAGTGACATTCATGCGATAGTTTCTCAAAACCAAACTGCCGCGCCGGAAACACATCACAATTTCAACCCGCCGCCCAGCGAGCAAGGGCCGGATGATTCGCGCCAAAATCGTCCCGAACAACCAACCACGCCGGCAGTCCAACCGCGCAGCGAGCCGGTGCAACCTCCCCCAGCACAACAACCGCAAAAATCCGGCGGGTCGAACAAGAATCAAAACTGGCCGGGAAATTGATTTTCTCCCGCCGACAAAACGGCAAAAGACAAACTCTCGTGGCGTTTTTGCTTTTGCAACTTCGCTGCGGCTGGCAAAGTTCCCGCGTGGGAATCTCGCTGCGGCAATTCGAACAGATGAAGGAGCGCATCGGCGGCAAATCGCCGCGCGTAATCCTTCCGCTCGCATCGCGCATTGCGCATCGCGCATCAAATGAAATCATTCTAGGCGTTGACCCGTCGCTGCGCGGCACGGGATTTGGAATCATCCAACTGGCAAATCCATTTCCAGAAACGCTCGCGCACGGGACGATCTCCTGCCCGAAAAATTGGGAACGTTCGCGCTGCCTCGCAAAAATTTTCCAAACGCTCCGCGAAGAAATTAAAAAACATTGCCCGACAGTTTGCGTGATTGAAGGCCTTTTCTTCGCGCAAAATTTGCAGACAGCGCTCATCATGGGCGAGGCGCGAGGCGCGGCGATGGCGGCCATTGCCGAAAACGGACTCGAAATTTTTGAAATCGCCCCGCGCAAAGTGAAGCAGGCCATCGTCGGCTACGGCGCGGCGCAAAAATCCGCCGTGGCCAAAATGGTCCAGCGATTATTAAATTTGCCAAAACCACCCGCACCCGACGCAGCGGACGCCCTTGCGCTCGCGCTCACGCACGCGCGGGAAAATTCGCGCTACAATTTGTCACCGCCGAAAAAAATCTAATGATTACTTTTCTTAACGGCAAACTCGTCGAAGCGCTACCCACACAAGTCGTCGTGGACGTGAACGGCGTCGGCTACGAAGTTTTGATTCCCTTGTCGTCTTTCGACAAATTGCCGCAGCCTGGCCAATCGGTGAAACTGCTTACGCAACTTATCGTTCGCGAAGACGCGCACATTCTTTACGGCTTCGCGAGCGCGGCGGAGCGGGATTTGTTCCGGCTGCTCATCAACAGCGTCAGCGGTATCGGCCCGAAAACCGCGTTGAACATTTTGAGCGGCATGAACGCGACGGCGTTTCGCGGTGCAGTCGCAAGCAGCGATGTAAAATCACTTTCGAAAATTTCCGGCGTCGGCAAAAAAACTGCGGAAAGAATCGTCATCGAATTGCGCGACAAAATCGGCGCGGCGGGCGCGTGGGAAGCCGCAAGCGCGAAACATTCTCTTTCGCCCGACGACCAGAAAATTAACGACGCCGTCCTCGCGCTCATGGCGCTTGGCTTCAAACAGATTGACGCGCACGATTCCATTCGTGCCTCGCTGACGATGCTCGGCGATAAAGTGACTGTTGAACAATTGGTTCGCGCGTGTTTGAAAAAGGGTTGAGCGAATCCAATGTCTAAAGCCAAAACTCCAAAATCCGTCGTCGTGCCACACAAACCAAAGTGGCATCAACGCGCGGGTGCGTGGCTCGTCTTCACGTTCATCCGCACGGTGTCGATCACGTTGCGTTACAGATGGAACGACTATTCCGGTTATTTCAGCGGGACGCCGCCCGGCCCGGCCATTTATTGCGTGTGGCACAACCGGCTCTCGCTGTGCATGACCGCTTATTTTGGCTACGTCAAAAAACACAACAACACGCCCGGTTTGGCCGCGATGGTCAGCGCCAGCCGCGACGGCGGATTTCTCACCGGCATTCTGGAATGTTTCAAAGTGCAGCCCGTGCGCGGTTCATCGAGCCGACGCGGACCACAGGCGTTGCTTGAACTGACGACCTGGGCCGAACGCGGTTACGACCTCGCCATCACGCCGGATGGGCCGCGCGGGCCGTGTTACGTTGTTCAAGAAGGCGTGATGTCGCTGGCGCAAGTGACCGGTCTGCCAATCGTGCCGGTGTCTTACAATCTCGGCTGGAAAATCCGCGTGAAAAGCTGGGATCGCTTTCAAATCCCGCTGCCTTTCTCGTGCTGCGAAATGATTTATGCGAAGCCGATTTTCGTGCCGCGCGATGCCTCCGACGAAGAACGCGAAAAATTGCGAAAGCAATTGGAAGAGACGCTGAAGGAAATTTCACGCGACTAGCCATGATCGCCCGCGTCAGTCTCGAAATCGCGCTGCGTAAGGAATTTGATTATCTGATTCCAACGGAATTGACCGGACAAGTCGAAGTAGGCACACGTGTGCAAATTCCGTTCGGCAAACGGAATCTTTATGGCACAGTTACTGCACTTGCGGAGGAATCTGCGCAAACAGGGCTAAAGCCTATTCTCAAAGTCATCGGAGCGCAAAGTTTGGTGATGCCGAAGGTTTTGAAACTCGCGCGCTGGATTGGCGAATATTATTGCTGCGCGCCGGAGACCGCGCTGAAAAGTGTTTTGCCTGAAGCGATTCGCAAGGAAAAGGACGGCTGGAAAAAACAACTGTTCGTCCGCGCACTGAACTTGAGCGGCGAATTTCCGAAATTGCCGAAGCGCCAACAGGACGTTTGGAACATCATCGAAGAACGCCGCGAAATTTTGCTGGCCGAACTGCTTGAACTCGCTGAAACGACGGCTGCGACCGTTCGCAAATTGGAAGATCGCGGCCTCGTCGAAATTAGCTCGGAAATTTCCGAGCGCGATCCTTACGCGCGTGAAACCATTTTGCCGACGCAAAATATCGTCTTGAATTCGGCGCAAGCAAAAGCATTGGGTGTAATCACGAAGGCGATGGACAAAGAAAATTCTTCGCACACCTTTCTGCTTCACGGCGTGACCGGCAGCGGTAAAACCGAAATTTATCTTCAAGCGCTTGCTCACGCACTGGAACAAGGCAAAGGTGCGATTGTGCTCGTGCCGGAAATTTCTCTCACGCCACAAACCGTCGAACGTTTCAAGGCGCGGTTCAGTTCGGGAAAATTGCAAACACTCGTTGCGGTTTTACATTCGCATCTTTCGGCAGGCGAGCGTCACGACGAGTGGCACAAAATCCGGCAAGGACGCGCGCGCATTGTCATCGGCGCGCGGTCGGCGATTTTTGCGCCGGTCGAGCCGCTCGGTCTCATCATCGTGGATGAGGAACATGAGACGAGTTACAAGCAGGAGGAAGCGCCGCGCTATCACGCGCGCGACGTCGCCATCATGCGCGGGCAGATGGAAAATGCCGTCGTCGTGCTCGGTTCGGCCACGCCGTCACTCGAAAGTTTTTACAATTGCAAACGCGGAAAATTTTCGCTGCTCGAATTACCGGAGCGCGTGGACAATCAAAAAATGCCGCATGTCCGCGTCGTGGATATGCGGCAGGCGGCGCACAAGGAAAAGGGCACGCCGCTGTTTTCGCCGCAACTCAAGGAAGCCATCACGCAACGGCTCGAACGCGGCGAGCAGACGATTTTGTTTTTGAACCGGCGCGGCTACTCGACTTCGTTGCAATGCCCGAAGTGCGGTTACGTTTGCGAATGCCCGAATTGCAGCCTCGCGCTCACGTTTCACCGGCAGGAACAAAAACTCGCCTGCCACATTTGCGGCCACGTTGAAAAAGTTCCGTTAGTCTGTCCGAACGAGAAGTGCAAAAATCCCGCGATCCGATTTTCCGGCACGGGCACGCAACGCGTCGAGGAGACGCTCGCCAAACTTTTTCCCAAGGCGCGCATCCAGCGCATGGACGCCGACACGATGAAGCGCAAGGATGATTACCGGAAAGTGCTCGGCGATTTTCGCGCGGGCAAGACCGACATCCTCGTTGGCACGCAGATGATCGCGAAGGGGCTGCATTTTCCGAACGTCACGCTCGTTGGCATCATTTACGCCGACCTCGCGCTGCATCAGCCGGATTTTCGCGCGGGCGAACGCACCTTCCAATTGCTCACGCAGGTCGCCGGTCGCGCAGGTCGCGGCGACGTCGAGGGCGAGGTTTTTGTGCAGGCGTTCGCGCCGTTTCATCCGGCGATCCAATACGCGCGCCGCCACGACTTCAATGGTTTTTACGAACAGGAAATCGAATTTCGCGAACAACTGAAATATCCGCCCGTCAGCCGCGTCGCGCTGCTCACGCTCAAAGGCCGCAACGAGGAAAAGGTGAAATTTTCCGCCGAGCATTTGAAACGTGAATTGGAAAAGACTTTGAAAGAATTCAAAGATTTAATTCTCGCCGGGCCTGCGCCTGCGCCGTTGCTGCGCGCGGAAACTTTTTACCGCTACCAGATCATGCTGCGGACGCGGGCGATGAGCGCGTTGAGCCGCGAACTCGCGCGCATCATTCAATCGCTGGCGCTGCCAGAAGACGTCACGCTGGCCGTGGACATTGACCCGGTGAATTTGGGGTGAGCCGCGTTTAAAAATCTGGTTGACAAATTTCTCAAATGAATACAAATTGTATTCGTGCGCATTATCAAGGAAAAGTTTCTGGTGGAGATGGGAAGGAAACATCCCAAAGCCGCCAGCCACTTGGAAGCGTGGCGCAAAATTGTCAGATTGACGATGTGGCGAAATTTGGTGGAAGTGCGGCGGACTTATCCTGACACGGATTCGGTGAAGATCCGCAGCGGGCGGCAAGTGCTGGTGTTCAATGTGCGGCGAAATGATTACCGGCTGATTGTCGCGGTGCATTTCAACCGCCAGATTGTTTATACTTTGCGCTTTTTGACGCACGCGGAATACAGCAAAAACCGGTGGAAAGCTGAATTGTGATATCGTGACTAGCTCCGGCTTCGGAACTTGTTCATGTGGAAGTGACGTAATGCGAAGCCAACAAAAACGAAACGAAAAACAAATATGAAAACAGCAACTAGGCTCAACTTTGCAGCCCTGCCAAAAGGTTACACCGGACTGTGCCAGATTCTCACGCCGCGCCCGATTCACGACAAAGTGGATTATGAAAACGTGACGGAGATTACTGACGCAATGGCCGGCCACAAATTGACGGCGGACCAAGAGGATTACTTTGACCTGCTCTGCCAATTGATTGAGAACTACGAAAAGGAACACGCGCAACTGGAAGCGCCAAAAGTCACCGGGCTGGAAATGTTGCAGCATCTTTTGGATGCGCATAACATGAGCGCGGCCGATTTGGCGCGATTGCTGGAGGTTCACCGGACACTTGGCGCGATGATTTTGCGCGGCGAACGACAACTCACTTTGACGCACGTTCAAAAGCTTTCCAGTCGCTTCGGTGTGTCGGCGGATTTATTTCTGCCGTAAAAAAATCGATTTTTCGTCGCTGATTTTCGGTTTGGAGTAAGCGCACAAAATCAATCCGCAATTTTTTTAACTCCCCGCTGCCACAAATCGAAATGATACAGCGCGACGACGACGAGGGAGTGGCCGATTTTTTCGTCGGCGACGAGTTTCGGGATTTCCGCGACGGGCACGAGGCGCGTGATCAAATCTTCACCGCTGTCGAATTCCACGCCGTGTTGCAGGCGGCAGTTTTCAATCAGCACGGTGTAGGTGACGTTGCTCAAAATCGCGGGGTTGGAATGAATTTTTCCGAGCAGGCGCGCGTTCCCGCCCGCGTAGCCGGTCTCTTCGCGCAATTCGCGCACGGCAGTTTTCACCGGATCAGTTTCATCTGCGTCCATCATGCCGCCGGGAATTTCGAGTTCGACGGTGTTCGAGCCGTGGCGATATTGCTCGACCATCACGAGTTGCTGGTCGGGCGTGACGGCGATGACGTTGACCCAGTTGACGCTGTCGAGGACGTAAAAGTCGTGTTCCTTGCCGGTGCGCGGGGAAATTTTGAAGTCAGAACGCAGTTTGAAGATCCGGAAATCGCAAATGAGTTTGGAACGGATTTTTTGCCACGGTTTAATCACGTGGAAATTTTAACGCAGAGACGCGGAGACGCAGAGGAAAAAGTTTCTTAACTTATTTTGGAGCAGACCAGCCTTGTCGCATGAGCGTCAACAAATGCTTCAACGCCTCGTCGTAACTACGATTTTTTTCAGCGGCCAGTTGTTTCGCGCGTTTGTCCAATTGTGCGGCCATCTCGGCTGATTTTTCGGACGGACAACCGAGTGCGACCAGAATTTTTGCGAGTTCAGACGTTTCCATAAATTAAAAAAGGCGCGTTCTTTGAACGCGCCTTGATTGCGAGCATGAGATTATTTAACCGAATCGCGCGGAACGATCTTGATACTGATGATACCCATGCGTTTGTCAGGACGATCCTGCGGATGCGTCGGCGTGGTGGCGATCTTCTCCAGCACGTCGTCGCCTTTGATCAATTTGCCGAACGTGGTGTATTGATGGTCGAGAAAGCTCGGATCGCCGTGGCAGATAAAAAATTGCGAGCCGGCGGAATCCGGGTCTTGCGAACGCGCCATGGAAATCACGCCGCGAACATGTGGATGGTCGTTGAATTCGGCTTTGATCGAATAGCCCGGACCGCCCGTGCCCAACATATCTTCCTTGCTCGGATCTTTGGTCAACGGATCGCCGCCCTGGATCATGAAGCCTTTGATGACGCGATGGAAACAAGTGCCGTCATAAAAGCCCGAGTTGGCGAGCTTCTTAAAATTCGCGATGGTGTTCGGCGCGGCGTCGGTCCAAAATTCGACGACCATTGTTCCTTCGGTGGTGGTGATGACGGCGACTTCGTTTGTGTTCACAGTTTGGTTCTCCGGCGGATTGTTTGTTTGTGTTTGATCGGCTTTGCTGGAAGAAACCAGCGCAAGTCCGGCGACAAGGCTTAACGCGCAAATCAAATTGGTTGCTTTCATGGCGGGAGAATTTTCCACACGCGCAGGCAAATGTCACGCGCGAATTATTTCCGGTTCATCGAGCGCGTGATGAGGCTGGCGTGGTCGGTCTTGCGCGAGCGAGCCACGAGCAGAACCACGAGCACAATCGCCGCGCCCAGAAAAATCGCGCCGACGGCCAGAAGACCGTCGCCATCAGAAGGCACATTTTCCGAGGAAGCTGCTGTTGCATTTGTCCGCACAACAGGTTGCACGAGCGGGACGACGGGTTGAATTTCTTGAACCGGC
>Ga0210398_10007252_pt1 | contig 10091 bp, 9 predicted proteins | sample IncBWC4OmetaG_FD_161047 | JGI IMG/M metagenome (GOLD analysis project Ga0210398, IMG submission 161047) | Forest soil microbial communities from Barre Woods Harvard Forest LTER site, Petersham, Massachusetts, United States - Inc-BW-C-4-O | ecosystem: Environmental > Terrestrial > Soil >...
CGCTATCGACGTCAACACTGGAAAATTCGTGGGCAAAGGTTCCAACCGCCTGGAAGACACTATCGTCCGTACGAACCTCGAAGCGGTGAAGGAAATTGTCCGTCAGATGCGTCTGCGCGATCTCGGCGGCATCATCATCATCGACTTCATCGACATGGAAGAGCGCCGCAACCGCGAAAAAGTGATGGCCGCGCTGGAAGATTCACTCCGCGCCGACCGCGCTCCTTCAAAAGTCCTGCGCTTCAACGAATTCGGACTCGTCGCCATCACTCGTAAACGCACGAAGCAGGCTCTCGAACGCACCCTCTGCCAGCCATGTCCCTATTGCACCGGCTCAGGCATGGTGAAGTCGGTTCCCACTCTGTGCTACGAAATCCAAACCGAGGCCCGCAAAATGGCTCCGGAAGTCAGCTCCGGTAGCCTAACGCTGCGCGTCCATCCCGAAATCTCCAAAGCGTTAAAGACTCGCGAATCCGAACTGATGGAAGAACTCGAGCGCTGGACCAAGAAGAGCATCATCATCCAGGCCGACCCCACCCTCCATTGGGAGCAGTACGACATCTATTAGAAGTTTGACCTATTGAGTGCTGGACTCGGAACGTTAAAAGCGCCGCGGGAATCAAGTCCGCGGCGCTTTTCTTCCCAAAGTTACTCTACTTCCACTTCAATCCCGCCCACGAAGCGCGCTGAGATGTTGTATATGACCGCTCCCAAGCCGCCCCCGATCGCGCCGATAACAGCAAATAAAATGGGGAAAATGATGATGGAAAAGGCTCCAAAAAAGAAGGCGAAGAACCGAGGAAAGTGTTGTTCATTCTGAGCGGAGAATGGAATGATCGAAAAAATCAAGCTGAACATCGCTCCTTCCAGAAGCCCGACCGCTGCATAGGTGATTGCCGCAATTCGCATCACCGACATCGGTTCAAACCTTTTGATCTTTCGCATACTTCCTCCTGCGCAGCGCCAGCCCGAACGGCGTGGAGCCAGCCTAACAGCTTCTTCGCGGTCGCACAATTCAGTCCAGCGCGGTGGTTCGGCTGAAACAGCCGTAATTCCCGTGTGATATCATGAGCCGTCAGCTTGCGCGGTTGCAATAAGGAGCATGGTTTTGCCGGCACGAATCCTCCACGGAAACGTCGTTCGCGATGCGATTTACGCGGAGCTTGCGGGTGACATTTCCGCGCTGGCTGCCGTCGGAATCCGCCCTGGTCTCGCCGCCGTTCTCGTCGGAGACAATCCTGCCTCGAAAATCTACGTAAAGAGCAAGATTGCCGCCTGCGAAAAGCTCGGCCTTGCAAGCATCCAGGTAACGCCGCCGGCCACCATCACAACTTCTGAGCTTCTGGCCGTCGTCGAAGACTTGAATCGCCGCGATGACGTTGACGGCATCCTGGTTCAGCTCCCGTTGCCTCCTCAAGTAGACGCAAAAAAGATCCTCGAAGCCGTGGACCCGGCCAAAGACGTGGACGGATTTCATCCGCTGAATATGGGCCGCCTGGTCGCCGGCCGGCCCACGCTTGTTCCCTGCACGCCAGCCGGGGTGATGGAACTTTTGCGCCGCAGCAGCATTCCGCTCGAGGGCGCAAACGCAGCCGTTCTCGGCCGCAGCGATATCGTGGGCAAGCCGATGGCGCTGCTTTTGATGCACGCAAATGCTACGGTCACCGTTTGCCATTCGAAGACGCGCGACTTGCCCGAAACCGTTCGCCGTGCAGACATCGTCGTTGCGGCGATGGGGCGCGCGGCGATGATCACCTCCGATTACATCCGTCCCGGCGCCACGGTAATAGATGTCGGCATCAATCGCGTCACGGACCCCTCGCAAGCGGAAAAACTCTTCGCGCACTTCCCCGAGCGGCTCGCAGAATTCCGCGGGAAAGGCGCCGGGCTTGTCGGGGACGTTCACCCCGACGTCGCAAGCGTTGCAGGCGCGCTTACTCCGGTACCAGGCGGAGTCGGTCCGCTCACCATTGCAATGCTCATGAGCAACACAGTGAAAGCCGCACGCTTGCGGCGCGGCACTCGCGCACCGGTGCCGCGGCCGTCCGGCACTAATGCCCTTTTATGATTAAAGTCGGCCTCACAGGCGGAATCGCAACGGGTAAAACAACGGTAGCCTCCATGCTACGGGACCGCGACGTTCCCGTGCTGGACGCCGACCCGCTGGGCCACGAGCTTCTCGAACCCGGCCAGGCGGCCTACGACGAAGTCGTCGCCGTTTTCGACGAGGACATTCTGGACGCGAACGGCAAAGTGAACCGCACAAAGCTCGGCGGAGTCATATTTGCCGATGCTCAAAAGCGCGCGCGGCTCAATCAGATTCTTCATCCGCGGATCCTCGAGGTTGCACAAAAGTGGTTCGCGGCGCTGGATGGCCCGGACAGCCCGCCATTCGCGGTCGTTGAAGCCGCTCTCATTTTCGAAGCAAGGTACAACCGAAATCTCGACAAGATCATCGTTTGTTGGTGTCGGCCGGAACAACAGTTCGAGCGTCTAACGCTTCGGGGCCTCTCTGTGGATGAAGCAACTCAACGCGTCGCAGCGCAAATGTCGTTGGAAGAAAAGCGCAAACTGGCTGATGAAACGGTTGATTGTTCGGGTTCCATCGAAGACACCGAGCGTAAGGTCGATCAGCTTGTCGAAAAACTCAAATCAGAAGCAGCTGGGAGAAACATTCCTTGAGTCGGCGGCGTATTCATATGCAGGGACGCGCAGCACTGCGTATCCCCGTGAGTCTTGGAAATCGCCTAGAACTAGAATAAGAAAAGGAAGTTTGCCATGCAACGATCCAGGAACAAGGGACGCGCAATCCGTCTGCTGGTCATTGGATTAATCATAGGCCTGGGCGCCTATTGGGCTGGTTCGCGATGGGGCCAGCAAGTTCCCTCGGTAGTAAGCGCTCTGCCTTCGCCCGCAACTTCCGGTGAGGCCGGGCTGGATCCCACCGAAGCGGAGAACGTCCGCATCTACAAAAAAACCGCGCCGGCCGTCGCCAACATCGTCACACGTACAGTCGAATATGATTTCTTCTTTAATCCCGTGCCAGTCGAAGGCGCGGGTTCAGGCTTTCTAATGGACAACGACGGCCACATTCTGACGAACTTCCATGTGGTTCAAGGCGCGCAAACCATCGAAGTCACTCTCGGAGATCAATCGCGGTACAAAGGAAAGTTAGTCGGGTCTGACCCGAACAACGACATTGCGTTGATTCAGATTGACCTTCAAGGACGTAAAATCGCCCCGCTTCCCCTCGGCGATTCCCGCAATCTGCAAGTCGGCCAGCGCGTGCTGGCCATCGGGAATCCGTTTGGATTCCAAAGCACGCTGACTACCGGTATCGTTAGCTCGCTCGGCCGGACTGTGCAGACCCGCGAAAATACCTTCATCGACGAGGCTATCCAAACCGACGCGTCCATCAACCAGGGAAATTCCGGCGGACCATTGCTGAATTCTCACGGCGAAGTGATCGGAATCAACAGCGCTATCTACACAACGCCAACCGGCACGACCGCCGGCATCGGCTTCGCCATTCCGATCAATACGGCTAAACGAGTCGCCAATGACCTGGTTACGCGAGGCCGCGTGCGTCACGCCACCCTCGGCGCCGAGGGTCGTGCGCTCTGGCCTCGACTCGCCGAAGCGCTGAATCTCTCTACGCAACAAGGAATCCTGGTCGAGCGCGTTGAGCCGGGAGGCCCCGCGGCACAAGCCGGGATTCGCGGCGGAACTAAGTCCTTGACTGACGGCAGGCAGGAATTGAAGATCGGGGGCGACATTTTGATTGCCATCGACGCAAAACAGATCACCAGCCAATCCGACCTCAGTCTTTTGTTGAATCGCTCTCAACCCGGGGACACTGTTACTGTCACAATCGTGCGCGACGGCAAAAAAATGAATTTGCCCGTAAAGCTGGGCGGAGACTGAAACTTTTGCCGATTCGCTTTCGGCCCACCTCGATCCATGAAAAAACCTGATTACGGCCTGGATGCTCCCGGCCTAGTCCACGGATTTCTTTTTGGCGGCCCTGCGCTGTTTGCAGCGGGGTATTTTCTGATCCCGTGGGCCAAGGCACACTTCGCGCCTTTGATCGGATTGGGCTATGCAGCGTTTTACACCGGCATCGTTTTATTCCTCGAATCTTTCCTGCTCATGGGCAGCAGTTATTTCGGAAAGTTTCGCGCCCGCGACAAGCTGCTCGATAGCTTGAATCTCCGCGGAGATGAAACGGTTCTTGACGTGGGATGCGGCCACGGGCTTTTGTTTATCGCCGCAGCAAAACGGCTGCCACGCGGCCGCAGTGTCGGGATTGACCTGTGGTCTCAGGTAGACCAGGGGAATAATTCGCGCGCAGCGACGCTCGAAAACGGGAAGCTGGAAGGGGTCAGCGACCGCATTGAAGTGCGCGATGGCGACATGCGAAAGTTGCCTTTCCCGGACGCCTCAGTAGACGCAGTAGTCGCCAATCTTGCAATCCACAATATCTCAGACCGAGAAGGGCGCCGCGAGGCAATTGCCGAGATTGTCCGTGTGCTGAAACCCGGTGGGCAGGTTGCGCTGATGGATTTCAAACACGTAGGGCAGTATGCGGAAGACCTGAAGAAAAACGGGATCGCCGATGCTCGAACTTCGGGGCCCATCTTTTGGATTTTCCCGCCCGTTCGGATGGCCCGCGGCCGCAAAGTCTAGGTGATAGATCGGAAGCAGAGCGTCAACTATCCTGGACGGCTGTCCTCGCGCGATGCAGGTCAGTCGGACCGCCGCTCCATTCCTCGCGCAAATGCTCGCGTCCATCTTCGCTGAGTCCGAACCACCCTTGGGCGACATCCCGAACGCGTTCCAACTCGGCCTGAATTTCTTTTTGTTTTTGATGGACGACTTCGCTGTCCGCGTCCATCGGCACGCGAATCGGCGGCGCCACAAACATCACCACGCGTGAAAACGGATACGGAAGTTGGAACAAGTCCCAGGATTTCTTAAACGTGTGCGCTCTTTGCGCCGCGAGGTGAAAGATGGAGACCGGTTTTCCCGTGCGCCGCGCGAGAATCACAGCTCCTGGTTTCGCAACGTATCGCGGCCCATGCGGGCCGTCGATTGTGAGCGCTACATGCTTTCCTTCTTCCAGGCGGCTGGCCATGATCGTCAGCCCTTCGATTGCTCCACGAGTCGAACTTCCCTGAGCCGTGCCGAACCCGAGGCGCTCGATTACCCTTCGCGTCCATTGCCCGTCGAAATTGACCGTATTAAGCACCACGATTCCGCGGTTCCGCCAGACCCAGATCGCCGAAAAAATGCACTGGTGCCAGAACGTCCCGATGGCCACTTCGTCCGCGTCGCGAATTTGCACCGCGTTTTGCACGCCGACGATTTCCACGCGCAACGTCGGGCCAATCAGCCGCATTACCCAATACACGGCCCAGGCGATGATGGGAATTTGCATGCGTCGCCAGCGCGAGAGCTCTGGAGGACGCGGGTCGAATTGATGATGGCTAGTTTGCGCGTCGCGCGGTACGGACGATTTCGCATCATTTGCCACTGCGGTATAGTATAGAACTTCAAGCAAATCCGGATGTGCTCCAGAACACAATTCGCGCTCACCCATAACACTTTTTTCGGCTTCACCCGGCGCCAGGCTCTTTGGCCGAGACCTCTCTTCCTACTTGCGAACGCGCTCTTTGCTTTTGTATTTTTTACCCTATGCGCGCCGGCGCTCCGCGCTCAGCAGGCGGCCGGGAACGTAATTGGCCGCGTAGAAGGCAACGATATTTCAGTGGAGGGTGGTGCGGGCGCGACCGGCCTCGGAAATGGCGCGCCGAATGGCGCAGGGAATGGTTCGTTCCCCAGCTTTTCGGTTTCGAACGGCAGCGTGGTCACCGTGCACGTGGGGCAAGCGCGCATGGCGCTCGCGGCCGGCGGCCAAATCGACATTTGCGGCCCCGCCAAATTCACCGTGCTCGAATCCGGCGGTGCGATTACTCTGGCGCTGAATTTTGGGCGCATGCGGGTACTGATCCCCGCTACGACAGCTCTGCGTATTTACACACCCACCATCGTTGCCACGCCGCTTGACATCGCCGGGGCCGCCCGTGACATCACCGTCGGACTCGACTTGAATAATTCGATGTGCGTGCTTTCCACGAGCGGCGCAATCCGGCTCGAACAGCAATTCAGCGGAGAGGGGTTAATCGTGCCGCAATCGGGCGAATTTTTTCTCGCAGCCGGAAACTTGATACCTGTTGCGGGCGCGCCGGGAAGTTGCGAATGTACGGCACTTGTTGCGCGTACTGCTGCTCCTCCGCCGCTTCCGCCGCCGTCCCAGCCCGTGCCCGCGCAGAACGTGCCGCTCGCAGATATGATCCCTCCTGTCATATCAGCGCAGCCGGAGGTCGCTCCAGCGAATACCGTGATCGCAGAGCCGGCGGCGCCGCGGAATCGCGTACAAATCGGCGTGCTGGCGCATGCGAACGAAATGCACCCCGTGCCGCCGCCGGCGAACAATGTCGAGCCGCCGGTTCCGGATATTTCATTGCCACAGTACACCGTAGTGTTGCAGCCGCTCGTGATGTCGGTAACGCCGTCTCCGTTGCGGCCGGCGGAGCCTGCTGCGGATACTGCGCTACTGGTACGCGTGGCACGAGTCGCGCCGGAGTGGGAGTTCAGCGGGCACGTCGATGCGCCGGAGTTCGCGGTGGACATGCAGCGAGCGCTGGGGCAGAAAGCTTCAACGCCGCAGCCACAGCCGATCCATGCGAGCCAGACGAAAAAGAAGCGCGGATTCTGGGGCTCGATTAAGAGCATCTTTGTCGGCAGCGACGAAACCCGCCAATAATTTTTCGACTGAACACACATTTTTTTCTGCGGGATTTTTACATTCCTTCGTAGTTGGGGCCGCCGCCACCTTCGGGCGGAACCCACTTGATGATCTGGTAGGGGTCAGCGATGTCGCAGGTTTTGCAGTGGACGCAATTTGCAGCGCTGATCTTCAACTTCGGCCCGTCTTTATCCGTCACCATTTCGTAAACGGCGGCAGGACAGAAATATTGGCAGGGGTTTCCGTATTCGCGGACGCAGCGGTCGCCGCAGATATTCGGCTCGAGAACGATGAGATGGCAGGGCTGATCTTCGTCGTGTCGCGTTCCGGAATGATAGACGTCGGTTAGGCGATCGAAGGTGAGCTTGCCATCGCCGCGAAAGCGGGTGGACTGATCCACCAGGGTGCGGTCGCGATTCAGTTTTTCATATTCTTTGTAGCCCGCTTCGCAGTGCATGGGATCGACTAAACCGCGGCCGCCGGTGATGAATTGAATTCCGGATTTTGCCAGGCCGGTCCACAGGCCGCCATGAAACGCCTGATGGAAATTGCGGACTTCCCACAGCTCTCTTTTGATCCAACTATCATCGAGTTTGGTTTTATATACGGATAGAGCTTTCTCGGAAGTGTCTCCGGAGCAGAGCGCTTCGTAAATCGTTTCGGCGGCGAGCATGCCGCTCTTGATTGCCGTATGAATGCCTTTCAGGCGCTGTGAATTCAGCAGGCTGGCGGAGTCGCCGATGATCAAGCCGCCGTCCATGTAAGACCGCGGCATGGAATACCAACCGCCGTACGGAACGGTTTTCGCGCCGTAACGGACGAGCTTGCCGCCCTCCAGGATTTTCTTGACGAACGGATGCGTCTTGAATTTTTGAAATGCTTCGTGCGGGTCGAACAGCGGATCGTGATATTCCAAGGCGACGACCATGCCGAGCGAAACGCGATTGTCGCGCAAGCCGTAAACCCAGCCGCCGCCGTACAAATCGGAGCTGAGCGGCCAGCCAAGCGTATGCGCGACGTATCCTGTGTCGATGCGGCCGGGCTGAACGTCCCACAATTCTTTTATACCGATGCCGTAAACCTGTGGATTTAGGGCGTCGAGCTTTAGATTGTTGACGAGTTCCTTGGTGAGAGACCCGCGCGGGCCTTCGGCCAGCACGGTGACTTTCGCGCGCAGCTCGTAGCCCGGAGTGAAGTTGTCCTTGGGCTTGCCGTTCTTGTCCACACCTTTGTCTTCGGTGAGAACGCCGGCGATACCATTTCTGCCCGATGCTTTGTCGTACAAAAGATTCCTGCCGGCAAATTGGGTGAAAAGATTCACGCCCTTCTTTTCCACCAGGCCGCCAAGCCACTTCACGAGTTTGTTGAGCGAGACGACGTAGTTTCCGTGATTTTGCAGGGGCGGCGGAGTGATCGGAAGCTTCCAGGAATCATTTTTGGTGAAGTAGTAGGCTGCGTCGCCGGTGACGGGTGTATCGAGTGGCGCAGTCTTTTCGAAGTCGGGAACGAGTTCGCGAAGGCCGCGCGCGTCCATGATCGCGCCGGAAAGCTGGTGCGCTCCAATTTCGCGCGCTTTTTCAAGAACGTAGATATTTTCCGCGGAGAGCGCGGGAGATTTATTTGCCTGGGTGTGCTGCTCAATCAGATTCGCGAGGTGCAGCGCACAGGCCAAGCCCGCCGGTCCCGCGCCGATGATCAACACATCCGCTTCGAGTTGTTCGCGCTCGATGGTCATAACGTCGTTTTACCAGCTGGAAAAGTGGCCGAAATATCGAGAGAGCATTTTTGAATATTTTGGCGATTTGGGTGGTTCGCCGCTCTTTGTTTTCTATAAGTTACAACTCGTTTAAATACCTGAGTTTGGCGATTTAATCTTGCGAATTTGAGAACAGAAAATGCTTCAGTTGGGGGCAGATTTCGGAAAAGAGAAACGCCGCTCGCGTGATTCGTTGAGACTGTGCGATGTGAGAAGGCGGATAGGTTCGTCTGGCGAACCGAGAGCATCCCAGAAGATTCAAGCTGCTTAGAGCAATTAAGGATGGGGGTCGTGTTGCTGGCCGCGGGACATACCGGTACAAAGCACCGGTGTTCTAACTGCCCCGCGCCAAATATGCCTAAACTAATCACAAAAAACGCTAGCACGTTGTTTGGCGAATTTCAAGGACTCGGACGCTGTGGACATATCTAAAGTCACGACGCCGTTCGATCCGATTCACCGTTTCCCGGTGTGGCGGGATAGCCCACCGGCGGCGGGCTGAATATCGTGAGTTATTGAGAGGAAGAGAAGGTGTCGCAAGAGTTGGGGCTGCCGGAGGTAAAACCCTGCTTGAACCAGTAGGTGCGCTGGGCGGAGGTGCCGTGGGTGAATTTGTCGGGCATGACGCGGCCGGTTTGCATTTTTTGCAGGTGGTCGTCGCCGACGGCGGCTGCGGCATTCATCGCAGATTCGACGTCGCCTTGCTCCAAGAGATCGCGCTGCTGCGTTGAATTAGCCCAGACGCCCGCGTAGCAATCGGCTTGGAGTTCGACGCGCACCGAGATGGCGTTGGCCATTCGCGGATTGCTTTCGACTTCCTGGCGGACTTTTCGTTCGGTGCCGACAATTTTCTGCACGTGATGGCCGATCTCGTGAGCGATGACGTAAGCTTGCGCGAATTCGCCGGGAGCGCCGAGCCGATTTTGCATTTCGTTGAAAAAGCTGAGGTCGAGATAAACCTTTTCGTCGCCGGGACAATAAAAGGGGCCGGTAGCGGTCTGCGCGAGGCCGCAAGCGGAATCGATGCCGCCGCGATAAAGAACAAGTTTTGCGTGACGGTATTGCGGGATGATTTTCGTCCAGGTGCTTTGCACGTCGTCGAGGACGAAAGAGACGAATTTGACTTCGCGATCTTCGGCGGCGCTTTGCTGGGGAGTGGCGGGCGCACTTTGCGTGGATTCGGTTGTGGAGGAGCCGCCAAGAAAAGGCGTGAGCAGGTCGCGTTTGAAAATAAAACTCAGTACCAGAAGGATGAGTATGCCACCGATGCCGATGTGAATGCCGCCGGGAAATCCTCCTCCACCGCCGCCGCTGCTGGAGCGGTCGTCTTCGACATCGTTGCTAACTCCGCCTGGGGTCCAGCGCATGGAAATCTCCTGTTAACGTTCGCCACCTGAGACCAACCTACTATAAGAGAAGGCCGAAACGGGGCAACCCTATTCTGTGCAAAATTGTACAGTACGTCCGAACACGATGCTTCACAATCAGAATGGAAAGAGCGCGGATTTGGAGCAAGCTTCGTAACGC
>Ga0210398_10007253_pt1 | contig 10089 bp, 7 predicted proteins | sample IncBWC4OmetaG_FD_161047 | JGI IMG/M metagenome (GOLD analysis project Ga0210398, IMG submission 161047) | Forest soil microbial communities from Barre Woods Harvard Forest LTER site, Petersham, Massachusetts, United States - Inc-BW-C-4-O | ecosystem: Environmental > Terrestrial > Soil >...
GCCTGAGAGCTTGTCACTCTTAGTGGCGACGACCGCGAAGGGGCGGCCACTGGCAGCCAGAAATTCCAATAACTGCCGGTCGCTCTCCTGCGGCGGCACATTGACGTCGATCAATACCAGACACAAGGCCAGGCAGGGTCGCTCTTTCAAGTACGGTTCAATGAAAGCCGGCCACTGGCTGGAGATTTCACGGGATATTTTTGCGTAGCCGTAGCCGGGCAGATCGGTGAAGATCATTTCCGGCTGCGGTCTGCCCGGCCAACGCAGCTCGTAGAAGTTGATGCTGCGCGTTCGTCCCGGTGTAGAGCTGGTCTTCGCCAGCTTTGCCCCTACCAGCGAATTGATTACACTCGATTTCCCCACATTCGATCGCCCGAGGAACGCAATTTCAGGGAACGACGGAGCAGGGAAGTGAGCGGCATCGGTGACCGCCATCATGAACCGGGCGAGAACACGCATGAATCAGTTTGCAGTGTTTGAGTGCAAAGTTGCAAATGGGGATGTGATGTTGACGAAATTCACTCGAGTCCCAAGGGTCTCTTGTTCCCGAGGTCTTTTTCCTGGATCGGCCTGTGCCTGTGCCACAGGAAAAGAATTCCCGCGACCGCCAATCCGATCCCCACGCTGATCAGGAAGAACCATCGATAGACGGGAAGCGCGACCAGCAGGACTCCGACCACACCGATCGCTACCACCAGACCGGCCGGGCCTTTAAGCGAGCCTTTGAAACCGGGATGAGACGTTGGCTCCACGGCAAACTCCGGGACACAATTCTACCTCGACGTTGTTCCGGAACCAAAACAACAACGGCTGGTAGCTCTCGCTACCAGCCGCCGAATTTAACCACTAGCTCACATTACTGCCGTCCCTTGGGATGACCTTCTTCCCGAGGTGCCGGTTTAGATGCCGGGTGCGATTCCGCTTTTGGCGCGCTTGGATGCGACGAGGGTTTGGGCGGAGTTGCCGGTCGAGGCGCCGCTTCCTTCTTCGCCGTCTGTGGTGGATGCGACGCTTCGGTGTGCGCCGGTGCCGCGTTGCGCTCGGCTGCGGCTGGTCGCGACGTGGTTGCGGGTCGCGGAGCAGCTTCCTTGTTGGCTGCACTCGGCGGACGAGGCACGTTGTGCGCCGGCGTCGCGGCGTGCTCCGCGGGTGCCGGACGAGCAGCATTGTTTGCGGGTCGCGGTGCGGCTTCCTTGCTGGCGGCACTCGGTGGACGAGGGACGTTATGTGCCGGGGTCGCGGCGTGTTCCGTCGGAGCGGGGCGAGCGGCGGGCGCTTTCGCTGCGGGGGCCTTTGCAGCTTCTTTTGCTGCTGCTGCATGCTCGACCGGTGGTTTATAGGGTGCTCCCGCCGCTTTTGCAGCTACCACACCGCGACCGCTAAACTCGCCGGGCTTTGCGGTGGCGGCAATCGCCGGCCGCCCGTGATTCACCGAAGCCAACAGTTGTCGATTGCTGGCAGCCGCAGTTTCATGCTTGGTTTGTTCCGCCGTCGCTTCGATGTGGTGCTCATTCGCCGCTGCCTCTTCGGCCGGCGTAGCATGGGCCTGGATGCCACCCTCGCCGCCATTGAAAGCGACATGGTTGTTGTTGACGATCACCGTTTTGTTGTAGACGTTGGTCACATGGATCGAGGTCACATTGTTCACGCTACGGTTGTAAAAGAACGCCCCGCCTCTCCAGTAGCCTCCCTCGTATCCGAGGCCGCCGTAGCCGAAGCCGTAGTTGATGCCTCCATAGAAGCCAATCGTTGGCCCCCAATAACCGGCATGCCAAGCATAAAGTCCGCCTCCCCAGCCCCAGTAACCTGGCGTCCACAGCACCCCGGGCTGCGGCGCTGCCACCCAAGTGCCGGGAACCCAGAAATAGCCGTTGGGACCGTAGCCCCAATATCCCGGCGTCCACATAAAGCCTACTTGCGGGCACGGAGGTTGAACGTAGACCGGAATGGCGGGCGGTCCGAAGCCGACCGAAATGAATACCCCGGCAAATGACGAGACTGAAACCACTAACATCAGCCCAAGTACTGCCCACCGAACAGAACGAATAATTCGCATAAGTTTTTTCCCTTGCCGGAACGGCCTTCGCTTCTCCCGGTCATGCTTTGATGCTGCGGGTTGCGAGGACGTTACGCACCGTCTAAAAGCAGACGCACTGCTATAAACCCCAGAGGTTAATCGATGTTCTGCTACCCTGCTCGCTCATTGACCTGGAAGGACTTAGCAATAATGCAACCATCGCAAAATAAAATCAATACTAACGGCGGAACTGCTTGCTCAAAGTCAACGCTTGCTGCTGGTAGGAGGACCCGATGCCGAGGCCGTAAATCTTGTCTGGCTTCGCCAGGAGCGGCATATAGTTCAAGCGACCTACCATTTGGCCATGCTCCATAAGGAATGGAACCTCGTGGGCGCGAACTTCGAGTACCGCGCGTGTACCCTTGATGTCGCTGGAACCGTATCCGAAGCCGGGATCGAAGAAGCCTGCATAGTGAATGCGGAATTCGCCGTCCGACGGGTCAAAGGGAACCATCTCGGCCGCAAACTCAGCTGGGACGCGCACCCGCTCCCTCGATGCCAGAATGTAAAAGTCGTTCGGCTCAAGGATCAACGATTTGCTGGGAGTTTCCTGGCGCGCTTCCCAGAATTCTTCAGGAGCATAGTAGTTGATTTTATTCAGTTCAATCACCGGAGCATTTCGCCTAGCCTTGTAGGCGATGACTTCGCCCTTTTCGCTGGCTTCCAGGTTGACGGTAACTCTCAAGCCTCGATCAAGTCGCGCCTTTACCGGACTGTCCTCGTCCATGTAAACCAATGTCTGCTTTTGATCGAGCTTCTTGATCTCGCGGTCATGGGAGTCGTCCGGATTGCCCCGTACGAAACGAAGCTGGCTCAGCCGCATTCCCGCTCGAATGGCGACTGTGAAGGTGCGAGAAACAATTTCCGCGTAGAGTCTGCCCTTGTAACCCGGTGGCACGCGATCGAATTCGACTCCGTGATCCGTGATCAAACGGGTAAAAATATCCAGCCGTCCGGTTGTGCTTTTGGGATTGGCTTTTCCAGAAATGTGGCCGGGCAGGTGAAGTTCCTCGATCAACGGGACAATGTATACACAGTCTTTTTCGAAGACCGCGGCACCCGTCAGGTCTACGCGCGTCATGCGCAGATCTTTGATCTTGTCTTCCACCGTGCCGTTCGGACCGGGTAGAAAACTGGCTCGTACACGATGAGCAATGTCTCCCAGCCGCAGGTCGAGGCTGGCGGGCTGAATGTTCTCGTCGGGGATGGCCGGACTTCCCACCACCCGTCCGGTCTCAATCAATTCCTTGATCGTCTGATAGGGCAGGATGCCGGCTTTACGGCCCTCCGGCAATTGGTCGGCAGGCTCGGGAAACAAGCCGACATCGCCCTTGCTCAACTCGGCACTGGACATGGTTTCAGAATACTCCTGCTTCTCAGAAAATGGCTTTGCACGGCGGCTTCGTTGGGCTGGAAAGTGCTTTCAATCTACGGGCGCACGCGGGGCGGTGTCAAGCAGCAGTGGGCATCTTCCTTAGCCCTATTGATGCGCCGTCGGCCCTTCGACGGGCGGAGGAAGCGGCGTAATCTGTTGAGCGGTTTCGTCATTTACTTCAGGCAAGGGATGTTCGAGTGCCACGGCAAGCACCTGGTCCATGGTATCGACGAAGTGAAGCTTCATCTCACTGCGTAGATTTTCCGGAACTTCCGCTACATCCTTCTCGTTTTCGAGCGGCAGAATGACCTCGAATAATCCCGCGCGATGTGCGGCCAGCAACTTTTCTTTCAACCCGCCGATAGGAAGCACCTTGCCGCGCAGCGTGATTTCCCCGGTCATAGCGAGATCGCGGCGCACCGGAATCTTGCTCAACGCACTCGCAATGGCAGTAGCGATGGTGATTCCTGCCGACGGCCCATCTTTCGGAATCGCGCCTTCCGGGACATGTACGTGGATGTCGAGGCTGCGATAGAAGTCGCGCGGCAGTCCCAGACGCTGCGCCCGTGAGCGCACGTAAGACATAGCGGCCTGCGCCGATTCCTGCATCACATCGCCCAGTTTGCCGGTCAGCGTCAGCTTGCCCTTGCCGTCGACCACAGTGGCTTCCGTGCTAAGGATGGACCCGCCCACTTCTGTCCATGCCAGACCTGTAACCAGGCCGACCTCGCTGCGTTCGTGTGCAAGGCTATCGCGGAATTTGATCACTCCCAGGAAGTCGTTGACATTCTCATCGGTGATGGCGACGTTATAGTCCTCGCCTTCCTTTACAACTTTTCGCGCTACCTTGCGGCACACGTTGCCGATTTCACGCTCCAGGTTGCGCACTCCCGCTTCGCGAGTGTAGGAACGAATCAGGGCCTGGATCGCCGGATCGGAAAACTTTACGTTCTTCTCCGTCAGTCCGGCCTGGGTCATTTGCTTTTTCACCAGGAACTGTTTCGCGATCTCAACCTTCTCCGGCTCGGTGTACCCGTGCAGCCGCAAAACTTCCATGCGGTCTTGCAGCGCTGGAGGGATGGTGTGCATTACATTGGCCGTCGCGATGAAGAATACTTGTGAAAGGTCATACTCCACGTCCAGATAGTGGTCCACAAACATGAAATTCTGTTCCGGATCGAGCACTTCGAGCAATGCTGCCGAAGGATCTCCGCGGAAGTCCATCGACATTTTGTCCACTTCATCCAGCATGAACACGGGATTCTTAGTTCCCGCCTTCTTCATCATTTGAATGATCTGGCCAGGCAACGCTCCAATATAAGTCCGTCGATGGCCCCGTACTTCGGCTTCGTCCCGCACTCCACCCAGCGACATGCGTACAAACTTGCGGCCGGTGGCCTTGGCAATCGACATTCCCAGCGAAGTCTTGCCCACGCCCGGAGGTCCAACGAAGCACAGAATCGAGCCTTTAGGATTCTTTACCAACTGCCGGACGGCAAGAAATTCCAGAATACGTTCCTTGATTTTTTCTAGGCCGTAATGATCTTCGTTCAAGACCTTCTCAGCGCGAGTGATGTTGCGAATCTCTTTCGAACGCTTCTTCCACGGCACCGCCAGCAGCCAGTCCAGATAATTGCGGGATACGGTCGACTCCGCCGACATCGGTGGCATGGCTTCCAACTTCTTCAGTTCCTGAATGGCCTTGTCGGGACTTCCTTGGGCATGCCCGAAGCTTCGATCTTCTTTTTCAGTTCGTCGAATTCGCTCTTCTCGCCTCGGCCCAGTTCCTTCTGGATTGCCTTGATCTTCTCGTTGAGGTAGTACTCTTTTTGCGCTCGTTCCATCTGCCGCTTTACGCGCGACTGGATGGTACGGTCCATATTCAGTTTTTCAATCTCAATATCCAGCACATCTCCGATTCGGCTCAACCGCTCTGCGGGATCGAATATCTCCAGCAGTTCCTGTTTTTCTTCGATGGAAAGCTGCAGGTTGGCGGCGATGGTGTCGGTGAGCTTGGCCGGATCTTCCATGCGCACGGCCGCGATCATGGTTTCATAATTCAGCGACTGGCAGAGCTTTACGTATTGCTCAAACAGCGCTGTTACTCGCTGCATTCCGGCTTCGATCTGCGGGTTGGTCTCGACCGTATACCGCGCCAGCCGCACCGAAGCCTGCATGAACCCCTCAGTTTCGGTGACTTGCAGAACTTTGCCGCGCTCGATGCCTTCCACCAAAACCTTAATGTTGCCGTCGGGCAGCTTCAAACTCTGTACGATGTTGACGACGGTGCCCACCTGATAAATCTCGTTGGGCTTAGGCTCGTCTACCCCGGCGTCGTGTTGAGTGGCCAGGAATATCTTCTTGTCGGCTGCCAGCGCCTCTTCCAGCGCGCGCACACTCGACTCCCGGCCCACCACAAACGGGGTCATCATGTAGGGGAAGATCACCACATCCCGGATGGGCATCATGGGCAGCTTTTTCGTTTCGAACTTCTCTTTGGATGCGGTCACTGGGTCTCCCAACAGAACTCTGGCCGGCTCCTGGTTGACGCCGGTCCGATTCATCTTAATCTCCTGGCAGCAGCCAGAAGTAGCAGCTTATCCTGCTTTTTCCATCATGGCGAGAGAAACATTGCGCTTCTCCACCATTTCTCGTGTCACTTCGAATTCCTTGACCTTTTTCTGGCTAGGTAAATGGTACATCAATTCGAGCATCAATTCTTCCAGGATCATCCGCAGTCCGCGGGCGCCGACTTTGCGCGCCATGGCCTGGCGTGACACCGCCTTGAGGGCTTCATCGCTGAATTTCAAGCGCACGTTCTCAAACTCGAACAACCTCTGATATTGCTTCACGATAGCGTTCTTCGGCCGGGTCAGGATTTCGATCAACGCGAACTCATCCAGATCTTCCAAGACGCCAACCACTGGCAAACGGCCTACAAATTCTGGAATCAGCCCAAATTTGATCATGTCCTCGGGCTGAACTTCGCTGAGCAGTTCGAAATTCCGCTTGCGGGCAGCGCTAGAGGTATCTTCGGTTTCCGCTTCTTCCGTCGCCCGGAAGCCTAGAGACTTCTTTCCTACGCGCCGGCCGATTATCTTCTCCAGTCCAACAAAAGCTCCGCCGCAGATGAATAGGATGTTCGTCGTGTCCACCGGAGTAAACTCCTGGTGAGGATGCTTGCGTCCGCCTTGAGGAGGAACGTTGGCGATGGTCCCTTCCAGAATCTTCAGCAATGCCTGCTGCACGCCTTCGCCTGACACGTCACGGGTAATCGATGGGTTCTCATCCTTACGGCCGATCTTGTCCACTTCATCGATGTAGATGATCCCAGTCTGCGCGCGGGCGACATCGCCATCGGCCGCTTGCAACAGCTTGAGGATGATGTTCTCGACATCTTCGCCGACGTAGCCAGCTTCGGTCAGCGTGGTTGCATCCACAATGGCAAAGGGCACGTCCAACATGCGCGCCAGCGTCTGCGCCATCAGCGTCTTGCCAGTACCAGTCGGCCCAATCAGCATGATATTGGACTTTGCCAATTCGATGCCATCGCTGGTTTTCTGCCGGTTCATGTAGATGCGCTTGTAGTGGTTGTAAACCGCGACCGCCAGTTTCTTCTTGGTCTGCTCCTGGCCAATCACGTACTCGTCCAGGAAGGTTTTCACTTCTTGCGGTTTGGGAAGCTGGTTCGGCGTGCTGGCGGGAGGCGTGGACGCCCGGTCGTCTTCCAGAATGGAATTACAGACCGCCACACACTCATCGCAAATGTACGCTCGGGGGTAATCGCTGGGGGATGAAATCAGCTTGGCGACCGCGTCCTGCGACTTATGGCAGAACGAACAACGTAGGATTTCCTCAGTGCCACTTCTGCTTTTCACTCAGCCTGCTCCTTAGTGTTCACCCTCGGACCGGCAAATGCTTGGTTATACGGCTGCCGCTTTTGCGGTCTTATAGATGATATCGTCTATGATTCCATATTCCTTAGCCTGCTGGGCATTCATGATGAAGTCCCGCTCTACGTCCTTTTCTACCTTATCCAGCTTCTGTCCGCTATGTTTCGCAAGTAACTGGTTGGTGATTTCCCGCATCCGGAGGATTTCCCGGGCATGAATGTCGATATCGGTGGCCTGCCCAGAAAGCCCGCCCATCGAGGGTTGGTGGATCAAAATCCGGGAATTAGGCAGGGCCAAACGTTTCTTGGGCTCCCCAGCCGAAAGTAACAAGGCGGCCATGGAAGCGGCTTGACCTACGCACAGCGTCATGACGTCATTCTTGACATATTGCATGGTGTCGTAGATGGCCATGCCGGCGGTAATCGAGCCGCCGGGAGAATTGACGTAGAGCTGAATGTCCTTTTCGGGATCTTCCTGCGCCAGAAACAGCATTTGCGCGATCACAAGATTGGCGATGTTGTCGTCGATCGGCGTGCCGATAAAGATGATGTTGTCCCGCAACAGCCGGGAATAAATGTCGTACGCTCGCTCACCGCGTCCGGTTTGCTCTATGACCATCGGTACCAGCATTAAATTGCTCCTTTGACTCGTCTTCACACTCCGGCCCTAACGCACCTGGCTTCGATGGGGGTCGGAAGCGGCTACTCACGCGGACTGATGGTACAAATAATCGAGGGTCTTTTCGTTGCGGATTCTGTTCCGGATTCTATCCAGCACCCCTTCTTGTGTCAAACGGGCGCGGATGCTTTCCACCGGCTGTTTCGACTGCTCCGCAAGAGCTTCGACCTCGCGATTGATCTCCTCGTCTCCGACTTCGATTTTTTCCTGGTCGGCGATCTTTTCCAGCAACATTGCCGCCTTCAGTTCCTGCACCGCCTGCTCGCGCTGACCTGCGCGCAACCGGTTCAGGTCCATCTTTTTCATGTCCTCGGATTTCATGCCCTGCGCCGCCAGCGCTCGTAATCCGCGCTCCAGCCGCAAATCAATCTGCCGCTCCACCAGTGCTTCGGGCATTTCAAGATCATTACGCTTGATCAGTTCCGTGACTAGTTTGTCTTTGGATTCCCGCTCTGCAGCTTGCTTGCGCTCGGCTTCCATGCCCTCGCGGATCTTTGCCCGGACTTCGTCCAGATTGGCGAACTCTCCCAATTCTTTGGCGAAGGCGTCGTTCATTTCCGGTAGGCTCTTTTGCTTTACTCCCTGCACTTTGACGGTGTAGGTGAGCGTTTTGCCCGCGAGCCGCTGATCAGAGAAATCCTGCGGATAGAGGACATCAAAGGTGCGCTCATCGCCGGCTGAAGCCCCGCGCAAGTTCTCTGTGAACTCGGGCATCGTCGTCTTGCCGGCAATCTCCACCAGAATGTCGTCCATGTGGACGGGCTTGCCCTCGCCATCTTTAGGCTTGCTGTCGCCCACTTTAGGTTTGCCGTCCAAAGAGACTTGCGCGAAATCGCCATCGGCCAGAGCGCGGTCTTCGATCGCAGTAAAGGTCGCGCGCTGCTCTTGTATTCCCTTTAGCGACTCTTCTACTTCCTCGTCGGTGACAGCGACTGCGGGCTTGTCGGCGCGCAGCTCCTTGTAGCCCTCGACTTTGATCTCGGGCATGACCTCGAATGTGGCTTTGAAGCGCAGCGGTTCGCCGTCATGAATATGCAGATCGGAAACGCGCGGCTGGGAGACGGGAATCAGCCCTTGTTTCTCGGCTTCGCGGCTGAAGAAGCGCGGCACCAGCGCGTCTACAACTTCACTCTTGATGTCTTCAGAAAAGCGCTGCTTGATGACCGACGCCGGCACATGCCCACGCCGGAAGCCGGGAATGCGCGCCAGCTTCTGATACTTCTGAATCAAGGTGTCCGTCTCGCGCGCCACTTCTGCGGCAGGCACTTCCACCTGAATTTCCCGCTTGGTGTTCGTAGAGATTTCCGTGGGGCTCACAATCATGAGTGTAAAGATATATAGAGAGCAGCGTCAAACGCTGGGGCGGTTTTTGTGACCCAATTCGGAACTCTGGTAACCAGCGCGGTTTGCCAAATCAACGACCAGGAGGCTGACCAACACCAGCCGCGAAGCGGCGCAAGAACACAGCCCAGGGCGTAAGCCCAGGGTGCGAATCGTAAACGATCAAGCCCCAGAGGGGCGAAAGAGTACCTGCCGCCAACGCGCGATAAAATGTCCTCATGTCCGAGCCTTCCACCGATCAGATACATGCCCCGATACGCGAATTGCTCGACTCCCTTTATCGCGTGGATTCGGGGCGAATCCTGGCAACGCTGATCCGCTTGCTCGGCGATTTCGATCTTGCCGAGGAGGCCATGCATGAAGCCTTTGCGGCCGCGCTGGGCCTGTGGCCGAAGAATGGAGTACCCGATAACCCGCGACCATGGTTGATTTCGACAGCCCGATTCAAAGCCATTGATACTCTCCGCCGACGGGCAAGATTTGATGCGTCGCAAGACGAGCTGGTGCGACATCTCGAAGCGCAAGGGAGTTCGGCGGAAAGGTCCAATGACAATGAGGATGATCTTCTTGAAGACGACCGGCTGCGCCTGATTTTTACCTGCTGTCATCCATCTCTACCGCCGGAAGCGCGCGTTGCGCTCACCTTGCGTGAGGTGTGCGGGCTGACCACCGAGGAGATCGCCAAGGCCTTCCTCACCACTCCGCGTACTCTGGCACAGCGCATT
>Ga0210398_10007254_pt1 | contig 10088 bp, 6 predicted proteins | sample IncBWC4OmetaG_FD_161047 | JGI IMG/M metagenome (GOLD analysis project Ga0210398, IMG submission 161047) | Forest soil microbial communities from Barre Woods Harvard Forest LTER site, Petersham, Massachusetts, United States - Inc-BW-C-4-O | ecosystem: Environmental > Terrestrial > Soil >...
GAGATGCGGGATGTTCAGGCGGATGCCGAGACCCCAGTTGTCGTCGAAATTTCCGGTGAAGGAGTAAGACTTCGCGCCGACATCGCCCACATCGTAAAACACGGCCAAGCGCAGGCTCGGGCCGGTGTCCTTTTCAAAAATGGGAATGCTGTATTCCACGGAGCCGAACCAATAACTGTCGCCGCCAATCGGCTCGTTCGGGATGCCGCCGGGATTGCCGGGATAGGAATTTGGATCGCGTGGTGCGATGTTGCGATATTGAAAACCGCGCAGTGAATAAAGTCCGCCAAGATAATAGCGGTCATAAAACGGCACATCGCCCCCGCTCAAACCTTGTGCGACACCAGTGCGACCCACGGCTTCGATGACGTGGCCTTTTAACAATCCCGGAAAATACCACGCGGTTTTGAGTTCCAGTTTCGCGTAGGTCGTGTCGCCCACGTCGAATTCAGGATCAATTTCCGTGCGCTGGCCGCGGTTGGGCAGTTCCGTGCTGTTGCGTGTGTCGTAGGCCAGCGACGCACCGAAGCGGTTAAAGACATGGTCTCCGACCTGGCTCAAAATGGCGCCTGGCACGTTTGGCGGAGTCACCACTGGCAATGTACCCTCCCAACCATGATAGGGGCTGTTTAAAGTGATGCCGACGTCTTCGAGGGTGTAGCTGACACTGCCGATGAGAAAATCACTTCCGAGAGCGCGGGTCAGGCTCACGCGCGCGCCGGTGCGTGACTCGTCGAAAATATTGTGCGGGCTTTCAAAATCAAGTTGATGCCGGTAAAGGTCAACGCCCAAAGCGAGTTTGCGGTTCAAAAACCACGGCTCGACAAATGAAAGTTCGTAATCCTGACGCTCTGTGCCGAGTTGGACAAACAGCCGGAGTTTCTGGCCGCCGCCGGTGAAATACGGCGGATGGAACAGATCAAAATTGCCCTGCGTGATTTCCGCGAAAGCGGTCAGTGAGTCCACCGTGCTGAATCCCGCGCCGAGAGTGAAGTTGCCGGTGTTCTGTTCCTCGACATCAATCGCCAGATTTTTCCGCCCTGCAATCGGCGGATCGGTCGGCTCCGGATTCACGTCAATTTTGTCAAAATATTGCAGTCCTTCGAGCCGCTGCTTGCTTAAGTTCACGCGCACCATGTCCAAAGTTTCGCCGGGCGAAATCGCCAGTTCGCGGCGGATGACGCTGTCCTTTGTTTTCAAATTGCCGCGGATGTCTATTTTTTCAACGTAGGATTTGTCGCCTTCGTCCAGCTGAAATTCCAAATCCATCGTGCCCGTGTCCACGTTCGGGATGCGGACGACGCGCAGCATGGGCATAGAGCGCTGGTCGTCGAGATAATCAATATAACCCTTGCTGCCGTAAAAATCCTCGATGGCCGTCGTGTCCTTGCCAAGTCCCTCCGGCGTGAAAATGTCGCCTACGTCCATCGGCAGGCTGTTCGTACCAAGTTTGTCCTTGGAATGTTCGAAGGCATGAACGTATTGCAATCCGGCGTGGATCGCCGCGTCGTCAAAAATTTTATTGCCGCTGAACTTGACCGAGCCGACTTTGTATTGCCGCCCTTCAAAGACGAAAAATTTTATCACCAGCCTGTTCGTCTCGGGATAGTCGAACTTGACGTCATTGACCTCAAAGTCGAGAAAGCCGTGGCTGCGGTAAAAATCGGACAGCGCGTCCCTGTCGTCGTCGAAATCGTCCTGCTTGAAAACACCGCTGCCCGTCAGCCATGAAAACATCCAGTGCTGCTTCGTCTTGAGCTGCTTGCGCAATTCCTTCTGCGGAAAATTCGTCGCGCCGATGAATTCAACGCCAGTGATCCTGATTTTGCGTTCTTCAACAATCTCAAATGTGACCGAGCCGCGCCCGGCAGCCTCGTCAATGTTTAGAACATATTTCACCTGCGTTTCCGGATAGCCGTATTCTTCGTAAAGTTTTTTCATGGCCTGCACGGCGGTGAACAACTTCTGCTCGTCCAGCGGGTCGCCGACCTTTGACGTGATTTTTTTCCTCAGCTTCGAGTCGGAAACCTCCTTGTTTCCGTCCAGCTTAATCTCCGTGATGCGCGGGCGCGCCTGCACGATGTAAGTCAGGATCACGCCACCGTCGTCAGTTGTGTCGGTGGAAACGCGGATGTTATAAAATTGTCCCGTGCCGTAAAGCGAATGGATGTCGTCTTGCGTGCTATTGGGATGGTAAATGTCGCCCGCCTTTACATGGACGTTAGAGCGGATGAATTCTTCGCTGACGGAGGCCGGCCCGACGTATTTGATGTCAACGCGGTCAATTTTCGGACCAGAAGTCTGCGCCGACACCAGTTGCGCGCAGCCGAGCAACAGCCAGATTCCGAAAAGGCGGAAAAACAATTTCATCGGCTACCGGCCTTCCGGTATGTCCTCGTCGCTGACTTTTGCTGCGCTTTCAAATCGAGTGTAATTTTTCAGGAACGTTAAATTGACATCGCCCGTCGGGCCATTGCGCTGTTTCGCAATCAACAGATTCACCGGCAAACCATCCGCTTCTTCAGCGGCCGCGCCGTCTTCGTCATCGCCCGCGTTTGGTTTGTATAACAGACCGACCAGGTCGGCATCCTGTTCAATCGCGCCGGACTCGCGCAAATCGCTCAAGCGCGGCTTACGGTTTTTGTCCCGCTCCATTTCGCGATTCAGCTGACTCAACACCAGCACCGGCACTTTCAATTCCTTCGCCAGTGCTTTGAGGCCGCTGGAAATATCCGAGATTTCCTGCTGCCGGTTCTCCTGTGAACGCCGCGCAGTAGAATGCAACAGCTGCAAATAATCAACCACAAAAAGTTTCACGTCATGCTGCTGCGCCAGCCGTCGCGCGCGCGCGCGCAATTGCAAAATCGAAAGCCCAGCCGAATCGTCAATGAACAATTTCGAGTTCGCCAGTTTTCCCGCCGCGCTCGTCAATTTCGGAAAATCCGACTCGCTCATGAATCCTTCGCGGATCGAGCGCAGGTTCACGCGCGCAATCGAACACATCATGCGCAGGATCAAAGCCTCCGCGCCCATTTCCAGACTGAAGACCGCGACGGGCAATTTCAATTCGAGGACGACGTGCTCGACGATGTTCATCGCCAGCGAAGTTTTTCCCATCGAAGGCCGCGCCGCGATCACGATCATTTCCTGCCCGTGCAAACCGTCCGTCATGCGATCTAAATCCGCGTAGCCCGTCGCCAGACCCGTGAGCGTTCCTTTGCGACTGAAAAAATTCTCAATCGTCCCGATGGCCTTCGTGACCAAATCCTTCGTCGTCGCCACGCCATCCTGCGCCCGCGATTCGGAAATTCTCAAAACGTCCCGCTCGACTTCATCCATCAGCGCGTCCACTTCGCCCTCGTAATCATAAACGCGCCCGACAACATCCGTGCAAACAGAAATCATTTTCCGCAGCAAATATTTTTCACGAACGTATTCGAGATAATAAGAAAGGTTCGCTGCGCTCGGAACGGAATCCTGAAGCTGTGACAAATACGCGATGCCGCCGATCTGTTCGAGCAATTGCTTGTCCTTCAACTTTTGCTGAACCGTGATGACATCAATCGCCTGCCGCGTGTTGAACATCTCCGCCAGCATTTCGTAAATCGTCTGGTGGCGAAGGTCATAAAAATATTCCGCGCCGTTGTCCTTCAATTTCTCAATACACTCGCCCAGACATTCGTTTGGCGACAGCAACGCGCAGCCGAGCACGCCTTGCTCACATTCCATTGAATGTGGTGGCAAGCGATCCAATTTAATCGAATCAGATGGCGAAATGTTTTTGCGGCGGCGCGCTTTTTTCAAATCTGCGGCAGCGCCTGCACTGTCGGAAACGGAATCAATCATAATTTATTTGGCCAATCTTCATTAAAATATTTTTCCGCCCATTGCGGCGTTTCTTTGTTCAGGATGCGAACCCACACGGTGGGCTGCATATCCGGCAAAGACTCCGACAACAACGAAATGTCACGCCGAACGGCTTCGAAAATTTTGTCGTTCATCCATCGTCCGCCTTTTAGCGTGTCATTTGGCGCAACAGCGAGAAACAAAACTCCCGCAACTGCGGAATCAAACTGCTCAAAGCGGCAAAAAATCTTTTCCCCAACAACCCGGCAATCGTAATAGTGGCCTGTCAATTTTTCTTCACCGCCGAAAGAATAGGGAATCAATAATTTCCCATTGATAACTTTCGCGCAAGCCACAAGGCCAGACGGCTTCGTTGCCAACCACATTCCCTCAAATGCAGCTTGTCCTAGTTCCATCGTTCGACAAGCAAACTCCGCCGATGAATTGGCAGCAAGACAAAGTTGTTTTTTTTATTCCAAAGTTATTCGCCGACGAATTTTAATTCTGAAAATTCTGTCAATTCCGTCCGCAACAATTAGACTTCAATTTTGCAAATGAAACGCAAGCCGTCACTCCTCGTCATTTTCCTGTCGGTCTTCATTGACCTGATCGGCTTCGGCATCGTGCTGCCGCTGCTGCCCGGCTACGCGGAAGATAATTTCAGCCAGACGTTCAGCCAGAAAGGCCTGGTCATCGGCGCGATCATCGCCTCGTTTTCGGCGATGCAATTTTTCTTCGCGCCCGTCTGGGGAAAATTGTCCGACCGCATCGGCCGCCGCCCCGTCATGCTCATCAGTAATCTCGGCGCAGCGGGTTCGTATGCGCTTTTCGCCGTCGCGTCCGGCATGGGCGGCACGACCGGACTGTTGTGGATTCTCGCCTCGCGGATTTTCGCCGGAATCTGCGGCGCAAATCTGTCCGTCGCGTCCGCTTATATCGCGGACATTTCGCCGCCGGAAAAACGCTCCGCGCGCATGGGTTTGATCGGGATGGCGTTCGGACTTGGATTTATTTTCGGTCCATCAATTGGACAATTTGCGTTGAGCGGTTTTCAACTCGGAGGATTTGATTTTTGCGGGATTCACATTCCAACCATTTTTCATTTTGCGGGATTCGGCAGGCAAGGCCCCGGCTGGGTCGCCGCAAGTTTTTGCGCGGCAAATTTCATTCTCGGTTGGTTCATTCTCGGCGAAAGCAGAAAGCCAAATTCCGCGCCCGTCGTCGCGCGGCCAAAATTGAATCAATGGGCGCACACGCTCGCTCAGCCAAAACTCGGACTGCTCGTCGCCGTTTTTTTCTTCGCGACATTTTGTTTCACCTGCTTTGAATCCACTTTTCCGCTGCTGGCAAGGCATCAATTTTTGGAAGGCGGAAAAAATCTAAACAACCGCATCGGTTATTTGTTCACTTATGCCGGATTCATCGCCGCGCTCGTGCAAGGCGTCATCGGCAGGCTCGTAAAAAAATTCGGCGAGCCAAAACTGATTTTCAGCAGCCTGATTGTTTTTGCCATCGGCCTCGCCGGATTGCCGTTCGCAAATAATTTGCCGGAAATTCTGATCGTCCTCGCGCTTCTGGCAATCGGTTCGGGACTGAACCGTCCGCCCGTTTTCGGAATGATCTCGCTGAACTCCTCGCCGGACGAACAAGGCGCGAACCTTGGCGTCGCCCAAAGTTTCAGCGCGCTCGCACGGATTCTCGGCCCGATTTTCGCCGGCACTTTGTTTTTCGTGAAACCGTCGCTGCCGTATCTCATCTGCGGCGGCATCGCGCTGGCGACTTCATTTTTCGCATGGAAATATCTTTGCGGAAAAAATGTTCCCTCCGACAAAGGAAAAGATTTTAAGGCTGGTTTGGAGGGTGACCGGCTGGCCTGAAACCCGCCGGCGGTCGCGGATGAAAATCCTGCGGAAGATTTGCCACAAGCAGCGCCATGATTTGCTGGTCAGTTTCCCGCGACCGGAAATTGGCCGGGAAATTTGTCCAGACATCATAAGCACCCTGCCAGTTCTTGCTGGCCAATTCCGCATTCATTTTGGCTTCGTATTGTTTAATTGCGTCGGCAACCGTAGAACTTTGCACCGGCGGCGGCGGCGATTGCGGCGGCGGACCCATCGGCATCGGGAAACGCGGACGATTGTTTCCGCCGGGCGGATTTTGCCGATCCTGCGGCTGCTCGTCTGGCGGTTGGAAGTTGTCCGGCTGTTGTTGCGGTGGTTGAAAATTATTTTCCGGCGGTGCTTGCTGTGACGGTGCAACCACCGCTGGCGCAGTCGAGGCAACTGGCGTCGCAGCCGGAGTTGAAACTGGATTTGCCGTGACGGTTTTTGAAACTGGTTCCGGTGATTTTTTTGTCGCGAAAAAAACAACGCCGCCGATTGCCGCGATCAAAACAATTGCAACTGCAAATCCGACGCCCGGCTTCTTTTGGGAATTTCCCTGCGGCAATTCAGTCTCCGGCGCGGTCATCGGCAGATAACCGCGCTGGACAAGTTGCAAGTCCGCGAGCAATTCGTCGTAGGTTTGATAACGCTCGTCGGGATTTTTCGCGGTCATGCGCTTGATGAGCGCCTCGACTTCGGCGGGAAGTTCGGTTCCCAAATCAGCGCCGGTAGGCAGCGGCTTCGTCGCGTGCGCTAGCACGACGGAAATCGGCGAGTCGCCGTCGAACGCGTGCTTGCCCGTGACGAAATATAAAAGCGTCACGCCGAGCGAATAAATGTCCACGCGATGATCCGCGTTTTTTGAATCGCCAGCCTGCTCCGGCGCGATGAAATGCGGTGAGCCGATGCTCACGCTGCTCATCGTCAATTCCGAATTCTCCGTCAAAACTTTCGCCAGCCCCATGTCGGCGACTTTCACGCGGCCGTCGCGCGTGAGCATCAGGTTGGACGGCTTGATGTCGCGGTGGATGATTGATTTTTCCGCCGCCACTTTGAGCGCCTGCGCCGCCTGCTCGACGATTGCCAGCGCGTTTTCAACCGGAATTTTTCCACGCTTCGAAATATATTCCGAAAGATTTTCGCCATCAATGAATTCCATGATGATGAAACGCCGCCCGTCCGCCTCGCCAAAATCATACACCGCGACGATGCCCGGATGGTTCAACGACGCGGCGGACTTCGCCTCGCGCTCGAAGCGCTGGAGAAATTCCGGGCGCGTCGCGAGTTCCGCCGTCAAGATTTTCAGCGCGACTTTGCGGTCGAGGTTGATTTGCGTCGCCTCGTAAATCACGCCCATGCCGCCCTGCGCGATCTTGCGGATCAATTTGTAATTGCCGAGCGTCGTGCCGGAAATGTCGTTGTGACCGGGCGGCGGCACGAACAATTTGTCCGGCGGAAATGGATTTGTCAGCGTTTCGTCGTCCATGGAATCAGCAAAATAAAAGTTAATTTCAAAACAAACGGAAAACTACGCCAACAACAATTGCTAGCCCAAAAATAACCATGCCAACAGCCGCGAATTTTAATGTTTTGAAAGAAGGACGCGATTTGCCTCTATGAATTTCACCGCTTTCAACTCGCCGTTTGTAATTTGGTAAGTGCCACAGCATGGCAATGCCAGAAACCAAAGGACAAATGCCACAAATCGCATAAATTAAATAAACAAAATTAACAATTTCAGGTTTGTTCATATTGTTGTGTAAATCAAAATTTCAGTTCCACGCCTTCGCGCGCGGCGAACACGCTCAGTCTTCCGCCGAGCCGCGCGGCGCGCTGGGCGCAGGTCTGGATTTTCGCGTCCACATTTTTGTCCGTGATTTCCGGGTCGTGATGAAAAATCGCCAGATTTTTCACGTTCGCCTGGATCGCCCAGTCCGTCACGGAAAAACAGCTCGAATGTCCCCAGCCTTTTTTCTTCGCGTATTCCGCGTCGTCATATTGCGCGTCGGCGATCAATAAATCCGCGTCCATCGCGGCATTTATCAAAGCCTCCGGGATTTTGCGCAACGGGCTGTTGTTTTCCAAGTCGGGAAATTTTTCGCCGGGCTGGATTTCAATCTCGTTGTCCGTCGCATAAACAATCTTGCGCCCGTCCTTTTCAAAAATGTAGCCGATGCAGCCGCCGGGATGGTTCAGCGGAAAACTTTTCACAGTCACGCCGCCGATTTCCTTTTCAGAATTTATAAAATGGTCAGGAATGATTTTCGCGCCGAGTTCTGAAAATGAAACGGGAAAATGTTCCGAACCCATCTGGCCGGACAAAAGCCGGTGCGGACGGTTTTCATTTTCGCTCGCGCCATAAATGCGGATTTGCATCTGCTTCAGATAAGCCGGGGTGAAAAATGGAAATCCCTGGATGTGATCCCAGTGCGGATGCGTAACGAGGAGATGCAATTCCGTCGGCTGCGGTGTGCGCGCGATGATGTCCTTGCCGAGTTCGCGGATGCCCGAACCGGCGTCGCAGATGAAAATCGTTTCGTCAAACCGCACCTCGACGCACGACGTGTTGCCGCCATAGACGCGCGTCCAGCTCGCGGGCGTCGGAATCGAGCCGCGTGTTCCCCAGAATTTTGCGAAGGCGGGCATTTTAAGTTTCGCGATAAACAAAAACGCAGTCGGCGATCTGGATCATGTCGCCGTCGCGCAAGGTTGCGGAATGGATTTTCACGCCGTTGAGAAAAATCCCATTGTGGCTGTCGTTGTCGCGGATGACGTAATCCGTCCCGCGCAATTCCAGCAGTGCGTGTTCGCGCGACGCGCGTTGCGAGGCCAGCCGGACGCCCGCGTTTTCCGCGCGCCCGATGACGAGCTGCGCGAGTTTCAAATCAAATTTTTTCGGCGAACCTTCGCCTTCAATCTGCTCCAGAGAATTTCCGCGCGTCTCGCGCTCGCGGCGGACGACGGAAATGTTCGTCGTGATCGTGGCTTCAAATTTTGAAATGCTCATGTGCGAACCTCGTGTCCAAAAACAACTGCACCATATTGTCCGCGAAATCACTGTTAAAGCAAGCGGCGGATTGATCGCTTCACACCCGGCTTCGCAAATCAATCCGCCGTCTGTTCACCCGAACAGAATCTTACTGCTGCGGTGGCGGTCCGGGCGGCTGGTCGTCTGGCGGATTTTGTCCGTTGTTGGACGAATTATCCGGACGCTGCGGCGGTGGCGGGCAAACTTCGTCGCGCGTCAAAACGCCATCGCCATTTTTGTCGAGTGTTTTCAATTCCGCGCTCGCGTTGGCGATTTCGTCCGCGTCAATCACGCCGTCGTGGTTCACGTCGAGCGCTTGAAACAGCGGTGACGGTGGCGGGCGATGGCCGTTGAAATTCGAGCCGGGGCCGTTTTGCTGTTGGTTTGCGTCCTGCGCGTTGACCGCGAGCGCCGACGCGCCGAGGGCCAGAACCGCCAGAATTGCTTTCATTGTAGTTTTCATTTTGTGCTCTCTTTCTTTTGTTGTTTGCCGGATGTGAATCTTTACGCCGCCAATCTACGCGAACGAACCTTAAGCGAAGATGAAGCCGGAAAGATTTTTAAAATTATTTTTGCGCGAGATTTACCGGAGCTTGCGGCGGCAAAAACTTTTCGTCCGCCAACGTTTTCAAAAATGTGACGAGCGCGCGCTTGTCTTCCGCGCTCAAAGGCAATCCGCCGTCGGGATGCTTGGCAAGATTTGGATCAAGCGTCGCGCTGCGTTTCATGCCCCTGCAATAATGCTCAACCACTTGTTCCAGCGTTTGAAATCTTCCGTCGTGCATATAAGGCGCGGTGACAGCGACGTTGCGCAGCGAAGGCACGGAAAATTTTCCCTCGTCGCCCGCGCGCTTTGTCGTTTTATAAAGTCCCAAATCGCGAAACGAGGAATCCAGGCCGTTGTTCGCAAAACTCTGGCTCTGAAAAAGCGGCCCGCCGTGGCAATGAAAGCAGTCCGCGCCGTATTGCCCGTGATACGGATCGTATTCCGTGTTGAACAATTCATATCCGCGCCGCTCCTGTTCCGTGAAATTTTCCTGTCCGTTCATTACGCGGTCGTATTTTGAATCAAATGAAACTTGCACGAGTAAAAACTGTTCGAGTGCGCGCGAGATGCGGTCAATCGTGACTTCCGGCGAGCCGAAAGCAGCGTTGAACATTTTTGGATAATCAGGTGCGCCACGTGGTGCTGGCCTTCCGTCCGGCGGAGTTGCTTGTTTGATTTTTGCGAGTGCTTCTGAAAGCGATTCGTGCATTTCAATCGGATTTTGTATCGGCTGCAAAACCTGCTCGCGCAAAGTTTTCGCGCGGCCGTCCCAGAAAAAGGAACT
>Ga0210398_10007255_pt1 | contig 10086 bp, 8 predicted proteins | sample IncBWC4OmetaG_FD_161047 | JGI IMG/M metagenome (GOLD analysis project Ga0210398, IMG submission 161047) | Forest soil microbial communities from Barre Woods Harvard Forest LTER site, Petersham, Massachusetts, United States - Inc-BW-C-4-O | ecosystem: Environmental > Terrestrial > Soil >...
GATCATGACGTGGCTGATGGGTTCGCTGGCGGATCGCAGTTGGGTGCACGTGCTGCTGGTGACGCCATTCATCCTATTGGGAGCGGCAATGCTGTCATTCACCGCGCGCGCGCTGGATGCATTGGCCTTGGGAGAAACCCAGGCTCAGAGTCTGGGAATCAATCTGCAACGGCTGTACGTGCTGGCGGTATTTGGCACGGCATTGGCCATCGGCGCCGCCACCGCGGTAACGGGGATCATAGGCTTCATCGGACTCGTGGCACCCCACGTGGTGCGGCCGCTGGTGGGCCATCAGCCTAGCCGCGTGCTGCTGCCCGCGGCGCTGTCCGGCGCGCTGCTGCTGCTGCTTGCCGACGTCGCAACTCGGTTGATTCATGCCGGCGGTGAAATGAAACTTGGGGTGTTGACCAGTTTGATTGGTACTCCATTCTTCTTTTGGCTCGTCGTGCGGCTGCGCAAGCTGGCGCCGTGACGAGGGCTGGGCGGATCGCCGCCGCTAGGGTTGGCGAGTGAAATCAGTCAAGGAGAAATTTGTGACAGAACACGTTCTGGTGGAAAAGGCTGAGAAATTGCTGGTTCTGACTCTCAACCGGCCGGAGAAGAAAAATGCGCTGACCCGGGCGATGTACCAGACGCTGGCGGCGGAGATTGCAAACGCAGATACCGACCCTGATGTCCGCTGCATTTTGATCATGGCCAACGGCGACATGTTCACGGCGGGAAACGACTTGGCCGATTTTGCCGCCATCGGTGCGGCAGCTTCCGCGCCCAAGCCGGAGGATGGAAATCCGCTGCTGCCCGCCCTGGCGCGCTCCCGAACGCCGATTGTCGCGGCCGTCAATGGCCGCGCCGTCGGCATCGGCACCACCATGCTCCTGCATTGCGATATGGTCTTTGTGGCAAACGACGCCTCGCTGATCACCCCATTTGTCAATCTCGCTCTGGTACCCGAGGCCGCTTCCAGCCTGCTGATGCCGTTGCGCATCGGTCATGTGCGGGCGTTTGAGATGTTCGTGCTCGGTGAGCCCGTGAGTGCCGAGAAGGCGGTGAGTTGGGGAATTGCGAACCGTGCGGTGCCGCCGGCCGATCTGCACCGAATCGCGCGTGCCACCGCCGTTGCCATCGCGGCGCGCGCGCCCGCGTCGGTCGTCTTGACCAAGTCGCTGATGCGCGATGAGCAGATCTTGTTGGCGCGAATGAGCGAAGAAGGCGCGCACTTTGGACGCCAGCTCAAAACCGCGGAATTCAAAGAGGCCTTCACGGCATTCGCGGAACGGCGGGCGCCGGATTTCAGCAGGTTCGGGTGAAGTATGGTGTTTAGGATTCGGCCGACTCTGGGTGTGCCGCTGGCCGTGGCTCTGGCCATGTCTTGTCCGGCACCAGCCGAATCCTCAGGTCCGCAGCGCGTGATGTCGCTCAGCATGTGCACCGATGATCTGCTGCTCGATCTCTTGCCACCGGAGCGCATCACATCGGTCACCTATTACGCGCGGGACCCGAGCATTTCCTACGTCTGGCCGCAGGCCGCGAAGGTGGCGATCAATTCGGGCACCGTCGAGGAAGTGCTCGCGGAAAAGCCCGATCTCGTGCTGGCCGGCACCTACACCACGCCAGCGACCCGGTCGCTGCTCAAGAAATTTCACATGCCGTTGATCGAAGTGGCGCCGGCCGTTGATTTCGATCAGATCCGCGCGGTTACCCGCCGCGTGGCGCATGCGCTCGAGCGCGAAGCGGTTGGCGAAGCCCTGATCGCAAAAATGGATTCGACGCTGCGGCAACTGGCTGTCACCAGACCGTCGCGGATTATTCGCGTCGCGGCTTGGGGCGAGGGCGGATCGGCTCCCGGGAAAGGTACATTGTTCGATGCCATCCTCGCGGCGGCGGGAGCGGTGAATGTCGCGGCCGCCGCCGATGCGGGGCCGTACCTGTCGTTCGGCATGGAGCAGTTGATCATGGCGCACCCCGACGTCATCGCCTACGCCAGCAATACCACCGACACTCCCGGACTGAACGCCGATATGGCGCAGCACCCGCTGATTCTCAAGCTTTACTCCGGGCGCACAGTCACCTATCCCGGCGCCCTGTACAGCTGCGGCGTGGTGGAGAGCGCGGATGCCGCGGTGGCGCTGCGCGCCAATCTCCTGCAAGCGGTGGGCGGCGGATCATGACCATTCTCGATGCAGCGCAAATTTCCGTGCGGCGTGGCGGGCGCATCATTCTCGACAACGTCTCGCTGCATGCGGAGTCCGGGGAATTCATTGCCGTCATCGGCGCCAACGGCGCCGGCAAGTCGACGCTGTTGTCGGTGCTCGCGGGACTGCTCAAGCCGGATACGGGAACAGTGACCCTGGACGGCATTTCGACTCACCACCTTTCGGGGATGAAATTGGCCCGCCGCCGGGCGTATTTGCCGCAAAACCCCCGCTGCGAATGGCCGATTGCAGTGGAGCGGTTGGTGGCGCTTGGGCTCACGCCGACGCTACCGGCGTTCGGCGGTTTACCGCCGAGCTTCGGTCCTCTCATCACGCAGGCGCTGCATGCCTGCGATCTGCTCGCTCATCGCCACCAACCCGTGACCACGCTTTCGGGCGGAGAGCTTGCACGCGCCATGCTGGCCCGGGCCCTGGTTGGCGATCCGAACGTGTTGATCGTGGATGAACCCATCTCCGGCCTCGATCCCAAGCATGCGCTCGACACCGCTCTGCGGCTGCAGGGATTGGCGCAGGGCGGCAAGCTGGTGATTGCTTCGCTTCACGATTTGACTCTCGCAGGCCGCTATGCGAGCCGCATCTTTGCCCTGGTCAACGGCAGTGTGCAGGGCGACGGACCCACGGTGGCTACGCTGACCCCCGCGTTGATACGCTCCGCTTTCGATGTGCACGCGTGTATTTCCGGAAGTCATGGCAGCGTCTACGTGGACTATGTTGGAGCCTCCTAGCAAGCGTGTCGCGCGATCGCGTGCGGTCAATGCGGCGGACCCGTAATCGTGGTGAATGCCGCGGTGATCAGCAGCACCGTGCCGCCCAAAACCATCTCTGCCGTGATTGATCGTTTGAGACTACCGACGGCGCTCACATCGCCTCTCAACAATCTAGGCGTGAGATTGAGCTTATTCAGCGCGGCAATGCTCAAGAGAACGGCAACCGTGGCTAACTTGCCCGCCAGCAGCCAACCGTAGTCGCTGCTCCAAAATCTTGCCGCGTCGTCGATCAACAGCCACAGGAGCACGGCGCCCGCGGCAATCAGTGCTGCCACCACACCGAGCGCCGCTGTCCCAAACCGCGCGGCAATCGCTCCGACCTGCGCGCCGTTTGCGGCGCGCGTGACGATCAACAGCGGCGCCAACGCGCCCAGCCAAAAAGCGGCAGCCGAGAGGTGCAGGCACAAGACGAAAGTGGGCAAGCTGTTGGGCCGCAATGCGTGAATGTGTCCGACCCATGCAAATGAGGTTGCCGCCAGGATCGCGCCGATGATCGCCGGCACTTGAAAGCGGCGGGTTGTCGACAGCGCGAACAGGGCACAGATCAAGCCGGCGAAGCGAATTGCAGTCGCGCGGCCTTGGCCCGCCCGCAGCAGCATGCCGATGTATGTACTGTCGAACATGCTCGCAAGATCGCCGCCCATCGACGCCGCTAGCAGCAGCGTTGTCGCGGCGCTGGCGATCGCCGCGGCCGCCAAAGAGGCGCCGAGCAATCGCCGAATGCGGCTGCGCTCCGGATTTTGCAGTAGATCATCGCTGTAGGCGACAAAGAAAACGCAGCCGGCGGCGGACAGGGTGGCCGCATAGGTCACCGCCTTGGCGAGCAGTGCCGCGATGTCCCATCCGCTTACCGGCTCCATCGACGCCTCGGCGAAGCGCGTCTACCCGGCAATCGAGAAGGAGAAAGTGCCTTTGGTGACGTGACCGTCGTCGGCCGCCACCGCAGTCCATTGCACCGTGTACTTACCCGCGACCAGCCCGGGCAGCGGCAGCGTAAATGATTGGCTTGCCTTGGCCGTTTTGTCGATTGGAATCGAAATCTCCTTGCCGTCGCCGACCATTACGAGCCGCGCCAACTGCGCCGCTTCACTGAAGTTGAGCGTCAGCGTTTTGGGCGCCTGGGCCAGCTGCGCATTGTCCGCCGGAGTGGAGCTTTGCAGTTTTGCATGCGACAAGCAGGGGCCGGCCGCCAGAGCGCCGCTCAAGGCAAACGCCAAGCACGCATTCTTGAACATAGATGGCAATCCTCATCGGAAGTCTTGTTGGCAATATACGCCGATTGCCCCGAAGTCCCCGATGAAATTATAGTGCCGCAGCCAAGCTCCCCGGCGGCATCCCGCATGGGTCTCGCGACGGCGGATATTCAGGGAGACGATAATGATTCTGTATGGCTACAACTTGAGCTCGGCATCGTACCGGGTGCGCATTGCCTTGAACCTTAAGAAGTTGCCGTACACGTCGGTGCTCAAGAATTTGCGGGCCGGCGAACACCGCCTGTCGGACTTTTTGAGGATCAACATGCAAGGCTTCGTGCCTGCACTGGGCTTGGACGATGGTGCGGTACTGACGCAGTCGGTGGCCATCATCGAATATCTCGATGAAATCTACCCCGAGCCGCCGCTGCTGCCGGCCGAGCCGCTGGCCCGCGCTCGGGTACGCGCGCTGACACAGGCGATCACCAGCGATTTGCATCCGCTGAACAACTTGCGGGTGCTGCGCTATCTGGAAGATAAATTGACTCTGGACAAGGCGACGCGCGATGCCTGGTACCGTCACTGGGTGGAGGTGGGATTCGATGCACTGGAACGCTGGCTGGTACGGGACGCAGCGACCGGATTATGCTGCCACGGCAACTCTCCGACATTGGCGGACATTTGTCTGGTGCCGCAGGTGTTCAACGCGCGGCGATTCGCGGTGGATATGAATCCTTATCCTCGAATCTCCGGCATAGACGCCGTATGCAGGGAACTGCCGGCATTTCGCAGCGCCGCGCCGGAAAGTCAAATGTGAAATTGTCCGCGGGCGGCAGGATCGCGCCGACACCTCTGCTCGCCACACTCAGGTTATGTCAATGATTGGAGTCCGGCGTGTAGCTGCTGGTCTCGACGTCGAATGGCGCTTGAGACATACTCCACAGCACGGTCAGGCGCGGTGATTACAAGAACAGGGAAGTCATCCGGGATCCATCATGCTGATGCTCTGCCGCTCGTTGGTAACGGCGTCGATGCTTGCGCTTTCGATGTTCGCGGGTTCGCTCCCGGTCCGCGCCGCCGATTGGCTGTCGATATCATCCGAAGAACTCAAAGTGGCCAGCGAGCCAAAAGCGCCGGCAGCCGCGGCCATCTATCTGTATCGGCAAGTTGATCGCGACGATAACGGGCCCAGTGAGGCGAATTACGAGCGCATAAAGATTCTTACCGATGAGGGACGGCAATACGCGAATATCGAGATCCCGTATTACGGCGGGCCGGAGAGCGTTCGCGGCATTGAAGCGCGGACCATCCATCCGGACGGCAGTATCGTCAACTTCGAAGGCACGATCTTTGATAAATCCATCGCCGAGAAAACCGGTGTCAAGCTAATGGCGAAGACCTTCACGTTGCCCGACGTGCAGGCCGGCAGCATCATTGAATACCGCTACCGGCTTCAGCTGCGCTCGGGTTATGTCTTCGATTCGCATTGGATGCTGAGTCAAGACCTGTTTACCCAGCATGCGAAATTCTCGCTCAATCCGTATCGAGGCTTCACGTTGCGATACAGTTGGCCGCAAGGATTGCCGCCCGACACCGATCGTCCGAGCCAACAGCGCAATGGCGTGATCCGGCTCGAGACCCGCGACGTGCCGGCGTTCGTGACGGAGGAATACATGCCTCCCGAGAACCAACTGAAGTATAGGGTGGACTTCATATACGAAGACGAAGTGCTGCACGCTGAGAAGGACCCCGAGGCTTTTTGGCAGAAGTTTGCCAAGAGAAAATTCGGCGAAATCGACAAATTCCTGAATCAGCGCCGCGCCATGACGGAAGCCGTGGCGCAAATCGTGGAGCCGGGAGATTCCCAGGACACGAAGTTGCACAAGATTTACGAACGCACTCAGCGGCTTCGAAATCTGACGTTCGAGCGCGCCAAATCGCAACAAGAATCGGAGCGGGAAAAACTCAAGGAAGCCAAGGACGTGGCGGACGTTTGGAGTCGCGGCTACGGCGATGGCGACCAGATTTCATGGCTGTTCCTTGGGCTGCTGCGCGTGGCGGGCATCGAGGCCTATCCCGTGCTCGTGTCCACACGCGACACGCATTTTTTCAACGTGAACCTCATGAACCCGAGCGACCTCAATACCAACGTGGTCCTGGTGGTGCTGGACGGCAAGGAATTGTATTTGGATCCGGGTACTGAATTTGCGCCGTTCGGCACCTTGCCGTGGGCGGAAACCGCAGTGATCGGATTGCGTCTGGAAAAGAAAGGCGGAACCTGGATTCATACACCGCTTCCAGTCCCGGCTGAATCGCGAGTCGAGCGCAAGGCCGCCTTTCAATTGACGTCGTCAGGCGCTCTGGAGGGCAAAGTGACCGTAACCTATTCTGGTGAGGAAGCCCTGGTGCGTCGCTTGAACGAGCGCAGCGCGGACGAGACCGAGCGCAAGCAATATCTCGAGGATCAATTGAAGGCCGACGTCGCCAGCGGCGTGCTCGTAGAGCTCACGAATAAGCCGGATTGGGAGAGCTCATCGCCGCTGCTGGTTGCCGAATACGAACTGAAGGTTCCCGGCTGGGCAGCCAGGGCGGGCCAGCGAGCTCTGTTGCCGGTCGGCATCTTCGGTGCACGAAGCAAGCGCACGTTTCAGCATGCAACGCGCATTCATCCTCTGTACTTCAGTTTCCCCTTTCAAGAGACGGATGATGTCGCCATTGAACTTGCACCCGATTGGAAAATTTCTGGTATGCCGAAGAGCCGCGAACAGGATATCGATGCCTTCAAGTACGAGATATCCGGTGAGGAGAAAAGTGGCACGCTGCACTTGCATCGGCAGTTCATGCAGCACGCAACGGTCGTCGCGGTCAAGTATTACCCAACGGTGCAAGGATTCTTTGAAGCGGTACGCGCCGGCGACGCGGATCAGGCCATTTTGATTTCAGCCAGAAGCGGAGTCGCGCACTAAATGCCCGCACCGCGCACAACCGCTTTCATCCTTGGGCAGGTGGTTCTTGTCATTCTTGGTTGTTCGCGCGTCGCGCTGGCAGGCGATGCCCCCATATGGATGCACCAGCAAGTCAATGCCGCTCTCCCCGCTCATGACGAAAAAACGGACGCGGTGATCCTGTTCGAGGAAAGCGTTCTTACCGTTCAACCGAATGGAAAAATCAAGAAGCTAGACCGGCAGGTGGTGAGGATTCTGAGGCCCGGCGGCGCAGCGTGGGGAACGATACCCTTTTATTTTGACCCGCAGATGCCCATTACTGATCTTCATGCATGGTCGATCCCGACGGTTGGCAAGGACTATGAAGTCAAGGAAAAGGACGCGGTCGAAAGCGCCGCGATCAACGTGGATGGCGGTGAGTTGATGAGCGACTTGCGCATGAAAATCCTGCGCATTCCAGCGGCGACGGTCGGAAGCGTCATCGGATTCGAAGTGGAACACGAGCTCAAACCGAATTTCTTGATCGATGATTGGGATTTTCAGGACACGGTGCCGGTCCGCGAGGCGCATTACACTCTGCGATTGCCAAATGGTTGGTCATACCAGTCGAGCTGGCTCAATCACCCGGCAGAGGCGCCGACGGCCATCGCAGCAAATCAATGGAATTGGATGATTTCCGACGTCGAGCCGGTTCGTATCGAAGGTCATATGCCGCCGTGGCGGGGAATCGCCGGCAGAATGGTCGTGGCGTTGATTCCATCGGGAGGGAAGGGGTCCGGCATTTCGAGCTGGAGTGAAATCGGATCGTGGTATTCAGGCTTGATCGCCGGCCGCCGGGATGCATCCGTCGCGATCAAACAAAAGGTGGCTGAATTGACGGCGCCTGCAGCGACAACCTTGGCAAAAATGCAGGCTTTGGCCAACTTCGTGCAAGACGACATCCGCTATGTGGCAATCGAACTGGGGATTGGCGGGCATCAGCCTCATCCGGCCGCGGAAATATTCAGCCATCGTTACGGCGACTGCAAAGATAAGGTGACCTTGCTGAGTTCGATGCTCAAAGAAATCGGGGTCGAATCCTATTATGTCGTCATAAATACCGAGCGCGGTGCGGTCTCGGCGACCACTCCTCCCAATTTGCACTTTAATCACGCCATTCTGGCGATTGTGTTACCCGAAGGACTCGACGCGACGACGCTCAAGGCCCGGCTGGTGCATCCAACGCTCGGACCGCTTCTGTTCTTCGACCCCACGGACGAACTGACGCCGCTTGGCTCGCTACCGGGTGCGCTGCAGGCCAACTTTGGCATGCTGGTGACGCAGAATGGCGGAGAGTTGATCAAACTGCCGCAACTGGCGGTGGACACCAACGGCCTCAAGCGCACCGCAAAAATGACATTGGATGAGAAGGGAACGCTTTTGGGCGAGGTGATTGAGATTCGTGTAGGCGACGAGGCCGTGCAGCAACGCTATGCATTGCGAGCCGCGACCTTGGACACTGACCGCATCAAGCCGGTGGAGGCGGTCGCCGGCGCATCGCTGGCCAAATTTCAAATCCTGAAGGCCGCGGTGACCAACCTGCATGTTGCTGACCGCCCATTCGAGTGGCATTACACATTGGAAGCCGAAGATTACGCAAAGGCGGCCGGTGACCTGTTACTGGTGCGGCCACGGATCATAGGCAGCAAGGTGCAGGGCTTTTTGGAAACCAAGGCGCCGCGTCAACATCCGGTCGAATTCTCCGGACCCCGGCGCGATACCGACGCGTTTGATATTTTACTGCCGGCAGGCTACGTAATCGACGAGCTGCCACCCCCGGTGGACGTGGATGATGGCTTTGCCGCTTATCACAGCAAGACCATCTTCAACGGCGGCGCATTGCATTACACGCGCAGTTTCGAGATCAAGGAGCTCAGCGTGCCAGCGGGCAAATCTGAGCAGCTCAAGCAGCTCTATCGCACGATTGAGGATGACGAACGCAACTCGGCCGTGCTGAAGCGCTCAACGCAATAGGCCGCCGTTGGCCGCTAAAATGAGCAGCGCAGAAACAGCAGTCGACTGCCGCGCCGCGCATCGATGAGCGTGCCCCAGAGCGGGTCGCGCGGCGCAAACGTCTTCCCCATCACCAGGCCAAGCCGCTGGTCGGGGATGTCCCGGCCCGCAATTTGCGGCGCAAGTGTCAAAAATTGCTCGTCCATGAGGCGTTCGCTGTAGAAGGTGCCCAGCAGTCGCGGACCTCCTTCGACCAGGATACGTCTGCCCGGATTTTCGCGGCTCAGTTCTTCGAGAATGGCGCCGGCCGGAATTTCGCCGCCGCGCGCCCGGAGCACGCGGATCTGCACCGAATCCGGCACTCTGTGCTTGTTCAGGCGCTTGACGCCGCCCGTCGTGGTCATGATCAATGCGGGCACGGTATGGGAAGCGAATACCGGCAGGCGCAGGTTGACTCCACCGCTGGCGCTGACGACCACGTTGAGCGATGGTTGTCGTTTGAGCAGCGCCCTTTCCAGGCGACGGTAATCATCCGCGAGTTCCGGACAGATTGCCTGTGGCGTCCATACGTGACGCGGGTCGGCCTCGAGCGTGCCGGAACCCACGATCACGACGTCGGCCGCCGCGCGCAGCAGCCCCATCACCATGCGATCCTGAGCGCTGAATCCGCTGATGTCGCCGCCGCCGCTGTGTCCCTTTGCTTGCAGTGACACCACACCATCCAAGCTGCTGACAAAATTGCTGAAGACGTGAAACCGCGCGCGCGGCAGTGGCATGCGCAAGGTTCCGTACAAACGCGCCAGTTTGGGTGGCAGCGGCAATTTGGGCCCCTGCCCGGACTCAAACAGCGTCTCGAGCGCCGCAAATTGCGGGTGTTGATCTCTTCGCGTCATCGCTGCTTTCGGTCGTCGGCGCTCCTTGGATACGCTATCGTAACAATATCCGTAGTGGCCGCGGGCCGACGAGCATACCTTTT
>Ga0210398_10007256_pt1 | contig 10085 bp, 5 predicted proteins | sample IncBWC4OmetaG_FD_161047 | JGI IMG/M metagenome (GOLD analysis project Ga0210398, IMG submission 161047) | Forest soil microbial communities from Barre Woods Harvard Forest LTER site, Petersham, Massachusetts, United States - Inc-BW-C-4-O | ecosystem: Environmental > Terrestrial > Soil >...
TCTGTAATCCCCTCTGCAATGCCATCCCCGAAGTACTCCTGATCCTTCTTCTCGCTCATGTCCGTGAACGGTAGAACGGCAATCGACTTGTCGCTTATGGCCGCGGCTTGAGGCGCCTTCGCATCGCCCCGACCGTGCAGCCATGCCTTGTCCACCAAAAAATACGCCGCCACCAACGCAGCTACGACAAAGGCACCGGCGATGCCCCAGACTCGACGCGACACTGCAGCCTTAATCACTGGTGTGGATAAAGCTTGGGGTGACGCAGGGGCGGATCCTGGTGCGAGATGCCGCCCGACTGCCTCAACGAGCTTCGCGATCGAACCGTCGGCGCTACCAGCACCCGTCTCGATCCACTGTGATTGGTTTAAGAAATATTCGAAGGCCCGAGTCAGCGGTGCCGCATCCACCTTTAACGCGATAATCGCATGGCCTTTGGAGGTCGCACGCTCCAATTCCCGTCCCACATGCGGGGAAGCCACTGCATCCTTGGAGAGGATGAGGACCAAGATCCGAGACTCGTCAATCGCCTCGACGATCCCCTCGGCGTACAGCGTGCCCGGAACCACGTCGCGCGGTGCGATCCAGCACAAGATCCCCGCAGCCTCCAGCGCCGAACACGCCTTTTGCGCGACAGCCGCATCATTCGACGCGTAACTAATGAACACTGGCCGCGAGGGTCCGGCAATAGCAGGGCTGGGCGGTTGAGTTTCCGCCTCCGAGGAGTTCCCCGCCCCGTCCCCTTCCCCCATGACGAGCTCCCTGCTAGCTTCGTCAGTTTCCCGGATGTGAGGGGCCTAGGCAAGCACAGCTGGCTGAACCGTATCGAGCCAATTCGACTATTTATCGTGCCTAACTTCGCCCCGGAAACTCCTGACAACATTCCCTACGCGCTCTTTAAGCATCCTCCGCCACAGTCCTTTCCTTTCTGGTCTCATCCGATTCTTCATTCGGATCATGGTACCAATCCTCATGCGGCGAATACTGCTTGCACGACAGACATTGCGTAATCATCCAATGCCAGCTACAGGTAGGACAAACGCCGCGCGCATCAAACGTATTCCAGCTCTGGCCGCAGCCTCCAATCTTCGGTGTGCACCACCACTGACTCGACGGCTTCGGCTTCCACCGACACTTCGGACAGAAGATCTCAATTCGGCTCACCTGATCTCCCTTCAGTCATTTCCCGCTTACCTTCCGCAGCACCGCATGTTCAGTTGACCCGTAACGCAGCGGATCCGACTTATCATCAAAACGACTGTCACTCGTGAGCAGCTCACCGACAAGCGTGACGTTGGCCCGTACTGGATATGTCATATCCGGCCACTTTGCCACCCAATATCCTTTGCCGCTGACGAAGTGCGCTTCGAGTACCTTCGCCGATTGCACAACGGGATTGCCCGTGGTCATAGTCATTCGCAAGGTAATCACCCCATCCTCGGATATATCAAGGAACGCGTCGGTCGCGCCCATGTCCTGTAATTTTATGACCCTGCCATCAGCCAATGTCGCGGCATAATCTTCGTAACGATAATGACCCGCGACTGAGGATATATCGCCCGCCATTGCCAAGCCTGATATGAGTAGCGCAGTAATGTTTAAGAGGCGGATCTTCATAAAAGCTCCCAATGTATTGCTATTGATCGTGCTTCAAGTCATTCGGCAAGTGAAAGTCCTTGTTCTTCCAGCCCTCGGCCGTTCGCGATGCGATCCGCCGCACACTCCACGCATCTGAAATCGAGCGCGCAGGTTCAGGGCCGGTCATCGTCCTCAAGAGGGAAATCTATCGGCTGTCGGAATTCGTTCCAACGAGTCGTCCCACCCCGCTCTACTCGACACGAATATATGAGCGTTCGGTCTGATACGGACTTCGGTATTCAGGCTGCCAGCAGGAACGACGAGCAACCCGCCGTTGGTCTGCATGACAGGAAGCGCTGATCCACAGGTGGTGCAGAAGCATTTACTGTGTTGGGTTGCCGGCAGATTGAACTGCCTGACCTTGTTCGCTCCTGAAAGCCACTTAATGGTCGCAGTCGACGAGAAGAGATTGGCGGCATGAGCCGATCCGGTGTCTTTGCGGCAATACCCGCAGTGGCAAAGATAAAAGCGCTCGAACTCGCCCTCGATTTCGAAGCGGACCTCGCCGCATAGGCAGGAACCAGAATACGTATTGCTCATTTGTTTCACCGACTCGCTTCGTCCGACGTGCGTATCTCTGTGATCAGCTCCTGGGCCGCATAAAAGAGTGGAGAAAGCACATGTCTGTTTTCTCCAAGATCCTGCTCGAGCGCATCCGCCGTGACCACACCCTCTGAGGTTAGAACATAGAATCGAATGTGCCCCGGCCTCGGGAGCGGAGTGTCAACCGCCGGCTCGAGCGTCCTGCCCCTCAAGCCCGAGCGGTAGGCTCGGTGGCCCAAATACAAAGTGCAGTACCCTTCTTAGGCACGGAATAACCGCCTTCGAGAACGCATGCAACAACAGCGGCCGCATGACCAGCGCGCCACCCCGGAGCACCGGCGCCACCAACCCCTCCAGGGACGGTTTTACGGCGTCCAGACAACAAGCAACCATCCACGCCGGCGATCCGGAAAACAAATGCGCTCCACGCTCCTTTAGGGCTTCGGCGGCACAACTCCGCTCGGCGGGTAAGGCGGAAGTGGTGGTGGCGGCGGCGGCAGCCCGGCCGGTTTGCCGGCGATCGCCTTGAGCATCAAATCGACCGCTGTCTCCAGCTGCGCATCGTGGCCGGCGAGCAAATCGGCCGGCAGGTTCTCGATGTCGATGTCAGGATCGACTCCATGATTCTCGACGGACCATTGACTATCGAGCGTGTAGGTCGCTTCCTCCGGGATCGTGATGTATCCGCCATCCATCAACTGCCAGTTGCCGCGGATTCCACGCACCCCGCCCCAGGTACGCGTCCCGACCAATTTGCCGAGACCGTAGAGGTGAAAGAGATAGGGGAAAATGTCGCCGTCGGAGGCCGACCAATGATTCAGCAGCGCCACCTTGGGCCCGTTCAAGACCTCGTTGGGTTCGGTCACAATCCCCGATTCGCGGGTGGTTGAGAGGGTCACGAGCATGCGCCGCAAGCGCTCGAGAGCATATGGCGCGATGAATCCTCCCCCATTCCACCGGTCGTCCATGATCAAGGCTTGCTTTCCCAGTTGGGCATAAAATTGGCGCACGAACTGCTGCAATCCCAGCTGCGCCATATCTGACATGTAGACGTAGCCGACGCGGCCGCCGGACAACTTGTCGACCACGGCGCGATTGTGCTCGATCCAAGCGGCTTCCCGGAGACTCAGCTCCTTCGCGACGGGCGTTACTACGATGTGCCGACGCGCGCCGCCCGGATTGTCCGCAATCGTGAGATCCACCGTCGTGTTTTCATCGGCGAGTTGTAGCAGACTGTCCGGATCGGTCGGCGCCTTCAGTTCCGCGCCGTTGACCGCCAGCAAATAATTGCCGGGCTTCACATTGAGTCCCGGCTGAGCGAGCGGACTGCGATAGTCGCTGCGCGTGTTGTCGCCCGGGTAGATGGTCGCGAAGCGGTAGCGGTTTGATGCGGCGTCGAGTGCCCAATCTACACCTAAGAGAGCGCTGTGCACCGGCGGTGTGGTGTCACCGTCATCGCCGCCACCGACATAGGTATGGGAATTGCCGATTTCGCCCAGCATCTGCCCGATCAAATAGTTAAGGTCCTCTCGCGAGCCCAGGAGCGGCAGGAGCTTGGCGTAGCTGTCGTGCACGCCTTTCCAGTCCTCGCCATTCATGAGCGGCGAGTAGAACAGATCCCGCTCGAGGCGCCAGGCATTTTCGAATATCTCCGCCCATTCCAGGGCCGGATCCACTTGCTCGCGCAGATGATCGAGCTTCAGCTCCTTCTTGGTCTCCGCATCTTTGGCGGCGTCTGCCTTGACGGCGAGCACTGTGTAATCCTTCTCGTGCCTGATCAGCACGCGCCGTCCGTCGAGCGACAAGGAATAGCTGTCCACATCCTCGGTCACCAGCGAGGATTTACGCGTCTTAAGATCAAAGAAACGCAGCGCCGTCTTCTCTCCATTGAGCGTTCCCTCAATGAGCCCCAACGGCTGCGTGAGGTAAATGATGCGCTCGCCGCGCACATCCAGTTGGGTGATGTTCGCCGCATCGATCGGCAGGGCAACCGCGCGTGCCATCAGGTCATCAAGGTCGATCCGAATCGGCTTGATCGGACCGACGGGCTGGGGCGGCGCTTCCGCGGCCTTCTTGCCCTCATCCTCCTTGTCAGGCTTGGCGGCTTGCCCGTGCTTGACCTCATCCCCTCGCGCCGCTGGACTCTCCTCAGAGCCTCCGCTGCCCTCATCCGACTTCGGCGCCACCGGCGAGACAGTGTCCCGCGCCAGCGGTATCGCGTAAATTCCTCCCGACTTCACGATCGCGAAATCGAACTCAACGTCCGATCCGACCGGGTTCTCATGCCGACTCGAGGTGAAATACAGATACTTGCCGTCGGACGACCACGCGGGATTCGAATCGATCCCGCTGCCGTCTCCTAGACGGGTCAATTTATCGGTTGCGATTTCATACAGGACGAGATCGCGCCTGCGGCCCACCGCGGAAAGGCTGAACGCGAGCCAGCGCCCGTCCGGCGAGAACGCCTGATCGTGGATTTCGTTGAGCTTGTCTTGCGTCACCTGTTTCGGCTTTCCAGCATCGGTGCCAACGATCCAGAGTCGGTGGGCGCCATCCGTAAATGCCAGCGTTTTACCATCCGGAGAAAACATCGGTTGATAAAAATAGCCTTCCGCGAAAGAAGTGAGGATTTTCTCGGTGCCTCCTTCCGCAGGACGCACAGCGATCTGCTGTCCGCCGCCGGCATCGGTGGTGTAGGCGATTGTCTTGCCATCCGGCGACCAGGCCGGATGGTCTTCGTCCGCCCCTTGTGTGCTGGTCAGATTGCGCGTCGCCCCATATTCGGTCGGTACGCTGAAGATATCGCCTCGCGCCGAGAACAGCGTTCGCTTGCCGTTTGGCGCCAGCGCGAAGTCAACCTGACCCGCCGGATCGATGGCGCGGACTTCGCTTTTGACGTCGGCTACATGGGGGCGGGTGCGCAGACCGTCGTCCGGTATGTTAATCGGGACTTCCTCAATGTGCTCGCCGGGCAAATCCAGTCGATACAGCTTGCCGCCCTGCTGGAAAGCGATAGCATCGCCGCCCAGCGCCGGAAAATCGATATCGTAGTCGGCGAAGTGAGTGACTTCGCGAGTCTGGTTTGTGTCCGTATCCATGACCCAGATGTTGGCTCGGCGGTGATCATCCTGATCCGAGAGATAGTAGATCCGATTGCCGTACCACATCGGCGAGGTATTGGTGCCGGACCAGTTTGTGAGTTGTTTGAGCTCACGCGTTTTAAAGTCGTAAGTGAATACCTGCTGTGCCAGACCGCCGTTGTAGCGCTTCCAGGTACGGAAGTTTCGAAAGATGCGGTTATAGGCGATGCTGTGGCCATCGGGCCCAAATGTTGCCAAGCCGACCGCACTATCGATCGGCAAAGCCGTCGGTTGCCCGCCCGCGACGGGAACTTCATAGAGATTTTGGATCCAGCTGTTCCATTGATCGCGCTTGGTCAGATAAACGACGCTCCGGGAGTCCGGTGTCCACGTAACCACCATATTGTCCGGCCCGTGGCGCCCGCCCGTGCCCTCTTCCGTCGCGGGGTGATATGTCAGGCGCCGCGCTGCGCCGCCCGTGGTGGGAATCACCCAAATATCTGTGCCCGCCTTACCCGCCTCGGTATACGCGATCCATTTGCCGTCCGGCGACACCCGCGGCAGCATGTCCTGGCCCGGTGCGCTCGTCAGCCGCACGGCGGTGCCACCGTTTTTCGGCACCGACCACACATTGCCGTTTGCAACGAACACGATTCTGTCGCCGAAGGGCTGCGGAAATCGGGGCAGCGCAGCACGGCTGGTCATCAGCGGCGCCAACACGAGAAGAATAATCGGCAGCAAACGATTGACGATCATCAAAAGAGCCTCTACAGCAGGGTCAGCATCGAGCCCCGGCATCGTTGTTTCAACTTCCAGCCATCGCGAGCAACTATGACCGAAGCGCAATACGAAGGCAAAAGAGGTGCAGATAATGCGTCGGAAGTTCTCTTCGCTTCGCTCGGATGAGTTGTTTCGGCTACTTCTCGTCCGATCCAGTGAGGCCTTTCAACCGCTCTTTGCTGATCTTCAATACAACGCCAGCATTCCGGTCAGCGACTTCACTCACTCTGTACTCGGCGGCGGTTCCGAACAACTCCGCAATTTCTGAAGGCGTTAGCTTGTAGTCCTCTGCAATCCAGCCCGCCATGTTTGCAGTAGCGCTTTTAAAAGCATCATCGAGTGATCCCGCCAGCCCCATGGCCATGATGTGCGTACCGGATTCCACCCGCGGCCCGGGCGTCCGACGTCCGGGAATCACATCGACCGTAAACTCGACTTCGAGCGATGTCTCGAGCGCATTGCCGTTTAACTCGCCGTCACCCTGGGCCGCATGCCCATCGCCGAGATACAGGAGAGCGCCCGGAACAGAGACTGGCAGATAAATTGTCGCGCCCTCGACGATCTCGTTAAAATCCATATTGCCCCCATAATTCCCCGAATCGCCGGTCGGAGGCGCACCTCGCGCAGGAGCAGGCGCCGTTGCGATACAACCCAACATTGGATGCACGGGAACTGTGTACGTTGCCATGTGAGTGCCCGGTTTTTGCAACGAGGCTAGGCCCTGCCCAATATCAAGATGCCATAACACCGTCTTGCCACCATCCTTCATTCTTATAGCAAGATAGTTATCGGTTGCCCGACCGACGACAGCGTCGTCGCTGATCGCGTAATCGCGGTTCAGTCGCAGCCGAGTCAGGTGAACCGCCAGCGTATCTCCCGGAATCGCCGACCGAACGTAGAACGGTCCTGTCTGGGGATTCCCGCCTAAGACTCGACTATGGCCGTCCTGATCTGCACCCGCCGCGTCCACGGTTGTCGTATGGATCGAGTCACCCGGAGCGACGATGAGAACTGGCTTATGCGAAGCGGAGAACTCGCGGTAGAACACCGATGGCGCGAACTCATGATGAACCGGCGCGACGCGCTGTACTTGGCGTATTGGTATCGCCGTGAATGAGTACCGGTCGGAATGAGACTCATCGGCCCCATCACTCTCAACGACCGTGGCAGTTAGCACGCCATTTTTAAGCGTTCCATCCACCTTCCGCGTCCCGCCCGAGTTGTCTTTTGCAACGAAATGCATCGCGCTGCCGTCGAGTGAGCCCTCGAACTTCGCCCCGTTAAACTGCCCGGTGAGTTGCTGGCCCTGCTGCTCGATATCCAATCGACCGTAGATCGGTGTCCCGTGCAGATCCGCGGTCACGAGCCACCGGCCAGTGAGCGATACATCCGCACCCGTCACAGCGTGTACTTGAGTAAGCATTAAACTGGCTGACAGAGTGATGATCGAACCGACAACTGTCATGGTTTTCATTGTGTTTTCCCTGCTCCAGTTTGCCGAGGACTAGCTCGACTCTCTTTCCTGTTCGTTTGCCGCCCCCGCCAGTCCGCCTCTGCTCGCCAACTCGATGGTCGACATGATCGGCTGACCATCTTGTATTGCTGGTAAGAAAAGCGCGAAAGATTTGCCCGTAGCGTCCATGGGTGCGCGATGCACTGAAGCTCTCTAGGGAATCGTGCCTCGCTCGACCAGCGCGGCCAGTAGCGCCAGCACTCCGTAGAAGATGAACCCGGTGATTGCCATGGTTTGCGAAGATGCTGGCTGCGGCCCAAAGTTCCCGCCGACTTGGACTACTGCCAATAGAACGATGAAGCCCCAAAACACATACCGGCCTTTAGCGCTCTTAAACTTTCTCACCCGCGCATACACTAAGGCACCGGTCAACAGAGTGATGAGCTCCAGCGGGAAACTCAAGGCGACGTTTCGCCACAGCCCGAAACCAACCTTTGCCGAATTATCGTAGAGCGGCAGATCAGGCGTGTGCACTATTAGATCGAGCACCCAGTGTGAGAACGATGCCGCGGCGACCAGCAAGGCCGTTTTGAGACGGTTGGCCGCCGTGAACAATGCAACGATGGCTCCAAAGATGAGCGAGAGCAAAATCGATCCCGGCAGACCATGGGTGAAGGGCATGTAGTAGAGGTCAAGCGCATTCGCTTGGGTAAATCCAGGAACGATGCGCAACTTTTCGACCCCGAGAAGTACCAACAGCGACCAGACCACATCCAGCCATTGCACCGCGATGAACCATACCCAGAGCGGCACGCGCCGAGCCGCCGGCTGCATGGCGAACGACACTCCATAATGACCTACAAACATACCCGCCTCCGACTGACGCGATCCACTATTTGGCTTTGAAACTTTGTTTCAGCTCATTGGCCCCGAGGCTCGACAAAAGTGGCGGAAAATTGCGCTGTGCTGTGACGCTTGCATCCTGATTGACTACCAGAAACTCCATCTCTTCGTTACTCCAGGCCGGCCAATTGGGCAAGCCGGACGCGTTTGGGTTACCTGTCTTTGCGAAGTTGGTCCAATAGTTTTGCAGCAGGTCTGACAGCGACGCATCATCAGCAGTTGCTGGAAGCCATTGCCATTCTCGGTCTCGCAGACTACCGAAAACGTAGGGTACTTCCAAACTATGAAACGCTCCCAAGGTCGCCTCGCCCTTCCCTGGAATCGAGCGATCAAAACGGTATACAAACACATGCTGCCCTAAAGTCTTGGTGAGGCTCGCCATCGCGCCAACTGGGCATGCACCAATCAAGTCATTGGCAGCCCCGTCTAGCCCGGTATCCTTATTCAACAGTATCCTGCCGAAGTAGATGGCGATGGCGGGATTGGTCCAGCTTCCGAAGTAGGGACGGGCAACTTCCAAAAATTTCTTCAGCCCACCAGATTCTGTGACGCTGCTTTCGGCCCCTGTGGATTTGCCTGCCGCCGCAGCGGCGAGTCGAAAAGCGCTGAGCTCCCGCCCATTGAGACCGATCAGCAAATCCACTTTTTGGATTGATCCAGTAACAAAGGCTCGCTGCGGCGACATCGGAAGCACCCAACCGTCCGCCGTCGCGGCGGTGATGTCGGTAGGCAATTGTTCCTTGGCCTTAAGTACCAGTGCTTCGACTTCTGTTACAGGCAGTGCCCGCAAATGCTTGAGCGGCGTCGACTGCGCATCACCGGGCGCCAAGGCACTCACTGCGCTGCCAAATGCTTCGGCCTGAGACAATGTTTGTCCCGACTCAAACGCCGGGCCGCTTTCGGATATCACGCGTTTGAACAGTCCCGCGGCGAGCGGCGAGGTCATCAATCGAGCTGCATCGATCGCGCCCGCTGACTCGCCGAACACTGTGACGTTATCGGGATCACCGCCGAACTGAGTGATATTTTGCTTCACCCAATTGAGCGCGGACAGTTGGTCCAGCAATCCATAATTGCCCGAACTGTGATGCGGCGATTCGGCCGTGAGCTCAGGATGGCTGAAGAATCCCATCGCCCCGAGTCGATAGTTCAAGGTGACCAACAACACGCCGTGCCGCGTTAAGGAAACTCCGTCATACGTTGACTGTGTGCCGCTGCCGACGGTGTTACTGCCGCCGTGCAGCCAAACCATCACCGGCAGCGCGCGTTTCACCGGCCACTCTGGGACCCATACATCAAGATAAAGACAGTCCTCGGACGAATTAATGGGAGGTTGCCCAAACTGTGTGCCATACGCCTGGGCCATGGGGGCGAAAAAAGGAGTAAGGCCCGAGGTTCGCTGCGAGCAGGCGCTTCCGGGCTGCAGCGCCTCTCGCACACCTTGCCAGGGTAGCGGTGGCTCGGGCGGCTGCCAGCGCAACTCACCGATTGGCGGCCGCGCGTAAGGTATTCCTCGAAACGCGATTGCGGACTGAGTGACAGCACCACGCAGGATTCCTGCACCTATCTGCACCACTGGGTCGACGGCCGCCGCCGTGCTCGCGGTCGGCAGCGCAAGGTGCGAAAAACTCGAGGCTCGATAACTCGGGTAGTGTCCACCACGATTCCCGATAAAAACCACAGCAGCA
>Ga0210398_10007257_pt1 | contig 10085 bp, 9 predicted proteins | sample IncBWC4OmetaG_FD_161047 | JGI IMG/M metagenome (GOLD analysis project Ga0210398, IMG submission 161047) | Forest soil microbial communities from Barre Woods Harvard Forest LTER site, Petersham, Massachusetts, United States - Inc-BW-C-4-O | ecosystem: Environmental > Terrestrial > Soil >...
TTTGTCGTTCTTGGTGATTTGGAAGACGCTGATCACCCGGTTCTCGACATCGCCGTTGGCGTCAAAGCTGACCTCGCCTTGCAGGGTTTTGACGTGGCCCTGCTGGATCGCGTCGCGGACCGCGGCGCGGGTCACGTCCTTGCCCGAAGCGGCGACCGTCTTGACCGCGGCGAGAATGACGAGTGCCGCGTCATAGGCGGTGATCGAGTAGTTGTCGGGCTGCTCGCCGTATTTCTTGACAAAGCGCCCGATCATCGGCGCCGCGTCGGGGTTTTCGAGGACGTTCGGCGCGGCGATCGTCGCGTACCATCCCTGCGCCGCCGGGAAGCCGGCGCCCTTCAGGATCTCGGCGCCGTAGACGCCGTCGCCGCCCGCCTTGATCGCGTTCGGGATGATGTCGAACGACTCCTTGACGACCTTGACCCCGGCCTGAGCCACGCCGCCGTAATAGAGCGCCTGCGGGTTCAGTGCCTTTATTTTGGTCAACGTGGTCGTGTAGTCGGCCTCCTTCGGGTTCAGCTGGTCGCGGCCGAGCACGTCGATGCCGCGCTTTTTGGCCTGCGCCTGAAACGCGTCGGCGAGCCCGACGCCGTAGGCGCCGCTGTCGTCGAGCACGTAAACCGACTTCACCTTCAAGGTGTCGGCGAAATAATTCGCCATGTTCGGCCCTTGAAACGCGTCGGTGGTGACGGTGCGGAAATAGACTGCCTTGCCCGCCGGCCGGTATTGCGCCGCGAATTTCGGGCTGGTGATGTCGGGGTTGGTCGAGGAGGGGGTGATCGTCGCGAGCCCGCCTTCGCTCAGAATCGGCGACATCGCCTTGCCCGAGCCGCTCATCTGCGGGCCGATCGCGGCGACGACCGAATCGTCGCCGACCATCTTGCGGGCGTTGGTGGCGGCCTGGGCCGGGTCGTATTGCCCGGCGGTCGCGGTGCCGTCGTCGAGCTGCAGCACGTTGACCTTGTAACCGCCCACACCGCCTGCCGCATTGGCCTCGTCGATCGCCAGCATCGCGCCGTCCTTGATCAGCTCGGCGTCGTGCGCGTCGGCGCCGGTAAACGGCAGGTTGATCCCGACCGTGACCGACTTGTCGGCGGCAAAGACCCGGCTCGCGCGCAGGGCCAGAGGCCCGATCAGGGCGGTTGTCGACAGGCTGATGATGACAGAACGGCGCGACGGCATCTTCGACCCTCCCCGTTTCGAGGCTTCTCTATGTTCAGCAAATGTCGTGCCGACCCCCGGCGCGACGGCGGAGCGGCGAACCTACACGATCTTGGCGCGCGGATCAGCTTTCTCGATCGCGCCGCCGCCGCCCTTCAGCAACCCGGCGACGAGCGCGCCCAATGTCGGCGCCTCGCCCGGGCGGAACGCGACCGGGCGGCACATCGCCATCGCCACGAGGCCGATGCGCGCCATCTTTTGCGCCGCGTACGCGCTTTCGGCGGCGTTGGCGCTGATCCGCTCGACGAGCGCGCCGCCGAGCTGCTGGACGAGCACACCGCCGACCAGGTCGACCGCGCCGACGAGGCCCGCCCCGCCGGCGAGCCGGCGCAACAGGTGCACGGTGCCGGCAAGCCCCGGCCGCTGACCGTAGATCCCGGCCACCTCGCGGACGAGCCGCAGCGCGCGCGCGGCAAAAAACAACGTGTCGGTCAACAGGGTCGGGCTGATCGAGTTGATCGCAAAGGCCTGCGCCGCGGCTCGCCGGATCGCGCCCTGCGCCAAGCGGTCGGCCGGCGTCAGCACAAAGCGCGAAAACAGCTCGATTGCGTCGCCGCCGGTGTGGTGCCCTTCGAGGACCGCGCGGTAATTGCCGACCGGCCCGGCGAGCAGCGGGTCGCGGGCAAGGATCGCCGCCGCCTCGGCAAGCTCGCGCTTGAGCTCGCCGGCGAGTGCCGAGGGGATCATCCGCCGCAGCCGTTCGGCCGAGCGCAGGCGCAACAACCCGCGCAGCTCGGCCGCGAGCCAGTAAAGCGCCCCACCGGCGCCCACCGCCACCGCCGCCACCGCGACCCCGCCCCAGGCAGCGCCGCGCGCGAAAGCGCCGCCGACAAACTCCGCAAGGTCGATCCCGACGACGCCCAGCACCATCAGGCAAATCCCGGCGGCGGCGACGGCCAGCGGCGAGACGGCCCGGCGGCGCACCAGCACCGCGGGCGGCGCCGGCTGCGGCGGCAGGCTCAGCTCGATCCGCCCGGTCTCCTCGGTGGCGATGATGCGCGGCCGCGTCCAGGCGGCCCGCGGGTCAGCCTCGCTCTCGGTGCTCACGACAACCGGACATCTTCGTCAGTGTCCCGAAGCAGAAAGCTCGCAGGCGTGCCGCCGCGGAAGTCATCGGCCTTGTCCCATGCTGCATGGCGGGCTTGCCTGCCCATATCTGGGATTGATCTCGCCCACGCCAGGGCGGGCGGATAAGCTGGAGCAGGGTGGCTCATCCCAGGGAGGATCGCAATGCCCGAGGCAAAGACCGGATCTCGCGCGGCGGCCCCGCGCTTTGAAGAGCTGCTGGCGCGCGCCGAGGCGCTGGTTCCGGTGCTGCGCGAACGCGCCCAGCATGCCGAGGAGCTGCGCCGGCTCCCCGACGAGACGATCGCCGACCTGCATGCGAGCGGGTTGTTCCGCATGCTGCAGCCGGCGCGGGTCGGCGGCAGCGAGCTGCCGTACCGCGCGCTGTTCGAGCTAACCGCGGCGGTCGGGCAGGGTTGCGGCTCGACCGCCTGGGTGCTCGCCAACCTTGCCGCCCATCATTGGCTGTTGGGCATGTGGCACCCCGAGGCGCAGGAAGAGATCTGGGGCGAATCGCCCGACAGCCTGATCAGCTCGGCGCTGATTTTTGCGCGCGGGCGGGCGCTCCGGGTCCCCGGCGGCTACCGCCTGAGCGGCCGCTGGCCGTTTTCGAGCGGGATCGACGCGTCGCGCTGGAACATGTTCGGCGCCATCGTCAGCGACGAGGAAAGCGGCGAGAGCGAGCCGCGCATGTTTCTGCTGCCGGCCGGCGACTACAAGATCATCGACACCTGGCAGGTGATCGGCCTCGCCGGCACCGGCAGCAAGGATGTCGAGGTTGTCGACGTCTTTGTTCCGGCCTACCGCACGCTCGCGACCGAACGGATCAAGGGCGGCCCGAACCGCGGCAGCGAGCTGAACCCCGGCGCGCTTTACAAGCTTCCGGCGGTCAGCCTCTTCGGCTTTGCGATCGCCGGCGTCTCGCTCGGCATCGCGCGCGGCGCGATCCGCCATTTCACCGAGACGACGCGCACCCGGCTGAGCGCCTACACCGGCAGAAACATCGCCGATTTCACCAACACCCAGGTCCACCTCGCCGAAGCCGCCGCCTTGGCCGACGCCGCCGAGGCGGTCGCGCTGCGCGATTGCGACGAGGCGATGCTGGTCACCGAGGCCGGCATCGTGCCGAGCCTCGAGCAGCGCGCGCGCTACAAGCGCGACGGCGCCTTTGCCGCCACCTTGTGCACGCGGGCGGTCGACCTGCTGTTCTCGGCGACCGGCGGCGGCGCGATTTATGCACGCAACCCGATCCAGCGCGCCTTTCGTGACGTTCACGCCGCCAATGCCCATTATAACCTGAATTGGGACGTGAACGGCGCGATCTATGGCCGGGTGGCGCTGGGGCTGCCGCCGGACGCGCCGCTGTGAGGCGATAATCGAGGGGATCGAGCGTGCCGAACAACAAGCCGCAACCCGCAGCGCTCGCGACGGCGCCGGTCGAGGCGGAGCATCCCGGCAGCCACGCGGCGCCGGTCAGGGCGACCTCGGGCGAGGGCTTCGACTCGCGCGACTTCCGCAGCGCGCTTGGGACCTTCGCCACCGGGGTCACGATCGTCACCGCGCGCGCCAAGGACGGCGGGCTCTACGGGATGACCGCGAACTCGTTCACCTCGGTGTCGCTGACCCCGCCGTTGGTGCTGTGGAGCGCCTCGCTTTATGCGCAGAGCCTGCCGGCGTTTCAGGAAGGCTCGCACTTCGTCGTCAACATCCTCGCCTACGACCAGATCGACCTGTCGAACAAGTTCGCCCGCACCCACGAGAACAAGTTCGCCGAGATCGACCACATGATCCCGGAATGCGGCGCCCCGGTGCTGATCGGCGCCGCCGCGCATTTCGAATGCCGCAACGAGTACCGCCACTATGGCGGCGACCACATCATTTTTATCGGCCACGTCGAGCGCTACGCTTACACCAACCGGCCGACCCTGTTGTTCTGCCGCGGCAAATACATGCGTGGCGAGCCGCTGCTGCCGCCCTGAACCGCTCCTGGAGCGTCGGCACGAATCGCCATTTCGGCGAGTGACGGGGCTTAGCCGTGTCGTAGCGGATGGCGCCGGGGGAGGAGTTCCGACATTCGGGCTGCCCAGCCGCACGAAGAGGCGGATTGCACCCGCTGCGTAAGCACGGAAACCCCAATACGTGTGCCGCGTCGCGTGGATGGTCGGGCCAAACCCGGCCATGATGATTGAGCGAATCGTCTGTCTGGGTCTGACCACTAGCGGCGCCGCAATTATTCCGTCGCGCGACCCCGTCGGTGTAAGCCAGCCGCTGCCAACGAGGCGCGCGCGTGCTCGGCCGGGGCGGGTTTTCCCATCGTAAGGTAGAGCAGGCGACGGCTAATCGCGTAGCGATGGGCACGGTTCGTGTTTCTATCGTCGCCGTCCGAGTTTCTTAACCCGACAATAGTTTGTGGTTAAGATTCGCGTAAGGCGTCAGTAATTCGTCTGAAACTTGTTGACAATGTGTCGGGGCTCAGGAATTTTCGCGGCAGGGCATCTTTGTTGCTTGCCCTTTTGTAAATGAATTGTAACGGGAGGACTCTCTATGTTTCAGCGCATTACATTCTGTAGTCGTCTCCTCTGGAGACACTGGGGGCGTTCGGCGGCCACAGCCGCGGTTTCCTCGGCGCTGCTGCTGGTCGGCGGCCATGCATGGGCAGCGTCGCCAGAGAGCAACGGGCCCGTTACCTTGCAGTTCACGATCCCGGTGCCGCCGTCCGTCGGCAACGCAACCGGCGGGATGTACGGCTTTGACATCAGCTGGGTCGACCAGACGACGCAAACCTATTTCCTCGGCGACCGCTCGAACGCCTCGGTCGACGTTGTCAACGCCGCCACCGGCGTCTTCGTCGCGCACATCAAGGCCTCGCCGGCTTTTGCCGGGGCCACCGGGAACAACTCTACGTCAGGCCCCAACGGCGTGGTGACCGGCGTCGTCGGCACGCAAGACTGCCTCTTTGCTGGCGACGGCCCGAGCCGCGTCGTGTCGTTCGCCCTTCCCGCCGGCAAGCAGGTCAGCAGTGTCAGTACGGGTGGATCGTTTCGGGCCGACGAGATGGCGTTCGACCCGAAGGACGACCTCCTTTTCGTCGTGAACAATGCTGATTCGCCACCTTTTGGCACGCTGATCAGCGTCAGCAAGACGTGCGCGCTCACCATCGGCAAGAGAATCACGTACACGACCGCCGACAGCGGCGTCAACGCCACCAACGGCGCAGAGCAATCGGTATGGGACCCGACGACCCAACGCTTTTATGAATCGATCCCGTCGATTTCCGGAACGACGACGACACCGGGCATCATCGGGGCAGTCGCGCGCATCAACCCGCTGACCGCCAAGGTCGAAACCCTGTTCGCGGTGCCGTTCTGCATGCCGGCCGGTCTTGCCCTCGGGCCGAACCAGACATTCCTCGCCGGCTGCAGCGTCGTCTACGACACGATGGGCAACGCGTGGTTTGGCGCCGACACCGACAGCGCGAACCCGTCGCAGGTGGTGATCGACACCAACGGCGTCTACATGTTCGTGTCGGGCATCGGCTCGTCGGACGAGGTTTGGTATAATTCCGGCGACAACCACTGGTACACCGGCTCGCAAAACACCCCGTACTCGCCGCATCCGGTGGCCGGGACGACAGGTGCCTTGTCGACGACGGACCAGGGCGCCGGCCTTCTCGGGGTGGTCGACGGCACCAGCCAAACCCTTGACCAGGTGGTGCCGACGTTTGACGTGCCGGCGGTGGCGGCGACCAAGACCACGACCGGCCATGTCTCGGGAAGCTCGCACTCGGTCGCGGCCAACGCCGCCAACAATTGGGTCTTTGTGCCGCAGCCGGCGAACAACGCCGTCCTCGGCTGCCTGACCGGGTGCATCGGCGTCTACTACCGCAACGACGTCGACAAAGCCGGTGCCACCGACTAGACCCCGTAACCTCGCCGGTCGCGGCCCCCGGGCCGCGGCAGGCGAACCAGACGGAAACGCGGGCGATTGGCCCGCGTTTTCTTTGTCTTCGCCAGGCTTACCGGCTTAGCAAACGCCGGCGATGCTGCTCTAATGAAGGGGGAGATAACAAACACCGCCAGGGGTTCGGAAATGCCGCGTCTGCCCGCGACCGCCGGCGGCGAGCCCGGCAAAGCACGGCCGGCGCACTGAACGATGCAGATCTCCCTCGAGCTCGCGCTTAACGCGATCGTCGCCGGCCTTCTGCTGGGCGGCTTTTATGCCGCCGTCACGGTGGGGGTGACGATCTCGTTCGGCATGCTCGACATCGTCAACATCGCTCATCCCGCCTTCATCATGCTGGGCTCGTTTGTCGCCTACGCCGTCAATTCGACCTGGCACCTCGACCCGGTGCTGGTCGGCGTCGCGATGATGCCGGTGTTTTTTGTGCTCGGCATGGCGGTCTACCAAATCTATTACTACGCGTTCGAACGGCGCGGCGAGGAGTCGATCCAGGGCCTCGCGTTTTTCTTTGGCCTCTTGTTTGTCGGCGAGGTTGCGCTGATCCTGGTGTTCGGCGTCGACTACCGCTTTGTCGAGGCGGGGTATATCGGGCCGAGCCTGCATCTCGGCTTTGTCGAGTTGCCGCTGCGCATGCTGGTCCCGTTTGTCGTGTCGCTGGCGATGGTGGCCTCGCTGCAACTCTTTCTCGGCCGCAGCTTTATCGGGCGGGCGATCCTCGCGGTCTCGCAGGACCGGCTGGCGTTGCAGCTGATGGCCGCCAACCCGACCCGGGTCAAGCGCATTGCCTTTGGCGTGTCGATCGCGACGGCCTCGCTCGCCGGCGCCTTGTTGATCATCATCCAGCCGGTCGAGCCCTCGGTCGGCCGCGACTACATCGGCCGCATCTTTGCGATTTGCGTTCTCGGCGGGATGACGAGCTTCCCGGGAATGGTGGCGGGGGCGATGCTGGTCGGCGTCGCCGAAAGCGTGACCTCGACCTTTTACGGCCCGTCCTGGGCGCCGGCGGTGGCGTTTGGGTTTCTGCTGCTGACCCTGGCGGTCCGGCCCGCCGGCATCCTCGGCCGCTGACGATGAATCGAGAATCGGAAGAAGAACGCTTCTACCAGCCCCTCGCCCGCACCGCGGGAGAGGGTGGCGAGCGCAGCGAGCCGGGTGAGGGTCACCGTCATCGCTACTGCCGCCTTTTCCTCTCAACGGGCGAGATATCGATCGATGTCAAATCAGCAAGCCCGCCGGCTCCGACAATCCGCAACCGAAGCCGAGCAACGATTGTGGGCAGCTTTGCGAGATCGGCGCCTGGAGAAATACAAGTTCCGCCGGCAGCACCCAATCGACCCCTATGTAGTCGATTTCGCGTGCACGGAGCATGGATTGGTAATCGAAATCGATGGCGGCCAGCACGCCGACAGCACTGCCGACGGGCGACGAACAGCCTGGTTGGAGAGCAAAGGGTGGCGGGTGGTCCGATTCTGGAACAGCGATGTCCTGACCAATACCCGCGGCGTCATCGAAGCCATTATGCAAGCTCTGGGCGCCTAATAAACCCTCACCCCCCCATCGCTGCGCGACGGGTCCCTCCCTCTCCCGCGATGCAGGAGAGGGACGATAATTCTCCGCTCTGAATTAGCCATGAGCACCGGCAAGTTCTGGGGCGTGTCGTTCGCGGTCGCGGCAGCGCTGTTGGCGCTGACCCGCTGGCAGATCCACAACGAGTATTTCTATTTCGCGGGCTACGTCGTGCTGCAATACGTCGTGCTGGCGACGGCGTGGAACATCCTCGGCGGCTATACCGGCTACACCAATTTCGGGGTCGGCGCGTTTTTCGCCGGCGGCGCCTATACCTCGGTCGTCCTGCACAAGCTGACTGCGGTGCCGGTGCCGGTCATGATCGTCGCGGCCGGGCTGGTCGCGGGGGTCATCGGTTTTGGCATGGGCTACCTGACCCTGCGGCTGAAAGGGGTGTTTTTCGCGATCGCGACCCTCGCGATGGCGATCGTGGCGCAGACCCTGATCGTCAACTGGGACTATGTCGGCGGCTCGCGCGGCATCTACATCATCCGCCCGCAGCAGGCGCCGGTCTTCGGCGGCTACATTGAGTACCTGTTCTCGCTGATGCTGGCCGTGAGCTGGGTCGCGGTCGCGATCGCGCGCACCGTCGAGCGCTCGCGGCTCGGCCTCGGGCTCGCAGCGATCCGCGACGACGAGCAGGCGGCCGAGGCGGCGGGGGTGCCGACATTGCGGCTGAAGCTGGTCGCCACCACCTTGAGCGGTGCGCTGATGGGCATGGCGGGGGCGCCGTTGCCCTATTACGTGACCTATCTCGACCCGGCCTCGAGCTTCAACCTGTCCTATGCGGTCAACAGCGTCGCGATGCCGCTGATCGGCGGCATGACGAGCTGGATCGGCCCGATCGTCGGGGCGGTGCTGCTCGGCACGATCCAGCAGGTGGCGACGGTGACGATCTCCTCGGCCTTGAACCTCTTGATCGTGGGGTTGCTGCTGATCGGCTTTGTGATCGTGGCGCCAAACGGCATCGTCGGCCTGGTCGCGGCGCGCCGCCGCGCGCGCGAGGGGCGGTGATGCCGCCGACGGCAAAACCGCTGCTCGCCGCCAGCAGATTGGCCAAGCATTTCGGCGGGTTCGTGGCCCTCGAAAACATCGACCTCACGGTGATGCCCGGCGAACGGCTCGGGCTGATCGGCCCAAACGGCTCGGGCAAGAGCACCCTGGTCAACTGCCTGTGCGGCACCTTGCATCACGACAGCGGCACGATCGCCTTCGACGGCCGCCGGCTCGACCGCGTCCCGGCCTACCGGCGCACCCGGCTCGGCCTCGCCCGCAGCTTTCAGTTGCCCAAGCCGTTCCGCACGATGAGCCTCGTCGACAATCTGCGCATCCCGCTGCTCTACGCGGTCAACGCCCGGCCGGGCGTGCATCTCGCCGCCGCCGCGATCGAGGAGCGGGCTCTGGCACTCCTCGCCGAGGTCGGGCTTGCCGACCGGGCGCGCCGCCTGCCCCGCGACCTGACGCAGGTCGAGATGCGCAAGCTCGAGCTTGCCCGCGCCGTCGCGAGCGCCCCGCGCCTGTTGTTCGCCGACGAGGCGATGGCCGGCCTGTCGCCGTCCGAGGTCGAGGAAATCCTCGGCGTGCTGTTCCGCCTCAACGAAGGCGGCATCACGATCGTCTTGATCGAGCACATCATGCGCGCGGTCATGAGCTTTTCGACCCGGCTCGTCGTGCTCGTCGCCGGGCACAAGATCGCCGACGGCGCCCCCGACGAGGCAATCCGAAACCCCGAGGTCGAGAGGGCCTATCTTGGCGAGTAGCCTCAGCCTCGCCGGGGTCGACGCTGGCTATGGCGCCGTGCGCGTGCTCGACGGCGTGACGATCGAGGTCGCGGCGGGCGAGACCGTGGCGCTGCTCGGCACCAACGGCAACGGCAAGAGCACCGTCATGAAATGCGTGATGGGGATCGTGCGGCCGATGGCGGGCGTCATCAGCGCCGAGATCGACGGCGAGCGGGTCGACCTGGTCGGCCGCTCGACCGAGGAGATCGTCGACCTCGGCATCACACTGGTGCCCGAGGGGCGGCGGCTCTTCCCCAAACTCACGGTCGAGGAGAACCTGCTGCTGGGGGCTTTTCGCCCGACCGCGCGGGCCGCGATCGCGCGCAACCTCGACCAGTGCTACGCCACCTTCCCGGTCCTGCGCGAGCGCCGCCGCCAGCTCTCGGGCAGCATGAGCGGCGGCGAGCAGCAGATGCTGGCGTTGGCCCGCGCGCTGATGTCGGCGCCTAAGATCCTGCTGGTCGACGAGCCGTCGGTCGGGCTCGCCCCGGT
>Ga0210398_10007259_pt1 | contig 10084 bp, 7 predicted proteins | sample IncBWC4OmetaG_FD_161047 | JGI IMG/M metagenome (GOLD analysis project Ga0210398, IMG submission 161047) | Forest soil microbial communities from Barre Woods Harvard Forest LTER site, Petersham, Massachusetts, United States - Inc-BW-C-4-O | ecosystem: Environmental > Terrestrial > Soil >...
GTGATAAGAGATCAGGCCTCTGGCGCAATGCAAACCAGCACTGTCAATTTCTACGTGAATTAACCCGCGTGGCGCGAGCACTCTTACCGGCGCATGAGTGCGTGCGCTATATAGCGGATGGTGGTAGATGTTTCAGTTTCTCGCGCCACGCATCTCGACTTACGCACGAACTGGCTCTCGCGCGTGTCATTTGGCTTGCCCCGCGATTGCCCCGAAGGTGGTGGGACATCCACGCGTTCGAAGAACCGCGGGGCCGGCGTAGATCCTCGGTCCAGCTAGAAGGCGAAATGCAATCCTAATTGGAGCTGCCGCGGAGGAGTGGCGGTTCCGGTGATCACGCCGAAGCCGGCGCTCTGCGCGGTGCAACACGTCGTGCCGGGGTTGCTGAAATGCGGCGTGTTCATGGCATTGAAAGCGTCTGCTCGAATTTGCGCCGTCACCTTCTCCTTAAACCTCACCGATTTGGACATAGACAAGTCGAAGTTGACGATGCCCGGGCCCCACACGTTCCCCGGGACTGAGGTGCCCAACACGTAGTTGGCAGTGTGGTCGGAGAAGCAAGTGACGTTGAACCACTGAATGCCTAACGTTGTGGACAACCCATTCGGCTGGTTTACGATGGGTGCGGAAGACCCGCAAGAAGGGTTGTAGTTGGCCCGGTTTGTCCAGCCCGAGTTCAGCCCGCCGTTGTTGGCGGTGCCGTCGCTGACCGCCAGCGGCACGCCGCTCTGAATGTCGGTGATCCCGCTGACCTGCCACCCGCCCAACAGCAATTCAACCGGGTAGGAGGCGTTTCTCATCCAGTCCCGCCCCTTGCCGACTGGAAGCTGGTAAACGAAGCTCGCGATGAAAAGCTGGGGAATGTCGGGCGCCGAAGCATCGCCCACGGCGCGGTTAAACTGGTCTTGATTCGGCAGCGGATCGAATACGGTCATATCGTCCATTTCCTTCGACCAGGTATAGGACAAGAGCGCCGTCAAACCGTGGGAGAAGCGCTTGGTGTATCTGACCTGGAGCGAGTTGTAATTCGACCAGCCGGTGGAACCCCGCTCATTGATGGCGCCAAGAGACGCTACCGGACCTGAGATACAGACCGGTCCTCCGGTGCTCGAAAGCGTCGCGGTGGGGCTGAAGAGAGTGCAGCCTACCGTGCTGAACAGGCGGTTTGCGGTCAGTGCGCTGATGGTGGCGGGCGCACCCGTGCCGATGATCGTGTTGGCGCCCGGGTACGCCTGATCGATATTGATGGACCGGAACAGGTTTGTACCCTTGGTTCCCACATAGGCCACGTCGATGACGCTCGATGCCGTGAGCTGGTGCTGGATGCCGATGTGCCACATGGAAGCCCTGTCAGGCAGGTTGCTTTGCGGGACATAGTAGAGGCTGGCGGCCGGGGAGGGAACGATGGTTGCCGCGTACTGCTGGGGAACGAAACCCGGCAGTCCGATCACGCACGTAGTCAAGTTGGGAGCGCAGCCCGAATTGGGCAGGTTCATCGGCGAGCTCAGCGCGGCCCACGGCGTGTTGGAGCTGGCCTGGCTCAGCGTGTATTCCTCAAAGAAGGGCCAGTTGCGCTCCAGCGTTCCGCCCGCGGCGCCGTAGTGATCTGGGAAATTCGTGATTCCGAATGCCGCGCGGATGGCGGTCTTTCCGTTATCCGGCGAATAAGCCAATCCGATTCTGGGCGCGAAGTTGCGATAATCCGTGTTCACGTTCGGCCCCCGGTTCCCCGCCGTGGCGATATCGAGCAGCCCCGTTTGCGGGTCCCAGTTCGACTGATGATTATTCGCCTCGTTGTACATGGTGATAAGATCCCAGCGGACCGCGAGGTTCAGCGTGAGTTTCGACGTGACGCGGAAATCGTCCTGGAAATAGGCGTCCGCGATGGTCAAACGGGTTTGGGGGAATGTATCCACAATGTCGCGACTCATGGTGGTGGGCAAGCCGAGTAGGAAATCCGCCACGCCCGCTCCACCAACCGCGCCGCTGCACAAAGAGTTGCCCGCGCAACTGGACGAGTAGCTGTTATCGAACGCGAAGTTCCCGGACTGATAGTGATCCGGGTTGGTTACCGTCGCTTGCAAGCGCCGGTACTCACCACCGAAGCGGAACGTGTGCCGTCCGTGGACGATGCTGACGTTGTCCACCACGTCGTAAGCCTGGGTGGAACGGATCGCGTCCGACGACCCCGTGCCTCCGGTTTCCTGCCAATTGCCGAGGCTCTGATTGCTGCCGAAGGTCATCTGGGCGAGGCCGCTGATCAACGGAAACTGCGGGAGATTGCCATTCGGAATTCCGAGCGCGGTGTCCTCGTTCGTCCCATAGTCGTTGGTGAAGTGGAAGGTGTAGAAGCGGTTGAACCCGAACCGCAGTTCATTCAGGGACTTGGGGGAGAACCAATGCGTATAGCCGGCGACATCGTTGTGGTCCCTGGGCGACGCGTTTTCGCCCACGTCCATGAATTGAGTCGGTCCAGGCTGATTCAGATCGTTACGCTGATAGGAAACGCGGGCAAAAGCGCGGTCCTGCCCCAGCACGAAATCTCCCTTGACGTCGAATTTCTGTTGCGGGTTCGTCTCGATCAGGCTCTCGCTGTAGTTGTTGGTGGGGGCGTTGGGATTCGCCGCGTTCGGCGCCGGCCAAATAGTGTGGCTGGCTAGCATTTTGACCGCCACCGGGTCCCACCGGTTCTGCGGAATGTAGTAAGCCGAGCATGACGGAGTCGCGGTGCTGGCGCCATTTCCGCAACCGTACGTGCCATTTGAGAGGGTGACCTGCGGGAAGGGCGACGGGCTCGTCCCAGTCCCGGCCGAGGACCCCGTCAGAGGATCGTAAATCGGCTTCGTGAAAAGGTTGGTTGGGAAATATCCGGCGGCCAGCATGGGGGTGGGGTAAGTTTCCGTGTAAGTGACGCCGGTGTCGAGCTGAAGTCCCTCGTAACCCATGAAGAAGAAAATCTTGTTCTTCTTGACGGGGCCGCCCAACGAGCCGCCGTACTGATTGCCTCGATACGGGGCTTTGGCGATGCCGTTGAAATCGTTGCTCCAACTGTTTGCGTTGAGGTCCTGGTTGCGGAAAAACTCGAACGCCGAGCCGTGGATCTGGTTGGTTCCGGACTTGATCACTGCGTTGACTTGAGCGCCGCCAAAAACTCCGATGTCGCCGCTGGAGCCGCTGCCGGAAACCTTCACCTCCTGGATATCGTCCATGGGCGGCGTAACATTTTGGAAGGCATTTTCCAGCTCCATATCGCTGACGCCATCGAGAGTGAAGGTGGTGCCCTGGTAAACGATTCCATTCACGGCGGCGGTGATGGACCCATTGGCGCCGATACCGGAACCCGATTCCGCCGAAGAGCCAATGCCGGTTTTCACCGCTCCCGGCATAATCTGAACCAACTGCGAGTATACGCGCCCGAAGAGCGGCAATTCATTGATCTGGGTCGTATTAATATCGTTGCCCATGGCGGAAGTTTCGGTATCCACCAGTTGAGCGTTGGACTGGACCTGAACTGTATCGCTGCGCGTGCCGACTTGCAAGCTGAAGTCAACCGTGGTCAAGCTGTCCACGATAACGACAACGTCTTTGGACTCGGCGATTTTGAACCCCGGCGCAGTGACGGAGACGGTATATTTGCCGGGCGGCATATTGGGAGCCAGATACTCACCGGCCGGGGTGGTGGGAACCTCCGCGCGATAGCCAGTTGCCTGATTGGTTATAGTCACTGTGGCGCCGGCAACGATGGCATTGGTGGGATCGTGTACAGTGCCCTGAATGCGCCCCGTCACGCCTTGGCCGTACATGGCGCTGGACGACATCAGCAATAGCGCAAAGCCAGCGAGCATCGCCCGGAGACAAGCTCCGGTTCGTCTGCGCTGCCCGCCAGCGGCATTGTTAAGACTGCTTTTTCGTTGCGTCATTACCCTCTCCTTATGGCTGAGTCTTGATCCTGTCCCGGCACGAAAGTACTTGACTTGACCGGTGTGTTCAAGTCGAAACCTGGGTACAAAACGGTTGTTAACGCCCGCATTCGGTTTCATCCTGCGAGTTACACCCTTCCTCCGCGAGCTATGAATTGAGGCGACGAGGAAAGCCCCACCGATACCGGATGTTCGCCCTCCTCGGGAACTAACCGGAGACTGTGGGGATTATGCGCCCAGTCTCCCGCCCCGCCAAGTCAAAGCTTGCGTTTTAAACGGTAGTTAACGTATGATTGCCCTAGCCAAATTGGGTGAGTTATGACCGGCCCTGTGTGCCACCCCTGCGATCCCGAGTTGACGCATCTGATCCTCGGTCAGACCGCGAAGATTCTGCGGAGCAGTCAATTCACCGGATCCGAGCTCCTGCGAAACCTTCTCTCCTACCTCGCAAAGCGGGCCGTGGAACACCCCGGCGAAGGCGCCAAGGAATACGAGCTGGCAGTGGACGTGCTAGGCCGCTCTGCGGGTTTCGACCCACGTCTTGACTCCGCGGTTCGGGTGCATACCGCGAGGCTGCGAGCCAAGCTGGCCGAATACTACATGTCCGCAGGCGCGGGTGACGCCGTGGTTCTGGAGGTCCCCAAGGGCGCATATCTGATAACGTGGCACAGCCGGAGCGGATTGGAAGCGGCGCCGGCGCCGGTCTCGAAGCGTCCGCAATGGCTATGGTTCGCCGCCGGATTCGCGGCAGCCGCCTTGCTGGCGGGCGCGTCGGGGTGGATGTGGCTGTCCGCCCGATCCCCGAAGCCGCCGGCCGCGGTGCAGACGTTCTGGCGGCCGTTCCTCGGTTCCCAACCCGACCCGATCGTAGCTTTCTCGAACCACCGTTTCGCCGGGATTTCCTCCACCGGGTTGCGCGCTTTTCGCGATGGCATTGACCCGCCCTCGGAATTGAACGACACCTATTCCGGCACCGGCACGGTGATGGCGGTCCACGAATTGAGCAACCAGTTCGCTGCGTTCGGGCGTGCCGTTCGCCTCAAGCGGGCCGAGTTGCTCACCTGGGACGAGGCCCAGAACACCAACCTCATCGTAGTCGGGTCGCCGGACGCGAATTCGCGTCTGCGCCAGCTCCCTCCGCTGCAGCAATTCGATTTCAAATCGCTGCGAGACGAGCCGCGCCAAGGCATCGGCGGCATTGTCAATCTGCATCCCCGTCCCGGCGAGGAACCGGTTTACTTTGCTTCCGGCCGCCCTTACACATCGGACTTCGCCATCCTCGCCATGCTGCCGGGCTTGAAGCCGGGGCGCCGGATTCTGGTGCTGGCTGGAACCAATACCTACGGAGTCCAAGCGTTGGCCGAATTCGCCTGCCGGCCCGATCTGATCGGCGAGCTTCTCTCGCGCCTGCATGTGGGCCGCGGGAGCATCCCGGATTTTGAAGCCCTGGTGGAGGTCAAGGTCAGCGATGGGGTGCCGGTGCATTCGCGGCTTGTGTTGGTTCGGCCGCGGTAGGAGCCGGCCCGCGGGCATCAACGCCGCCGTCGAATCTCACTTGTCACTTCGGCATCCGGCGCTCGCATTCAAACAAATGAGCATCCTATGTACAATACTTCCGTGGCGACCGATCCGTACTGGAGAATCCTGCGTAAAAATTGGCCTCACATTCACCGGTTGTATGAAGCCTTTGCCGAAAAGCAGCCGGTCATGCTGTATGACATCCAGCAGCGCAGAGTCTATGCTTATCCTTATGAACAGTACCGGGCCGATTTGAGCGAAAGGTCTCAAGTTTTCCTTGAAAGAGCAGTACGAGCATGCGATCGCGAACGGCTTGCTGGTCGTGTTTATCAGAGACAACAAGAAGAGGAAGCTGCGATCGTATACCGTGCCGCTTTCTTAGATGGCCGCCCCCGGCTGCGCCTCGCAGCTTATTGGATCACACCGGATCACTACCGGATTACGTCGAGGTCTTTGCCGTAAATAATCTCGCCCGCGTACCGCTCGCGGATCTCCGCGACTACTTCTTCCGCGGTCTCGCCCATCGGCAACTGGTGGTAGAGCACCAGTTTCTTCGGCTTGACGTCCGCCGCGAGCCTGCCCAAATCGGCGCCCGATGTGTGAAACGCCGCGTGGTACTTGCGCCAGTCCGGCGTGCGCTTCGCTAAACCCACGGCCGAATAGACCTCGTGGACCAGGATGTCGCATCCCAATACGGCGCGCGCCAGCGCCGGGCTGTAAGTAGTATCGCCGGAAAATACGATGGTCTTATCCTTCGCTTCGAAGCGGTATCCGTAAGCGTACTTCCACGATCCGTGCTGCACCGCAATGGCGATGACGCGCACGGCGCTGTCGCGGTATATCTCGCCGGGCGACACATCGTGCGCGTGGACCACATAACCCTGTGGAACGGCCGGCTCCAGTCCGTGCAGGCGAATGTTCATATCCTGATTCCATGCCTTCATCACGTGCGACGTCATCGATCGCACGCCCGGCGGGCCGTAAATTTCGAGAGGCGATATGCGGCCGGTCACGGCGGGCGTGAAAATGAGGTCGGGCAGGCCCACGGTATGGTCGGAATGCAAGTGCGTGACGAAGGCGCGCGTCAATTGCTTCATCTCAATGCCTGCTTGCGCCGCGCGGCGGACTATGCCCGCGCCGCAATCGACAATATAGACGCGATCGCCCGAAACCACGGCGGCCGCGGGGCCCATGCGGTCCGGCTCGGGATTGGGGTTACCCGTACCCAGCAGGATGACGCGCGTATCCTGCGCGAAGACCGCGGCGCACAGCAGGGCCGCAGGTACAGCGATAAAGACAGCGGGAAGGCGGGTCATGCCTCGATCGCTACTGTTGGGCGGCGACCGCAGAGGGAATATAGTGCCGCAACAGGCCCGTGTATGCGATCTGCAGGAATTGATCGGGCTTCGCGCCTTTGCTGAAGCGGTCGTCGAAATCCTTGGTTGGCGACGCGGCGGCCACGTCCTGCGCGGTCTTCCCTTGCTTGCGCATCGTCTCGAAGCGGTCGTGAACCGTCGTAAGCATATCGCGGCTGGCCTGCAAATCCGCCTTGGTTCCCATCGGCCCATGGCCGGGAATGATGCGCGTCTGCGCGTCGCCCACCTTGAGCAGAGTGTCGCAAGCCGACGCCATACCGCCGATCCATCCGCCGGTGGAGTAATCGATGAAAGGATACGTGCCGTTGAACAGCAGGTCGCCGGTGTGCAGCACGTTCGGACCGGGGAAGAACAGGTACGCATCGCCATCGGTATGCGCGGGCGGCACGACGCCGTATTCGATTTTCTCTTTGCCGAAGGCGAGTTTCCCGCCCTTGGTGAAGGTCTGGGCAGGCAGTCCTTCGGGCTTGAGCGGCTCGATGACGCGGTTCAGCGCTTCCATGGTCACCTTTTGACTGAGCCATTTCCTGGAGTTCGCATGAGCGATGATTTTCGCGCCGCTCTTGCCGAGTGTCTCGTTGCAACCCACATGATCGAGGTGCCAGTGAGTGTTGAACACCACGCGGAACGGGTGCGAATCCACCTGGGTGGAGACGGCTTGCAGCAAATCGGCGGAGCGTTCCGCCAGTCCGCCATCCACCATCAACAGCCCGTCATCGGAAATGACAACGGCGACGTTGCCGCCATCTCCCATCAGCACCGCGAGGCGGCTGGAAAGCTTGGTGGCCTTGATGGGCGCTGGCGCGGGCGCCTGCGAGAAGAGAAGCGAAGCGCCCGCGGGCGCCGCGATCAGGGCGCGAAGAAAGTCTCTGCGATTGGGCATAATTCTCAGATGAAGGGTAGCATGATCGAGCTGCCATCGCCGGGGATGTCGCAGACTGCGTGCTCCGGTCGGCCGTGCCTTTCGGCAAGAGTGCGGCGACACGTCATGGCGAGGCGCCGCGGGTATCTTGCCAGCGACCGCAACTTCCGGTCGAGTGAGGCTGGCCGCGTGCCGCTTCGCGGCGCGACGGCGATGGCAAGCTAAAGCATGCCCTATCGGATGATGTGTTTTAGCTCGCCTTCGATACCAGCAGGCAAGTGATCGCGTCATCGTTGTCGTCGAAGACCTGGCAATCGGCCACCGCGCTTTGGGGGAGGGCCGCAGCCAACGCCAGCATATCGGCATGATTGCGGTAGATCAGGCGCCAGTCCATGAACGCTTCCATATAGCCGGTATCCCGAGCGCCGGTCAGGAAATTGGGAATGAGCATCAGACCTCCGGGGCGCGTCATCTCGAACATGCGGCAGGTGAGCGCGGCGGCTACCGACCGCTGAGATAGTCGAACAGGCCGGCGGCGTACACAAAATCGTACTGCTCCAGTTTCGCCTTGCCGGATAGGATCTGCCGTACGGAACCGGGCATCGTGCGTACACCTAAGTGAGCGTAGTCCCGGGCAACTACCGCCAGGCTGGATTCGTCCTGGTCGAACGCCACGAATTCCCGCACCTTTCCGTTCTGCATAGCGCTGGAGATTTCCACCTCGCGAAGGTGACCTGCGGCCACCGCCAGCACTCGCGCCTCCTGGCGCTGGGCCACCTGGTCGATCAAGCCCGCAATCAACCGGCGGCGGAACCGGACGGCCTTGGCCGAAGGGCGCGTGTCCATGTATTGGAAGATCGCGTGGCCCAGCGGCGTGGCTTTGCGCGCCGCTTCACCCGCCTCACCCAGCCCGTAGATGTAGTCCATCATGATTGCATCGCCGGCGTAGCCCCGAGGTTTGGCAAAGGCGCGGTACGTAAACGGATCCTGGTGCAGCAGTCTGCAAACCGGATGACTCAGGCAGGACCGGGCATACGCCGGCCAGTCCTGGGGTTCTTCCTCGCGCCGCCCCATCAGGTCATCGAACAGCTCGTCCAATGCGCCCGCAATCCACCCAGCTTGCAGTTGGTCGTTAACGATATCGAGCGCGGCCTTCTGCTGAATCGGCGGCGCAATCAGCGGCGCGGTTGTTGAAACGGTGATGTTGGTTGTCGTCTGCATATCTGCCTCTCACCACGTAGAGCGCAGAAAACTATCCAAACCCCTACGTGCGCGTCCAGATTTTTTCGACATTTTTTTTGACATATACTGACGGACTTGGGGGACGAATGGAAGAGCCACGGTCCGCGCCCGTGACGATGCTGCTGCAGAACTGGCGAGGGGGCGATCCTTCTGCCCTGGACCAGGTGGCTGAGATCGTCGACAGAGAATTGCGCAGGCTGGCTGCGTCCTACCTTCGGCGGGAACGCCCGGGGCACACCCTGCAACCAACCGCATTGGTCAACGAAGCTTTCTTGCGCCTGATGGGCCAACGCGATCGGGTGGACTGGGAAAGCCGGTCCCACTTCGTCGCCATCGCCGCGCGGCACATGCGCCAGATCCTGGTGGACCACGCGCGGCGGCACAACGCCGGGAAGCGCGGCGCGGGCGCGACCGTGATTTCGCTCGATGACGCGCCCGCCTCCACCGATCCCCGGTCCGTGGACCTTCTGGCTTTGGACCAGGCCCTGGAGAAACTCGCTCAGGTCGATCCCCGCAAGGGACGCGCTATGGAATTGAAGTTCTTCGGCGGTTTGGAGATGGCCGAGATTGCAGCGGTTCTCAGTCTGAGCGTCAAGACCGTCGAGAAGGATGTCCGCATGGCGGGCGCATGGTTGCGCGCGTGGTTGCGCGCGGAGCTCGGCACGCAGCCCGTATGACGCCGCAACGCTGGCAGCGGCTGGAGGCGCTGTACGACTCAGCGGCCGAACTGCCGCCACTCGAGCGCACGCGTTTTCTCGACGAGCAGTGCCAGGACGATGAGGACCTGCGCCGCGAGTTGACGTCCATGCTCCGGAATGCCGGCAGCGGTTGCACCAACACTATGGAACATGCCGCCGCTGCGGTGGCGCAAAACCCGGACGCGTGGACAGGGCGTAGAGTCGGCCCCTACCGCATTCTGCGCACCATCGGCACAGGTGGCATGGGCGCGGTTTTTCTGGCGATACGCGATGATGATCAGTTCCGCAAGGAGGTGGCCATCAAGACCTTGAAGTTCGAAGCTGTCGACCGCGTCACACTGGCTCGCTTCCGGCACGAACGGCAGATTCTAGCCGGTCTGGAACACCCCAATATCGCCCGCCTTCTGGACGGAGGGGCCAACGAACAAGGGACGCCCTATCTGGTGATGGAATACGTCGCGGGCATTC
>Ga0210398_10007260_pt1 | contig 10084 bp, 5 predicted proteins | sample IncBWC4OmetaG_FD_161047 | JGI IMG/M metagenome (GOLD analysis project Ga0210398, IMG submission 161047) | Forest soil microbial communities from Barre Woods Harvard Forest LTER site, Petersham, Massachusetts, United States - Inc-BW-C-4-O | ecosystem: Environmental > Terrestrial > Soil >...
CCGGTTGCCTTGCTCCGCTTCCCGGCGACGGGTGGGCATGCCGTCGAGCTTGCGCGTTATCAGGAGACCGACTTTGCTCACTTCATCGCGCTCCCGGACGGCCGCGCAGTCTGGAAGCAGCAGATCGCGGGCCGGAGCCGGCTAGTGGTAGTCGCCGATGGCAAGGAGCCGGTTGCACTGTCCGGCGCCGCGGACGACACAGACTTTCCGGTTGCCCTGGCGGGTCCGCGCGACATTGCGTTCATCCTCGGCAAAGACCGCCGGACCATTGCGATCGGCTCCATCGCAACCGGAGTAATCGCGCGCCGCATCCCTTTCGAAAAAGGCTCGATTGAGATGATGATCTCGACGCCGGATGGGCAGACGCTCTACTGCACCGCGGGTGGCGCCATCTGGATGCAGCCTGCCGCCGGGGGCGGACCCACGCGTTTACGGGCAGGTAACGCGATCGCCATGGATCCGGCCGGCAAGTATATGGCGGTGATCGACATGTTCGAAGGCCGGGTCCGGTTGTTGACCGTGGATTTGCACGGCGGCGAGGAGCGGGAAATTCCGATCAGTGGAAATGCCCGCCCCGCCCCCATTGAAACCGGAGCGATCGGCAAGGACGGAAAGCTGCTCCTGGGGCTTCAGGGGCCGGATTCCTGGTTTCTCGATCCATTCGTGATCGATCTAGAGACGGGACACGCCACGAAGATTCCGATTGACGCGCCCGGAGATAACTTCACCATGGCTTGGACCTCCGATGGGCAAATCATGGCAGCCGTTTCGTCTGTGCGAGCTTCGCTCTGGAAGTTTCAATCGCGCCCGTGAGAATCCGACCGCGCCTTGAGTTGGCCGGGACGAATCGTCGTGCTAGAGGAATGGTCAGAAGGATTGCCGTAACACTCGACCACAAGGCCGTCACCGATCTGGATCGCTGGGTTCGCGAAGGCCGTAACCCGATCGCAGCCGCGTTCTGTGCAATCGGCGGTCGCCTGGCCCTCATACTGCACCTCAATGTTGGCGGCGGATAAATCGCCACCGGGCACTTGGCGCTCTTGGGCGGGCGCGAAGAAGAACCGATTACTCTTCGCGCAATGCGTTCAGTGGATCGAGCGCTGCCGCACGGCGCGCGGGCACCCACGTGGCGAGCGCGGCGATGAGCAGGAAGAACATCACCATGGCCGAGAAAGTCAGCGGGTCGGTGGGCTTGATGCCGACGAGCATCGACGTCATGGCGCGCGTGAGTAGAAGCGCGGCTACGAGTCCGGCGGCGATGCCGGCGACGCTCAGGCGCAATCCATAAGCGATCATTAGGCTGAAAATGCCGCTCGGCGCGGCCCCGAGCGCCATGCGGACGCCGATTTCCGCGGTGCGCTGGCGCACGACGGTGGAGAGCACGCCATACAATCCAACGCCGGCGAGGAGCGCTGCGATGGCGGCGAAAGCGGCGATCAGCACCAGCGAGAATCGCGTGCCGGTCTGGGCGTCTTCGACGATGGCATCGAGGGTTTCGGTCTTGGCGATGAGCAGCGAGCGATCGAGTTTCCCCAAGGCGGCGCGCGCGGCTGCGGCATACTGCGCGGGGTTGCCGCGCGTGCGCAACGCCCAATCGGCGACGAATTGAGATCCCCAGAAGGCATCGGGGAGGTAGCCCTGCTCGCGTCCCGGCTCGGCGAGCGACCTCATGCGCTGGTGCGCGGCGACGCCGATGATTTCGAACCAGGCGGGCTCGACGCTACGGAAGCGGCTGAGAATGCGCTGGCCCACGGCATTGCCGTTGGGGAACGCCGTCGCCGCGAGGGTTTCGTCCACAATGATGCGATTAAGGCCGAACTGGTTGTCGGATTCCTCGAATTCACGGCCTTGGACGATGGGTGTCCGCATGGCTTTGAAGTAGCCGGGCAGGACGGTCTCGACGTCGAATTCCAGATATTTGCTTTCGTCGTGGAGCGCGTCCGCGGCGCCCCATCGGTAGGGGGTGATCGCGCCTGAGAGCGGCAGAACGTTGGCCGCGGTGACGCTTTCGACGCCGGGAACCGACGTCAGCGCGTCGTCAATCTGGCGTATGATGGCGGCGCGCTCGGCGGGCGTGGCGCCCTGTCGGCCTCCGGTGAGATGGAGCATCAGAGTGGTGCGCGGGTCGAACCCTGGATCGATGCGCTGCAGGGCGTGGAAACTGCGGAACATCAGACCCGACCCGACGAGGAGTACGAAACACAACGCAACCTCCGCAATGACGACGAGGTCGCGGACGAGCGATCCCCCGGCAAGTCCGCTGGCTCGGCCGCTGGCGCGCAGCACTTGGGCGAGGTTGGGGCGTGCGGCGCGGATGGCGGGCAGAATTCCGAAGAAGAGCGCGGCGCATAGGCCGGCGCCGATGCTGAAGGCAAGCGCGGCCGGGTCGATGCCGATGGAATCGCGCCGCGGCAGATTAGCGGGAGCGATGGCGAGCAGATCTTTAATGCCGATGGAGGCTAGGGCAAATCCGAATGCAGATCCGAACGCGCCTACGAGTAAGGCTTCCGCCAGTTGCTGCCGCAGCAGGCGCCACCAGCTTGCCCCTATGGCGGCGCGAACGGCGAAGTCTCGCGCGCGCAGGGAGGCGCGCACCAGAAACAGGTTCGCTACGTTCGAGCACGCGATGAGCAGAAGAAAGACGGCCGCGCCCATCAAGGCCAGGATCGCCGGTCGCGATCGCGAGGTGAGATAGCGCTGCATCGGCTCGATCCGGAAGTGCAGATCGGCGCCTTTATAGGCCGGCTCGATCGCGCGACTTTGTGCGGCCACGGCGTCGGCCTGCGCTTGCGCTCGTTCGATGGTCACTCCCGGACGCAGCCGCGCGATGACGCGCCATTGAACCACGATGCGCGGACCGCCGGGCGCAACGCGCGCCGCGACGTAGAGATCGGGTTTGCGCTCGACGTTCTCCTCGGGGCGAAACAGCAACTCGACTCCGGGTTCGAGCACGCCGGCGATAATCGCGCCGCCTTTTGCGGCCGGTTGTCCCAGCACAGCGGGATTGCCGCCGAAGCGCCGCTGGAAGAATTCGTAACTGATGATTCCATAGAGCGGCAGTTGGCGATCAGGCGGCGCCGGTTGGCCATTGGGGCCTACGGGTTGAGGCTGGGCGTCGCTTTCGACGAAGTCGCGACCCAGAATGACGCGCGCGCCGAGCATGCGAAAGAGATTGGGCGTGACGTTGGCCTGAGCGATCTCTTCGGAGGAGCCGTCGTCGCGCCGGTAGACGGCGCGGAACGTGATCGCTCCGGCGGCGTCCTCGATAGTTGATGAGGCGTGGGCGCGGAAATCGGCTAAATCGGGAGAAGACCAGAGGAAGTCGAGCAGGTTGCGCCGTCGCAAATCGGCGCAGGCGTAGACCAGCCGCGCGGGATCTTTGTATAGCAACGGACGCAGCAGCACGGCGTCCGCGACGCTGAAGACGGCGGTGCTGGCGCCGATGCCTAATGCGAGCGTGATCACCGCCGCGGCGGCGAAGGCTGGGCTCGAACGCAGCGTTCTTGCGGCGTGGATGAAATCTCGGAGCATAGCTTTACTGACCTCTGGGCTAGGACCCTCAAATCCTAAGACGAAGGATAGCGCGCGAGGTCTCGCGCGAATTGCCGTGGGACGTTATGAACCTCCTTTAACGCGAATGGGGTTGAATATGCTGCCTCGTTGGGGAAATTTGTAGGGTAATGGCGGGCATCAGCGAGGCGGCTCGCTGAGGAACCATCGGCTGAGACTGCACGCTCGGCGCCGATGGGACGCCGCTCGATACGGGAACCGGCGAATTGCGCGCCATGATCGAGGGCTATCAGGTGGACTGTCACATAGGGGACTAATCTGGCGGCCCGATAGCTTCCGATATTCGATGATATCGGGGGTTTTCGGCTAGTCGTCTCTTCCGTTCGCGATCAATCTCACCCGGGGAAATGAGAGCGATAAGACCACTCCGCGGCTACAGAAAGCGATACCCGGATTTAAGTTCGCAGCGGTAGACCTTAGTCTGGTCTTTGTTCACGACGACCTGGCAATTCGCCCAGCTCAGGGAGAGCGAAGGGCCCAGAGGGAAGACGATTATGGTTCCGTTCAGCTCGGCCTGGATGCTCACGCCCGCCGCCGCGCCGGGCAAAGTAAAGGTCAAGGCACGGTCGAAGATCACTGGGTAGGATTGAAGCAGAACGTCACTGACAATCCGCTTAGAGACCTCGGCCTCCAACAAGAACGTGGCTGTATCGGACCAGTCCAGAGCGTTGACCCGGAAAGTCTGGCTGTCACTCGAGAGACTGGTCTCGATCCTCGTAAAAGGGCATGGCCCGGCGATACAGGAGGCGCGTGCGTTGTGAAACTCATTACCGGCGCCGGCGTCTATCGCCGCGGAGCCCGTCGCGGCTTGCCATTGCCCGTCCGGCGAGCAGGGGCCATGTCCTTGGCAGCGCACGTTGCCCGTATTCACCACTTGTAGAGTTTTCACAGCGCTTCCTATATTCACCTTAGTGGTGGCACTAATGAAATATTTGGCAACCACATGGGCAATGCCGGCCTCGGATCCCTGGTCCGCGGCGGCATGGGCCTTAGGAGTCAGGTGTGCGATGTACAACTTATCTCCGTCGACGTTGTGCAAGTCGAGAGGTAAATAGTCGGGATGGCGGAACTGGAGGGTGATCGGTTGGCTCAAAGGCAACGGACGCCGCATTACGATATTGAAGAATCCGGATGTGTCGGAACGAACGGCGCTTACAAGGGGGCCAACTACGGTAACTTCCACATCCGCGATTGGCAGCTCCTTAGTGGAATCGGGCGCGCTAGTGACCACGGCGCCGCGAATGGTGAGGGGAATCCGGGTGATGAAATGCGCTATCAGTACGATAACCAACACTGCGACGCCAATGGCCACGCCCGACTCTAAAGTGCTCTTACTGCTCACGGCAATATCTTACGACGTGCCCTAGCCGGAGATGCTCTCTGGCGAGAGATCTTGACGCAATGTGTGCTTTGACACACATATCCATGCCAGGACGACTTACGATAGTAAGGGGCTTAGAGCAGATGGGAGCGAGCATGTCATTCGGCGTCTGTGCAACAGGATGCGGGTGAGCGGGCAAATGGTTTCGCGCCGCAATCTGCTGAAGCAGACGGTCCTGGCACATGGCATGAGTCTGATTTCCGGACTTCGCGCGTCGCAGGCGCGAGTCCCCTTTTCGGACGAGGAAGAAGCGTTCCTTGAGGAACTGGAGCGCGCCACCTACCTCTATTTTTGGGAGCAGGCGAGTCCCCAAACCGGACTGGTGAAAGACCGGTGCAACGTGCGCGTGGCCGATCGTGGGATCGTGGCCAGCATTGCAGCCACCGGTTTCGGGTTGACCGCTCTCTGTATAGCGGAAAACCGCGGCTATCTCAGTTACCCGCAAGCCCGCGACCGCGCTCTGGTGGCGCTTCGTTTCCTATGGAAAAAGCTGCCCAACCATCGAGGGTTTTTTTATCACTTCGCACACGTGGACACCGGGGAGCGGCAGTGGGATTCGGAAGTTTCTTCGGTGGACACCGCTATTCTGCTGTGCGGCGTGCTCACCTGCGGCCGGCATTTTCGCGAGGAAGAGATCGGCGACTTGGCCTATGACATCTTCAACCGCGTGGACTGGAGTTGGCTATCCGAGGACACTTCGCTGCTGGCCCATGGATGGATGCCGGAACTCGGCTTCCTGCCTTATCGCTGGGACGGCTACAGCGAACTGATGATGATGTACCTTTTGGGCCTGGGGTCATCTTCCCATCCTTTGCCGGCGGAAGCCTGGAAGAGTTGGAAGCGCACTGTCTTCGAATACGATGGGATGCGTTACATTGGCGCATTCGCACCCCTGTTTATTCATCAGTACTCACAGGCGTGGTTTGATTTCCGGAACAAGCGGGACCATTACGCCGATTATTTTCAAAACTCTGTTACCGCCACCGCCGTCCACCGGCGCTTCTGCCTTGACCTCGCGAAACAGTTTCCGGATTACAGCGAGGATTTGTGGGGCATCAGCGCCTCGGATTCCCAGCATGGGTACGTGGCTTGGGGCGGCCCTCCTGCGATTGGTCCCATCGATGGGACAGTCGTCCCTAGCGCTTCCGCCGGCTCGCTGCCGTTTCTACCGGCGGAGTGCATGCGCGTGCTGCGAACGATGAAGAGCCGCTATGGCGACCGAATGTGGTCCCGCTACGGCTTGGTGAATGCGTTCAACCCGCTCAAGAAATGGTATGACACCGATGTGGTCGGAATCGATACAGGCATCACCATGGTGATGGTGGAGAATGCCCGCACCGGGTTCGTCTGGAGCACCTTCATGAAAAGTCCCGAAGCTCAGCGCGGGATGGAGCGCGCCGGCTTCGAAGCCTACACACCCTAGCCCGGGCACACTTAGCGCGTAAGAATTTCACTTTCGCCGGGGCGGCGCTACCGTCTTTTCATGAGCGTTTCCGAACGGCATTCCGTGTGCATGAGTACTCTGCGCCAGTAAGGTAATTGGTAATTGTTCCCCAGGACGCATGTGAAATCTTCATCATCAAATCTTTGGGCAAGCTGGCAGGAGCGCATGCGAGCGCTCCATCACGTACCTTCTCTGGTCAAAATTGTCTGGCAATCCGGTCCGCCAGTGGTCTGCGGCGTATTCTCCGCCCGTCTGGTGAGCGCCCTGATTCCAGTGGCTATGCTGACGGTTTCCAAGAACATTCTGGATGCCGTGCAGGCCCATTTTGCCGGCAAACCGTTGGCGCCGTACTTCTGGTGGCTGGTAGGCGCTGAGTTCGCCCTGGCGGCGCTGGGCGCCATCGCCGGACGGACGATCGGATATTTCGATTCTCTGCTCGCCGACCGTTTCACTCTTCACGTCAGCCTGATGGTGATGAAACACGCATCGCGGCTGGACCTGGCTTCATACGAAGATCCTCTCTTCCACGACAAATTGGAGCGGGCGCGAGTGCAGGCGACGGATCGAATTGCGATGATCCAGGCTATCGGTTCGGTGGGACAGCAACTAATAGCCGCGATCAGCCTGGCGCTTGGAATTCTTTGGTTCTCGCCGTGGCTTCTGGTAGTGCTGGTGGTGGCGGTAGTTCCGGCATTTCTGGGCGAAAGCCATTTCGCGTTTCTCGGCTACGCGCAAAACATCCGGCAAACGCCGGACCGGCGCAGGCTGGACTACCTTCGGTTGCTGGGCGCGAGCAAAGAATCGGCCAAGGAGCTGCGGCTTTTCGCCTTGAGCGATTTCCTTTCGGGCGAATACGCACGAATCTCGCGGCGACTCTATGAACAGGACGTAAGCTTGGCCCGCCGCCGATTGTGGGCGGGGGCGGCGCTATCGCTGGTCAGCACGGCAGGCTACTATGGCGCCTACGCGTATGTGATCTACCGCACGGTGACAGGCGAACTGACATGGGGCTCCCTGCAATTCCTCGCGGGAGCTATTGCCGGCGCCAGCAGCAACATCCAAAACGTATTTTCCACCTTCTCAAGCATTGCCGATCAGGCGCTGTTTCTCACCGACCTGGTAGAGTTCCTCCAGGTCGGTCCGAAGATTCGCTCCAAGCTGGACGCGCTGCCCGCGCCGCGCCCCATCCGGAGCGGTTTCGTCTTCGAAGACGTGTCGTTTTCGTATCCGCGCAGCCGCCGCCGTATCCTGGACCGCCTGGACTTCCGGTTGGAGCCGGGAGAGAGCGTCGCGCTCATCGGCGAAAACGGTGAGGGCAAGACCACGCTGGTGAAGTTACTGACAAGGTTGTATGACCCCACCGCCGGACGCATCCTGCTGGATGGCGCAGATCTGCGCGATTACAGCATCGAAGACCTGCACAGCCAGATCGGCGTCATCTTTCAGGACTTCATGCGCTATGAGATGACCGCTCGCGAAAACATCGCCGTGGGGCGCATCGATCTGGTGGAGGATGCCGCGGTGTATGAGGCGGCGCATAAAAGCATGGCCGATGCGGTGGTCGGCAAATTGCCAAAGGGCTATGAGCAGCTACTCGGCCTGCGGTTCGAAGGCGGGGTGGATCTTTCCGGTGGTGAGTGGCAGAAGATGGCGCTGGCACGAGCTTATTTCCGGGACGCCCAGGTGGTGATTCTCGATGAGCCCACCGCCAGCCTGGATGCGCGCTCCGAGTATGAGGTGTTCGAGCGCTTCGCGGAACTCACCGAGGACAAGACGGCTCTACTGATTTCTCACCGTTTCTCCACGGTGCGGATGGCCAATCGGATTGTGGTGCTGGAAGGCGGCAGAGTCGCCGAACAGGGCAGTCACGAAAAGTTGCTTTCGCAGGGAGGCCGTTATGCGGCCATGTTTGAACTTCAGGCTTCGAGCTATCGATGATAAATCAACCCATATCTATCAACGACTCGCCGCAGGAGGATCTACATCCCGACCTGCGGCCATGGCATGAAGCGGGGGCGGCGCTAGGCCGCCTGCACGGGATTACCAAACCGCGCGGCGCTAGGAAACCACCCCGGATGAACCGCCGCCGCCGGGTGGAGGCACTACTTGCGCGAGCCGTCGCCGAGCCTCACACGGAGAACGCGCCCTGGGTGCTCGACAATTTCCGTTTGATTTTCACGGCGGAGAAAAGCAGTCGCGATTTCTCCCTGGGACTGAGAGGGTTTCGCGCGGTCACGGATCCGTCCGGGGCCGAGATGCCGCGCGTCTGCCTGGTGGCGCGGAGCTACCTGCAGGCCGGCGGTTATGGCTTCCGGGAGATGGAGCTCGTAGCGTTTCTGGAGGGATATCAGGAACAGGCCGAGCTCGATATGGGTGAAATCTGGGCGCTGAGACCGGCCTTGCAATTAGAGTTGATCGACCGCCTGACGGAGGCGGACTCCATCCAGTGGCCGGTCCTGCTGACCAGCTTGAAGAAGCTCGATGAGGCGGTCTGGAGGGAATTCTTCGAGTCGGTGAGCCTGGCGCACCGGGTTCTGGCCCGCGACCCGGCGGGCGCCTATTTGGGAATGGATTTCGATAGCCGCGGCAACTACCGCGCGGAGCTCGCCGATTTGGCCAAGCATGGCGGCTGTTCTGAAATGGAAACAGCGCAAGCGGCCATCTCGCTCTGTGAGCGGGCGCGCTCGGCATCGGACGGCTCACGGACGGCGGTGCGCCGCACCCATGTGGGGTTCTATCTGGTGGATCGGGGGCGTGCGCAACTCGAGGCGGCGATCGGCTATCGGCCACCGATGCGGACGCGCATTCCACGGTTCATCCTACGCCATCCTACCGAATTCTATTTAACCGCCATCGAGCTGATCACTCTCGGCATTGTATTCGGGATCTTGTACAAGTTGGGGTCCATCACTCCGGCCTACGCCGGGTTGCTATTGGTGGCGCTGCCGGCGACCCAGGCAGCCATGGATTTCGTCCGCAACCTGAGCACTTTTCTAGTGCCGCCGCGAGCGCTTCCGAAACTGGATTTTTCCGAAGGCATTCCCGATGACTGCATGACCATGGTCGCGGTTCCCACGCTGTTGTTGAACGAAGCACAAATCCATGACTTAGTCCTCGACCTGGAGATTCGATTTCTAGCCAACCGGAACCGGAATCTTCTTTTCGCACTGCTGACGGATCCGCCGGATTCCGACCGCCCCGGAGACCAGCACGATGCACTGGTGGAACTGTGCACCCGTCTGATCGAAGGACTGAATGTACGGTACCGTTCGGAAGGCCGCTCACCCTTCTACATGCTTCACCGTCACCGGAGTTACAACCAGGCGGAAGGCCGCTGGATGGGCTGGGAGCGCAAGCGGGGCAAGCTGCTCGACCTGAACCAACTACTGCGCGGCACTTTCGATGCATTTCCAGTGAAGGTGGGCGACTTATCAGTCTTGCCGGAAGTGCGTTATGTGATCACCCTCGATTCCGACACTCAGCTTCCGCGAGACTCGGCCGCGAAGCTCATCGGCGCCATCGCGCATCCGCTCAACCGCGCCGTGGTGGATCCGGGGAGCCGCATCGTGGTGGAGGGCTATGGCATCCTGCAGCCGCGCATCGGAATCAGCGTTCAATCGGCCGCGCGCAGCCGGCTGGCGGCGCTATACTCCGGACAAACCGGGTTTGATATTTACACCCGCGCCATC
>Ga0210398_10007263_pt1 | contig 10080 bp, 10 predicted proteins | sample IncBWC4OmetaG_FD_161047 | JGI IMG/M metagenome (GOLD analysis project Ga0210398, IMG submission 161047) | Forest soil microbial communities from Barre Woods Harvard Forest LTER site, Petersham, Massachusetts, United States - Inc-BW-C-4-O | ecosystem: Environmental > Terrestrial > Soil >...
CGCGACGGATCGTCTGCGCTCCTGCTTCAGACAGGCCGAAGTGCTTAACCTTACCTTGCTGGATGAGTTGCTTCACCGCTCCGGCGACTTCTTCGATGGGCACGTTTAGATCGACACGATGTTGGTAGAACAGATCGATCGCATCCACCTTGAGCCGCTTGAGCGACGCCTCTGCGACCTTGCCGATGTGCTCAGGGCGACTATTTAAGCTGTTCCACTTGCCTCCATCGGCAGGATTCGCCTCCCAGCCGAACTTCGTTGCGATCACCACCTTGCCGCGGAAGGGAGCGAGCGCTTCGCCCACTAGTTCTTCGTTCGTGAATGGACCGTAGATTTCTGCGGTATCGAAGAATGTGACGCCGCGTTCGACTGCCGCTCGAATCAGCGAGATCCCGTCCTTCTTGTCCATGGCGGGACCTAAGTTAAAGCTCATTCCCATGCAGCCGAGTCCGATGGCCGATACTTCCAGGTTGCCGTTTCCAAGTTTGCGTTTCTGCATTGTTCCTCCTTCGGGGTGTTTCTTTCATCTCCAAGGCTAAGGTCAAGCGTTGTGGAACCGGTATCCTGATCCTTCCGATTCATTGCCTATTCCTGTCGCTCCCTACGATTTCGTGCAGATCTATTCCCGATTAAGCGCTATTCTTAATCCACGAAGGGGCAGGTCGTGATACACGCGGGAAATCAGAAGATTACAAACAAAGAGCAGTCTCCACGCGTAGCTGAGTTGAGGGAAGAACTCCGTCTCAAGACTGCAGCCCACACTCTGAAAGCAGGAGCCCATGCAACCGCGATACTAGGCCTCACCCTGTACCACCGCACTGCGCCGAGTCCTTGCTATCCTGCAATGTTTGAGCCCAGCCTCAGCGTCTTCGTTCAAGGGCGAAAGCGCATAACCCTTGCAGGAACGACTTACCGATGCGACGAATCGACATTCCTCCTGAGCTCCGTCGATGTGCCAGTCGTCAGCCAAATCGTCGCAGCAAGCCAGGACGTGCCCTTGCTCTCGTTGCTGCTAAAACTCGATATGGGACTAGTCCGGGAAATTCTCAGCCAGGAGGAGTTTTACGCACCTGACGGTTCATCCCCAGCTCGTGGCATCACGATTGGGAAAACGACCGTCGATCTGCTGAAGCCCTTTTGTCGTCTTATGGATCTTCTTGACGCTCCAGAAGACATACCGTTCCTTAGCAGCCTGATCCAGCGTGAGATCGTGTATCGCTTACTTCGAGGACCTCACGGAGAGCGGCTGCGCGCGATTGCCACGCTGGGCGATCAGAGTCACAGAACGGCGAGGGCCATCGCTTGGCTCAGGACCAATTACACGAAACCTTTGCGTGTTGAGAAACTCGCGGAAGTTGCACGCATGGGAATGTCAACCCTGCATCATCATTTCCGCGCATTGACGGCGATGAGCCCACTTCAATACCAGAAACAGCTTCGATTAGTTGCCGCGCGAGAACGAATGCTCGTTGAAGGGATCGATGCCGCGAGCGCGGCGTTCGCAGTCGGCTATGAGAGTGCGAGTCAGTTCAACCGCGAGTACAAGCGCTTCTTCGGTCAACCGCCGATGCGGGACATCAAAGTGCGTCGGCTCGCCGGCTCCGCAATGGTCAGCGATTAACGACCCTGCAGATCGTTCTGTCCAGATGGACTCGGAAGTTATCCAGAAACGCCAGTGCAAACGGGCTCCTGGGAAGTTTGCATCGTCTCAAGGCCAAACAACTTAAACCGGGTCGGCGGAGTCTGACATCGTGACTGTGATCAGCCGAGAGTTCAATACCAGCCGGGAAGTCGTCGAGAACGATGTGCGCGAATTCATGGAGTCTTTGAAGAAGCACGAGCTGGTCGCGGACCGCCAACCGCACGCTTGCTAAGCTATGTCCGAAGACGGCACGAAGGTCATTTCCGCCTTGTTACAGTATTACAGATTATGTATAATATGTAACGATTCAAAAAATATGCAGAAAAAAACTTTTGATCGAGATGCAGCACGGCGGCGAGTCATCCTCGACGCTGCCCGCGACTGCATTCTTAAATTTGGCTATACGAAGAGCTCGCTCGAAGATATCGCCAAACAGGCGGCCATATCGCGACCGCTGATCTACCGGAAATTCAAGAGCAAGGAAGAGATTTTTGGCGCCGTTCTGGAGGACCTTTTCGAAACACAGTATCGGGCCGCGGAACAGGCTCTCGCAAAGCCGGGAGGCAGGCGGGAAAAGCTTATGTCGGTCTATGAAGCTCTGCTGCTTGACCCGTGGAGGGAGCTAATCGTGGATGCTCCGATGGGCACGGAATTCTATGGGGCATGCAGACGAGTCACGCCGGATATTAACGAAAGGCGCAGAAAGATTCAACTTAAGTACACGCAGGCTGTCCTTGGTACTAAAGAGGTCTCGGAGGTCTTCATGCTGGCTGTAGACGGGCTCACTCAGGATCTACCAGCGACAAAAGTTCTCCGCACGAGACTTGAAGTGCTGATTGATCGATTCGTTCGCGACTAAAGCCACGGTGGATCCAGATCGGGTGGCTACCCTTCGGATTCTGGCCCGTTGGTCGGCTACTCGGAAGAAGTTCTACTAATCGCCGAAGAGCAGGCGGTTTGCTCAGGCCGCCTTAAGCGAAAGCGCGACACCTTCCTCCCATTGCTGGAGCATGCGATTGCCTATCTCCATGAATTCCGCGTGCGCTTTAATGTAGGCTTGCAGATCCTTTGAGGTGTCCGCAATTGCAGCGTCTATGCGTTCGAGAATCTGCCGGACGCGTGAAGGAGTCCCTCCCATCCGCGTCTCGCCAAGTCGCTGCAATTCTTTCGTGCTCGCCCACTTTGTGGTGCCGTTAAGGGTCAGTGCCATACTGTCCTTCGGCAGATAAACAGAAGTGGTCACAAGATCATAGACGGGTGCGAGTCTCGCTTCGCCCTGAACGTCGTCGTAAACAATCCCGAAGTTCTTGAGATGTGCGTCGCCATTGCGAAGCGCACAATTCAGGGCAATCAGGGCGAACAGCTTTTCCATGTCCTCGCCCACATGCGTCGAGTTTGCAAACTGCCCGAATCGCTTCATGACCGAGGTCTCGTAGCTGCCGCGATATTTCTCGTCGGTCCTGCGGCCGTTCAGCACGCAGAAATCCTCAAATCCCCGATAGGTCCCATCCATGCGCAGGTCGAAACGGTCAATGACCAGCGCCATGCCGTCCTCGGCCAGGCGGTAAGGGGGCACGTCGAGTCCGTATTTGCGCGCCACGGTGAGGCAAAAATACTCGTTGGCTGCCAGTTGCGGATATTCGTTGGCCTCCCACATCTTCACAATGTGGGTCGCGCCTTTGTAGCCTTGTGAGAGGCGGTGTCCCGTATGCTCCATCTCGGCGAAAGCCTTTTCGTCGCGCACCAGGATTTTGGGCTGCACACCGCTGATCCCGGAGAAGGAAGCGAATTTCTCCAGCAGGTAGCGGAAGAGGTCGCCGCCGCGTCTGCGTTCGAGAATCTCGTCCACCGACTGGAAGGGCACCTCCTCGTGCAGGTGTTCTTTGTCGCCGGTATAGCGGATGCGTCCGACCAGTGAGCGGCCGACAATGGACAACAGGTCGAATTCGTCGAAGGTACCGGTGGCTTTCGCAAACGCAAGGCGGAGCCGCTCGCGCAGTACGCCTTCGGGCAGGTTCATCTCGAAAACCGGAAGCAGGCCGAAGGGCACGCTCCACGACTCAAGCCTCAACGGCATCGTCACCGAGACCGCGCGCGTGGGCGGAGCGCCGGGAAGGTAAGCAAACGTGCTGCCGCGCTCGCCGTGACGATCGAGTAGTCCCGCCTCAGCGGCGTCGGTCCAGACCTTCATCATCCCGTGCCTCTTCGATGAGTTCTTCAAGCGTCGGCCGGCCCGCGCTTGCCTCCTGGAGCTTCAACTCCAGCCCCAGCGCCGTGAGAATATTTGTGATCTTGGAATATCCGAGTTCGCCCAGCCGCCCGTTCTCCAGGGCGTCGAGCGTGGAGAGTCCAACCCTGGCTTTTTTCGCGAGCATGGGCTGCGTCAGACGGAGCGTTTTGCGCTTGGTGGCGATCTGCTCGCCTAATAAGGATAGGGGCAACATACGCCTACTATACAAGGTTTTATGATCGCCATAAACAATTTAACCTCATATACTGGGTGTTAAGTATTACCCTTGAAGAGAGGGCCGAAGTGGGCCGAGGCAGGTAAGACAAGTACATTTATTCTCTATATCTTCCCGGCTGGCGTCGTACCGGAGGCGGCTCCAGAGCTGCCATTTCAGAGGCACCGGAATTTGTGTAGTTATACATCGCTAGTATTTCCAAGAGCTTAAGCTTTAAAACTCCGCTGCGTCTGCCAGTTCCGCCATCCCGGATGAGGTGGCAAGTAACTGAGACTAAAACTAAAGCTTAATTCACTTTTGTCCCGTTCTCATCTGCACCATTTTTGGTGCTCCTATGGCGGTTCTATCGCTGAACACCTTTTGCTTGATGCTCGATTCGCCCTAACAGGCGCGTTTTACCCAGTTGACTCAATAGATGACTATGGTGATCATAAAGGTCATCTGAGAGATTCGGATCTATGAATGAAATCTCCATTTCGGAATTTAAGGCTAAGTGCCTTGGCCTGATCGACGAGGTTCACAAGACGCGCCAACCTCTACGCATTACGCGTCGTGGGAAACCTGTGGCGGAAGTGATTCCAGCCGGTCCTGATCACACACGTAAATTCGTGGGCGATCTGGTTGGCACAGGGAAGATTGTCGGCGACATCGTGGGGCAGTTCTCGATGTTAAGGACATGGAGGCGTACCGGGATTGAGGCTTCTTCTGGATACGCATATTTGGCTCTGGAGCAAGTTGGAGCCGAGGCTTGGGACGGCGGGTGAACAACGAACTTTCCAACGTGAACAATGAACTCTGGCTGTCCTCAGTGAGTGTGTGGGAAGCACTGGTGTTGATACAGAAGGGCCGAGTTCAGGTTGAGAATCCGTTCGGCTGGGTGAAGCGGGCTAGAGAGCAGTTGAGAGAGGCACCCTTGACGGCCGAGATGGTCGAGAGAGGCTTGGCATTGGGCCTTCCCCACGCTGACCCAGCAGACCGGTTCTTGGTGGCAACGGCAAAGGTCCTCGATCTGACACTAGTCACAGCAGACGAGAATCTGCTGAATTTGAGCGAGATCGTGACTCTCCCAAACCGTTAGCCTTCCCCGATTGCTGGGCGGGTCGTTTACGCAGCGGCGAATTCCCAGATGTTGAATTTCTGGGCGGATCAGTAGATCGCCTCTCCGAGCTTCTTCAATTCCTTCTCCATCCACTTCGCGATCTCCTGCCGCGTTTTGGCACGGTGAGGATTTCGATGGGTAGGCTGGCTCTTGGGGTGGCTGGACGCTGGACGAACCGATCACTCTCAAAAGCGACCGTGGCTGAACTGTGGCCGACACCCTGCGAAAACACGTGCCAGAACCGCACAAGCCAAACGGGGCCTTAGACCTAAGTCCAGGTTTCTACAAATTAAGATTGGAAAAATGAAAATCTGATGTGCGTGCCGAAGCCACCAAAGAAGTTGGCCGGAAAGTAATCGTATTGCGCGTACAATGCGAGGCCCTCTCCGAACGGGGCGAGCAGTGCCCGTAGCGCCAGCACCTTGTCGAGTTCGGCGTTGGGAAGTCTTGCGTCGTCCTTGTTCTTGAGGGCCTGGATAGTCAGCAACGTCATGCAGTGGGATACGAGACCACGGTGCTGACACCAATGGGTGGCCTCATGCAAGAGGGTGAGCGGGTTCGTCAGTCTGCGCGGGCCATTGAACTGCGCCCAATCATCGGGCGTCCACATCGATTCGACCTGACTCAATACCGACCGAAACGAATCGTGGCCTCCTGCCGTTTCCTTCATGGCTCTTTGCTTCTTGCGCCGCCGCGGGATCGGCCTGAGCGAGCGTCATCCTGGTTTCACGCGACTTGTTGGACGCACGTGACGTGCGTGCCGCCAGATAGTTCAAACCAGCTCAGATAATGTTGATGATTGGAGGCACCAGCACGATCGCAAGGTCGAGCAAGGCTTTTTCGGGTTGCTCGGCTACTGAGGTGTTCGACGGGGAGATGCTGAACGGACGGATCGCCGGATATTCTCGAAGCAGGTCGTCCAGCACGTCTGGAGTCAGTCCTTCAACATGGATTTGCCCAGGTGTCGAAGCTTGTTGGCTCATGGCGACCTCGCGACTGAATGAATTTCGGGCCATTTTCTTTCTTCGACGTCAAAAACGGCATCGTTATACGCCGATCGGATACGCCGATGCATCGGGGGGTCGGTAGGTCCAGCCACATCCTGTCGTGCGATGAAACGGCTGGGACAGACTATCCATCTATGCGGCGCACCAGCGTGGCTATTCGTTGCGCAACGCCGCGACTGGGTTGACCTTTGTTGCTCGTCGAGCCGGAACATAGCAGGCGAAGAAGGCGACCAGGATCAATACCATTGCGACCCCCGCGAAGGTCTCCGGATCGTGGGTGCTGATGCCGAACAGGAGACTGGCGACGGAGCGCATCAAGACAAGACCAGCGAACACCCCGATCAACACACCGACGCCGGCTAATCGAAGTCCCTGCGCAACCACCCAGCGCATTACCTCGGCGGGAGTGGCGCCTAGCGCCATGCGAATTCCGATCTCGCGTGTCTGCTGATTGACTGAATAGGAAAGCACGCCGTAGACGCCTATCGCAGCAAGAATCAGTGCCAGCCCGCCGAACAACGTGAGTAGAGCAGCGGCCATGCGAGGCGCCCACAGCCCCTGGTTCAAAACCGCTTCGACGGTTTGAACGTTAGTGATCGCCAAATTACGATCGAGCGATTGTACCTGGTTGCGTACCGTGGCGATGACTGCCTCCGGGTCTCCGGACGTTCGCACTTGAAGGGTTGCGGCCGGCGGGAAATCCTGGGTGAGCGGCAAATAGGCGAGCGGTTGCGGATCTTCGCCGATCTGATTAATGACGGTGTCGCCGACGACTCCGACTACTTGCAGCAACTTGGGATCGCCGAAGAAGTGGAAGCGCTTGCCGATGGCGTCTTCACCCGGCCAGAAATGCCGGGCCATGGCTTCGCTGATCACGGCGACTGGAGTGGTATCTGCCTTGTCGAGATCGTTGAAGGTTCGCCCGCTCTTCAGCGGAATACGCAGTGTGTCGAAAAAGCCGGGTGAGACATCATTCAATTGCGTCAACGTGCCGCGATAACCGGAGCTCTCGTCTTTCCCTTCGGGAAACACAGTGCGGCCCAGTCCTCCGCCGAGCGGCAAATTGGAGGCAACGGCAGCGGCTTGCACCATGGGCGAGGTCACGGCTCGCTGAATAGCATCTCGATAAAACTGCTGGCCGTGGCTTTCGTCGTAATGAAGGGCACCTAGGTCCACAGCCATCACGAACAGGCGTTTTGATTCGAAGCCTACATCGCTTTTCTGCGCATTCTGCATGCTGCGGACGAAAAGACCTGCCCCGACAAGTGTGATAAGTGCCAGAGCGACTTCAGAAACGACGAGTATGCTGCGCAGCGGACCGCGGGACCAGGTGGCGCTTCCGGTGCGGCCGCCGGCGTTAAGGCTCTCGGCAATGTCCGCTTTGGACGCTTTAATGGCGGGTGCCAGGCCGAAAATGATTCCGGTCAGCAGCGCCAGGCCAAGAGTAAACATCAGAACGTGGGAATCGAGCGCGAGGTCAAGATCATTGTTCTCGAGGAATGGCGGACGGAATGCCCAAAGTATGCGGCGGCCAGCAAAAGCCAAGAGCAGTCCGGCCGCCCCACCGGAGACAGATAGCACCGCGCTTTCGGTCAAGAGCTGGCGAACCAGGCGTACGCGGCTGGCGCCTACGGCGCTGCGGATGCTCATCTCGCGTTCACGGCCTGCACCCTTGGCCAGCAATAGATTGGCGAGATTGACGCAGGCGATTAGAAGGATGAGCCCGACCACGCCCATCATGAGCGCTCCCGCCAGTACGAATTGATCGTGCTGATTAATGCCCACCGCGGCATCGGCGAGCGCGGAAACCGCGACGCTGCGGCCGCCATTGTCTTTCGGGTAGTCCCGCGCAAGCCGGTCGGCGATGGTTTTCAGCGAAGCTTCGGCTTGGGCGGCCGTGATTCCTGGTTTCAGGCGGGCCACGGTAAACGTGTTCAGAAACCGGCGGTCCCTGAAATTCTCCTTCACAAATCCGGCGAGAACCTGGCCGTACATGCTGACCGGAACCCAGACCTGGTCGGATGGTCCGATGGTAAATGTTCCCTTCAAACCTTTGGGCGCGACGCCGATGACCGTGAATGGAGTGGCATTGAAGGTGACTGCTCGGCCGATAATGTTGCGATCGGAGCCGAATTTGTTGATCCAGAGACTGTAGCTCAGTACGGCTACGTTGTTTCCGCCCGGCTTGGTGTCTTCGTCGGGAAGGAAGAAGCGTCCGAGAGCGGGTTGGACGCCCAAGACGCCGAAGTAATTGGCGCTCACCAACTGTCCGCCGACCTGCTTGGCTTCCGCTTCTCCACTCCAGGTGAGCACTGTGCCAGAGATGCAGGATAGGGTGAACATTTGGGCCTGCCGCTGGTAGTCCTCGCAGTTGGTATAAGACATGCCCATCTTGGTCGTGTTGGCTTGCGTGACCATAGTCTTGCTGTCAACGGTATCGAGCTGCACGAGGCTGGAAATGTCAGTGACGGGCAGCGGGTGCAGAAGCACGGCATTTACCACGGTGAAGATGGTGGTGTTTGCTCCGATGCCCAGCGCCAGGGAAACAACACAGATGATGGTGAAGCTGGGGCTCTTGTACATCGAGCGCAAGCCGAAGCGGACATCCTGAGATAAGCTCTCGAGGTTCATGATGGCACCTGCATGATTGTAATGTCGTTCTTGGCGGGGTGGCTGATTTTCCAAAAGCGGCCTGGAATACGATACCGGCGCTCTCAGGATTTAGGACGGGAGCGGAGCGGTTGGGGAGCGAGTGGCGCAAAACCACTACTTGCGATCGTGGAGTACAATTCCGGTTTATTTTACGGTTATGGATATCAAATCATTTCGGACAGCATTTCACGGTAAGGTTTTCGAACCTTCGGATGTTGGCTATAACGAGGCGCGCCAGATCTGGAATGCGAGCGTCAGCAAACATCCCAGTGTAATCGCTCAGTGCACGAGCGTCGCTGACGTGATTGCCGCGGTCAATTTCGCACGCGCGAACAATCTGCTGACGGCGATTCGTGGCGGCGGCCACAACGTAGGCGGCCGTGCGCTCTGCGACGACGGTTTGGTGATCGACCTCTCCCCAATGAGGTCCGTTTTCGTAGATGCTGCGACCCGACGAGTTCGAGTACAAGGCGGCGCAACTCTCGGTGATATTGATAGAGAAACGCATGTTTTCGGGCTTGCAGTTCCGTGCGGCATAGTGTCCAAGACTGGTATCGGTGGCCTGACCCTGGGAGGTGGCGTGGGCTGGCTGATTCGTAAATACGGAATGTCCATCGACAATCTGTTGTCTTCACAGGTGGTCACAGCCGACGGCAAAGTACTCACCGCCAGTTTTTCTGAGAACGACGATCTCTTTTGGGCGCTTCGCGGTGGAGGCGGAAATTTCGGCGTGGTCACGTCTTTCGAGTTTCAGGCCCATCCGGTTGCGGCGGTCATGGGCGGGCTTCTCCTCTACCCTCGCGAGATGGCCATCGACGTGATTCGCCATTTCCGTGATTACATGGCCTCTGCCCCGGACGAACTCACCGCCTACGCTGCTCTGCTTCACGGTCCGGACGGTTCTCCACTCGTCGGAGTGATCCCCTGCTATTGCGGCAACCTCGCCGATGGGGAACGTATCTTGCAACCTCTGCGCCAGTTCGGCAGTCCGATTGTTGATGGTATTCAGGCCATGCCCTTTCCTGCGATGCAGTCGCTGCTTGGCCCATCGTTTCCTGACGGGAATCAAAATTATTGGAAGTCTACGCTGCAACGGGAATTGTCGAATGACGCGATCTCCGCGATTGTCCAGCACGCAAGTCGTCTGAGCTCCCCTCTTTCCTTGGTTGTTCTGGAATATTATGGCGGTGCCGCCGGACGGGTCTTGAGTGAAGC
>Ga0210398_10007265_pt1 | contig 10080 bp, 7 predicted proteins | sample IncBWC4OmetaG_FD_161047 | JGI IMG/M metagenome (GOLD analysis project Ga0210398, IMG submission 161047) | Forest soil microbial communities from Barre Woods Harvard Forest LTER site, Petersham, Massachusetts, United States - Inc-BW-C-4-O | ecosystem: Environmental > Terrestrial > Soil >...
CAGCTGTCAGGGCGCCCGCCAAAAGGCTCACCCCTTGTGATTGACTTGCCCGGAAAAGCCGAACGCGACAGTGTGTCGGCCAAAATCTTCTGTGCCCCAGAATTAAGCAATTCGCCCGAGGCGCGCCCAGTCGCACTCACTTTGGGCCGCGATCACGGGAATGCAATTCACGGCCGATATCGAGTTCTTTTTCTATCCGTCAAAATCGGAAAATCCATCCTTGTAAAATACTAATTTGAAAATGCGGGATTACCGAAATTATTGGATGAGCCAATAAGGAAGTGCCTGCTCAATAAAGGGACCACTGCGAAGCCGAAAGCGGATTCGCATAGCCAATCAACTCGTAGGCGCGTTTTAACCCTCCAAACCGCAATCGATATAAAGCGCTGCAAGGGACGCCGTTACTGCTTTCAATAAGAGCAACGGTAAGGTAGCCATGCTTTGACCAAAGCTGTCGCAGCGCTCCCAGCATTTCATCATCTGATAGTCCACGGCGTCGACCGCGACAGGTGTATAGTGCGCGCCTAGAAAAAATGGCCTCCGCGGCATCAAATAGGGGTCGGTCAATAATCGCCTCAAAAGCGCTGTCGGCCCGCAACCACATATCCGGGCCATTCCTCAGGTGTTTCGTTTGCAGCTTGAACGATGTTCGATTCCAGACGTTGTTTCCAATATACTTTTCGTTTCGCAGTAACATGTTGACTATTCTGTGGGTCCACCGACCGCCAGCGCTGTTAAGCACTCTTCGATTATTGAGCATGGTCGCAATCTGAAATTCCGATTTGCGATCCTGTACGAATGCTAAAAAAATCCACCGAACGGCCTCAACCTCCTGCGTCGGTCCAGGCACCAATTTAATGCGTTCGTTTGCGATACTTTTTCGCTCGCCGTTCGCTAGAACGCATTTAGGTTTACCATTCTGGTCAACAAGCAGGCGGCGATAGCCATACCCCGCAGTTCCGCCCGGCCTGAAGCCCAACTCGACAATTCTACTCAGGCCCGCGAATGTTTTGACGGAAAGCTCGCGGCTGTACTCCGCGGCCATGGCGCGCTTGAGGGCTTTGATAATCGCGGCGATTGGACTTCCGTCATTTGCAAATTGCTCTGCGCAATACTCGATATTAACCCCGGCACGTTTGCAGATATATTCGTAATATCCGCTCTCATCCACATCCTGGAATCTTCCCCAGCGGCTCACATCGTAAACTAGTATCGTCCTAAAATCCGCGTGACCGGTCTGAACGTCATCGAGCAATTGTTTTAAGGCCGTCCGTCGGTTTATACTGAGACCACTTTTACCCGCGTCTGAATAGGTCCGAACAACCACCATTCCATGCTGCGCCGCATAGGCTCGGATTGCGTCGGATTGGTTTTCCGTTGAGTATCGCTGATGATCGGTGGACTTACGCACGTATTCAGCGGCGGGGATTAGTGTGCCATTCGCCTGAGGCTCCATTTCGGCCTCCCAATCTGCGGAGCGCGTTGACCGAGGCGGAATTCCGCAAGTTTAGGAGTCTGGCAGCCGAGCAGTGAACGCGAGATTAAGCCGAAATTTCATTTGACTGGACAAATGGGCTGCCAGCCAAGCGTGGTTTCAACACTTTGGTTGGTTTTTGGGGCTAACTGTTGAAGCCGAGGAACTCCAACCACTTAGGGGCTGGTCCTTGACCCGATTTGCGGCTCGGGTTCGACTTTGGTCGCGGCACGGGCTTGTGATCGTGACTTCGGCGGCATCGAGTTGGACCGCGTACACCACTATACTGCATGTCAAAGACTCAGGTCGGCGGCGTAAGCCGGGTCCTGATGTTGAAAGCGAAGGTGGTATGCCAAGGAACATCCTGATCTTTTCCGATGGCACCGGCCAGGCCGGCGGCCTGACCCCGGACCAGAACATCAGCAATATCTATAAGCTGTATCGGGCGACCCGATGCGGTCCCGACACCGCGATCAATCCGAGCCAGCAGCTGACGTTTTACGACCCGGGACTGGGATCCCAGCCCGACAGTGGAATGCTCTTTATCACTCGTGCGTATCGCTGGCTGCGCGATACAGTCAGCCAAGCAACCGGAATGGGCATCACGAACAACATCGTTGATTGCTATGCGGCACTGCTGCGAATGTGGCAGCCGGGTGATCGCGTTTTTCTCTTTGGATTCAGTCGCGGCGCTTACACTGTTCGTTGCCTAGCGTCGGTCCTGTCGTTGTGCGGTATTCCAACGACTACGGCGGACGGAAGGCCGCTCTTCCGCGACAAGGCATCCACGCACAAGATCGCCAAGGAGGCAGTGAAACAAGTTTACGCCCACGTCAGCTCTCCCAAGGATGCTGCTTACTTTGAGCAGCGGAAGGCGCTCGCGCTTCGGTTTCGCAAGAAATATGGCTCCGATGTGAATGGCGCGTCTAACTGTAACCCGTTCTTTATTGGGGTGTTTGATACGGTCGCATCGCTGGGCAGTTACCGGGTAGGGGCGTTAGCAATTGTCGGCTTGCTCATGTTCCTATGGCTGTTGAGCGTGGCCTTCTGGTTCTTTTCCTATCCACTGTGGCTCACCTTCGGTGTGCTTGTTGCGATCACATGCGCTATTGCCGCCGTCTGGTACGCGATTGCCCACGTGCAATACGCGGTCGGACTCGAAGGTTTCTCTTTGTGGCAAACCGTCCACTTCACGTCGTGGAAAATGCAGTTCTATGACAAGCATCTCGACAACGCCGTGTGGTACGCGCGGCATGCCATGTCGATCGACGAGGACCGGGCGGACTTTCCGCGGGTACAGTGGGCCAGTGTTCATAACAGCGGACCAGCCCGCCCCGACGCCTACCCCGACTGGCTGGAACAGGTCTGGTTTGCGGGCAATCACTCCGACATTGGCGGCAGCTACGCCGAGAACGAGGCTCGGCTGTCCGATATTTCGCTCGATTGGATGGTCCACGCGGCCGAAAACCTGCCGGACGATAAGTCGCCCAATGGCAACGGCATTAAAGTCGACAACGGCTGGCTGCAGTTAAACCCAGACCCACTTGGGCCGCAGCATGACGAGCGTGAGCCGGGGTATCTAGGGGGAAAATTGAAATGGCCGAAGGGGTTGCGGGAAATTGACCACAACGCAATTTTACATCGATCGGTCAAGGATCGGTTTGCTGCTGACAAAGTTCAGCATTTTTACGACATGAAGCCCTACCGCCCAGAGAACCTGGCGGGGCACGACGACCTTACGCAATACTATCCGAATAACGCCGGTTGAGCTCAGCTGGGTGCGAAATGTTAGATTTTACCCCAATCAGGAAGGCGCATACCCTCACCGAATACAAAGAACTTGGTCGCCGCAAGAACATGCGGCTTGTGGGCGCTATGGCCAGGGCAAGGACGTGGCTTGTATGCAAGCCTGGCAGCAAAGAAGGGTTTGACATAAAGTTCACAACCGCTTGGTTGTTGCTCAGCGCGCAGCCGAACTTGCTAGAAAAGTATGATTTCCCACTAGGCAGGCGGCCGGCCTCAATTGCATCTTGTGACGGCGAGCCGTCGGGTTGCCACGTACTAGATTCGCATTATGCCCATTACGCGCCAACTTGCTAGGAAGGTGCAATTTCCTTGCGAGTCGTTGCGTCTGGTTTTGTTCAGCACCTGTGCTATTGGCAAAAGAAGCGAAGCCGAAGGGGTTTTCCGACGGGAGTAGCCTGATTGAAGGCCGTTTTAGTCAGCATCGCACGACCGCAACAGTAGCAACCGGGTCAGCGTCCCCAATGCTTGTGAGTATTGACATATTAAATGTCCAAACTCCGTAGTAGATGCTGGTGCCATATTCAAATGGCGTTACGTCGCGAGCGGATATAACAACCAAATCAGAACCGTGTTGGTAAGCACTATCGCTAAGAGATTAGGGTCGTCGAAGGAGCTTTTTTGGTTCACCGTAACGGCGATCTTAACTTGATTCAGGATCAGTGGAAGGGCGCGTATAAATACTGCCGCTATCAAAGAATATGCGAAGTAAGCGATAAGCGTCGGAATGTCTTCGCGCGGATATCCGCGTGGACAGCCATATTCAAGACAGAGGAAGTGTCCGACAATATCCGCGTGCTTATCAAAAAAATGTCGTCCAATCATGTACGATATGCACAAAAGGATGACCGTCAACCCCCAACAGGTGAAGAGCGCTACGGACCATGCTCGAACTCTTGCATGATATGGTATCTTTCGTCGCTTTAGGAGTAAGTCCCACGCAAAAACTACCGACCCAAAAAGCGAGCTGGTCAGAAAAAGAGCAACGACACATAAAAGTTGAAAGATTATTGTGGCTACGAGGTCATCCGTTTCGAACCCCCCTGGAAACTGTGTCAGCAGAAAGTATTGCAAGGGAACCAGCAGCAACGCGGCCTTTGCCACCAGACCGCTTAGTTGCTGGCTCTGCGTGATCCACTTCACTGGAATATGCAGAGCGTTGCGCCAAAACCAAATGCAATCGGGCCATCCAGTGAGCACTTTATTGGGTCCACCGCACGGATTGGTTCAGCGTCGCCGACACGTGACGTCCCTTCAATCTCTTTATGAGAATAGATGTCTCAATGGGCCCCCAACTCATGGAGTTTTGCACCGCGGCGGAATTGGTGGGAATTGGCCCGCTAAAACTGAAACATGCCGGTTCAGACCCGCCGTGATAAACAATCTCAGAAGACAATCCGTCGTATTTTGGCGACCCGATTTGCTGCGCTTCGGCCGGCGACACGAAGTGAAGTCGCGCCATCCTTGACTTCGTGCGAACAACTCCGTCAAAGCCATATACAGCCCACAGATCGAAAACTTTGGAATCGTCGGTGGCAATACATCCGGTTTTTGACTGATCGTCTTCAATCATGAGATGGAAATATTTGTCTAGTCCGCCGGTTTCCTGATTGAGAGGCCACCTTCCATCTGCAGGGGCGTGATGATCCGCATATCTGTTTAATTCAACGAAACGGTCGTTTCCTTCAAAGGCCGGCGACGGCCCATATCCCAGTTTCATGGCGCATCGAGTATACGCCGGAGCTCGATATACAAATGCCTGATCGGTCCCGGTATGGGCCGTCGCAATTGTCTCTGTGCGGATGTGCCAAACACCTTCGTCGGGTCCAGTAGGCTGCGTGACGAAGTAAAATCTAGCACTCGGATTGTAGTTCATTTCGCGGGCGACTGGGCGCACCCCGTCCGGATACGCCAAGTACAATCCCTGCGCGGACTGTTTGAGGGAAAGACAAACTTGTTCATCGGAGAAAAACTGCGCGACTGCCTGCCCACAAAGTAATGTGAAGAGCGTGCCGGCGACCAACCCCGTGAGGCGCATGTGTTCTCTCCTCGGTTGTGCGTACCGTTATACATCAACCTTGATTGAAGTCACAATAGCCAAATCAGCTCTTCGGATCTTGCTTGGACAACGCGTTCACTGCGGCCTGCATAAAATCCGATAAGTGACGATATTCGGAGTTTGGGCGGCCGTCGATTGTCTCGATCACATATTGGCCGAGCGCGCGGTACGCTTCAAATTGTGATTCGCCAAACCATTGATCGCTGGTCGCTTCGTGAGGGAAAGCTGGGTTCGCCGCCGCGTAGCTTCTCACCGATGCGGGCTCGCGGCCATGATAGCTCGGCTTAAGATAAAGCAGTACCCCGGAGGGGCTACTCTCGCCGGGATACGTTATGACACCCATGGCCCAATAAATACCTGGACTTGGCGGATTTGAACGGGGCGCGATCGACAAGTTGGGAAACTCAATTTTTACATTCAAGTCGATCGAGACCCTCCTTACGGCATTGCCGAGGTCTTCGAAGCTAACCGATGGGTCGCAACCCGCGTCGCTGACCACAATCATTCGGCAGCGACGTTGAATCATCTCATACAGTCCAAGATTTTCGAAATGCCCGCCGTCCGAAAGATAGACGTATTCTCTGTATTCGTTAGTGATTCCGAGAGCTTCGTGAATAAGAGGCACCGCCGCAAATGTAGGTCCTTCTAGATAGTATGCTTTAGACCCTGCCGCCCCGGGATTTCCCAACCAAGCTCCCAATCGGACGTTAAAAAAGGTCAGAAGCAAGCTTAGTGCGGGCGACGAATGATAGCCCATATTTGGGCTGGCAGCCGCCCCTGAAATCGTCATTGCTGTGCCCACGCTCATTCCGGACTCTCCGTTCCACATCCGACTAGTGAGCGTCGTCCGTTTTGCACCTCCGTACAGAAAGGTCGGTCGAAATCTTCCCGTTTCATCCGGCCCCAAGCGACTGCATCCCACCCACCGTGGGGTCGCAACAAAGGAGAGTGCCTTTCGCTCTTGCCAAGCAAGTTCTTTGGTAGCCACAATGTTCAGGGCCATATTGACGACAAAAAATTGTGGAGGAATTTTAGGCGGCTGCAAGGCATTTGGCCAAAGCGAAGAAAGATACATATTGTCCTTTTCATCAAAATCAGTAAATGGGTTTGGAGTACGTGGACTTGAGATCCCGTTGGAGGCTCCAAGAAAAGCTCTAATCAAGCGATTTCGATAGGTCCCATGCATTGAGAATCTGTTCGTATTGATAAAGTAGGACGCAAAAAAAGCTAAGAGAAACAAACAAACAAACGCTTCAAGTAGCTTAGGAAAAGCGCACTCCTGTGTCATGATCGAAGTAAAAGCCTCATGCTTTGGTGCCAAGAAGCATTTCTTCGAGAGAATTTCACTTACCCAATCGGGGGCATTATCGAATTTAGGCAGAGGTACGTGGAGTACGAACAGGTCTATGCCAGATGAAAGCAAAACAACGGTTACAATGAAAAACATTGGCGTGACCACCGCTAAAATTTTTGCAGCTGACCAATTTCGCCATGTGTTGTATTGTTCCCTGACAGTAGCGGCGGTCGATGACGCTCGTGCCAAAATCGTTGCGACAATGCCCGATGCGCCACCAACTGCTACCAAAGGTTTTAGCAAGTGGCCTATAACGCCATTAATAACCAAATATGGGCCACCAAATATTACCAAAGTCACGATCATCCAAATTGCTGCAGTTCTACCATGATAGCCAGCCGCACGGGCCAGCCACTCACGCTCGCCATCACCCCACGGCACGTAGCTTGAAATGCCAACGTGCACGAGCTCGCCCAGGTAAAATGCCAATATCAATATGGGGGGGCCGAAGCAAAATAATATAAATGCCTTGGTACTCTCAGGTTGGTCCTCAATAACGACCAGAGCGGTCCCCAACAGGATTCCCGTCATAACGCCAGACAATGTAAACCCAGTTACCGTCACAAAGGCATATTTGAACTCGGCCGTCATCACTGTTCGACGTGTCGAAATGTTTTCGTCGCTTGGAGTTGGCGAGATAAAGTAAGCAATCAGAGCGGCTGTCAAAAACAGAATGCCGCCGAGAAACCCAAATTCGGCGATTATATCGGAAGTGAATTGCTGAGGCGCTTTGAGGATACCGAATGCCACTACGCTGGCGGTAATGCTGCCAAAAAACATGAACGCCATTTCGCGCGATCGGAACTTACTGGTTTTAGACCCGGAGTTTTCCCAACCCGGTCTCTCTTGCAAAGAATCGAGAACGGCAAACGCGATCGAAGTGATTGCTACTAAACCCAATGCGCCGAATGCCTGGGGCCAGACCGTGGCGTTCCATAGCAATATGGACAGGACTTTGATCAATACAACGAGACACGCTACTGCCGGCACGATTATAAGCCAATTTAACAGCAGATTTCGAACATACAGTGCAGCTACCGTAAGCGCGTCAGGCGTCAGCAGTCCTTTGCGTGGTGCAAGGTAGCTGCTGTAGCGTCGGAGATGTAGCAGCGGCGACTTCGTATTTTCTGTCTTTGGCTTTCCAGTTCGTAATTCAGGTAGAACGTTTTCATAGCCCTCGCGTTGCACCCAGGTTGTTAAGAAGCCACCTAAATATCCACCTCCCGACACTGTTGAGAGATAATCAAAACGGTGCAGGATGCCTTTACTAGCAAGCCCCTGCACGACACCCAAAGCAAATGCAGCGCTGCGGATTCCGCCGCCCGACAAGCACAGCGCTGACAACGGACGTTGCAGGTTGTCAACGGCCGAGTAGTATTGCTCGAGTTTGCTTTGCGTGTTGGGCTCTCCAGCTAAAATTTCCGCTGGTTGATCGGATTTTTGTGTGCCGCTATTAGCGTCACCAAGAATTTGACGTCGACGAAAGATGTGCACTAATTCGTCGGCCAGTATGGCGCCGAGGTCCGCCATCTCCGGTGCGGGGTCCGCGTTTGCATTTCCTTCAGTTTCCGGCGGCATATCGGTCTCCACTTGTAAGCGCCCCAACGCTTATCCGTTGACCATGCCACTCGGCCATGCCAGGCCATGCGAGCGAAGGATATTTAACGCGGGTGTAGCAACGGGTAATACGCGTTCTTTGCCAGACTCGCTTGATGGGGGCGACATCATCAGCAAAGGCTTTCGCGCGGCTGCAGAGGTGTCCAAAGACGTCCTTGGCTCGCCGCTTTTCGTTTTCCTTGAGGAGCAGACCTGAGTCCTCTTTTAGAGCCGCCGTCCAAAGGCCAGCGCAGCCATGCGAAGTGGCGCCTCGGCCGACATTCACGTCGGCAGTCAGCATTTCTTCAACAGAAGGCATGCGAGCGACCTCAGCGCATTGGCAAGCGATCGCGAAGCTCCTCTACTTCCGCTTGAGTAATCCTCGCCGATCTACCATGAGCTTTCAAGGGGGAGGTTCGGACCGTCCCGCGTCGGCGAAGGGCCGCTCTAAAGGCGGGTGGTGCTGTTGAAAATCTAAGACAGAACCACGCCGTGTATTTTCCAACTTGCTAGGAAACTGTTGTTTCCTAGCAAGTTGGGAAAGCGGCTGTTCGCGCCTCAATAATGGTGATTACATGCTCGGTGACAGATCGGTTTTCTGCGTCTGGCGAATGAGAGGTTCGAGTTCTACGGTAATCTCTGCCTCAGGCTCGGGGGTCGCACGGGAGCAGGGGATCAGTCCAGAATGAGGGGCATTCCCCATTCCCTCTTCATCCGATTAGCGGATAATTGATCGAATTGCTCGCTCTAGCTTGAGGGTAGCGATGAATCTTGCCCAGAGTCTGCGGCGCAGATTGCTGCGCTGATGAAAGGCGATAGTTGCTGGTCATCGGTTCGCATAATGCCCATTACGGGATATCGGCGGTCTTAATTCCGATACAAACTAAACTCGTATGCGAGGGTTTGCCTCCCCACCATTCAATTTGCCTATATGTGAATGCGACAGCCACAGCCGGTGATTAGTAGCGCTTCACCAATGGTAGGATTGCGCTAGAGCAGCAGAAGGCACCGACGACGAGGACCATGAGGCCGGCATCGAAGTTGTTCGCAGCCAAAATCACTAGGCCCATCGCAAAAGGCGCAAGCGCGCCGACGGTATTTGCGATACCGTTGATGACGCCGGACCCCGACGCAATCACGCCCTGTGGCACGATTGGCGTTCAGCCCAGAGCTTGCGGACGAGGATGCTGTTGCAATTTCCGTGGCGCGCGAGTGGCAGCAAGTGCGCCTACGAGAGCGCATATGCGCATCGATTTGGACTTCTCTCTGTGGCTCGGGGCAGCCGCAACGGGAACGAGGCGGCGAATCCGCTGACCGTCAATCGGTCGCAAATGGATCGTTGTTGCAACCGCTTCGAAAGGTCGCCACAATAGAGAGTGTGAAAGTTTGTAAGTAGTGCCGGCACCTTGTAGCTCCGTGCGAACGGACCATGACGCAGATTCGAGAAAAGATCCTATCGTTCGGCACGTTCCGTTTTGTGCCATTCCGCCAAGAGTTGTTTGACGGCGATCGACCTGTGCGCATCGGCAGCCGTGCAGTGGGTTTGCTTCAGGTCTTGCTTGAGAATCCCGGCGAAGTCGTCACAAAGCAAAGGCTGATCGAGGCCGTCTGGAGCGGCGTTTGGGTCGACGAGGCCAACCTCCGCGCAAATATACGCGCTCTGCGCAGGGCCCTCGGCGACGGTCGCCGCTTCATTCAAAACGTTCCTGGTCGAGGCTACCGCTTTGTCGAACCGGTTTACCGGGGCGAGAAGTCCCTTGCCGCGGCGCCATCAGACAAAAGCACTTCCCCACA
>Ga0210398_10007266_pt1 | contig 10079 bp, 7 predicted proteins | sample IncBWC4OmetaG_FD_161047 | JGI IMG/M metagenome (GOLD analysis project Ga0210398, IMG submission 161047) | Forest soil microbial communities from Barre Woods Harvard Forest LTER site, Petersham, Massachusetts, United States - Inc-BW-C-4-O | ecosystem: Environmental > Terrestrial > Soil >...
GGCGGACCCATCTTGCCCAGGTGGCGGAACTGGTAGACGCGCTGGTTTCAGGTACCAGTGGAGCAATTCGTGGAGGTTCGAGTCCTCTCCTGGGCACCACCGCATCAGAGGCCTTCTCGCTTACCGTGAGTGACCGCAAATACGACCTCGTTCTGTACGGAGCCTCGGGATTCACCGGCAGGCAGACGGTCGTGTATTGCAAGCAATTCGCTCCCGCCGGCCTACGCTGGGCCATCGCGGGACGAAATCGCTCCAAGCTCGATGGCGTCAATGTGGGCGCTGACGTGCTGGTTGCGGACGCCCAAGATGACAACGCGCTGGATAGTCTGGCACGACAAACCCGGGTCATCGCCAGCACCGCCGGACCTTTTGGTCTTTACGGCACAAAACTCGTTGACGCATGCGTGCGCAACCGGACTCATTACTGCGACATCACCGGCGAGACCCCGTGGATCCGTCGGCAGATCGATCGGCATCACGTGCAAGCAGCCGCCGACGGTACGCGGATCGTGCCCGGCTGCGGTTTCGATTCGATCCCATCGGATTTCGGCGCGTGGCTCACTTGCCGGCACATGCAGGATACGCGGCACTCTGAAGCCTCGAGCGTATCGGCATATTTTCGGGTCGGCGGCGGCATCAATGGCGGAACCTTGGCCTCGTTGTTCCACATGCTGGAAACAAACCAACTCGTTGTTGCCCGGGATCCCTTTCTTTTGGATCCTGATCCAGCGGCGCACACGGCAGAGGAACGCGGCCGCAACGCGGACCCGACCGGCGTTCGCTACGACGCGGACCTCAAAAAATGGGTGGGTCCCTTTCTCATGGGTTCGATCAATACGCGCGTCGTGCGCCGCACGCAGTCGCTCCTCGGCAGGCGTTTCGAGTATCAGGAATATTCCAGGTACGGCAGTTCGAGAACGGCACGTACCGTGATGATTGGCGGCAAGGTGTTCGAATCGATCGCGGCGTCGGGATTCGGACGGCGAATCCTCAAGCGGCTGCTGCCGAAACCCGGCGAGGGGCCATCGGAGAAGGTGATGAACGAGGGCTTCTTCGAATGCGAGTTCATCGCCACGGACAAGAGCGGTGGCCGCGTGCGCGGGGTCTTAAAAGGACAAGGTGATGCGGGCAATCGCATCACGGTCAAGTGCCTGTGCGAGTCCGCATTCCTGCTGGCGAGCATCGAAAACACAAAGGTCAAACCCTATGCCGGCGGCGGAGTGCTGACGCCCGTGACCGGATTGGGAGAAGATCTAGTTGCCCGCCTGTCAAAGGCCGGAATCACGTTCAATATCGTCGAGCCCGGATAACTTACTGGCGCGTGGCGCGCCGAATCCCTGATGTCGTCAGGAATTTCTCATCTGCGAGGCGCACCAGATCGCGCCCTTCATTCTTCGCCAAATAGAGCGCAGCATCCGCCCGGGCGATGAGCTCATCCAACGAGCGCACTTGCTTCTCGCGCACTGCCAGCCCCGCGCTCAAGCTGACGCGCAAGCCCGCGCCCGACGGCGGTAGATTGATGCCGAACACCAGCGTGCGCAGCCGCTCGAGCGTCGCCATCGCCACGTCCGAGGTCGCGTCCGGCATGATCAGCAGGAATTCTTCGCCGCCCCAACGACCCAGCACATCGCAGGTTCGAACCGACTCGCGGCCCAGGCGCGCGAACTCGCGCAGCACATAGTCGCCGGTGGCGTGCCCGCAGCGATCGTTGATGAACTTGAAGTGGTCCATGTCGATGATCGCGACGGTCAGCGGCTTTTCCGCGGCGGTCGCCGCCGCGAGCGCTTCGCTCGCCAGTTCCGCCGTGCGGCGGCGGTTCGGCAATCCGGTCAGTCCGTCCAGGCTGGCGAGGCGCACCAGCTGTTGACGGAAGCGCAGATTGCTGACCAGGAAATAAATGAGCAGCGCGATCACCAACACCGCGGAAACGGCGGCAATCGCGTTCCAGCGCAATTGCTGCGCCTGGCGCTGCGATTGTTCGTGGGACAGGTCCAATTCGCGTTTCAACAGCGCATTGCGCTCAATCTCGCGATCCGTTTCGAATCGAGCGCGCAGCGCGACCGCTTGTTTGGTGCGGTCGGCGTCGTTGGTCGCGACGTAGCGGCGCATGTATTCCGCCAGATCGTTATAGGCGTCGCGATAGTTATGCAGAGCGGCGTTGGTGCGCGCGCGCCATTGATACAATGAGGCGACGCGATACGGCAGCACGTCGGTGCCGCTGTGATCGAGTACTTCGTTCAAGGTCGCCAGCGCCTTCTCTGGGTGTCCTTCGGCCAGGTCGATGCGCGCGAGCAGCGCCTCGGTCTCCTTGACCTCGTCGGAAAACCGGGATGCAATAAAGGTGAACAACGCGTTCTCGCAGGTCGAGCGCGCCTTGATGAGCTGGCCCAATTCGATGCGGGCTTCGCACATTCGCACATCGGCAAACGCGACCCCCTGAGTATCATTCAGCATTGCGCTCAACTTGCGCGCATCCTCGAATTCGTCGATGGCCTGCGAGTACTTTTGCATCAAGATCAGGATTCGGCCGCGCAAGAACCGGTCGACGGACAGCGCGAGCGGCGCATGCTGCGAGGTGTCCCAATCAATCGCTTCCTGATTGAGCGCCAAGGCCTGCGGGTAGTCACCCATACTGCGCAAAACCGTGGCGAGCACTCCCGCGGCAAGCACATGCGGCTCGGCGAATGCCGGCGTGGTGCTCGAGCGGTAAGCCTGGGTGAGACTGCCGATCGCCAAGTCCTCGCGGTCCTCGCGATATTGCAGCAGGCCGCGCCCGATCAGCAGGCAAATATCCTCGAGCGAGCCGCGGTTTTGCACCGCTTGCGCCTCTTCGGTCACTTTGACGGCGGCGGCGATGCCGGCCTGGTCGTACACATTCTCCGCATACAGCGACAACAACATGATGCGCACCGGATCGGTGTTGTCGGTGGCAAATTTCAGTCCCTTAAAGACGGCGTCGCGGGCCTTGGATTCCAGCTCGAGGATGCTGTAAGCCTGTGCTTGCACGCTGTACAACGAGGCGAGGCGTTGCGGGTTGGGTGTGGGACTTGCGAGTTCAGTCTTCAGGAGCGCCGCGACTTTTCTCAGCGCGGCATTGGCGTCTTGGTCGACCAGCGTTTGCAATGACCGGATCACCGGATCCGGATTGGGCAGACAGGCCGCCGCGGCGGGCTGGAACGTCAGCGTCCACGACAGCAACAGCAGGGCAATAATACCCGCTATTCCCGCTCGGGAAGCACGCCGGCCCGCACACCTGGAATTACACATGATCGCCCTGAAATTACGGGTTTCCCTCCGCCGGTTCGTTACCTAATGTCACGGTTTTCAACTTCTGCGCCGGCGGCGCTTGATGCGGCGCCCGGTCGCCGGCCGAGTGTGATCCAGGTCGCACGGCCGGCCGCCGTCCTGCGAACGGGAATGGTGACAAGATCGTTGGAAATGGAGCAATATTGGACATCGCGTATCACATATATCTCGCCCCGCAACTAAGCAAAAAGAAGGATAGGGCCACTTATGTCATCATTTTTTGATCGCGAGAATACGGTTGCCGCTCCTGGGTTTAACCGCTTTTTGGTACCCCCGGCGGCGCTCGCGGTGCACCTGTGTATAGGCCAAGCCTATGCTTTTTCTACATTTAACCTGCCGCTGACCCGGCTCATCGGCCTCACCGACTCGGCGCCCACCGATTGGAATCTGAAGGATGTAGGGTGGATTTTCTCCATCGCCATTGTATTCCTGGGGCTCTGCTCCGCCGTCTTCGGCCGCTGGGTTGAGCGTGTCGGACCGCGCAGATCCATGTTCACCGCGGCACTGTGTTTCGGCGGCGGATTCCTGATTTCCGCGGTGGGCATTAAGCTGCATCAGCTGTGGATCATCTACTTGGGCTACGGCGTGTTAGGCGGCTGCGGACTCGGCATCGGCTACATCTCGCCGGTCTCAACGCTGATCAAGTGGTTCCCGGACCGCCCCGGCATGGCCACCGGCATGGCCATCATGGGATTTGGCGGCGGCGCCCTGATCGCTGCGCCGCTGTCGGTCCTGCTCATGAAGCATTTCGCGACGGCCAACTCCAAGGGCGTGCTCGAAACCTTCGTCACGATGGGTGTCATCTATTTCATGTTCATGATGATCGGCGTCGTGAGCGTGCGTGTTCCCGCTGCGGGCTGGAAGCCGGAGGGTTGGGTACCTTCCGCGCATCCCAAGAGCATGGTCACAACGGCAAACGTGTCAGCCGCCGTGGCCTGGCGGACGCCGCAATTCTGGCTGCTGTGGATGGTCCTCTGCATGAACGTGAGCGCCGGTATCGGCGTCCTCGGTCAGGCCTCGCCGATGATCCAGGAAATGTTCCCCGGCCGCGTGACGGCCATCGTCGCCGCAAGCTTCGTGGGATTGATGAGCCTGTTCAACATGCTCGGCCGATTTTTCTGGGCGAGCACCTCCGACTTCATCGGCCGGCGCAATACCTACATGGTGTTCTTCGTGCTTGGGATCGTGCTGTACTCCCTCGTGCCCACGTTCGGCCACATCGGCTCCATACCGTTATTCGTGGGCGCGTTCTGCGTCATCATCTCCATGTACGGCGGCGGCTTCGCGACCGTCCCGGCGTATTTGCGCGATCTCTTCGGCACGATGGAAGTCGGCGCAATTCACGGCGCGCTGCTGACGGCGTGGTCGGTTGCCGGCGTGTTGGGTCCGGTGCTGGTCAATTATATTCGCGCCTATCAGATCGATCATGGCGTGCCCAAGGCGCAGGCCTATTCCATCACCATGTACATCATGTGCGCGCTGCTGCTCATCGGATTCATATGCAATTTCGCGATGCGGGCGGTTAACTCGAAGTATCACTATCAGGCCGGAGCGCCCGCGGCGGCGCCGGCCGGGAGTAAGTAATCATGAAGGCACGGCTCGGAATCATGTGGCTCGTGGTCGGAATTCCGTTATTGTGGGGCGCGTGGAATACGCTGCAAAACGCTTTGAAATTATTTCAATAACGCGCCGGGCGGCTCCCGGCAAGAACGGAGTACGCCATGAATATTAATTTGAGCCTCGCGCCCGTGGTCGCGCTGGTTGCCGGCATCCTGATTCTGGTCATGCCGAAATTGTTGAATTACATCGTCGCCCTGTACTTGATCTTCATTGGGTTGTTGGGTCTATTCGGCACGGGCGGATCCTTTCATTTCAGATGACGCCGCGCAGCGCCGCGCCGTTCGGGCTACCCAATCCGGTGCAGGCATCCCAGCCTGCGGCCGCGGCGAAGTCGCCGTTGTTGCCGCTGGTAATGTCGCGCAACGCCGTGGGCGTCTGGTAGAGCTTGGGATTGGCCAGGCCCGCCGGCTTGCCCGATAGTTGGTTTATTCGAGTGAGCAGCGCAGCCCACAACGGCGCGACCGCGCTCGTGCCGCCGATGACTGTGGCGGCGCCATCGACTCGAACCTCATAACCTGTTTCAGGATCGGCATCGCCGGCGACGTCAGGCACGCCGCGCATGCTCAAGGGCGTGCGCGTTCCTTGAGACTTCACGGCGCTCAAATTCGCCTGCCAAGTGGGCGTCGCAAAGAATGCGCTGATGCCGCCGCCGCTCGCGCCGCCGCTCGCGCCGTCGTTCCAAACCACTTCCCCGCTGATGGCGCTCGAGGTGGCCTTGAGACTGGTGCCGCCGCACGCGAGCACGAACGGACTCGAGGCGGGAAAGTCCACATGATCACTGCCATCGGTGACACCGTCGCTCGAGCCGTTGTCTCCCGAGGCGACACACACCGAAATCCCTAAGGTCGAAGCGGCTTGGAAAGCATCGTCCATGGCCGTCATGGCCTGCGATGTCCAGGTCGACTCCGATCCGCCCCAGCTGATGGAAATCACCGACGGCTTATTGGTCGTGTCATGAATCGCGGTGGTGATCGCATCGAGAAAACCGGCGTCCGTGTTGGGTGCAAAGTACACCGCGATCGAGGCTTGCGGCACGATCGCTCCGACCACCTCGATATCCAACATCACCTCGCCATCCGGACCGTTCGCATCGCCCGTCGGAGTGTTCTGCGCGTGATCGACCGACACGGCGGTAACCGTGGGCGAACCCACGCCGAGTCCCTTGAAATACGTGGCCAGGTCCGCGGGACGAAAACCACCGCCCAATTCAATCAGCGCCACGCACTGGCCAAGACCCGTACCGGCCGGAAAACCATATAAGGACGCGACTTGCGGTGGCGTGAACGAGGTGGCGGCGCTCGCCGCGGGTCGAACCCTGAAGTGCGCCTCGGCCTGCGGTCGGCTGTCGAGCCCCAGCACCGCCTCGACCACGCCGTCGAGCGAACTCGGCAACTCGATACTGCCGGTGCGTCCCCGATAGCTGCAGCTGTCGTGCTGCATGCGCTGCAATTGAACATTGAAGGCCTTATTGAACTGCGCCACGGTCCCTGACAGCACCACGGTTCTGCGTGCCGCATGCTCGAGCACGACGACGAGCCCCTGCGCGGCCGCGAAAGCGCGCACCGCCGCCAAATCAGCGGGATCGGCGCCATGCCGTGAGGCGAATTCCTCTCGGGTCAAGTAGGCTGCGCTCGCATTGCCCGCTGCCAGCTGAGCCGCGCGAGCATGCAGCGCCGCGGCAGCACGCCGGCGCACCAGCACGGTCACCTCGAGCCGTTCAGTCGGATCCGCCGGTGCCACCACGCGAGCGCCCGGCATGGCCGCGCGCTCGCTGCCCTTCAAGGTAATGTTTGCCATGATTGCCTCCTGCGTATGGGTGGGCCTTAAGTCTACTCAGGCGGAAATTTTCCGCCATGTCTTCGCTTGGCGACCCGAGCGGAACTTACGTTAGGCGGCCGCCCGCAACGGCCGTCGGGCAAACCATCCGAACAAGAGAATGCCGCAATAACAGGCGGCCGGTACGAGCAGCGCGTAAACCCGGCGCGTAGGCGGCTTGGACGGACGTGTTCGAGTTATTGGGTCCGGCGCAGTGACCGGACCCTGCGGAGCTGCTGGATCCGGTGCATCAGGCGAAGGGATTCTGGCGAATGATGGTTTGTTCGCGATCGGGGCCGGTTGAAATGATGGTGATCGGCACGCCCACCAGCACTTGCAGGCGCTCCAAATATTTTTGCGCATTCACCGGCAGGTCATCGTAGCGGGTAATCCCCACCGTGCTCTCCTTCCAGCCTGGCATGTTCTCATACACCGCCGCGCAGGCGCCGTAATCCCCGGACAGCAGCGGCGGCGTGGTCGCGATGCCGGCGCCGGTTTCGTAGCCCACGCAAACCCGAATCGTGTCCAAGCCATCCAGCACGTCGAGCTTGGTCACGCACAGCAGCGAGCAACTGTTATGCACGATGGACCGGCGCAACGCTACCGCGTCGAACCAGCCGCAACGCCGCCGTCGTCCGGTGACCGAGCCGAATTCATGGCCGACTCGCGACAGATACTCGCCGGTGTCATCGAGCAGTTCGGTCGGAAAGGGACCGGCACCGACGCGCGTCGCGTAGGCCTTGACGATGCCGAGCACCTCGTGCAGCCGCCGCGGACCAATACCGGAGCCGGCCGCCGCGCCGCCCGCGGTGGTGGTCGAGGAGGTCACGTAGGGATAGGTCCCGAGATCCACGTCGAGCATCGCTCCCTGGGCGCCTTCGAACAGCACATTGCGGCCATCGACGCTCAACTGCTCGAGGATGCCCGTGACATCGGCCACCAAGGGCTTCAGGCGCTCGCCCAGAGCCAAATTCGATTCCAGCACTTGCTGAAAATCGACGGGCGCCGTTTGGAAATAGCGCTGCAGAACGAAGTTGTGGTAGTCGAGAATTTCGCCGAGCTTCGCGGCGAAACGCTCGCGATGAAATAAATCGGCGACCCGCAGCGCGCGGCGCGCCACCTTGTCCTCATACGCCGGCCCGATGCCGCGCCCGGTCGTGCCGATGGCATTCTCGCCCTGCGCCTTCTCGCGCGCCTTGTCGAGAGCCACGTGCGACGACAGGATGAGCGGACACGCCGGACTCACGCGCAGGCGTTCGAACACCGGCACGCCCTGCCCGATCAGCATTTCCGCTTCTTTGAAAAATGCCTCGAGCGACAGCACCACGCCGTTGCCAATGAGGCATTGCACGTGCGCGTGCAGGATTCCGGACGGAATCAGCGACAGCACTGTCTTTTTGCCGCCGATGACCAGCGTGTGCCCGGCATTGTGGCCGCCTTGAAAGCGCACCACCGCTTGAACTTGATCGGTCAGAAGATCGACGACTTTGCCCTTGCCTTCGTCGCCCCACTGCAAACCGATCACGACCAGGTTTTTACCCACTACGCACCATCCACAGCAAGGCGAGTCCCGCCACCATGCTGATGAGTCCTCCCCAGCGCAGCTGCGCCGGCTCGGCCTTTGCAAGTTTTGACATCAGCCGCTGTGCGGCGGCCGGATTGACGAAGGGCAGTATTCCTTCGAGCACCAAGTATAAGGCGAACGCGCCACCCAAATAGCGCGCGAATTCAGCCCAACCGATATCCATCATGAATTACGAGTTCTCAGCGCGGCGGAGGTTGCGCTTGCGACTTGTTGAAATACTTGAAGTACGAATTGTCGGGCGCGATCACCAACATATCTCCCTGCGTGCCGATCGCCTCGCGGTAGGACTTCATGCTGCGATAGAAGCTGTAGAACTCGGCGTTCTTGGAATAGGACTTGGCGTATACCTCGCTCGCCGAGGCGTCGCCCTGTCCGCGAGTTTGCGCGGCCTGCCGTGCCGCATCGGCCAGAATTTCGGTTTGCTCCTTGTCCGCCTCGGCGCGGATTTTCTCCGCCGCCTCCACGCCCTCGGCGCGCAGCTTGGCCGCCTGCGCCTTGAAAGAGGATCGCATGCGGTCGAATACCGAATCCTGGACCTGCTGCGGCAGGTCGATCTTGGTGATGCGCACATCCACCAATTCGATGCCGAGCTGCTCCGCCAGCGGCCGCGCCGTTTTCATCATGGCTTCGGTGAATTCCGCGCGCTCGGCGGTGATCACTTGCTGCAAGGTGCGCTGCGTGACCACGCTCTTGATGCTGTCCTTGACGGTTTCGCCCAGGCGGGCATTCGCCACATCCTCGGTGCCGCCCGTGCTCTCGTAATAGCGGCGCAAATTAAGGATGCGCCATTTGACGTAGAAATCCACATTCAGCTGTTCCTGCTCGCGGGTCAGAAAATGCTCCGACGGATACATTTGCGTCAGGATCCGCGCATCGTAGCGGCTCACTTCGTTGACCAGCGGAATCTTGAAATGCAGCCCGGGCTTATAATTCGAATCAACGATTTCGCCGCCGATCGATTTGATGGCGAGTTGCCCCTCGCTCACCGTGAAGACGCTCGCGCGCACGATCAAAATCACCGCCACCAGAGCCAGCAATATATAGAGCAGTCGGTTTTGCATCAGCGGCCCCCACGCGCGCGCGAGGGATCTTCCACCGGCGTCACTTGGATCTCCGGGAGCCGCGCCGAGGGCGCCACGGTCATCGTGTCATTGGGATTGGAGACCCCCTGCGATCCGGAAATCAACTTATCCAAGGGCAGGTAGAACATGCTGTTGTTGCCGCCCTTGGTATCGACGATGACCTTGCGCGAATTCTTGTAGACATTTTCCATGGCCTCGAGATACATGCGTTCGCGGGTCACAGCCGGCGCGCGTTCATACTGGCTCAAGACTTGATCGAATCGAGAGGTATCGCCCTGGGCAATGGCCAGCACCTGCGCCCGGTAGGCCTCGGCGTCGAGGATATTCTTGGCGGCTTGGCCGCGTGCGCGCGGCACCACATCATTGCGGTAGGTTTCCGCGTCCTGCTGAAAACGCTGGCGGTCTTTACCCGCTTTGATGGCGTCGCGCTGCGCATCTTGGACGGGCTCGGGCACGATGACGTCGTTCAATTGGACGCTGATGATGTTGACGCCCAAGTCGTAAATGTCGAGCGTCTTTTGCAGCAGCTTCTTCGCGTGGTCGGTGATCGAAGGATCGAAGGCCAGTGCCTTGTCGATCGAAGCCTGACCGACCGCCTCGCGCATGGCGCTCTCGCTCACCTGCACCAGCGTCTCTTCGACATTGTTGACTTCGAACAAATACTTGCGGGG
>Ga0210398_10007267_pt1 | contig 10079 bp, 9 predicted proteins | sample IncBWC4OmetaG_FD_161047 | JGI IMG/M metagenome (GOLD analysis project Ga0210398, IMG submission 161047) | Forest soil microbial communities from Barre Woods Harvard Forest LTER site, Petersham, Massachusetts, United States - Inc-BW-C-4-O | ecosystem: Environmental > Terrestrial > Soil >...
CGCCAAGAGGCCGGAGACTTCCAGACCCATGACGTCTCGGGTAGCAACAAGTACATCTGGCTCGGCACCGACAAGGTGTTTGAACAGTTCAACTTTCTCTTCGTGCCAACGGAGAGTGGCTGGGTCTGGGCGCACACTTACGGAATCGATTCCGCGTCGAGCACCTTCATCGTGGAATGCGCGCCGGAGACGTGGCATGGACTTGGCTTCGCCGCGATGTCCACGTACGAAGCGCTGCCGATTCTCGAGGGGATATTCAAGGAGCACCTGTCGGGCTCTCGGCTGATCGGCGATCTCGGCGACGGTACCAAGGCGCGGTGGCTGAACTTCCGAACCATCAGTAACCTGCGATGGCATTCGGGCAAGGTGGTACTTGTCGGAGACAGCGCGCACACTGCCCATTTTGCTATTGGCATGGGCACGACTCTCGCGATCCAGGATGCCATAGTCCTCGCGGACAGCCTGCACAAGCACAGCAATACGGAGTTGGCGTTCCAGTCGTACGAACAGCAGCGCAAGGCGGAGATGGTTACCACATTGACCGAGGCACGCTGGAGCGCACGCTGGTTCGAGAACCTGCCGCGATATATCGACCGCAAACCGCATCAATTTAGCGCGCTCATCCACGCGCGCCGGTCACCGCTTATAGCGCTGTTGCCACCCATAGTCTCCTACCTGCTTTGTACGGGCGCCGATAGGATGACCTTCCTCGATGGCGTGCGTCACTGGGTAGGGCCCACCGTGAAAATGATCTACGGCCGGCGGAAGCCGACTCTATCGCAATGGGATGCATCGTGAGAATCTCATGCGTAGGGGCAGGGTCGGCTGGCCTTTACTTTTCCATCCTAGCAAAGCTACGTAACCCAGAGCACGAAATAACGGTGTATGAGCGTAGAGCAGCAGGGTCGAGTTATGGCTGGGGCGTAAGCTTCGGGCCCGATCTCGTCCAGAAACTCTACGCTAACGACCCTGAGTCGGCGCGAGAGATCGAGGATTCCACACTCCGCTGGCGTACCCAGTCTGTGGACATCCACGGCAAAAACGTCAGCTATGCCGGAAGCGTAGACGTCTACAACATCAACCGTCCACGTCTCGTTGAGATTCTAGGAGTGCGGGCGCAGCAACTCGGCGTAAAAATTTGTTACGGTGAAGAGATCACCAGCCCGACCCAGGTTCCGGATTCCGATCTCATCGTAGCGGCCGACGGGTTGAACAGCCGGATACGCGAGGCTGTCGGGAAATTTGGCACGGTCAGGGTCCCGACCACGGACAGGTACATCTGGCTGGGCACGCAGCAGCCAGCCGCGGCGCCTGCCTACCATTACATTCGGACCGACTGCGGCTGGATCTGGGGCTGCATCTATGGTGTCCCGGCCGACCTCAGCACGTTCGTCGTCCATTGCACACAAGAAACTTGGATAGCCCTTGGATTCGACACTAAATCAATAGTCGAGTCCATTTCCCTGATCAGTGAAATCTTTAAGGAGCAGCTAAATGGTCACCGGCTGATAGGCCAAGTCGGTGACGAGACCAACGCTCGGTGGTTGAGTTTCCAGAGCGTACACAACCAGCGCTGGCACGAGGGGAACATCGCACTCATCGGAGACTGCGCGCACGGCACTCATTTCACGGCTGGCCTGGGGACAACCCTCGCCGTTGAGGACGCCATGGCGCTCGTAGCTAGTCTAGATCGTTACGAGAACCTCGAGTCTGCACTACAGGCATACGGTGCAGAGAGGTCGGCGCAGGTTAGCCCCTTCCAAGAGCAGGCACGGCGGAGTGGTCAATGGTTCGTCGACGTCTCTCGCTACATCGATCTCGAGCCGAATCAGTTCACTACCCTGTTGCACGCGCGCCGATCGTCACTGCTGCCACACCTGCCGCCACGAGTGTATTATCTGATCCGCCGGATTCGCCAGAATCGCCAGATTCACCAAATTCGCCAAATTAGCCGGAAAGTCGTGCCCGTAGTAAAGGCGATTTACACTGATGCGCGTTAACGTGATCCATCCCGCCGAACTCGGGTCCGCCGAAATCGAATCGTGGCACCGGATGCAACGGGCTACGCTGTCGCTCGGACATCCGTTCTTGTCCCCGGAATACGCCATCACCGTCGGGCGGTACCGTCCCGAGTCCCGGGTCGCCATTCTCGCCGAGGGCAATGACGTCATAGGGTTCTTCCCGTTTGAGAAACGCCAGTTCGCCCTTGGCATGCCGATTTCCGGGTGGCTATCGGCCTGCCAAGGTCTTATTCACGCGCCCCTGTTGGCGGAGGCCCTTGGCACGATTGGCGTGGGCGAGCTGCACATGGGCAAGGGGGCAAGGCGTTACATAGATGCCCTGAACAACTGCGACATTTACGTCGGCGAAGGTGCCCTGACCAGCCGCTCCTTGTCAGGCGCCGCCTATCGCCTGCGTAATGCCATCAGTTTTTACGCCTTGCGAACGGTTCGCAGGCATCCCGCGCTGCACCAGGCAGCCGATATCGTGCTGCGCCGCAGCGGAGTGTCCAGCCGCACGTAGGCCGGATCTTACCGAAAGGGGGCTGTTTGACAGCCATGGGGCGCATCCATGGGTGGCCGGCCATCCTTACTGAGCCGGATCTGCTTGAATTGCCGCTCACGCTTCAGCCACTGCGGTTCTCTGACGCTCCGGTGTGGCGTCAACTGCGGGCTGCGAACGCCGCTTGGCTCAGCCCGTGGGTTGTTGCCACCAACCCCGAGGTATTCCCAGTCCAGTCGCGGATCCGGCGATATACCGGCTTGGCCCGCCAGACGCCGGTCTGGCCATATCTCTCGATCTCGCGTGACCTTTGGGAAACCAGGCGAGGAGTAGCGTTCCGGTGGGGGGTCCGTTACGGCGGGCAACTCGCCGGGCAGGTTAGTGCCTGGCACGTGACCTGGGGGCCGACCCGGTCGGCCGATGTCGCCTACTGGATCGACGAGAAGTTCGCCGGGCGCGGAATCGCGCCGACCGCGGTGGCTATGGCGGTCGATCACTGCCTCCTTGTGATGGGACTGCACCGACTCGTGGCGTCCATCCGCCCGGAGAATGCCGCCTCTCGGCGGGTCGTGGAGAAGCTCGGGTTCCGCAACGAAGGCCTGCACGTGGGCGAGGTGCACTTCGACGGTGCTTGGCGGGACCACCTGTGTTACGCCATCACCGCTGAAGAAGCACCAGCCGGGCTGCTCCCCCGCTGGCGGTGTTCGCTCGCAGCGGCACGATCCGACCGAGTTGGGGAGCCGACATGAAGGTCAGGGACCGGGGCTGACGAGAACCTGGCATATCGCCGTGGCCATCCGAGAAACCTGGAACACATCGAATCCACATCAAACAACCACCGGTCCGCTGGTAGCCACAAGGTTGGCGTACGCCTCTGTGAGCTGCTTCGTGAGCGGGCCTACCCCGCCATCGCCAATGACCCGGCCGTCGACGGCGACGACCGGGGCCAGGCCGCCCATCGTCCCCGTGACGAAGGCCTCGGCGGCGTTGTACAGCTGCGGCAGCGTGTAGTCCCCGACCGAGACAGCCAATCCCGACGAGGCAGCCAACTCAAGCACCGTCGCGCGGGTGATCCCCTCGGGGCACGACGCGGTGGTGGGCGTCAGCAAAGCCCCAGCAGCCACCATGAAGATGTGTGTCGCGTTCGTTTCCGCGATGAAGCCGCGGTGGTCGAGCATGACCGCGTCGTCGGCGCCCGCTACGTTCGCCTCGATCTTGGCCAGGATGGATGGCAGCAGGTTGTTGTGGTGGATCTTCGGGTCCAGGGAGTCCGGCGCGGGGCGCCGCACGCTCGAGGTGATCAGCCGGATCCCGGATAGGTCGTAGACCGGATCCTTGAACTCAGCCAGCACTATCAGGCACGGGCCGGAGACGTTCAGCCGCGGGTCCATGCCCGAGGTGATCTTCACGCCCCGGGTCAGTGTGAGCCTGATGTGCACGCCGTCCCGCATGTCGTTCGCGGACAGCGTGCGCCGGATCTGCGCCACGATCTCCCCGTCCGACGGCACCGAAGCGAACGCCAGCGCGTGCGCCGACCGGCGCAGCCGCGCGAGGTGCTCCTCCAGCGCGAAGATCCGGCCGTTGGTCAGCCGCAGCCCCTCCCACACCGCGTCGCCGCCCTGGACCACCGAGTCGAACGGGGACACCCCGGCAGCGTCACGGTGCGCGAGCGTGCCTCCGACGTTGACGATGAGGTCGCGGTTGCGTTCGTCAAACTGCTGCAGCATGCGATGCGCTCCAAAGAGTCAGCCGCGTACGTTCAGGATATTTTTTCTAAGTTTCTCGTAGTAAGGCAGGCTCTCTTCAAGCAGGAGCTCAAGCACCGGGTCGAGGACCGGCGGCGGCGCCCCGGTGCCGGAAACCGGCACGAAGCCCGTCGACCGGCGCACGCTGTCGTACCAGTACGGCGCCCACACGCCGTCGCTGGCGCGCGGGCCCGGCGGCCAGGACAGCATCGCGGTGGAGAACGGCACGCCGAGCGCCGCGCACAGCGCGCGGAGCGCCGGTTCCGGCGCGGCGAGCAGATCGGCCGCCTCCAGCACCGGTCCGCCGAACTCCTCGAAGATTGACGCCTGCTGCACCAGGCCCAGGTCAGACAGGGTGGGCGCGGACCGGACCCGCGCGTAGGAAGCGAGCAGTGATCGCGGGTCCCTGATCAGGAACGCGTGCCGCAGGCTCGCCAGCGCGGCGCGGTCCACCGAGGGCAGCAGGTGGTGGGTCATGTGCTTCTGGTAGCAGATCGTCACGCCCGGCGGCAGCGGGCCGGAGGTGAGCGACCGCAGCACCTCCGGCCAGGAGGTCGGCTGGCTGGCGATCACCTCGTCGCGGCCCGGGTGGTCCAGGCCCGTCGCCGCGAGGTAGAAGGCGTAGAGCGGCTCGTCGACGACCACCGTGTCGGGCCGGTTCTCCCAGGCGCGCATCAGCGCCGTGGAGACGGTCCGCGGCCCGGACCACATCGCGATCCGCGCCACACCGCTATCAGCGTTCAGAAGACCACCACGCTGCGCAGCACCTCGCCGCGCTCCATCTTGGCGAACGCCGCCTCGATGTCGCCGAGCGAGATCGTCTCCGAGACGAACTTCTCCAGCGGCAGCCGGCCCTGCAGGTGCAGGTCGACGAGCATCGGGAAGTCGCGGCTGGGCAGGCAGTCCCCGTACCACGAGGATTTCAGCGCCCCACCCCGGCCGAACACCTCGAGCAGCGGCAGTTCCAGCTGCATTTCCGGCGTCGGCACGCCCACGAGCACGACGACGCCCGCGAGGTCACGGGAGAAGAACGCCTGCTTGTACGTCTCAGGCCGCCCGATTGCCTCGATTACCACGTCGGCGCCGAACCCGCCGGTCAGATCCTTGATCCCCTCGACCGGGTCCGCGTTTCGCGAGTTGATCACGTGCGTGGCGCCGAACTCCCGCGCCCACTCCAGCTTCCTGTCGTCGATGTCCACCCCGATGATCGTCTTCGCGCCCGCCAGCCGCGCGCCGAGCACGGCAGCGTCGCCGACACCGCCGCAGCCGATCACCGCGACCGTGTCCCCGCGGGTCACCCCCGCGGTGTTGATCGCCGCGCCGATGCCCGCCATCACGCCGCAGCCGAGCAGCCCGGCGGTCGCCGGCGCGATCGCCGGGTTGACCTTGGTGCACTGGCCCGCCGCGACCAGCGTCCGCTCGGCGAACGCGCCGATGCCGAGCGCCGGAGACAGCGGGGTCCCGTCGGCGAGGGTCATCTTCTGCCGCGCGTTGTGGGTGGCGAAGCAGTACCAGGGCCGGCCGCGCTTGCAGGCACGGCACTGCCCGCAGACCGCGCGCCAGTTGAGGATCACGAAGTCGCCAGGCGCCACTTCGGTCACGTCGTCCCCGACGGCCTCCACGATCCCGGACGCCTCGTGCCCGAGCAGGTAGGGGAAGTCGTCGCCGATCCCGCCCATCTTGTAGTGCAGGTCGGTGTGACAGACACCGCACGCCTGCACCCGCACCAGCGCCTCGCCCGGCCCCGGGTCCGGCACCAGCACCTCGGTCACCTGCACCGGCTCGCCCTTGCCGCGTGCCACCACGCCGTGAACGCTGACTGTCATCCCGGGTTTCCCTTCATTATTTTCCGAACGGGCCCGTTCCTTCGCCCGCTACCCCAGCCGATACTCCCCGCGGGCGACGACGACGGCCCGGCCGCCGACCAGCACGCGCTCAACCGAATTCTCCGTGCCGTCGGCACGCGCGTACAGCACCGACGGGCGGCGGATCTGCGCGCCCTGGCGGATCTCGATCTGTTCCCCGAACTCGATGCGCTTGTGCCGGGCCAGATGCACCGCGAGCGGCCCGGCCGCCGATCCGGTCGCCGGGTCCTCGGTGACCCCAAGAGCGGGCGCGAACATCCGCGTGTTCCAGCCGTCCGCCGTCTGAATGAAGCAGCTGGCGTTGACCGGGATCCGGGCCAGCTTCTGCATGTCGGGCTCGAGCGCGTCGAGTTCCGCCTGGCCGGCGATCTCGACGTAGACGGTCAACGGGCCGTTGCGGTACCACTCGACGGGCAGGTCACCGTGGGCGCCGGTAGCGCCGAGCGCGTCGAGCAGTTCCTCCGTCCGGTCATAGGGGCCGAAGTCCGGGATCGGCTGCGACATCCAGCCGAACGTGATCGTCTCACCGTCCCTGTCCAGCTCAACCGGCACGAGGCCGGCGCCGGTCTCGATCGTCACCGTGTCCTGGCCGAGGATCTCACCGAGCACCCAGGCCGAACCGAGCGTCGGGTGCCCCGCGAACGGGAGCTCGGCGCCGGGCGTGAAGATGCGGACGCGGGCGTCGGCGTCCTGCTCGTCCGGGGGCTGGAAGAAGACCGTCTCAGCGAAGTTCATCTCGCGCGTCGCCTTGAGCATCAGCTCTGCGCTGAGCCCGCGCCCGTCGGGGAAGATGCCGAGCTGGTTGCCTTCCAGCGGGGTGTCCGTGAACACGTCCGCGACAAGAAACTCCCTGATGAGCTCTGCGCCGTCGTCTCGTTTGGCCTGCCACAGTTGCATCTGGGGAACTCGCACGGCTGCGAGCCTACTCTGGCGCTCCGGGCGTGCTTAAGAGCCAGTCGGGGGCAAAGTGGCCCCGTGTCGCGGGCTTTGGTCCGGGCCTGCGTCGGGGGCCGCGCCTCGCGGGCCGGGTCCGCGGCCTGTGTCAGACGCGTTCGGCGGCGCGGCCGCGCCAGGACACCGCCCGGCCGGAGTAGTGCCGACGCGCCGAGTCGGCGGTCATCGCCGCGTACAGGACCGCGATCAGCGGCAGCGCCGGGGCGCGCAGCACCGACAGCCGGTACAGGCGCAGCATGGGCATGAAGCTCGCCGTCATCAGCGCCCAGCCGACCAGGCCCGCGGCACCGGCCGCGACGGCGGCCGCGCCTGCGCCCGGGCCGGTGGCCGCCGCCACGAGCCACGCGATCGTCCCCGCCGGCGGCGCGGCGTAGAGCAGCAGCAGGCCGGCGACCGTGCCGATCAGCAACGCGGGCGAGTACCTGAGCTGCGTGTACGCCGACCTGGCGATCATGTGCCACAGGCTGGCCAGCCGCGGGTACGGCCGGGCGCTCCTGACATCCGTGGTCAGGCCGAGCCAGCAGCGGTTGCCGTCTCGCTTCAGCAGCGTCGCCAGCGCCACGTCGTCGATGAGCGCTCCGCGAATCCGCTCAAGGCCGCCGGCCGCCTCCAGCGCGGTTCTCCTGACCAGCATGCAGCCGCCCGCCCCGGCGGCAGTCCCGCTGGCCGGGTCGTTGACCCGCCGGAACGGGTAAAGCTGCGCGAAGAAGTAGACGAACGCGGGGACGATCACCCGCTCCCACCCCGTCTCGGCGCGCAGCAGCGCCATCTGCGACACCACCGCCCGGTCGTCGCCGTCGGCGGCCGCGACGAGGTCCCGCAGCGCGCCTGGCGCCCAGGCGATATCCGCATCCGTGAACAGCAAGTACTCCGGCGCCTCAGGCGTCCGGGTCCCGGCCGTCGCCTCGCTCGCCACGGGCGTGTCGCTCCCGGCCGTGGCCCCAGTCCCGGCCGTGGCGGCCGCCACGCCCTGCGCCATCGCCCACACCTTCCCGGCCCAGCCGTCCGGCCGCGGCTGGCCGGCGACCACGGTGAGCGGCGCGCCGCCGTCGCGCGCGGACTTGTCGCCCAGTTCGGCCGCGATGTCCCCGGTCCCGTCACCGCTCCGGTCGTCCACCAGGACGACGCGGAACTCCCCCGGATAGTCCTGCCCGAGCAGCGCGGGAAGCGTCGCCGGGAGCATGTCGGCCTCGTTCCTGGCGGGCACCACCGCCGCCACCCCCGGCCACGGCGAGGGGCCAGCCTGTCGCGGCGCGGCCGCGGGCAGCCGCTGGCCGGTCAGCCAGTAGCCGCCGTGGGCGACCACCAGGTAAATCCAGGCCGCCGCGCTGACGGCACACACGATCGCTAGTCCAAGCACACAGGAAGCTTGGCACAGCCCGCCTGTCGTGCCCATGATCGCATCCAGCACGGAAGAGGCACCCGCATGCCGCTTCCACGGCGACACATCCCCACCCGCCAGCCTGCCGTCTGCCGATTGCGCAATCGACCCGCTCTATTAGTGTCGATTACGCAATCGACAGGTCCGTACTTTGCACGCGAAAGGGCCGTTCCGGCTATGAATTCACTCTGCGGAACGGCTAATTTTCCGTGAACTAGGTCACGTTTCCGGCCCGGTCGCGGCACGTGGATCAGGTCGGGAGCGGTGATAGCAACCTTGCTGCTAGCGGGTACATCTTCGGTCAGGGACCCATTCGGCTATGGGAGGCGTGACGGTCATGGGCGCACTGCGACGGGGCAGGCTGGCAACGGCCGGAGTGGCGGCGGCGCTGGCCGCGATCGCCACGGCCGGGTACACGACGGGGACCGTGGCGGCGGCGCCCGCGTCGCGGGCGGAGACGGCGCACCTGACCGCGCTGACAGCGCCCGCCTACACGCCGTCCGCGCGCACCCTCACGGAGGGCATGAAGGGCGCCGACGTCAAGGCGCTCCAGCAGCGGCTCGCCGCGCTCAAGTACTACCCGGGCTCCGTCGACGGCGTGTTCGGCGGCGACACGCTCGAGGCGGTCTGGGCGTTCCAGGAGGTCAACGGGCTTTCCGTGGACGGCGTCGTCGGCCCGGCCACCAAACGGGCGCTGGTGCATCCGCGCGCCTTCAGCCCGCGCGACCCGCGGCAGAGCGGCACCAGGATCGAGGTGAACCTGACCCGCCGAGTGCTCGTCCTGTACGTGAACCACAAGATCACGCTGATCAGCCACGTCTCTAGCGGCGGCGGATACTACTACTGCAGTACGGGCGGATGCAGCTACGCCATCACGCCGACCGGCAACTTCCGGACCACGGTGTACATGCCCGGCTGGGTCACCGTCCCGCTCGGCGAGATGTACAACCCGGTGTTCTTCATCAGCACCGTCTTCGCCATCCACGGCGACACCGACGTCCCGGTGGACCCGGTGTCCCACGGCTGCGTCCGCATACCGATGGACATCGCCGCGTTCTTCCACACCCTGGTAAAGACCCCCGGCACCGAGGTCTTCGTCTACAAGTAACCCGCTCCCCATGGCGTGGGCTGGACGCTCGACAGGCGGCCGGGAGATAGTGGAAACGGCGCGAATCGCGTGAGTGCACAGTCGAGAGCGTTAGGTGGTTTCATGCTGCAGGCCTTCGTGTTCGAGCGAGTCGGTGTCGTCGTCGGTGACCTGTACTTCCTCGACCCGCATCCGCGTCCCGGCCAGGAGGGGCCAGAACACGGAGTCCGGCTCGAGCTGCGGGTGTTCGACCGGGGCGAGCTCAAGGGAACGATCTATTCCGCCATGCCGATCGAGGTCGGCCGCCCCATCTGGCGCGTCGACCTGCTCGAGTCGGTGGACGGCACGCCGGGCAGCTTCAACCGAACGCACCACCATCCGAAGTTCACCGACCACTGGAACCCGAGTCCCCGCGCGTTCGTGCGCGAGCTGTCAGCCGATCCGCTCGGCTGGCTCGCCGGGCAGCTCGCCGACCTGCCCGCCATCCTTGACCGGGCCGGCGTGCCGCAGGATGTCGCCGACCCCTCCGACGCCGCCAGCCTGGG
>Ga0210398_10007268_pt1 | contig 10078 bp, 12 predicted proteins | sample IncBWC4OmetaG_FD_161047 | JGI IMG/M metagenome (GOLD analysis project Ga0210398, IMG submission 161047) | Forest soil microbial communities from Barre Woods Harvard Forest LTER site, Petersham, Massachusetts, United States - Inc-BW-C-4-O | ecosystem: Environmental > Terrestrial > Soil >...
CTCAATCCGACGCGGCGGCCGTTGCCGTCACGGGGCGGATCGCTTGGCCGATCATTTGGCCGATCGCGCAATAACCCAAATGCTTATGCTGTCTTGCGGCCCGATACCGCCCTCCTATATGAGCCAAGGGAAATCGGCTCGAGGTAGCAGTCTTGGACGGCGCTTGGGGCGATTTAGAGTTGCATAAGGGGGTCGGACCAAGGGCGCCTTTCGGGCCTGCCCCGACCTGCCGCAAGAGAGAGGATTTAGGACCATGGGCAAGGTCATCGGTATCGATCTCGGGACCACGAATTCCTGCGTCGCCGTCATGGAAGGCAAGACGCCGAAGGTCATCGAGAACGCGGAAGGGATGCGCACCACGCCATCCATCGTAGCTTTCACCGACGAGGGCGAACGGCTCGTCGGCCAGCCGGCAAAACGCCAGGCAGTCACCAATCCCGAACGCACCATTTTCGCCGTCAAACGCCTGATCGGCCGTCGCTACGACGACCCGATGGTGGAGAAGGACAAGAAGCTCGTTCCCTACAAGATCGCGCGCGCCAGTAATGGCGACGCCTGGGTCGAGATCGAGGGCAAGAGCTATTCGCCGTCGCAGATTTCCGCATTCATCTTGCAGAAGATGAAGGAGACTGCGGAATCCTATCTCGGCGCCAAGGTCGAGCAGGCAGTCATCACCGTTCCGGCTTACTTCAATGACGCGCAGCGCCAGGCCACCAAGGACGCCGGCAAGATCGCCGGCCTCGAAGTGTTGCGCATCATCAACGAGCCGACGGCGGCGGCGCTGGCCTACGGGCTCGACAAGAGCAAGACCGGCACCATCGCGGTCTACGACCTCGGCGGCGGCACGTTCGATATTTCCATTCTCGAAATCGGCGACGGCGTGTTCGAGGTGAAGTCGACCAACGGCGACACCTTCCTCGGCGGCGAAGATTTCGACATGCGGTTGGTCAACTATCTGGCCGACGAATTCCAGAAAGAGCAGGGCATTGACCTGCGCCGCGACAAGCTCGCCTTGCAGCGGCTGAAAGAGTCCGCGGAAAAAGCCAAGATCGAGCTGTCGTCCACGACCCAGACCGAGATCAACCTGCCGTTCATCACGGCGGACGCGTCGGGACCGAAGCATCTGACCATGAAGCTCACCCGCGCCAAGTTCGAGGCGCTGGTCGACGACCTGGTGCAGAAGACGATCGAGCCCTGCCGGCAGGCGATCAAGGACGCCGGCCTCAGCGCGGCCGAGATCAACGAAGTGGTCCTGGTCGGCGGCATGACCCGCATGCCGAAAGTGCAAGAGGTCGTGAAGCAATTGTTCGGCAAGGAGCCGCACAAGGGCGTCAATCCCGACGAAGTCGTCGCGATCGGCGCCGCGATCCAGGCCGGCGTGCTGCAAGGCGACGTCAAGGACGTGCTGTTGCTCGACGTCACCCCGCTGTCGCTCGGCATCGAGACGCTGGGCGGCGTGTTCACCCGGCTGATCGACCGCAACACCACGATCCCGACCAAGAAGAGCCAGACGTTCTCCACGGCCGAAGACGGCCAGACCGCGGTGACGATCCGGGTGTTCCAGGGCGAGCGCGAGATGGCGGCCGACAACAAGATTCTCGGCCACTTCGATCTCGTCGGCATTCCGCCGGCGCCGCGCGGCGTGCCGCAGATCGAAGTCACGTTCGACATCGACGCCAACGGCATCGTCAACGTCTCGGCCAAGGACAAGGGCACCGGCAAGGAGCAGCAGATCCGCATCCAGGCCTCGGGCGGCTTGAGCGAGGCGGACATCGACAAGATGGTCAAGGACGCCGAGGCTCACGCCGAGGACGACAAGAAACGCAAGGCCGAGGTCGAGGCGAAAAACCACGCCGAGGCCCTGGTTCACACCACCGAGAAGACGCTGGCCGAGCACGGCGCCAAGGTCGGCGAGGCCGAGCGGCGCGCCATCGAGACCGCCTTGGCCGATCTCAAGGAAGCCTTGAAGGGCACCGATGCGGAGGCCATCGCGGCCAAGACCAATACGCTGGCCCAGGCCTCGATGAAGCTCGGCGAGGCGATGTACAAGCAAGCCGAGCAGCAGCCCGGCGGCGGCGAAGGCGGCGGCGGTGCCGAGGCCGAGGCCAAGAAAGACGATGTCGTCGATGCCGAGTTCACCGAGGTTGACGACGACAAGAAGAACAAGAAGTCGGCTTGATCGATCGGTCGTTCGATGCTGCGACGAGCCTGCAAATCCGCACCCCCGCCCGCAAGACGGGGGTGCGTATTTTTTTTAACTGATCTTTTGCGCAAAGATGATTGGACATCATCAGGGACGCAATGATGGCCAAGCGCTGCTACTACGAATCGCTCTCAGTCGAGCGCACCGCAAGCGACGGTGACATCAAAGCTGCCTTTCGCAAGCAGGCGATGCAGTGCCACCCGGATCGCCATCCAGGCGACCAAAACGCCGAGCATCGCTTCAAGGAGATCAACGAAGCCTACGAGGTCCTCAAAGACCCCGACAAACGCGCGGCCTATGACCGCTTCGGCCACGCCGCCTTCGAACACGGCATGGGCGGCGGCGCGGCGGCGGGTTTTGGCGCCGAATTCGCCACCACGTTCTCCGACATTTTCGACGACCTGTTCGGCATGGGTGGCGGCCGGCGCGGCCGCGGCTCCGGCCGCGAACGCGGCGCCGACCTGCGCTACAACATGGAAATCTCGCTGCAGGAGGCTTACGCCGGCAAGGCGGCGCAGGTCCGCATCCCGACGTCGGTGACCTGCGAGGCCTGCTCCGGCTCCGGCGCCAAGGCCGGTACCAAGCCCAAAACCTGCCAGATGTGCGGCGGGCAGGGCAAAGTCCGCCACGCCCAGGGCTTCTTTACGCTGGAGCGCACCTGCCCGAACTGCCAGGGCCGCGGCCAATCGATCGACAACCCGTGCGCGTCGTGCTCAGGCTCCGGCCGGGTCACGCGCGAGCGGACTTTGTCGGTCAACATCCCAGCCGGCGTCGAGGACGGCACCCGCATTCGCCTCGCCAGCGAAGGCGAAGCCGGCGTGCGCGGCGGACCGCCGGGCGATCTCTATATCTTCCTGTCGATCGGCTCCCACCCGTTCTTCCAGCGCGAAGGCGCGGATCTGCATTGCCGGGTGCCGGTGTCCATGGTGACGGCGGCGATGGGCGGCGAGTTCGAAGTGCCGACCATCGACGGGGGCAAGACCCGGGTGAAGGTCCCCGGCGGTACGCAATCCGGCCAGCGCTTCCGGCTTTCCGGCAAGGGCATGCCGGTGCTTCGCGCCCGGCAAAGCGGCGACATGTACGTGCAGATCCTGGTCGAAACCCCGCAGAATCTGACCAAGAAGCAGCGCGAGCTTCTGGCCGAATTTGACAAATTATCGTCGTCCTCGACGCAGCCGGAATCCACGGGATTCCTCGGCAAGGTCAAGGAGTTCATCGACGGGCTTGGCTCGCGGGCAAATTCCGACTGAGCCCTTGATCGGCTCCGGCGGGGTGCCCGGACGGCTGGTCTTTGGCGCCCGGATGTTTTAAAAACGTCAGGATTTTGTCACCTGGGATGCCAGGTCTGGGATGCCATGTCACTGCCGGCCCTGCAAAAGTTTGAAAAACAGATCGGACGGCACATTCGCTTCCTGGAGCTCAGGAAGACGATGATCGAGCGCAAGATCGAGCGCCAGATCCGGCGGTTCGAGCAAAAGCGCGATGGCTTCGGCAAGAAGATCGAAGCACAAATCCGGCAATTCGAGCTCAAGCGCGGCATCCGGTTCGACGATGAGGTGCGCTTCATCCGCTCCTGGATCGAACGGCCATTGAGCATCGGCGCGGTGACGCCGTCGGGAAAAAATCTCGCCCGGACCATGGCGCGATACGTCGATCCGAACAGTTCCGGGCCGGTGGTCGAGCTCGGCCCCGGCACCGGTCCGGTCACCGAGGCGCTGGTCGAAGCCGGCGTCGATCCGGCGCGCCTGGTGCTGGTCGAATTCAATCCGGCGTTCTGCCGCCTTTTACAGAAGCGCTATCCCGACGCCACCCTGGTACAGGGCGACGCCTATAGCCTGCGCCGCTTGCTCGAAACGCTGCTCATCCAACCGGCCTCGGCCGTCGTCTCGGGCCTGCCACTGGTCACCAAGCCGATCCGGGAACGCTGGCGGCTTATTCGCGACGCCTTCGACCTGATGGTGCCCGGTGCGCCGTTCGTGCAGTTCACCTATTCGGTCGCTTCCCCGCTGCCGAAGCGGCTTGGCGGCTTCACCGCCGAAGCCTCCGAACGGATCTGGATGAACATCCCGCCGGCGCGGGTGTGGGTGTATCGGAAAGCCTGACGACGCCTTACGATGGCCGCCGATTATGGCCGCCCCGAAAATCCTGGTCATCCCCGGCTCACTGCGCACCGGCTCGCACAATGCGCGGCTTGCCGCGCTCGCGACCAAGGAGCTGGTGCTGGCCGAGGCCGAGGTGACGCGCATCTCGCTGGCGGATTATCCGTTGCCGCTGTTCGACGCCGATCTCTTTACCGATTCCGGATTGCCTGCGGCGGCGGTGCAGCTCAAGCGCATGGTGATGGCGCATCAGGGCGTTTTCATCACCAGCCCGGAATACAGCGCGTCGGTGACGCCGCTGTTGAAGAACACCATCGACTGGATTTCGCGCGGGCGCGACCGTGGCGAGGCGAACTACGCCGTCTTCAAAGGCCGCGTTTTTGCGATCGGCGCGGCGTCGGGCGGCTCCGGCGGCGGTGTTCGCTCGCTGATGGCGCTGCGGCAAATCCTTGAGCTTGGCTGCGGCGCGCTGGTGATTCCGGAACAGGTATCCGTGCCGCGCGCCGAGCAGGCGTTTGACGACATGGACAATCTGAAGGATGAAGCTCTTGCCGCGGCGCTGAAAGTGGCGGCGCGCCGGCTGGTCGAGCTGGCGGGCGTGATGTCGTGACATTGCCAAGGGATTGGCCAAGGGATTGGAATCGATCAATGCCGATGCAGCCTCGCGAGCGTCTGATCGTCGCGCTCGATCTGTCTTCGGTCGAGGCGGCGCAGGCCATGGTGGCAAAACTCGGCGACGCGGTGTCGTTCTACAAGATCGGCTATCAGCTCGCTTATGCCGGCGGCCTTGCTTACGTGTCGGCGCTGACCGGCGCCGGCAAGCGCGTCTTTCTCGATCTGAAACTTCACGACATCGGCCACACCGTGGCGCAGGGCGTCAAGAGCGTGGCGAACAGCGGCGCGAGCTTCCTCACCGTGCACGCCTATCCGCAGACCATGAAAGCCGCGGTCGATGCGCGCGAGGGGAATTTGCGCATTCTCGCCGTCACCGTGCTCACGTCCTACGACGACGCCGATCTCGCCGCGGCCGGCTACCACGCCACCGTGCCGGAGCTGGTTGCCGCGCGCGCCGGGCAGGCGCGCGATATCGGCGTCGACGGCGTCGTCTGCTCGGCCGAGGAGGCGGCAAATATTCGCGCCATCGTCGGCACCAAATTGGCGCTGGTGACGCCCGGCATCCGGCCGGCCGGCGCCGCGGCCGGCGACCAAAAACGCATCATGACACCGGCCGCGGCGATCGCCGCCGGTGCCGATTATCTCGTGGTCGGCCGGCCGATCCTGGCCGCGCCCGATCCCAAAGCCGCGGCGCAAGCGATCGTCGCGGAGATGGCACACGCAAAAAACTGAAAAGGGAGACGACACATGGCCAAAGGTTACTGGATCGCCCACGTCGACGTGCACAATGAGGATGGCTACAAGGCTTATGCTGCGGCCAATCCAGCGATCTTCAAAAAATTCGGCGGACGCTTCGTAGTGCGCGCCGGCAAATTCGAAAATCCGGAAGGCGGCAGCCGCTCGCGCAACGTGGTCATCGAGTTTCCCGATTATGCCACGGCGCTGGCGTGCTATCGCTCGTCGGAATACCAGGCCAACATCAAGGTGCGGCAACCGCACGCGATTGCCGACATCGTCATCATCGAAGGCTACGACGGCTCGCAGCCGTAATTGGCTCGAAGTTTTTTAGGGAAGCGCGCCATGCCCAAGGGCTATTGGATTCCGCAGATCGATGTCAGCAATCCGGAAGGCTACAAGGCCTACATGGCGGCGACGCCGCCGGCGCATGAAAAGTATCGCGGCAATGCGCTGGTCCGCGGCGGCAAATCGGACGTGGTTGAAGGCCGTGCCCGCTCACGCAACGTCTTGCGCGAATTCCCCGATTACGCCACCGCGCTCGCCTGCTACCGCTCCGACGAATATCAGCGCGCGCGGCCGCTGCGCCTGCCGCATTCGCAAATCGATTTCCTCATCGTTGAAGGATACGACGGTCCGCAGCCTCAGGCTTCCGGCTCGCCGCCCGCACCCGCGGCCAACAAAGGCTACTGGATCGGCCACATCGATGTGACCGATGCCGAGGGTTACAAGCCCTACATGGTGGCGGATCAGGCGCCTTTTGGCGCGTTCGGTGGACGCTATCTGGTCCGCGGCGGCAAGCAGGAAACGCCAGAGGGCAAATCGCGCAGCCGCACCGTGGTGCTGGAATTCCCGAGCTACGACGCCGCGCTCGCCTGCTATCGCTCGCCCGGCTATCAGGCGGCAAAGAAGCTGCGCGACGGCAAGGCTGAGTTCGACCTGGTCGTCGTCGAAGGCTACGGCGGCCCGAAGTTTTAGCGCCGGCCAAAATCCCTCCCCCTGAAAGGGGGAGGGTAGGGTGGGGGTCCGCGGCCGAGAAACTTGCGCCAGCGTTGCCGCCGCGGACCCCCACCTGGCTCGCTCAGCTCGCCTCCTCCCCCTTTCAGGGGGAGGAAAAAACGCTATACCGGCCCCAAACGGAGACAAACCATGGCCGACATGCGGGTCGTCATTGCCGGTGCCGGCGGGCGTATGGGGCGCACGCTGATCCAGGCGATTGCCGCGACCAAGGGCTTGGCGCTGGCCGGCGCCGTCGACGCGCCGGGCTCCGCGGTCATCGGCCGCGACTCGGGCGAGCTCGCCGGGCTCGGTGCCAACGGCATCAAGGTGGCGAGCGACGTTGCGCCATTACTCAAGCAGGCCGATGGCTTGATCGAGTTCACCATTCCCGCCGCGACGCTGGCGTTCGCCGAGCTGACCGCGGCCGCCGGTCTTGTCCACGTCATCGGCACCACCGGCCATTCGGCCGAAGAGGAAGCCGTGATTGCGCAAGCGGGCAAGCGCGCGACCATCGTCAAATCCGGCAATATGAGTCTCGGCGTCAATCTGCTCGCGGCTTTGGTCAAGCGCGTGGCGGCGACGCTCAACGACGACTACGACATCGAAATCTTCGAAATGCACCACAACAAGAAGATCGACGCGCCGTCCGGCACCGCGCTGCTGCTCGGCCGCGCGGCGGCGCAAGGCCGCGGTATCGATCTCGCCAAGCACTCCGAGCGCGGCCGCGACGGCCTGACCGGCGCGCGCAAGCCGGGCGACATCGGCTTCGCCTCGCTGCGCGGCGGCACAGTGGTCGGCGAGCACAGCGTGATCTTCGCCGGCCCGGCCGAACGCGTCGAGCTCACCCACCGCGCCGAGGATCGTTTGATTTTCGCCCGCGGCGCGCTGCACGCGGCGCTGTGGGCGCACGGCAAGAAGCCCGGGCTTTATTCGATGGCGGACGTTTTGGGGCTTGGCGATAAGTGAGAACGTCGCCATGACGCCGCAAGACGTCAAAAACAAGCAGCGCATCATCTATCTGCTCATTGCTTTGGGCTTTGCGGGCCTGATCGGCGCGCATGAGGTCGCGGTAAACTGGCCGTCGGCCGACGATGATACGACGATCATAACTGCGCCCTTTATTCTTGCGGCGGCTGGCACACTCTGTTTCGTCGCCGCCGGACTGTTGGCGCGCAAGCTCATGAAGGGCGGGGCTTCGCGATAATCGCTGCGCACGTTTTCAGCTACACTTACCGGTCAAGGCCCATTTGCATCCGCTCATTCCAAAAAGCGGCGCAAGATGGTAGATTGACGCTCGCGCGCCACGCTCTCGGGCGCAATGGCCGGCTGGAGCGGCGTCATGGCGAAGATACTCAGCACCTCAATCGCAATCTTGGCGCTGGCGACGGCCACGTTAGCTCCGCCTTCCACGGCCTACGCCAACGGTCTCATTGAGTTGAAGCACGCGTTCATGGGCTGCGCGGTAAAGGCGGATGCGGAGCAGCTGGAGCGCTTGCTGCGCGCGGCGTCGAAAGCCAATGGCGGAGCCGAGGCGGTCGTCGCCTACGGCGGTGCGCATTGCCTTGAAATGCGACGCGGCATCGTCGAAGTCGAGCGCTGGGAAGAAGCCTATGTGTGCGTGCATCACCCGCCGGAGACCTGCCTTTGGGTGCCGCGCGCGCTGGTTGGATTCTCGCTGTGGGACGACGGCGTTTTTTGACGCGATCGCAATTAGCAGACTAAGTTGGAGCAAAGCCTGCACCTGATCCGCGCCGGCGATTGTCAGCAGCACGCAGGGGGAATGGCAAGGCGTATTCCGCTGCCCTCCGCGGCCTGGACTAAATCTGCTTCTGCGCGTTAAATTCGCCGGAGCAGCCGGAGCGGCACCTCATTCGAGTGCAGGCCATGGTCGATAAAATCACTGCGCAACGCGACGTGGAGTACTTTTACGAGCTGCTTGCGAAAGAGACCGACGAGAACAAGCGCGTGATACTGCAGCGTTTGCTCGCGGATGCAGAACGACTGCGGCAGTCGGAAGACCAAGAGGGTCAAAGCAACAAGAAAACCAACGCCGACCAAGTCAACAGCAAGCACGATTGAACCTTGTCATGCCCGCGAAAGCGGGCATCCAGTAAGCACCGTCGTCGATGCCAAATTATCCGCCAGTAACGCGCTACTCCGCCGCGATCGCCGGGTCGGCGATGAATTGCGAGGCCCACACCTTGCGGCGTTTCAGGTTGGCCCGGTAGAGCGCCTCGAATTCGGCTTCGGGGAAGGAATGGGTCGAGCGCCGCGCCATCAGCGCGTCGGTCCAGGTTTTGAGCCGCGGGAATTTCTCGATTGTACCGAGCGGCCTGACGCGGTCGAGGAACACGTAGCGCTGCAGGAACGGCGCATAGGCGGCGTCGACCAGCGAATATTTGGCGCCGTTGAAGAACGGCCCGGCGCCTTGCTTCTCCAGCGCCCGTTCGAGCCGCTCGAACGGCAGCGGGATTTTCTCGGCCGCGGCCTTGTAGGCGGCCTCGTTCTCGGCGTAGCCGGTCGCCGTCACCGCGCTGGCAAAGGTCGGCACAAAATCGGTCCAGGCGCGGTTGATGGCGCGCAGCACCGGATCGTCGGGATGCAGCCGCGGCACGGTCGTCTCATCGAGATATTCGGCGATCGCATTCGACTCGAACAGCGACACGGTGTCGTCGACGCGCAGCACCGGCACTTTCTTGTGCGGCGAAATGGCGAGGAACCAGTCGGGTCGGTTGTCCGGCTCGATGTGACGGAACTCGAATGGGATGTTCTTCTCGCGCAGCACGATCGCCGCGCGCTGTACCCACGGGCAGGTCTTGAAGCTTACGAGCAGGTATTTCGCCATGATGTCCTCGTTGACGCGGTCGCGGTGTTTCCCGCAAATTGTATTGTACTTTGTGCATTAAGGAAACGGCGAGTCACCCGATACAAATGGGCCGCTGGCGAAAGCGGAGTCTTCCTTAAATCGCACGGTCAACGGGGAGCGCAGAGAGAACTTGAAGTCAAGGATTGCCTTCGGCAACCGCCGTAGGCGGCGGCCCTTCGGGCCGTCCTTGACTTCAAGTTCTCTCTGCGCTGCGGTCAGCCGTGCGATTTAAGGAATGGTGGCTGCAAAGCAGCTACTTGATCGCAGCGGGTTACTGGCTTGCCTTACTGACTGCGCTGCGCGGCGTCGCTGACGATCTTATAAGCCTCGGCCAGCGCCGGCTTCTCCTTCGAAATATCGGCGCCGACGCTGGACAGCGTCTTCAGCAATTCCGCCTGCTCGTCGGCCGGCAAGCTGATCAATTCGCCACCGTTGTCCGTCCAGGTCTTCGCCGCGGCATTGTCGATTTCGATGGCGCGTGGTTGGAAGCTCGTGACGGTGCTGGCGGCGTCCTTCTCGACGATCTGCTGCAGATCGGGAGGCAGCGTATCGAACCATTTC
>Ga0210398_10007270_pt1 | contig 10078 bp, 4 predicted proteins | sample IncBWC4OmetaG_FD_161047 | JGI IMG/M metagenome (GOLD analysis project Ga0210398, IMG submission 161047) | Forest soil microbial communities from Barre Woods Harvard Forest LTER site, Petersham, Massachusetts, United States - Inc-BW-C-4-O | ecosystem: Environmental > Terrestrial > Soil >...
TGGGTCGCCCAGAGCGGAACCCCCTTCACTGTTTACGTGAACAACACCGGGGCTGCCGGGGCGACCGATAGTAGGAGAGCAAATGTAGTGCGCGACGCCTTCTCTACTGGAGGATCCCCTGACCCGTCAAATACTGCACTGACATCCGCGGATTGTCCCACCTCGGTAAGAAATCGTACGAATTGGTATAACCCATGTGCGTTCGCCAATCCCTTGCCCGGCACCTTAATCACTACACCGGTTACGGATGTCGCGTCCGTGATTCAGTATCTCGGCGGAAAATCTAACCAGATCTACGGGCCCGGATACTACGGTATCAACATGTCTATCTTCAAAAACTTTGCGACCTGGCATGAGCAATATCTCCAATTTCGCGCTGATGGATTCAACGTCCTGAATCATCCGACGTTCGCTAATCCGTCCACAACGAATAACAGTGCAAATGCGGGCAATATCACAGGTCCGAAGTCATTCCAAAACAACACACCCGATGCTCGCTTCTTTCAACTCTCGTTGAAATACGCGTTCTAATGCGAATGATTCTTAGTCAGCTTCACTGAAATAAATCAAGGGTGAAGGGCCGCCGCAAACGTGGCGCCCTTCGCCCTGAACTGCCATCTACTCTCCGTCGTTTTTATCGAAAGGCTGTTCGCTATGCGTTGGTATTTGAAGAGCACATGCATCGTCCTAGTTGCCACAGTGATATTCGGGAGCCACGAAGGAATTGCGCAATCCAAGCCGGTCACACTTTCTTCACCTGATCAACAACTCACCATACAGTTCGTCACGGTCGCTGAAAAAGATCCTTCATCCACGGTGGGCAAACTTGTTTACTCGGTGACGTTTCGTGGCAAACAGCTACTCGATCAATCTGCCCTCGCGCTCGAATTAGAGGGCCAGCCCCCGCTTGGAAGCAAAGTTCAGATTGTCGAGAGCGTCCCTGGAAAAGGAAGTGACGACTACACTCTGTTGGCAGGCAAGGTCAGCGGTGTTCACGATCAATACAACAGTCTGCTGCTACGTACCGCTGAGAACGATGAGCCGCACCGATCGCTCGAGATCGAGGCACGTGCCTACAACGACGGGGTGGCCTTTCGCTATGTGTTGCCGCCACAAAACGCGATCAAACAGCTTCGACTCAAACAGGAGGATACGGAGTTTCGTATCAGCACCGACGCGACAACGTGGGCGTTGGCTCTTCCGAACTATCGCAGCAGCTACGAAAGTGAATATGTAAAGTTGCCGATCACGGCATTCAGCAATCAGGGTGGAGTTTCGAGTAGCTTCCTGATCGGGATGCCGCTGTTGATGCATTCCCCTGGCACAGCTTGGATGACGCTGACAGAGGCTGATCTAGAGGGGAATCCTGGTATGTATGTCACAAACCCCTCTGGAAATTGGGGCGGCTACTATTTCGTCTCGAAGCTCTCTCCGCGATTCGACGATCCAAATCTGACGCTCACAGGCACCTTGCCACACCATTCTGCCTGGCGCGTTTTTATTGTGGCGGACGAACCTGGCAAACTGATGGAGTCCAACATCATCTCGGACCTCAACTCGCCGAATCGAGTGCAGGACACAAGCTGGATCCATCCTGGAAAAGCATCTTGGAATTGGTGGGCTGGGGATATTGGACCGGACGGAAAATCGGCATACACCACAAAGAATATGGAGTATTACGTAGACTTTGCGGCTCAGTCTGGATTTCCTTATATGCTCCTTGATGCCGGCTGGACGGACGGTCGAAACATCACGAAGCTACGCGGCAATGTCGATGTGCCGGAGTTGGTACGCTATGCCGCCGCTAAGCATGTCAAAGTCTGGATTTGGCTTTATTCGACCTCGGTGATGGAGCAGATGAAGGAGGCCTTCCCTGTATTCGAAAAATGGGGGGTAGCTGGCGTGAAGATCGACTTTGTCAACCGCGACGACCAGGACGGTATTAAGTTCTACTACGATGTCGCTCAGGAGGCGTCGGAGCACCACCTGATGGTCGATTTTCATGGTGCCAGCAAGCCCTGGGGTATCGAGCGTACCTATCCCAATGTACTCAGTTACGAAGCGGTGTTAGGGGCGGAGAACAACAAGGTGGCCAGACGGGATAGTCCAGTCGACCGCACAGTGTTTCCGTTCACGCGGATGGTGGCTGGCCCGCTGGATTACACGCCTGGTGGCTTTAACAATGTTACAGAGAATGACTTTATCGGACGCGATCAGAGTCCGATGGTAATGGGTACACGAGCACAACAGTTAGCACTGTACGTTGTCTTTCAAACTCCGTTTCAAATGGTTTCGGATAGTCCGCAGGCCTACGCCAATCAGCCCGCGTTCCAGTTTATTCGGGATGTTCCAACCCAGTGGGACTCGATGCACGTTTTGAACGGTGAACCAGGTGAGTTCGTGACAATTGCGCGCAGCCATGGCAATGAGTGGTACCTCGGTAGCATCACCAACTGGACCCCACGCGACCTTCACATCCCTCTGAACTTTCTTGGAACAGGTCGTTACACTGCTGAGATCTATCAGGATGCTGCAGACGCAGCAACATATCCGAAGAACGTAGTAATTAGGAAGCAGACTGTGCACAAAGGGGAGGAACTTACCCTGCATCTGGCAACTGGCGGCGGCTGTGCGATCCGTTTCGTCCCTGAGGCTGCCAAATAGAGCGATCTTGCGAGAGCCGGTTATTCAGGTTCAGGTCCAGCCTAGGACCGTCCGGGATCTGCGAGATCGTCCAAACGTGCCATGAAGAGAGGAAGATTGCTTCGGAAGATAATATGCGGTGCAAGACGGATCATGGGGGAGGTTTTCTTATCCTCGAGCAGATAGGTGATGAGGCTTTCGAACGCGACCTTTCCTTGCGTAAAAGGACGCTGATAGAGGGTTGCAAGAATCTTCCCGGACTCGATCAAAGGCACGAGCTGTTGGAAGAGATCGGTTGTGACCACTTGAATTTTCCCGAGCAGTCCTTCCTCTTCAAGAGCCTGGAGTACCGGAATGCTATTCGCCGTGCTGATATACAGACCTTGCGGCCTTTCGTCACCGTGGAGCAGCGCAAGCGTCTGTCGATATGCCTCTTTGGGACGTTCATGAGATTCGACAGCTGGCAACAAAGTGAGATGAGGAGCAAACATGGCGAGGGTAGCTGCGAAGCCGCGAAGTTTTTCCGCGTGGTCGACAGTGGTAAGCTCACCAGTTACCGTGGCCACGTGCGTCTTGCGACTAAGCTTGTGCGACAGAAGCTCAGCCGCCAGTGCACCACTTGTGTACGCGTGCGCAGAGACGAGACCAATGCGGCCACTACCGGGCGCATCGCTGGTGACGCAAAGCATCGCAGCACCGTGGTCGGTCAAACGACGGATAATCGGGTCAAGTTTTCTCGGATTACCAGGGGTAAAGATAATGCCGTCGTACCGCTCCTTCAGCTGGGACTCCAGCATTTCGGCATCTCCCTGCCCGAGGCGGGGATATTCATGGAAGACCACATTGATGTGCACTCCAACCGTAGCGTCTGCCGCAGCCCGGATGCCGGCGCGCAACGGGTCGAAGAAATGAGAGATCTCTTTGGGGAGAACCACTCCTATCTCGATTCTGCGGTTGAGCTTCAACGCTTGCGCAGCGAGATTGGGTTTATATCCCAGTTGCTCTGCCATCTGCCGCACACGCTCTTTTGTCTTCGGGCTGACGCCGGTACGCTCGTGCAATGCACGGTCCACTGTGCCAATCGAGATGCCAAGTTCTCTCGCAATGTCTTTGATACCAGGAGTCTGTGGCGTATTTTTCATAGTGTTAGAAATTGGAGCAGGAAACGCAAAAACCATGTTACGGCGATTACGCATCAGGAGAGTGATTTCTGCGCCTTGCGGTTACGCCGAGCCTATCGGGACTTTCGTAACCAGTCAATCCTGAGTGCGAGAGACCGCCGAATAGCACAGCGTCGACTACCGGTTCGCGCGTGGCTTGGTCAAAGCGACCGTGCGGAGAGGATTCGATGAGCCCAACGAGACGCGAGTTTCTGCGTGGTAGTTTAGCTCTTGCCGCTCTTCCATCCAAAGCGAATTTCGTGCTGGCTGAAGATACGGCTTCCTCCAATGTGCTTTGGTATGGAGGCGAGGCGAAGCGATGGCTTGAGGCTCTTCCCATCGGAAATGGGCGGATCGGCGGCATGGTCTTCGGCGGACTCCATAAGGAGCGCATTGCACTAACAGAATCGACGGTCTGGTCCGGTGCGCCGAGTACTTCGGATATAAATTCCGAAGGTATTAAACATCTCGACCAAATACGCCAGCTTCTCTTTCAAGAAGACTACGTTCAGGCGCGGAAGCTCTGCGAAGAACACCTTCTCAGTCATCCAACTTCTTTTGGCACGAACCTTCCTTTGGTCGACCTTGCGGTTGATTTCAATCATTCTGAAAGCTCAATCCAGTACCGAAGAATACTCGACCTCGATGAGGGGATTGCCCGAGTCAACTATCGGACGGCATCACACAACTTTACCCGCGAAGTGTTCTCCTCGAACCCGGACAATGTTCTCGTCGCTCATCTGGCAAGCGAAACCCCTGGAAAACTCAATCTCAAGATCTACTTCGAAGAACTCATGGTACCGGGGAGGATCATCTACGCCAGAAATCACATGCTAGTCTTTCGGGGACAAGCATTTGAGACCTTGCATAGTAACGGCAAGCAAGGCGTCGAGGTGGAATGCCATGTTCATCTGCTCCCTCAAGGAGGATCAGTTTCTGTCGCCGACGATCAGCTACAAGTCCACGATGCTGATTCAATTACACTCCTTGTTGCAATCGCAACTAGCTACGGTGGTCGGATACCGGAGAAATACTGTGAAGATGCGCTGCAGGCAGCATCTACAAAAAGCTATGCAGCCCTTCGCAAAGCCCATGTCGCGGATCATCAGGCACTCTTCCATCGCGTTCAAATTAGTCTCGGATCAAATCCACGCGTCGAAAGCATTCCAACCGATCAGCGGAGGAGATCGTTGGAATCTGGAGGTGCCGACCCAGCGCTCTGCGCGCTCTTCTTTCAATATGGACGCTATTTGACTATCGCCGGCTCCAGAGCCAACTCACCTCTTCCTTTGGCACTTCAGGGAATTTGGAACGACGGCCTTGCATCCAGCATGGGCTGGACCGACGACTTTCACTTGGACATCAACACCGAGCAAAACTATTGGCTTGCGGAAGTTGGCAACCTCACCGAGTCCCAGGCGCCGCTCTTCAATTTAATCGACCAGCTGCGCGAATCAGGCCGGCACACTGCCAGGAACTTGTACGGTGCTCCCGGTTGGGTCAGCCATGTAGTTACAAATCCGTGGGGCTATACAGCACCAGGGTGGGGATTGGGTTGGGGACTTTTTGTTACTTCAGGAATCTGGATCACGTTGCAGATGTGGGAGCATTTTCGCTTTTCCGGAGACAAACAGTTTTTACGCGAACGCGCATATCCCGTATTCAAAGAGGCGGCCGAGTTCTTCCTCGCGTACGTGGTGGAGCATCCAAGGTATCGGTGGCTTGTCACCGGGCCCTCCGACTCTCCAGAGAACGCCTTTCTCACGACATCCGGAGCTTATTGCAACGAATCTATGGGACCAACCTGCGATCGCGTGCTGGTCTACGCGCTCTTCACCATATGTCTCGAGGCGCAAGCTCTGCTATCGATTGACTCAGCCTTTGGCAGTAAGCTGGAACAGGCGCGCCAGAGACTACCGCCGTTGCAAATTGGGCGTTATGGCCAACTTCAGGAGTGGTTGGAAGACTTTGAAGAAGCCGAACCCAATCATCGTCATACCTCTCATCTAATCGCGCTCTATCCCGAATATCAGATAAGTCCCGACAAGACTCCGGATCTTGCAAAGGCCGCACGAGTCACTCTGGAGAGGCGCATCCGTCACCCGAAGTGGGAGGATACGGAGTGGAGCCGAGCCAATCTGGTAAATTACTACGCAAGACTACGGGACGGTGAGTCTGCGCATCAACATCTGGTTGGGCTCATCTCAAAGGCGACTGACGACAATCTTCTGACATACTCACGTGGTGGCGTCGCCGGAGCATCGCAGAATATCTTTGCGATCGATGGCAACACTGCTGGGGCCGCAGGGATAGCTGAGATGCTTCTACAATCCCAGGATGGCTCCATTCATCTGTTGCCGGCTCTCCCTGCGGCATGGCCCAATGGGCATGTCAGTGGTCTCTGCGCCCGCGGTGAATTTCAAGTCGGGATGCGGTGGAACTCCAACCAACTTGTCTCTGCAACCATCTACACAAGATCGGGCGGAAGCTGCACCGTCCATTACAGAGAAGGTAGCGTGTCCGTCCGGCTGGAGCCGAATCGCACGATGTCCCTCACAGAAAAATCATTTATACCTAACCAAGATCACAACAAAAGAGCGAAATCAACGGAGTAGAAAATGAGCATTTGGAGCGCCGCTGCAACGAGACAACGACGAAAAAGGGATCTTTTCCTTGAGTCAATCGCATTGAAACTGAGTTCGTCCCTCTCTGTCGCGTTATGGATTGCGTTTATTGGCTTCATGATCCCAGCCGGTATTAATGCACAATCGAAGAGTACTTCGATTCGCTTCGACGAGCAGACACAAGTCTTCCATATCGATGCTGCAGATATGTCCTATGTCCTTGGGATCAACAAGAAGAAACAGCTACAAACTCTGTACTGGGGCAAGCGCCTGAACGTAGCGGACAGCTTCGGCGCTGCCCAATCTGCTCGTGACTTGTCAGGATTCGAATTTTCGATCAACACGACGCAGCAGGAGTTTGCGGGTTGGGGAGGCGGCCTGTACGTAGAGCCCGATCTGAAGATCACTTACCCGGACGGGAATCGTGACCTTTTATTGCAGTATGTGTCGCACACCATCGAAGCCGACAAATTAACTATCCTGCTCAAGGACATCTCGCGCGATGTCTATGTCCAGTTGCAATATCAGGTCGACACGACGACCGGCATCCTCAGGCGATCAGCACTGGTGCAGAACAAGACCTCTGCTCCGCTGACGATCGAGCAGATTGCTTCAGGTACGTGGAACCTGCCACGTGGAACCGACTATCGCTTGCGATATCTCACAGGCCGCTGGGCAGCAGAATGGAGCCTTCATGAGCAAATCATTCAACCAGGGAAGACGGTTCTAGAAAGCCGCCGCGGATCTACAGGTGCCCAGAACAACCCATGGTTCGCGATCGATCGAAACGGATCGGACGATCAGGATCATGGCGACGTCTGGTTTGGTGCACTCGGATGGAGTGGCTCCTGGCAGATTAGTATCGAACAGGATCAGCTCCAACAAATACGCGTGACTGGCGGTCCTAACAGCTTTGACTTCGGATATCGATTGGCCCCCGGCGAACATCTCCAGTCACCCGACTTCTATGGTGGCTATTCGCATGACGGTATCGGTGGCGCTTCAAGGCTTCTGCATCGCTTCGAGATCTCCACCATCCTGCCGCATGCTCCGAATCCTAAGCTACGGCCGGTTCTCTATAACTCGTGGGAAGCCACAGAGTTCAAAGTGGATGAAGCAGGGCAAGAGGCGCTCGCCGAGAAAGCGGCAAGCCTTGGGGTGGAACGCTTCGTCATGGACGATGGCTGGTTCGGCCAGCGAGCGACCGATCATGCAGGCCTGGGCGACTGGTATGTAAATCCCGTCAAGTTTCCTCACGGCTTGAAGCCGCTTATCGACAAAGTCCACTCCCTCGGTATGGACTTCGGCCTCTGGGTAGAGCCCGAAATGGTGAACCCGGACAGCGATCTCTATCGGAAACATCCTGACTGGGTACTCAACTTCACCGACCGGCCTCGCAGCGAGGGACGTAATCAGCTCGTGCTCAATCTGGCTCGCCCGGATGTGCGCGATTACGTCTTTCAGTTTCTCGATAAGCTGCTCAACGAAAACGACATCGCCTTTCTCAAGTGGGACTATAACCGCAACTGGTCTGAATCCGGTTGGCCGGCCGTCGCGCCCGAAGATCAGAAAAAGGTCTATATCGACTATGTAACAAACCTCTACTCGATCCTTGACGAACTGCGAGCAAAGCATCCACATCTGGAGATTGAAAGCTGCTCCGGCGGAGGAAGCCGCGTCGACCTCGGCATCATGCAACACACCGACGAAGTCTGGCCTTCGGATAATACCGACGCGTTCGATCGCCTCCAGATACAGGACGGTTTCACGTACGCCTATGCCCCAGGGGTGATGATGGCGTGGGTCACCGATTCACCGACCTGGGTAAACCAACGTTCGCTCTCGCTCGAATATCGCTTTCTGTCATCGATGCAGGGCGCGCTCGCCATCGGTGCAAACCTCAATAATTGGAAGCCTGAAGACTTCGCTACCGCGAAAAAATTGGTGGCACAATACAAGCAGATCCGAGAGACCATCCAGCGAGGGTCACTCTACCGATTGATCTCGCCGTCAAATGGAAGCGAACAGTCTGTTACTGAAACTGTCTCGAAAGATCAAAGTCAGGCCGTCACGTTTGCCTTTCTCCACTCCAGCCAAATGCTCTATCCCTTCCCGCGAATCTACCTTCGTGGGCTCAAGCCGGATGGCATCTATAAAATTTCGGCTCTCGACGGCAAACTATCAGATGGTGTTCCATCTGTCGCCACTGGCGCCTTCTGGATGCAGCATGGTGTTGATATCGAGTTACGAGGTGATTTTCAAGCCGCAGCTTTCTCGTTAGAGGAGGTTGGCCGGTAGGACCGTCATAACAATATGAAAGGGGCGGGTCTGCGCTCGAGCTCTATCGCCACGAGGCATCTAGACTGAATGAAAATCTGACGCTTCGAATAGCGGAGGAGAGCGACTGACCAGGAGCTGATTCAATGATTGTTCACCACCTCTCATTGGTGCTCGTCTTGTGCCTCGTCTGCGGACGGTTTGCCATCGCGCAAACTTCACAACCTATTCCGTTAGAGGCGGCACAGAAGGATTTTCTTGAGGCGAAAGCGCTTTGCGACGCCGACGGAGGAAAGCTCTGGGGCATTTCTCTCTGCGGGCCGATAATGTTTGTCGACCGCGAAAGTAGGTTCATCGTCGCAAATCAGCCGGATGCCCAAGGGGTTTTAACTCCACACAGCGGCGTCTATGTTGGCTTGCTTCCAAAGAGCGAGAACATGGGCAACACGGCGACCGAGTGGAACGGCACGCACTGGACGGAGATGCTGTGGCCGCTTCCCGAAGATCGTTCAAAGCGCGACACACTGATGATGCATGAGCTCTTTCACCACATTCAGGACCAGCTTAAACTTCCCGCAGGTTCGAACGTCGAGAACGCCCACTTAGACACTCTGGAGGGGCGTTACACCTTACAGTTGGAGTATCGAGCCTTGACCCGGGCACTCGACGCCAACACAGATGATGAACGCCGCGCCGCGATAACGGAAGCGCTGCTCTTCCGGGCAGAACGGTATAGGCTCTTTCCTAAAGCGGCTGCGGAAGAAAAGACACTCGAGCGGAATGAAGGATTAGCGGAGTACACCGGTGTGCGGGTGGGCAACGCGCAGTCCGCGGAGGCAAAGGCCGCGGCGCTCAATGACCTTGATCGACAGGCGAAGGTGCCAACCTTCGTGCGTTCTTTTGCCTACGCGACCGGGCCGGCTTACGGACTTCTGCTCGACCGCTACCAGCCGAATTGGCGTACGGAACTGCAGAGCGGCGAAGACTTGAACGAGATCCTTCAAGCGGCCCTCAAGATAACTCTTCCGTCTGATCTCGAGCAAACTACGCAGCAGAGAGCCGTACAGTATGACGGTGTCGCTCTTCGCGCCGCTGAAACCGAACGAGAGGCAAAGCGCAAAGCTACGCTGGCTCTATATCATGCTCAGTTTGTGGACGGTCCAACCCTGAGCCTTCCGCTCAAGAGGATGAGCGTCCAATTCGACCCGCGAACGCTTCAACCGATGGACGATCTCGGCACAGTTTATCCGACCATCCGCGTTACGGGTCTCTGGGGAATTCTCGATGTCTCAAAGGGAGCCCTGCTTAAGCGGAACTGGACTGCGGTCGTTGTCGCGGCTCCCACTGACACCACAGGCAACAACATCAAGGGAG
>Ga0210398_10007271_pt1 | contig 10077 bp, 8 predicted proteins | sample IncBWC4OmetaG_FD_161047 | JGI IMG/M metagenome (GOLD analysis project Ga0210398, IMG submission 161047) | Forest soil microbial communities from Barre Woods Harvard Forest LTER site, Petersham, Massachusetts, United States - Inc-BW-C-4-O | ecosystem: Environmental > Terrestrial > Soil >...
GAAACGCGCACACCGGGGCAGATCTCGCGGCGCGGATGTCTCTTCGCACTGCTCGCGCTGGTCATCACCGCCGCGATGCTGACATGGGCAGCGCTTTTCGCCCTGCACCGGATCTTCCCGGCGCCCCCGGCGGTATGGAGTGCCGGTGGCGAGCAGTTCGCTCAGCTCAGCTCCCTGCAGGGGACCTGGCAGGACTCAGCCGGCGGGAAAATGATCTTTGCCGGTCCCCGCTTCACCGCCGCCGCCAGCGGCGGCATCATCGCCGGCGGGACAGTCACCTTCGTCGACGTCCCGCAGGTGTTCAGCTGGGCCGCGGGGCCGCCCCCGCCGAGCTACGGGCACGGCACCTGGCAGATCGGCACCAGCTCCCGCTCCATGATGGGACTGCAGCACCAGCCAGATGCCGGGATCATCAGCATCCAGTTCGGTACCGGCACCCTGGGTACCTACCCCCTGGTGGGGCTGGAAGTCGAAGGCCCCGCCTCCGCACCATCGTTCCTGTGCGAATACCCGGACCCGGCCAATACGTGCACATTCCGGAAAATCTCCTGAAGGCATGGCAACAGGACTCCTGACGACGCCCTCGCAGCTGCAGCAAGGAACGGCGCGCTTCTAAAAGAAGACCCTGCCACCGCGAACTGCCAATCCGGCAGCCCGATCATCAGGGCCGAAACGCACGCTCATGCCGCGTAGGCGGCGTTGCCTGGTGTCCGCTGAGATCGCATGTACACAAGCTGCGGGGGTTGTCAAGGCAGGAGACGTGTGACGCGCCGGGCGTAGATCTCGCGCATGCGGTCGTGGCCCGGGAGGATGTGCATCGGCCGACCGGCATAGGGGAAGGCCGGTCCGTCGCCCGGCACTGTCAGCAAGGTCATGGCCTTTTCTATCATCCTTGCCGGGCGCATCCTCCGCATGCACAGTGCGCGCCGCTGGACGACGTGGTTCCGGCTCGGTCCGGCTCCTGGGCCTCGAGTCCGGGCCAGGGCCCGGCTGGTCCGGGTACACTCACCGGTCACGGTGTCTCGCCGTGGCCGGTCATAGGTGTGAGGGCGGCGTCGCGGGGGTGATAGGTGAGCGTGAGTAGCGCACTGGATGAAGGCGGTGAGCCGCTGACATGACCGATCGACTGTCGCGGACCCGAGAGCAGCGAAAGACCGACACGCTGGCCAAGCTGTCCGCCCCGGCCGCGGACGTGTGGGTCGCGACCGCCGCGGCGGAGGCTGGCGGGCACGCCAGCTCCTATCTGGTACCGCTGTCCCTGGCCTGGATCGATGAGCGAGTCGTGCTGGCTACCGAGGCGGACTCGCTCACAGCCAGGAACATCATCAGCCAGCGGCGCGCCCGGCTCGGCCTCGGGCCCACCCGCGACGTGGTCATGATAGACGCCGAACTGGAACAGGCCTATGGCCTCGACGAGGTCCCGGACAACCTGGCCCAGCAGTACGCGATGCAAGCGGACTGGGACCCGCGAAAGGCGGGCGACCGGATGCAGTTCCTGGTGCTGCGCCCGCTGCGGATCCAGGCCTGGCGGGAGGTCAATGAGCTGCCCGGGCGTACTTTGATGCGCGGTGGAGCGTGGATTACCTGAGCTGGGGGAGCTTACTCCTCTGCCGAAATGAGTAAGTCATCCGCTCGAATATCTATGCACGAAACGGAATACTCACTCACGCTTTCTCGACCTTGCGGGCGATCACCGTGTGGCCTTTCCCATCGTTCTAGTAGGGAAATCGGATCGCCGAATACGAGCGCGAGGACTACCAGACGCCAGCATTGCTGGAGGCACGCGTATTGGCCGATTTTGTGTACGGCGCTTTAGCCCGTTGTGCCGCGGTAGCGATATGGCGTGAACGTGTTGAGTAGGATCTTGAAGTCGCGGGCGAAGCTGGCGGCGGTGGCCCCGAATCCTTCGAAGATGTAGGCCGACGAGCCGAATACCACGACGCGGATCTGCCCGGGCTCTCCCAGGAGCGAGATGGTGGCGTCTTCGGCGGGCTGTCCGTGGTAGGTGAGCCTGTGGCGGGAGACCACTTCCCCCCCGGGCAGGGCTGAGGCAGCCACGTTGACGGCACGGTCAAGCCTGACCCGGCCCGATGCGGGCACCGGAGCGCGGATGATCCCGACGGCATATCCAGGAAGGTCGGCTAGGTAGACGATGACGGTGGTGGTTCCCGCGGTCTTCTCAATGTGCTGCGGTTTGCGGGGGAACAGTGCCGTGAAATGGGCGTCACGGGCCAGCAGCAGGTACCCGGCAGCAGGCCGCGGCGAGGACGAGGAGACGGCGCGCCCCATCATCGTCGCCGCGATCGAGCCGGCGAGCAGGACGATCCCAGCCACGATTACCCAGCGGGACAGCCTGCGCGCGGTGCGGGCGCCGTGGGCCGCGGCCAGCCTGGGCCACGATGACCCGGTGGCGGCAGTCGGGTCTGACGGGGAGCCCGGTGAGCTCGGCTGGCGAGCGCCGGCGCGGCTGCGGCATGGCTGTTCTCGCATTGTCCTAACCACCGGACCGGATCGCGTGATCGGAGCGCGGGTCCGGGTGCTGGCAGCAGGACAGGCGCCATGGGCGGCGTACCGTCTGCCCGCTAGTGCGGCTGACCCAGAACCCGGCCGGGTTGTGCCGGCAGCGGACGCACAGCTGGATGGTGTACGGCAGCAGGCGGGGCATGGTCATCGTGCACCGCCGGGAGCGTGTGGTCGCGGGAGCGGGCCTAGTCTGGCCGGCGGCTACGTTCGCGTCGGCTGCGGCGTGCTGGATGAACCGTGCGGCGAGGCCATCGCGGCCTGGCCGGCCGGCCAGGTGGGATTCCTGGCCTTTGAGCTGGCGTTCCTGCGGCTCAACTCGGCCAGGTGAGCTGGCCCGGCGGGCCAGTGTCCGGCGGAGGCGCCCAATGCTGTTCACGATGATCTCCTCGTGGGTAACGGTTTGTCAGGTGCTGCCATTCAGTGGCTGCCCGTGCGCCGCGCAGGTGGCGGAAAGCCGCTGGTAGAACCAGACGGTCTGGTATCCGTCGGTGCCCCGCGCGGTGCGCAGCGCGATGACTAGATCGACATAGGCCGTGCCGGCGGTGCGCAGGTCCGGCCAGCGCGAGCCGGCGAACTCGGCGCGGATCTTCGGGTACTCGGCCGCGGGGACGTCTTGCGTGGCCAACGGGTACGTACAGGCGACGAGGCCGCTGTCGTGCGGCGCGCCCGAACCGGCGGTCCCGGGTACGCCGATGAGCAGGGCGGGGATCGCTGCGCCGATCGCGTAGCGGCGCATGCGGGTCGACAGATTCCTGATCGCCGGCCACCGGGGTGCGGCGAAGCGGTCGAACATGGGGGAGTTCCTTTCGTCCTGGCCCGCGCGAGCAGGCGCTGATGATGGATCTGCCGGCAGCTGGCCGGATGCAGGCTGGCCCGGGTATCGCGGTCTGCCTGGCACTTCAGGCCTGCGGCCCGCGGCCGGGCCAGTGGTTCCACCGTGCTCGCCGACCCGGCTGACCGCCACACATGCGGGCCCACACGACGGCCACATGACGGCCCACACGATCTGCGGCTTGGCAAAGGATGGTGCGGGTGGCCGGGCCTGGTTAGCCTGGGTGTAGGTCCTGCCGGCGCTCTGCCGGGTTGTGTGCGGCGAGATCAGGACCTGCCGGGGGAGGCCAGATCATGGCGGAGCAGCAGGCGCTGGGGTTCGGCGGCCTGCTGCGGCGGCTGCGGGACGAGGCCGGGCTGACTCAGGAGGAGCTGGCGGAGGCGGCGGGCCTTAGCTCGCGGTCGGTCAGTGACCTGGAGAGGGGCATCCACCGCACCGCCCGCAAGGACACCGCCGAGCTCCTGGCCGGCGCGCTGGGCCTGGCCGAGCCGGCCCGCCCCCTGTTCGTGGCAGCCGCCCGCGGCCGCGCCCGGGCCGAAGAGGTGCTGGCGGCCCTGCGCGGGGAAGCCGCGGCGCCGGGCCCGGCGTGGCCGGGCGGCCCCTACCTGGGGCTCGTGCCGTTCGAGGAGCGGGACGCCCGGCTGTTTTACGGACGCGACGAGCTGGCCGATCAGCTGGTGCGGCGGCTGGCGGAGCGGCTGGACGGGGCGGGGATCCTGCTGGTCGCCGGGGAATCGGGATCGGGCAAGTCGTCACTGCTGCGGGCGGGGTTGCTGCCGCGGCTTGCCGCCGGGGCGCTGGGGCCGGGGTCGCAGCGGTGCCCGCGGCGGGTGATCCGGCCCACCGCCAGCCCGCTGCGGGAGCTGGCGATGACCCTGGCCGAGATGGCGGGCACCGATCCAGTGTCGGTGTACCGGTCGCTACGGGCGGCGCCGGATGAAGCGCCGATGCTGGCCGAGCAGGCGGCGCGAACCGCCACCGGGCGCGGCGCGGACCCGGGATCAGACGGGCCAGCCGGCGCCGGAGCCGGCGTGCCGTCGCGCTTGGTCCTGGTGGTCGACCAGTTCGAGGAGTTGTTCACCGCGGGCGAGGACGCCGACGTCGGCGCGGCGGAGCGGGCGGCGTTCGTCACGGCGCTGCACGCGGCGGCGACGATCCCGGCCGGGCCCGGCAAGCTCCCGCCGGCGTTGGTGGTCGCGGCGGTGCGCGCGGATTACCTGGGTCGCCTCATCGCGTATCCGCCGCTCAAGGCGGCGCTGGATGCCGGGCTGTTCACGGTCGGGCCGATGAGCGAGGCCGAGGTGCGGCTGGCAGTGACCGGGCCGGCCGCGGAGGCGGGCCTGGTCGTGGAGCCTGCCGTGGTGCAGGCGGTGATCGCGGAGCTGCGCGGCGAGGGTGGGGGTGGGCTGGGCAGCGGGGTGCTGCCGCTGATGTCTCAGGCGATGGCCGCGACCTGGGAACGCCGTGAGGGCAATGAGCTGACGCTGCGCGGCTACCGGCGCGCGGGCGGGGTCGCCGACGCGGTCAACCGCGGCGCCCAGGCCGCCTACGACGCCCTGACCCGGTCGCAAAAGGACGCGGCCCGGCTGATGTTTGCCCAGCTGACCGTCATCACGGCGGATGGCCAGGTCGTGCGGCACCGGTGCCGCCCCGCCGATCTGAGTTCCGGGGGAACGCCGATGGCCGCGGACATCGACGCGGTCATCGGCGTCTTCAGCGCCCGGCGGCTGCTGGTCCTCGGACAGGACAGCGTCGAGATCGCCCACGACGCGCTGCTGCAGGCCTGGAAACAGCTCCGGGACTGGCTGGGCGATGACCAGCTCGACCGGGCTATGTACAGCCAGGTCGTGACCGACGCGGCCGCCTGGGATAGCAACGGCCGGGACTCCTCCTACCTATACCGGCTGGGACGGCTGGCCACCATCGACGACGCCGCCGCCCGCTGGCAGGCCGCTCCGGCCCGCTATCCCCGGCTGCCTGCCACCGGCCAGGCGTTCCTGGGCGCCGCGCACCACGCCGCGCGCCGCGCGGCGCGCCGGCGGCGCGGCGTGATCGCCTGGCTGCTGGCGCTGACCGTGATCGCCGTCAGCGCCGCCGGGGTCGCGGTCCGCGCCGCCGGCGACGCCTCCCGCCAAGCCGCCAGCGCCTCCCGGCAGCACGCCATCGCCCTATCTCGCCAGCTCGCGGCCGAAACCCTGGCCGCCGACTCCGCCAGTCCGCTCACCGCCCGGCGGCTGGCCGTGGCCGCCTGGCGGGTCTTCCCCACCGGTCAGGCCGGCTCCGTTCTGGCGAGCCTGCTGATGCAGCAGCAGCAACGCGGCATCCTGCCCGGTGATCCATCCAACGGCGGCGTGAACACAGTGGCGTTCAGCCCGGATAGCCACCTGCTGGCCGCCGCCTACGGCGACGGCTATGTACGGTTGTGGAACCCAGTCACCGGGCAGGCCGTCGGCGCTCCCCTCCCGGCCGATACCGGCCCAGTGGGAGGGGTGTACGGGTTGGCGTTCAGCCCGGACGGCAAGCTGCTGGCCACCCCTGACGCGGCCGGCTATGTGCGGCTGTGGAACCCGGCCACCGGGCAGGCCGTCGGCGCTCCCCTCCCGGCCGATACCGGCCCAGTGGGAGGGGTGTACGAGGTGGCGTTCAGCCCGGACGGCAAGCTGCTGGCCACCGCCGGCGTGGACGGGACTGTTCGGCTGTGGAACCCGGCCACCCACCGGGCCGTCGGCACTCCCCTCCTCGCCGAAACCAACCCACGAGGAGGCGGCGGCGTGAACGGGGTGGCCTTCAGCCCGGACGGCAAGCTGCTGGCCGCCGTCGACTCGGCCGGGTATGTGCGGCTGTGGAATCCAGCCACCGGGCAGGCCGTCGGTGCTCCCTTCCTCGCTGTCACCAATAAGGGCGTGATCGGGGTGGCGTTCAGCCCGGACGGCAAGCTGGCCACTGCCGACGGCGACGGCACCGTGCGGCTGTGGAACCCGGCGACCGGGCAGGCCGTCGGCGCTCCCCTCCCGGCTGTCGCCAACGGCAGCGTGACCCAGGTGGCGTTCAGCCCGGACGGCAAGCTGCTGGCCGCCGCCGACACGACCGGGTACGTGCGGCTGTGGGACCCGGTCACCCGGCAGGCCGTCGGCGCTCCCCTCCCGGCTGCCGCCGCAGGCGGCGTGAACGGGGTGGCGTTCAGCCCGGACGGCAAGCTGCTGGCCAGCGCCGGCGGCGACGGCACCGTACGGCTGTGGAACCCGGCCACCCGGCAAGCTCCCCGCGCTCCCCTCCCGCCCGTCACCGGCGGCGTGAACGGGGTGGCGTTCAGCGCGGACGGCAGGCTGCTGGCCAGCGCCGGCGGCGACGGCACCGTGCGGCTGTGGCACCCGGCCACCCGGCAGCCTGCTGGCGTCCTCCCGGCCGAGACCGGCCCGGGGAGCCACGTGGACGCGGTGGCGTTCAGCCCGGACGGCAAGCTGCTGGCCGCTGCCAATGGCGACGCCACCGTGGGGCTGTGGGACCCGGTCACCAGGCAAGCTTCAGGCGGCTTTTCCGGACGGAACACGGTGGCGTTCAGCCCGGACGGCAAGCTCTTGGCCGCCGCTGAGGTAGGCGGCACCGTGCGAAGGTGGGATCTGGCCACTCAGCAGCCCGCCGGCCCTCTCCTCCCGGCTTATGCCGCCCCGGTGGAAGCCGTAAACCGGGTGGCGTTCAGCCCGGACGGCAAGCTCTTGGCCGCCGCCTACAGCGACGGGTATGTGCGGCTGTGGAACCCGGTCACCGGGCAGGCCGTCGGCGCTTTCCTCCCTGCCGGTACCGGGCCGGTGGCCGCCGTGAACGGGGTGGCGTTCAGCCCGGACGGCAAGCTCTTGGCCGCCGCCTACGGCGACGGGTATGTGCGGCTGTGGAACCCGGTCACCGGGCAGGCCGTCGGCGCTCTCCTCCCGGCCGGTACCGGCTCGGGGGGGAGCGTGTCCGGCGTGGCGTTTAGCCCGGACGGCAAGCTCCTGGCCGCCGCCTACGGCGACGGGTATGTGCGGCTGTGGAACCCGGTCACCGGGCAGGCCGTCGGCGTTCCCCTCCCGGCTTACGCCGGCTCGGTGGCCGCCGTGAACGGGGTGGCGTTCAGCCCGGACGGCAAGCTGCTCGCCACGGCCGACGCGGACGGCACCGTGCGGACGTGGGATATGCCGCTTTTCGCTAATCCGTACGCAGCAATCTGTGCCGATGTCGGACCGCCGACAAAGGCAGACTGGACGCATTACGCCCCGGGTGAACCGCAGCCCAGCGTCTGCCGATGACACATGTCGCTTCCGGCCAGCTCCGGTCTGAACGCAGCTCCGGCCAATTCCAGATCGTTTCACGCTGGAACCGGATGGTTCGCATCCAACGTGGTGTATGGATCGCGAACGGCTCAGCAGAAGGCCGACTGAAACCGCGCGAAGGACGTCATCGCGCAGATCATCCGGTCAGGCGCGGGGATGGCAGTCTAACCAAGATCGGTCCCATAAAACGCGCCTAATGGCGAGTCGGCGCGGTTATCAGGCGCTCTTCGTGCCGTTGGCCGCCCTCAGCAGTCCCGGCTACAGCCCTATGGACGGTCAGCCAGCCGTATATTTATGCATCGCCGCGTTTGGGATGAATGTCCGCTTCTGCCGTGATGAGGCGCGTTGGGATCATGAGCGTATGCCAGACGGCCCCTGCTGCGAGGACCGGGATCTAGCCTCCAAGCCGCCAGATAGGGCATCGTGGGTGCTCGCTGCGTCTACGCGTCAAGCCTGATAAAACGACCACGGTGCGTGATCGGGTCGCCGTGGCAACTCGCTCGCGTATCCGCCTGGGCGGCCCTGCGGTCATGTTCAGGTTGATGGGCGAACGAACAGATCCGGCATTCTGCTCGCTCAGGGACTGGCTATGAGGGCTTACGCGTTCTGGTCCGGGCGGCGGCCGGTGTACATCGCGGTCATGAATGGGCGCTGTACCCGGCCGGCGAAGTCGTGGTCGGCCAGCAGGCAGATCTGGTCCAGGATGCCCTGCTGTTCGTCGGCGGGCAGCCGGCGGATCCTGATCATCGAGGCGTACAGGGCCCGCAGTTGCGCGTTGTCCAGCTCCGCCGTCCAGCGGATCAGGTTGTGGTTCACATCGGTGAGCCCGGCCCGTTCGGCCAGATCGCGGCAGCGGGCCGCGGCGTCCAGCTGGAACCGGGGATTGCGCTGCCTGCCGGGGTCGCCGTCACCGGTCCGGGCCTGGAGCGCGTCCCGGAATGCGTCCTGGCGGTCCGGGTCATCGAAGATGGTCCACCACACTGCCGCCCATCCTCCGGGCCTGATGACCCGGCCGAGCTTGGGCATCCCGGCGTCCTGGTCGACCCAGTGGAACGAGGTGGCCGCTACGGCGAGATCGAACCTGTCCTGCGGGAGCGGAGCCTGCTCGAAGGTCCCGCGGATGATCTCCAGGTCACCGCTCACCGCCGCGGCCAGGTGCGCGGCCATGTTCTGGTCCGGCTCGACGGCGACCACCCGCGCGCCGGCCGCCACGAGCCGGCGGGTGACGAGCCCGGTCCCGGGGCCGATCTCCACCACCGATGCACCCGCCCGCAGGCCGCAGCGTGCGGCGAGGATCTCATACACCTCCGCGGGGTAATCGGGCCGGCCCGCGTCGTAGCCCTGGGCGTCGCGGCCGTAGATCGTGCGGGCCTGCTGGCGCAGCGACAACAGCGACGGCGCCTCCTGGTCTTTGCCCGTGGCCATGATCGCAGTTGTACACCACCGCGCGGCTAGGCCAGCTACGGGCTCATGCGCGGGGCAGGCCGGGTGCTGTACATACCTAACAAGGCAGCACCGGGCCTATCCTCGGCGCATGGGAATCGAGGTGCTGCCGGCCGCCGGGCGATGGGATGACTTCGCGTCGTTCATGGTGCCGCGCAAGCCGGGCGGCCGCGGATGCGTCTGCATCGCGTACCGCAATTCCAGCCTCGACATGCCCGGCCGTATCGCGCACATGCGTGCGCTGTGCCAGAGCGAGCCGGGCCCCGGCGTCCTGGCGTACGTCGATGGCCAGGTCGCCGGCTGGTGCTCGGTCGCGCCGAAGTCCGCTTACCGTGCCCTGGTCAACTCGCGGACGATCCCCCATGTCCAGGACGAGGACGCGTGGTCGGTGGTCTGCTTCGTGGTGCGGCCGGGGTTCCGGCGGCGCGGACTTATGCACCAGCTGCTGGACGGCGCGGTCGGGCACGCGCATGCGATGGGCGCGACCGCGGTGGAAGGCTACCCGGTCGACCCTGGCAGCGAGCGCATCGACCAGACCAGCGGTTACGTGGGCAGCGTCCAGCTCTTCGAGGCACACAGCTTCAAGCGCGTCCGCCAGACCGCCGGCCGGCGCGGCGGCAAGCCCCGCTGGCTCGTCCGTCGCGAGCTCCCCTGACCTCGCCCGCTCCTGCTCCCCGGCTGACCCTCCCCCCGCCAGGCTCTACGAAAGACACGGCCGTGCTAACGGCACCGCCGGCGACCAGAATGACCGCCGCGCTTTCGCGTACAGGCAATGATTGGTCCACTTCCCTAGCTGATTGTGCGGGTCCGGTTCCCGTCCCCGGTCCGCGGCGAAGATCCAGGTCAAAACGGGGTTGTCCGGTCGGTGCCTTGATCGTTCCCCGGGTTCGGGTCTGCTGTGATTCACGCGTGTTCCGCGCGGCCGGCTGGGGGCGGGCGGCCGTAGTCTGCGTGCATGGCGGCAGGGGC
>Ga0210398_10007275_pt1 | contig 10075 bp, 10 predicted proteins | sample IncBWC4OmetaG_FD_161047 | JGI IMG/M metagenome (GOLD analysis project Ga0210398, IMG submission 161047) | Forest soil microbial communities from Barre Woods Harvard Forest LTER site, Petersham, Massachusetts, United States - Inc-BW-C-4-O | ecosystem: Environmental > Terrestrial > Soil >...
GTCGACCGTGATGAGGTTGCCGAGGGAGCCGGAGGCGAAGCCGCACTGCGGGCTGAGCGCCAGCTGCTCGAGCGGGACGTGGCGGGCGGCCTCGTCGATCCGGCGCAGCAGGTCGTCTCGGTCTTCGAGCCGGGGGACCTTGGTGGTGATCAAGCCGAGGACCACCGTGGGGCCCGAGCGTCCCGAGCGTCCGGCCGGGACGAAGCGAAGCGGCTCGAAGCCGCCGGCGCGTTCGGTGTCGTACTCCAGGAGGAACCTGTCCACGGGCACCTCGTTGAACAGCCGCTCGGCGACCGGCTCGTAGCTGCCCTGCACCATCCAGGAGCTGCGGTAGTTGCCGCGGCAGATGTGCATGCCGAACGTGACATCGGGATGCTTGTCCTTGACGGCGGTGACGACCTCGCGGTCGGTCGTGATCGTCGCGTCGAGGGCGGTCGCCGGGTCGACGCGAGACCGCACGCTGCCGGCATGGCCTGCGTCGATCACCTGGTTGTAGCCGAGCGAGTCGAGCTGGACCCAGCCGACGCCGTGGTTGGCGATCAGGTCGTCGATCTCCTCGATCTGGAGCTGGGCCAGGTCGGCGGTGAGATCGCCGATCGTGGGGTAAACGGCCGCGCTCCGCACCGGGTCCCAGATCATGCCCGCCATCGAGGCGCTGATCATGGTGATCTTGAAGCGCCCTGGGGCGTGAGCGGCCATGAAGTCCGCTTCGACGGCGCTGAGGCCGCCCGTGCGGGCGACCTTCTCGACGGCGATCGCGCCATCGCTGAGCGTCTCCCGCTCGGTGAGTTCCCGGCCGTCGCGGTACCAGCGCATGGTCCGCGTGGCCGGGATGACGCCGCTGAGGCTTTCGAGCAGGCCCGCCCGCCAGGACTCGCGGCGCGCCTCGCCGTCGGTGAAAACGGTCAGGCCGGCTTGCCGCTGGATGTCGATGAGCTCGGCGATCGCGCGGTCCTCCACCGCACGGAGCTCTTCCGCGGTCAGTTCCCCCGTCTCACGGGCCTCGCGGGCCGCGAGGAGATAGGGCGGCCGGAGGAGACTGCCGACGTGTTCGGCGTGCTGCTGGATGGCCATGTTGTCACTCTTCGCCGGATGGCGGCCGGTGTCCACGGGTATTAGTTGATCTATGGAGGTTTCTGGATACGGCGACTACCTCACGAGTGCGGACCTTCGGCTGCTCGCGCGCGCCGTCGGGCTGTCTGACGACTCGATGAGCGGGCTGGCGGACGACGCCGCCGCCGTCGAGGCGCTGCTGGCCGACCCGCGGGTGTTCGAGGCCGTGTTCGGGCCGCCGTCCGCCTCGGGGGACGCGCTGGTGTTCGTGTCACCGTTCCTCGCCTTCGGCGTGGCGGTGCACCGCGCGGTCGCCGACCTGGCGGCCATGGACTACCTGCCGGAACGGTCCGGGCTGCGGCAGCGGGTCCCGGTATTCGACACCCCGGAGCTGCGTGACTTCCTCGGCTCCGCCGCGCGGCGGCTGTTCCTCGCCGAGCTGCTCGCGTCCTTCACCCGGGTCGCCAGCGGGCGGTACCGGGTGCCGTCCCGGTGGGGCGGTTCCGGACCCGGCTCCGGGTCTGGCTCTGGGTCTGGGTCTGGCGCTGGGCCTGGCGCTGGGCCTGGCGGGCGGACGCGGACGCGGCGGTTCAGCGAGCTCGACCCGGTGAAGCTGGCCGGGCTGATCGAGGTGGCGCCGGAAGAGTCCCGGCCCGGCATCTACCGCAGGCTCGGCGACGTGTCGCTGTTCCTGGCGGGGGTGTTCCCCGACTACTCGGTCACGCACGCCTTCGGGCCAGTGGACGTGTCCCGGCTGCTGCGCTCCGCGCGCGTCCCTGTCGGCGAGCGCGAGGGGCTGGCCGTCGCCCCCGCCCTCGACCTGCTGGAATACCTCGGCGCGCGGTGGTACCGGGCGGCGCTGGCGACGGCCCCGGTGCGGACCGCGGGGCTGGACGTCGTCGGCGAGGTCGCGGAGCGGTTCCGGCAGGCCCGCCGGGTCCTGAACCACCTCGCCGACCGGTACCTGGTCGGCTCAGGCCCGGACGGCTGGCTCCCCCAGCCCGGCACCTGACCAACACGCCTGCAGCGCGGCCCCGGCCGGGCTAGTCCCGGACTTCGGGCGTGACGAAGACGCAGAACAGGTGGCCGCTGGGGTCGGCGTAGGTGCGCAGCTGTTCGTCCGGATCTTCGGAGCGGTCCTGGCGCAGGCGGGCACCGAGTTCGAGGGCCCGGGCGTGCTGCCAGTCGAGCTCCGCCTTGTCCGGCACGCCCAGGTCCAGGTGCATCTGCTGCGGGATCTCGTCGTCCGGCCACGTGGTCTCCCGCAACGTTTCCACCTGCTGGAACGCCAGGGCCCGCGAGCCGGCGGGATTGAGGAGCACGAGCCAGTCGCGGCCCCGCGGGTCGTCGTCGCCCGCGGGCGGCGGCTCGTCGCCGGGACGGTAACGGAAGCCGAGGAGCTGGCGGTAGAACTCCGCCAGCCCGCGGGCGTCCGTGGTGTCGAGGACCACCTGGAGATAGCGGGGGAAGCCGGCCATGGTCACACCAGCGCCTGGTAGACGAGCTGGCGGAGCTGCGGGCGGATCGGGTGGGCGCTTGACGGCACCAGCTGGGTGAAGAAGGTGACCGTCAGTTCTTCGGCGGGGTCGATCCAGAACGCGGTGCTCGCCATGCCGCCCCACGCCATCTCGCCGGGCGAGCGGACGACTCTGCCTGGCACCGGGTCGATGACGACGCCGAGGCCGAGGCCGAAGCCGACGCCGCCCATCGGCGTCTGCGGGTCCAGCGGCCGGCCGTACGTTTCCAGGTCCACCCCGCCCGGCAGGTGGTTGCGCCCCATGTAGGCGACCGTGCGGGGGCTGAGCAGCCGCATGCCGTCGAGCTCGCCAGCCGGGCTGTCCGCGCGGCGCAGCAGCATCTGGGTGAACCGGTGGTAGTCGGCGGCCGTGGAGACCAGGCCGCCGCCGCCGCTGAGCATCGGCGGCGGCTTGCGCGCCTCCTCGCCGAGGGCGTCGAACCTGACCGCCTTGCCGCCCGGTCCCAGCGCGTACAGGGCGGCCAGCCGGCCTAGCTGATCCGGGGGCGCGTAGAAGGCGGTGTCGGTCATGCCCAGCGGGCCGAAGATCCGCCGCGCGAAGAACTCGTCGAGCGGCTGCCCGGAGGCGACCTCGACGACCCGGCCGAGCACGTCGGTCGCGACGGAGTAGTTCCATTCGGCGCCCGGCTGGAAGAGGAGCGGAATGCCCGCCCACCTGTCGCACGCCTCCGCGAGCGAGACCCCGGGCGGCAGGGCCACGTCGAACCCGGCGGCCCGGTACAGGGTGTCGCACGGGTGCGCCCGGTGGAACCCGTAGGTGAGGCCCGCGGTGTGCGTCAGCAGGTGCCAGATCCGCACCGGCTCGATGGCCGGGACCGTCACCGGCCGCTGGTCCGAGCCGCCGGTGTAGACACGGACGCCCGCGAAGGACGGGATGAACCTGCTGACCGGGTCGGTGAGCTCGAACGCGCCCTCCTCATACAGCATCATCGCCGCGACCGAGGTGACCGGCTTGGTCATCGAGTAGATCCGCCACAGCGTGTCCGGCTCGACCGGGAGGCCCTTCTCGGCGTCCCGTGCGCCGTAGCTGGACACGTGCGCCAGCCGGCCGTGCCTGCTCACCGTGACCAGCCAGCCGGGCAGCTTGCCGTCGTCGACGTACCGGGCGAGACGCTCATCGAGGCGGCGCAGCCGGCCGGCGTCCAGGCCCGCTTCGGCCGGGTCGATGTCGGTTTTGAGTTCGCTCACGAGAAATTACGGTGCCACATGGTGTGGCGTGCCGCTAGTGGCGGGCGTACGGTGCGGGATGTGCATGCGAACGCTGCGGTCAGCGTCGAGCGCGCGGTGCCGTACGGGCCGGGCAAGCAGCTCGACATCTACCGGCCGGGGCCGGGCGGCGCGCCGGTCCCGACGGTGCTGTTGTGGCACGGGGTCGGGCCGGACGAACGGGACGTGCTCGCCACGCTCGCCACGGCGACGGCCGGCCACGGCCTGACCGTGGTGGCGCCCGACTGGCGGTCCGACGCGCCCGACGGCGGCGGCGCCCACCTGCTCGCGTCGCTGGCCTTCACCCGCGAGCGGGCGGGCTCGCTCGGCGGCCTCGGGGACGACGCGATCGTGCTGGCCGGCTGGTCGCGAGGCGGCCGCAGCGCGGCCGCGGTCGGGGTGCGGCCGGACGCCGTGGGCGGCTGGCGGCCGCGTGGCGTGGTCTGCCTCGGGGCCGCGTTCACCCGCCCCGCTCCGACGACCGGCGGCTCGCCGATCGAGGATCTGGCCGCTGCCGATGTGGCGCCGGTCCCGTTCTGGCTGGTGCACGGCACCGAGGACACGACGGTGCCGGTCGAGGCGTCGCGCGAGTTCGCCGCGCTGCTGGCCACGAAGGGCTGGCCGGTGCGGTTCGAGGAGCAGCCGACCGACCACGCCGGCGTGATCGGCACCGAGCACGACCCGTCCGCGCAGCGCTGCCGCCCGGCGACGGCGCCGGCCGCGGTCGCGGCCGGCGAGCTGAGCGCCCGGATGCTCGCCGAGGCCGCGGGTGTGCTGCCCGACGGCTAAATGGCCCATACAGCCGCCTATAGCCGGCTGTATGGGCCATACATGCGGTAGGAGTAGGGGTCGGGGTGGCCCGGCCGGCCGGGTTTAGGAGCCGTCGGGGTAGCCGCCGCGGTGCAGGGTCATCGGGTAGTGCGGGAGGACGGTCCGGGGCGGGACGCGGGCGCGCCACCCGTCGGGGCACGGGGTCAGGCCGGCGAACAGCGGCGGCGTGTCGCCGACGGCGAGCGGTTCCAGGGCCGCGCGCAGCGCGGCGACCCGCGACGCGCCGAAGCGGGAGGCCCAGCGGTCTTCGATCTCGGCAACCAGGTCGTGGTACGCCCGCTGGGTGCGCGCGCCCGTTGGGGTCAACCGCACCACCTTGAAGCGGCTGCCCGCCGGGTCCGGTCCCTCGGCCACCAGGCCGTTCGCGGCCGCCGCGCCGACGGCCATGGCGACGGACTCCTTGGAGACGCCCGCCAGGGCGGGGACGTCGCGGCGGCGCACACCGTCTTCGGTCAGCACGCGCAGCAGGTTGGCGCTGATCGCCAGCGACCTGCCTGACTCGTCCTCGAACTCGGTCGCGAACGCGAGCAGCGCCCGGGACAGCAGCGCCCACAGCGGCAGGCTCGCGACGTCGTCACCGGCCGGCTCGGCGCCGGAGTCCACGCGGGAGTACAGGCCGTAGCCGAGGATGGGCAGGCAGTCCGGGAGGCGCGGGTCGACGCCGGCCACTACGCCGGCGAGCGCGGCGCGCAGGCCGTCCACCGCGGCGCCGCCGAACCGGTCGCGCCACCGTCCCTCGATCTCCGCGTCCAGGCCGTCCCACACCCGGCGGGCCTGCTGACCCCAGGCGGTCAGCCGCACGACCGCGTCGGGTTTCGGGCGCTTGCCGCGGCCCGGGTCGGGCGTGTAGGTGACGTAGCGCCAGCGGCGCATGCCGTCCAGGTTCGTCCCGGTGCGCGCCCGCTGGCGCAGCGCGGCCACGGTGATCCCGCCCTCCGGGACGTGGCGCACGCAGTTCGCCCACATCACCAGCGAGGTCAGCCACGGCGCGCCGGCCGGCGCGCCCGCGGACAGGCCGTAGTCCTGGGTGCGGTGCGGGAGCCGGTAGTCCGCCTCGTTGTCGGTTTCGATCGTGAACGCGACCAGCGCGTGGGACAGCAGCGCGGACAGCGGGAGCCGCCCAGCCACGGCGGCGGGGGGCGGCCTCTTCGGGGCGGAGCGGGGACGGGGCGCCGAGTCATGCCGGGTACGTTCGGGATGATGGGGAGCGGAAGCGGCACGGGCCAGCAGCAGGCCCGCGGACCTCAGCCGGTCGCGACCCAGGTCGGTGACCTGCCAGCCAGTGCGGGTCAGCAGATCGTCGGCGGCTTCCGGCGACAGCACGGTGCGGGCCGGCTCCCCCGCGTCGGCGACCGTGGCCTGGAACCTGGCGCGGGCCTCGGGGCGCGCCGACGGCACCGACACGCTGATCGCCAGCGGGCTGCCGTCGACGGTCACCTCGCGGAACGCCCCCAGGACTCGCTCGAGGACCCGCTGCTCCAGGTAGACGGCCACGCCCTCGAAGAGGAACAGCGCCCGGCGGTCGACGTCCAGGCCCGCGCCCAGGAGCAGGCCGGCCACCGGGGCGTCGGTGAAGTCGGCGGCCACGAAGCGGATGTGCCGCGTGTCGAGGCCGAGCCTGGCGACGCGCTCGAGCTTGTCCGCCTGGGTGGCGGGGTGGTCGACCTCGAACCAGCGCACGCCGCGCTTGGCGTAGCGGAACGCGCGGCCGTCGTACCCCGCGCCGCCGACGACGACCTGCCTGACCCCGTGGTCGAGCGAGTTCACCACCACCCGGTCGAAGAACGCCGTCCGCGACCGCAGGTACTCGTGCATCCGGGTGCCGGGCGGGCGCTCGAGGCCGTCGGCGACGTCACGGGTCAGGGCCTCGTCCGCGGCCGGGTCGCCGTACGGGGTCTCGACCCGCGCGTAATCCAGCCGGTGCGCGGCCACGCCGCGTGCGGTGCGCGACGCCGTGCCTTCTCGCATGGGTCACTGTACCCGCTGGCGCTGCTGGGCGCCGGCGGCTGGCTGCTGGTCCGGCGCGACGCCTCACGTCCCGGTTAGATGGCGGCATGGCCCCCGGGAGAAGCGCCGCCACGGACGTGACGTCGCTGCGGATGCTGCGGAAGGCCAGGGACAGGATCGACCGGGACCACCGCGAGGAGATCGGGATCGCGTCGCTGGCCAGCGACGCCGGGTACTCGCGTGAGCACTTCATCCGCGCCTTCCGCGCGGCGTACGGCGAGACGCCAGGGCGATACCGGACGCGGCGGCGCGTGGAACGGGCCCGCGACCTGCTCCGTTCCGCCAACCTCACCGTGACGGAGATCTGCTATCTGGTCGGCTTCAGCAGTGTGGGCACGTTCAGCAGCCGGTTCAGCGAGCTGACCGGCATGTCCCCCACGCGGTATCGGGCGGAGGCCGCGGCGCGGGGCGGCCCCGCGCCGATTCCCGGCTGTTTCGCCCTCATGTGGGAGACCGGCCTGCCGGCTACTCCGGCTACTCCGGCGGGACAAGACCGCACTTGCGGAGAAGCTCGCGACGCGGGCGCTGGCGTACCGTCTGGAGCATGATCAACGGCATCAGCATCGTGTCGGTCTGGGTGCTCGACCAGGATTCGGCCAGGGAGTTCTACACGGAGAAGCTGGGCTTCGAGCTCACCAACGACATCAAGCTCGACAACGGCATGCGCTGGCTGACCGTGCGACCGCCCGGGAACGCCGGCCAGGAGTTCCTGCTCATGGATCCGTCGCATTCGATGCTCGACGAGCAGACCGCGGCCGCGGTCCGTGGCCTGGTCGCGAAGGGCGCCCTCTCCCCCGGCGTCATAGCGACCTCGGACTGCCGGGGCGACTACGAGGCGCTGGTCAAGCGCGGCGTCGAGTTCAGCCAGCCGCCCGCCGAGCGGCCCTACGGGGTCGAGGCGATCCTGCGGGACGACTCGGGAAACTGGTTCAGCTTCACCCAGCGCGCCGGTTAGGCGCCGTCCGCGGCGACGAGTGACCGCTGATTAGATGAGGGAATGACCGTCGCTGACCTTCGCTTGCGGCCCGTGACGCGGGCCGAGTTCGACCGGTGGCTGCCGCGGCTGGAGGCCGGCTACGCCGAGCACATCGATGGCTCAGGCGCCATGTCGGCGGCGGAAGCGCGGGAGAAAGCCAGGCGCGACACCGCACAGCTGTTCAGCGCCGGGCTGGAGACGGCGGGGCAGGTGGTGTTCCGGGTGCTGGCCGCCGACGTCGCGGTCGGCTGGCTGTGGCTGGCGGTCCCGGGTCCGGGTGGTGACCCGCTGATGGCCTGGGTGTACAGCATCGAGGTGGAGCCGGAGCATCGCGGGCGCGGCTACGGCAGGGCGGCGATGCTGCTCGCCGAGGCCGAGGCGCGGTCGCGCGGCATGACGTCCCTCGGGCTCAACGTGCACGGCCAGAACACCGTCGCCCGCGCGCTGTACGACAGCCTCGGCTACGAGGTCATGGCCCTCCAGATGAAAAAACCCCTGTGAGCAGCCTGTCGAGATTAGTTTCGGATAGTTGATTCGCCATAGAACACGCGTTTGACAAACGAACAGGTTTCCGGCAGTGTTGACTCTAACGCGAGAGGTCCAGAAAGAGGGGTCGAATCATGGGTCAGAAGACGGTCCGGTTTAGCGATCTGAGCGGTCAGCTCATCATGCGGGAGGACGCGCTGGCGCGCATCGTGATCCACGAGCACCCCGACCTCGGCGAGGGACCGGTGGAGATCGAGGCCCTGTCGGACGAGGCCCTGGCCCTGGAGAAGGACGCGCTGCGCGTGGCGGTGCTCGACCTGTACCTGCCCGGCGAGGACCTGCCTAGGCGGGTGACGATGGACGCGGACGCGTTCGGTGCGGCCGTGACGGAGAAGCCGGTCGGCGAGATGCTGGCCGGGGCCCGGCCGGTCAAGCGCGTCGGGCGACCGCGGCTCGCCCGGGCGGCGGAATAGCCGCTGGCTTCCGCGCGGGTCGCCGCCCGGCCGGGTCCGTAGCCGGGGGCGGCGCGGTGTCCTACAGTTTGTCCCATGGCGGATACCGAACCGAGCGGCCGTGCAGTCGTTCCGTCAGAGGAGCCGGGCGCGCTGCGCGCATCGCACGACGATCGTGACCAGGTGGCCGAGCAGCTGCGGGTGGCGGCGGGCGACGGACGGCTGTCCCCCGAGGAACTAGACGAACGACTGGAACTGGCGCTGACCGCCCGGACGTACGCGGAGCTCGCGGCGCTCGTCGCCGACCTGCCCGCCGCCGGGACGGCCGCATCGCCGGTGCCCCTGTCGCCGGTGCCGGGCGCACCAGCCGCCAAGGACCTGGTCCGGCTGCACTGCTCAAGCGCTCACGCGGAGCGCACCGGGCGCTGGGTCGTCCCGGACAGGATGGACCTGAAGGTCAGCAGCGGCCGCATCACCCTGGATTTCACGCAGGCGGTGATCACGCGGCCGGCGCTGCACATCGACGCCGTAGTGGCCAGCGGGCACATCACGCTGATCACGAAGCCGGGCATCGTGGTGGACGCCGACGACGTGACCGTGAGCAGCGGTCGCGTCAACGTCCGTGCCCCCTGGGGCCCGGACGTCCCGGTGCAGCTGCGAATCGACATCGCGGGCAAGTGCGGCAGCGGGCGCATCATCGCCCGCCCGCCCCGCCGGTCGTTCTGGCAGTGGCTGCGCCGGGCGCCTCTCCCGTACGCGATCACGGCCGGCGGGCGTTAGCTTCGGGCGAGGTCCGGGGCCAAGGCCGGGTCGCGGGAGCCGACGAGGGCCGGGTCAGCGGCGGGCGCTGGTTCCGCGGCGGCGGCGGGGGCGCTTGACAGCAGCGCGGTGAAGCCGAGGACGACCAGGAGCACCAGGCCGGACAAGACGTAGGCGTTGCCCGCCAGGATCTGCAGACCCCGCCAGTGATACTCCAGGAACCACGCCTGGTCGCCGTCCGCGATGTACGTGGTGACCGGGGTGTTCGGGGCCGCCCAGATGAGCCCGTGCGTGAAGTTACCCGCGCCGATGGTGTAGACGCTCCACAAGCTGCCCGGCCACGGCGCGAACACCAGGAACATGCCGCCCGCCAGGGCGGCGCAGCCGAACGCGCGGCGCCGCCTGCCGGCCCGCCACGCGCGCACGGCGTAGTGCGCGGCCGCCATCATGCCCGGCACCACCCACACCCAGTGGTGATCCCAGCTGATCGGCGAGTCGAGCAGCCCGACGAGCGCCACGGTCAGCAACCCGAGCATGGGGTGCCCGGCGCGGTACAGCACGGCCGCGCACAGCAGGCCGCCCACGGTCACCACCGCCGCGCCCGCGAGCCAGGGCACGGTCCCGGCGTCGATGCTGCCCGCCAGCCTGGTCGCGATGCCCCGCAGCGACTGGTTGCCGCCCCAGCCGACGAACCCGGTCCGCCCGTCCTGGATGAACAGGCCGCTCAGCCACCAGTCCCTGGAGTCAGCAGGCAGGAGGACGAAACCG
>Ga0210398_10007278_pt1 | contig 10072 bp, 4 predicted proteins | sample IncBWC4OmetaG_FD_161047 | JGI IMG/M metagenome (GOLD analysis project Ga0210398, IMG submission 161047) | Forest soil microbial communities from Barre Woods Harvard Forest LTER site, Petersham, Massachusetts, United States - Inc-BW-C-4-O | ecosystem: Environmental > Terrestrial > Soil >...
ACCAAGCTGCCCGTTGATGAATAACAGTTTATGAATTAGCGCGTCTGCATTTATGTAGTCGAAGTTGTATCCGTCAGGAACCTCTGGACCTTTTTTCCCGAATAGAGCGGTCAGATTGGAATCTTCCCCATAGAAGTAAACGATGTCCGCGACGAAATGTCCCTGCTGCAACAGGTAGCAGCTGCGAGCCAGGTATCGAATCCATGGCGTAGCTTGTTCCGCCCAGGTCTCATTCCGGGTGAACCATTGTCCGAAGGGTCCGAGAGCGAGTCCTGGTTTTCTGTCGAGCAGCGGTTGGTGGACCGAGGTGTGGATGACGAAACGGTTCAGCCCCATGGCCATTTCCTTATCAGCGGTGGGTTTCAGGGTTGCCGGGGACCAGGCCCAGGCGCCTGATGACGCAGTCATCGACTCTGCCGCGACCAGATTCTGACCATAAATATGCGCAACCGAAGCGGACTCGCGAATGTCCGCGTTATAACCCGGCAGGTCGTTGTTGACTCCGGGCTTTTGGGTCCACATTGCGGCCATGGGAACGTCATTGGTCCGTTTGACTTCCATGCCATCACCGATGAAAGCGCGTCGCTCTTCGTGAGATTCGCCGTAGTGCCCCATGCCACGCTGGTGCAGAATTTCAGTGATCTGGTCATAGTGATATTCCGTCAGCAGATCGCCTAAAGTCTTGCGATAGTCCCAAAGAAAGCGCTCACTGGCCTGCGAACTCTCGATGACCCGGCCAGCCAGCACGGGCAGCCACGGACGCGGGTCGTAACCTCGGCGCTTGGTGAACTCGGCGATCAGGTCATCGGTCCAGTTCGCCGTGCCTGCTTCCCAGCTGTCGTTGATCACATATTCCAATCCGCGTTTGCCCATGAGCGGGCCCACTGCGTTCTTGTAGTTGTCGAGGTAGGTATTCATGTACTGTTTGACATCCTCGCGGCTGAGTTTATCCACCTCAAGTCCCGTGCCTTCAGGGGATGCCGGGTGATTGGTGACTCCGGTCAGCGAATAACCAAAGCGCAGGACGACCCAATGGCCCTCGGGCGGTGTCCAATCAAGAGTGCCATCGGGTCGCATCCTGGAAGTCAGATCCACAATGTCATCTTTGCGAATTGCATCCGCACCTGCGACCACAGGCGTGGGGAAGGGTTCGAAACTCAGTAGGTTGGCGAAACCAGCCTTCTCTTCGAAGCGGCTGATGCGGGCGCCGGGATGCAGCACAAGTTCTGAGATCTCGAAGTTGGGATCGGGCTTTGCTCCACTGAAATCGCCGAAGGGATTTTCCACGTCGAACTTCAATTCGCCGAGGCCTGATGCAGGTTTGTCGGCAAACCCGACGCGAAAAAATCGGGCAGTCGTAGAGGGAAATGCGATCGTGTGCTGGACTCCACCGTCATTGGGGATGTCGACAAGCTTACGAAAAGATTGGCCGTCATCGCTTGCTTCCACATCCGCAATTGCCGGGGCGGCTCCGAACATGTTGGCCGCCGCCGCGCCCGGATCGTTCAGGGCCAGGGTCACAGCCTTCATCGTTTGCGCAGTTCGAAACTCGTACTGGATCCAGGCTTGCTGGCCCGCAGGCGCCTTGGGCAGTTGGGTTGCCTTCACCAAATCGCCATCGGTCAGTAAGGTCAAATCAAGAGTGCCGCTGCTGGAGGTAATTTTGGGCTCAAACGAGGATACCGAGACGTCGCTCGCGGCCGCGCGAAAGGCGATTACTGCGGTGTCAGCGTAGAAGGTCGGTGGAGCGGTCGGTATTTGACCGCCGATCGCCGCCAGGAAATCGAAGATGGGGATGTTCTGCATGGGCCCCGTGACGATTGGCGGATGCGCCAAGGCGCCAGAGAACGGCTTCCCACCCTCTACTCTGGTTTCGCTCCACACGACTTTTTTCATCCCTTGGCTGGGCTTAACCCAGGGACCTCCCGATTCGCTCCAGCCGGGTGAACCGGCAATCGCCTCTTCGAGACCGAGTTGGTCGGCAAGCTTGGTGGTAAACAGGAACGCATCTTTCCACTCGGATGTCATGTAGACCAGCCGTTTGTCCACCAGTTTAGGAGTGCCCAGGGAAGCGTCGAAGTTTTGAAAACCACCGATGCCAACTCGTTTCATCCATTCCAAATCGAGCTGGATGCCCTCTTTGGTGATGTTTCCGTTCATCCAGTGCCACCACACGCGCGGCTTGGCGGAATTCGGGGGGGTCTTGAAGCCGTTCTCCAGCGCATCTCCGGAGCTTTGACCGAACACCGTAACGACAAGGCCCCCGAGCACCAGAACGAGTCCGGCGACTCGATACATTGCTTCGCGCATGTTCTGCATACTTTGCTCCTCAAGTACTCGTCAACCCGGCCGCACAAATCCACGGCGAGCCTCTGCCCTTGCGGGGCTTCCCGTACTCCGCAGCCCAATCACTTCACTTCGAAATGGTAGGAGCCCGCCCCGATCTGGATTACGTAAGAAGCGTTTTCTGCATGCGACTCGACCGGATTGCCACCTTCTGTGAGGTGCGCTCCTTCGATCGCAGGCAAGAAAACCCTTGCTGAAGTATTCGCTGGGATAGTGACACTCAGAGAAAATGGGCCCGTGGGAGTTCCCTTCCAATCGCTGATGATCTTGCCGTAAATCGAGTCATACTCCGCACGCGCCGAGGTCATGCGCGCGTCGAGATGGGGATGAATGACAATCTCTTTAAATCCCGGAGACTTCGGGAACGTGTCAATACCAGCAGCGTAGCGGTAGACCCAGGCAATCACCGAGCCGAACGCGTAATGGTTGTAGGAGTTCATAGCCGGATCTCCGGTGTCTCCGTTCCAGCGCTCCCACCACGTCGTCGCGCCTTTCGACAACATGTAGCCCCACGAGGGATAGGTATCGTTCAGCAACAGGCGATAGGCAACGTCGCTACGTCCGTGATCGGCCAGCGTAAACAGAAGAAACGGCGTGCCCAGAAACCCTGTGGAGAGATGCCAGTCGTGAGCTTCGATATCTTTGACGAGCTTGTCGACCAGAGCCGGCTCCAGCTCTTCGGGTGCCATCTTCGTGTAAAGGGCAACCACGTAGGAAGTCTGGGTTGCGGTTCCGGTTCCGACCGTGCCATCGGCACTGATGTAGGCCTTCTGGAACGCTGAGCGAATATTCTGCACGAGCTCTTCATAGCGTTTCGCGTCAGACTCCTTGTCCAGGGCGTGCGCCATCTGCGCCATCATGTTCGCGATCAGAGCCCAGTAGGCGGTGGCCAGCAGATCCTTGCTCGTATTCTGGTCCGGAGCCAGCCAGTCCCCGAAGTTTGGGCCGACTCCGTTTTTGCGTAGAAAATTGGGATTTCGGCTTTGGATGAAATCCATCCAGTGCTGCATCGCTTCCCAGTTCTCTTCGACAACCGCCCTGTTCCCATACTGCAGCCAGGTCGTCCACGGAACAATTACGCCGGCGTCGCCCCATCCCGGAGCGCCTACCATCCCTTCATTCCAACCGGAAGCACCGGCCGAGCCCTCGCCGCCAGAGGAAATCGTATTGGGGGAAACATTGGTAAACTCGCCCTGCTGATTTTGCGCGTCGACGATGTCTTGTATGAATTTTTTGGAGAACGCCGCGATGTCAAAGTTGTAGCTTCCGGTTCGCCAGAAGACGCCGGCGTCTCCCATCCAACCCAAACGTTCGTCGCGTTGTGGACAATCGGTTGCGATGCTGAGGAAATTGCCGCGTTGTCCCCAGGTGCCAATCGTCCACATTTGATTGACCAGCGCACTCGATGTCGTAAGTCTGGCCGACGGTTCGTCGCGAATGCTGCTGACTACGTTTCCCTGCAACGCATCCAGGGTGGGCGTTCCAGGATAGCCAGTCACTTCCACGTAACGGAAACCGTGAAAGGTAAAGTGCGGACTGAAAGTCTCTTCCTCACCGCCTCGCAAGATATAAACGTCGGTGGCATCCGCGTTGCGGAGATTGGCGGTATAGATCGTCCCATCGGGGTTAAGGATTTCGGCAAAACGCAGTTGGACCTTCGTACCAGAAGTACCCCTGACCCTCAGCGTCGTCCAGCCCACCATGTTCTGGCCCATGTCAAAAATGTAAGTTCCGTTTGCCAGGGGAGTAATCTTCTTGGCGTCCAAAGTGGCAACGACTCGTGCGGGCGCTGTCAATTGGCTGGAGACGGCAATGGAGGGTGGATCCAAGACCACAGCGGACTCCCATTGGGAATCGTCGAAGCCCGTATTTAGCCAGCCGGGCTGTTCCAAACGAGCGTCATAGATTTCGCCGCCGTAAATTGAGGATTTAACAATTGGGGATGCCGCTGCTTTCCACGACTGATCGGTCGCAATCGTTTCATGAGTACCGTCGGAGTAATTGAGTTCCAGTTGCGCCAGAAGACGGTCCGGGGCCGGGAAGAAGTGTATTCCGGCCCAGGTCAGAGGACTGCCATACCAACCGTCCCCCAAGAGCGCGCCGACTATATTCTTACCGCGCGTTAATAAATTGGTCACGTCGTAGGACTGATACAAAACGCGTTTGCGGTAGTCCGTGAAATCCGGCGTGAGGACGTCGACTCCCACCCGACGCCCGTTTAAAAACATGCGATAACTTCCGAGCGCGGTCACGTATAGTCTGGCAGTCTGTACCTTCTTTGATATGGCGACCGCGCGCCGTAGATAAGCGGGTGGCTGCGGAAACGGCCCAGGGGCCCCGACTCGTTTATCCGTAAGATCAGCTACAACCTGGGCAGGCTGCCAGCCGGGAGTGCTATCGGCGCTTGCCTCCCATTGCTCTCCCGTTGGAAAGCGCATCGTGGTCCCATCGGCTCGCGTAATCCTAACCAATGCGGCCACTCCCGCTACGCTCGTTGTGGCTCCTGCATTTGGTCCGAACTGCGGTGTCGGCGGCGTTACAACCTTCACTTCGATGGAGTTCGTTCCGACGATAAGCGGTCCGGAAATATCATGAAGATCGAAGGCACCCCACCCTTTCTTGGCTTCGACTTCGTGACCGTTTACGGTCGCGACCATGTTCCCCCGGGCCACAACCAGCAGGGTGGCATTTCGTGGCTGCCCGGAAAGGGTGAAGCTGACGCGAAACGTCGCAGCCGTTTCGGAGGGCACAGCCAATGCGTTGTGACCTGCCACCCAAATCCAGCGGATGGTACGGCGCTCGGCTTCATCGCCGGACTCGTTCGGGCTTATCCACTTTGCCTTCCAGTCCGTGGCGTGAAGCAGGCCCATCTCCCACCATGCCAGTTCCTTCGATTCGGATACTTGCCCGCCTGCATCCCACACCCGGACCTTCCAGTAGTATCGCCTTCGGGATTCGAGCTCAGGTCCGCGATAGGCAATCCCAACCGAATCCGCAGACTCGGTTTTTCTGCTGTCCCAGATGTCGGCGTTGCCGGCGCGCAAGAGTTCAGCACTACTCGCCACTAGAATCTCGTAGGCCGATTGTTTCCAGTCGCGCTCGGGGTTATCGCTCTGCCAGGACAAATGGGGGGAAGCCTTGTCGAGTCCCAGAGGATTTTCCAAATATTCGCAGCGCAGGTGGAGCGGGGCGGCAAAAGCAGCCGACGTGAGCATGGCAACGATGAACCCGCTCAATACTCTGAGACGCTGCATAGGATCCTCCTCGAGACACAACGCCGACGGCGGGGATAGTTGCATTTCGGTAACATCGGTGTCAATCCGCGCGGTAGGAGCGCACGGCGTTTCGCATCGTGAAAGGAGACGCCATCCCCCTGAACCAGGAGGAAAGCTCGAAGATCTGCCGTTCAGAGCTTTCGCGCCAAGTCTAAGCAGGCACAGGATGGCTTGATGACTCGGTCGTCTGATTTGCCCTGGCGTTCTGCAATGCAAAACGCGGAGAATGACAAATCCCACATTCCAGGGGGACGACCCGAAGGGAGTTCAGCACACTTGCATACATTCCATCCCCAGCAAAGCGCCTAACTTTTTCAGCTTGCTCGAGATGTGACCCACTCCCACGGCACAGTGATGAGCCGGGCCGTGCCCGTTCCATTCGTTGAGAAGGCACCTGGCGCCAATTGAAAAGCGATATCGGCTGTTCGTGTTGCCGATTTCGAGAATGGGCCCGGCCACAGATTCTCCCTCAGCCACCAGCAGCTCCAGTTTCCCGTCTGCTGTCTGGACCACCGACAGCAAAGTGACCGGGCCGTGCTTGACTGACATTTCTACCGAGAGTCCCCCTCCGACCTTGCCATGGTAGACCTCGAGCGGGCGAACTTTGGTTTTTCCTTGAGCAATTGCGATGTGACCCGGACCGTCATGCCCCATAAGAACCACATCCACGTTGTAGTCGACTGCATAGAATTCCGTGAATGACCCGCCGGCCCCGAACGAATCCATGATCTTCATGGCTTGCGCGTTCTTGATTTCGTATTCGCCGGCGACGGGGATGCCGCGCGAAGTAAGCAAGCTTGTGCCCAGGATGATGGAACTGATCGCCTCCTCGTTCTCGGCGCTTCCTACACCCTTGTGGTAGTAGGCAAGCGAGCCCAACCCGTGGATCTCGACAAGTCTGTCGAGCGCAATCGAGGTGCGTGCGGCGCGTTCGAGTTCCTCCGCCGAGCAATCTGGCTGCACGTCGAAGGAAGTCTTGAAGGCCATCACTCTGCGGCTGAGATCAGCCTCGCCCACCTCCCGCCGCAGCGCCGCCAATTCCTCGACCTCGACAATCTCGATGTGGCCTCCGAAGTAGGCGCATTGCTGCGTGAAATCGGAATAGATGTCCAGCATCCCTCCGTAATAGTTGCCCATGACACCGAGGCGGTTATGCTCCATGATGTGCGCGACGCGAGCAGCCTCGATCCACTCTCCGATCTCATCCCAGGCAACGGGATCATCCTCCAACATTCCGCTGACCTGGAAAAACGGAATCCGGCAGCGGTTGAAAACATTTGCGATTTCCGGAACTGAGCAAGCCTGGCAGTACGCAAGCCACTCTCCCGTCATCTTCGTGCGGTCCCCCAAGCGATTGAACTTGTCATAATCAATCGCCGGCGCGGGGGAAAGATTGAGAACAATCACCGGTACTCTGGCGCGGCGAACGGCGGGAAGAACGGTCGAGGAAAGCGCATAGGTGGCGACATACAAGAAGATGAGGTCCACGTCTGCTTGTCGAAACTGGTGGCCGGCCGTTAGAGATTTCTCTGCCGTGTCGATCATTCCCAGGTCGATCACTCGCACACCTGAAGTCTCCAGTCTCTGAGCGAGCCGTGTCGTGAACCCAGCCAAAGTGTCCCGGAGTCCGGGAAACTGCGGCCAATAAGTATTCAAGCCGATGCTGAAGAGTCCAACTTTGAGCTGACGGTTTGAGGCTTCCATGCGGCTGTTCCACAGATCAGCGGTTGAGTGCAACGAACATACCCAATACAGTTGGCTCAGTACAGTTGGGCAAGGATAGTCTCTGCGGATTCGGGGCACAAGCGCCCGAGGCGGCACGCTCGGCGTTCTGCACTGCGAAACTACGGCTCAGCTGGAAGATGGGGATAGATTCGTTCCGCAACCGGGAGTCAAGCTGAGGAGCCGTTTGCCAGGTGAGTCGATTCAGTTCTGAATGTTTCTCAGCGCGAAATGGATCAATCCTTGCAGTCGGCGATTGACGGCCGGGTAGGCCGATGCGAGCATTCCACTCCGGAAGAGGCATCGGAGGTCCGCACCGTGGGAATCTCATCGAATCGAGCTTGGGAGAACCGAATGGACTATAAGTTGTCGCCAACGATCACAGGCCTCCTCGCAATCCTTCTGATCTGCTCCGGGTCATCCACCGCCCAGGATCAGCCCGCGAAAGTGACGGTGCACTGGGACAAGACCTTGGGGACTTCGCAGACGAAGGCAACACTGCAAGTTGTGGTGAATCCCCCTCTCGAGCGCGGCACGCCTGTGCATGACAACGCATTCAAAACTCTGCATGACTTGGGCGCGGACTACGTGCGCTATGTGCCTTGGCTGCCTTATCCAAAGCTGGGAGTTGCCGAACTGGAACCCCCGAAGGACGGAAAAACCTCCTGGGATTTCGCTGCCATCGACCCCATGACGATCGACTTTCTCGATGCGACCAAGGGGCATTCGGTCATTCTCAACTTCAGCACGATTCCGCAGTGGATGTACCAGACCGAAAAGCCAGTGGGGTATCCAGTGGATCCCAGCCAGGTCACCTGGGAGTACGAACAGGGGACGGAACTCCGAGATCCCAGCATGAAGGAGGTTGCAGACTATTATGCGCGGCTGATCTCCTGGTACACGCAGGGCGGGTTCACGGACGAGTATGGCAAGCGTCATGAGTCGGGGTACCACTATTCGATCCCATACTGGGAGGTGCTGAACGAAATCGATTTCGAGCATCACATCGATGCTGAGACCTACACTCACCTCTACGATGAAGTTGTCACAGCTATGAAGAAAGTACAGCCGGACATGAAGTTTGTCGGACTGGCACTGGCTATCCCCACCGAACCGCATTACTTTGAATACTTCCTCGATCACCGGAACCACAAGCCTGGCGTTCCGCTGGATTTCATTTCTTATCATTTCTACGCCGTCCCCGCTGCGGATGAGAGCCCGGAAGTCGAACAGTTCACCTACTTTGATCAAGCAGATGGGTTCTTGAAGTCGGTGCGCTACATTGAATCAATTCGTAAGCGCCTATCGCCGGAAACAAGAACAACGATCGATGAGCTTGGGGTCATCTCGGCTGACGACATGGCTCAGGGAGAGCCCGGCCACGTAGGCAAGCCGATTGAAAACTCTTACTGGAACCTTGCAGGAGCGATGTATGCCTATCTTTTCGGAGAGATGACGAAGATTGGCATCGATGTGGCGGGTGAGTCGCAGCTTGTGGGTTTCCCGACGCAGTTTCCCAGCGTCTCCATGGTGGACTGGAATAATGGAAAACCGAATGCGCGGTATTGGGTGTTGAGGCTGCTTCACGACAATTTTGACGCCGGCGACAAACTTGTAGAGATCGAACCCTTCAGCCCGTCCGCGCCGAATCGTCCATATGTTTATGCGCAGGCATTTGCCAGCCGGGACGGCAAACGGCGCGTGTTACTCGTCAACAAAAGGAATCGCAGTTTCGATGTCTCCATCCCGGGCGCAAGCGGCGGCCAGGTGGATTACGTGGACCAAACGACCGCGTTCGAGCCCCCGGCTTCCGCGAAATTGACCAGCGATACCGTGGAGTTGCACGGGTATGCCGTGGCGGTGGTTACGGTTCCATAGACAAGACGCCTTACCATCCCCTGTGAAGCATTCTAGATATCGTCCGCGCCAGTGGAGGGTATGCGAAGGACCTGCTCGTCGGCTTTCGCTGAAACAAATCACAGTACACTGTAGTTCACGATGGAGACCTCACGGCGAGTATTTCTTCTAGGATTTATCGGCGCAGCCGCTTCCGCCGGCTTCGGTCAAGGTATGGCCACGCGTAAGGCCGCGATACAGCCACGTGGCAAGCCCTCGGGTCTTCCGTTCAATGCCCACTTCATCGACGTCGCAGCGCAAGCGGGCCTGCGGACAGCGACGGTGTACGGAGAAGTCGATCACAAGCAGTACATCCTCGAAACCATCGGGTGTGGCTGCGCATTTTTCGACTACGACAACGACGGCTGGCTCGATATTTTCCTCCTTTGCGGCACTCGCCTTGCCCACGTGCCGGAAGGCACCACCAACCGCCTGTACCGAAACAACCGGGACGGCACTTTTACCGATGTAACCGAGAAAGCGGGCCTGGCGAAGACGGGATGGGCGTGCGGCGTATGTGTGGGAGATTACAACAACGACGGATTCGAGGATCTCTTTGTCACCTATTGGGGACACAATGTCCTTTATCGCAACAACGGCGACGGCACGTTTACCGATGTGACCGAGGCTGCGGGTCTTGCGGGATCGGCCGCGCGATGGGGTTCCGGATGCACTTTTCTGGACTACAACCGCGACGGCCATCTGGACTTGTTTGTTGCCAACTATCTCGAATTGGATCTAAAAACCGCTCCCCAGCCAGGTCAGACTGCCAATTGTCGCTGGATGGACATGCCCGTGAACTGCGGTCCGCGCGGATTTCCTTACGGCCGGCA